>Ga0187817_10002182_pt1 | contig 10003 bp, 10 predicted proteins | sample NC_wetland_sal_i_17_FD_132431 | JGI IMG/M metagenome (GOLD analysis project Ga0187817, IMG submission 132431) | Wetland sediment microbial communities from Neuse River Estuary, North Carolina, USA - SO4_2 | ecosystem: Environmental > Aquatic > Freshwater > Wetlands > Sediment | place: USA... | reverse complement strand
TGCTGCTGCTTTCTCAGCGGATCGTTGTCGTCGATCAGGCCAACGCCGCCATAGAATTCGACGCCAGGTGAGAGGTAACGCATCCACCGATAGTAGACGCCGTTGCGATAGCCGAACTCGAAACCGTGATCGTGACCCACTCCGAGCAAGACTTTTTCGAACACCGGATTCGCAGCCAGCACCAGGCGTCCGAGGTCCTTTTCGATGATAGGCTTCAATTCCAGCTCTAGATCTGTATCGTCGAACTGCGGCCTCTTGTGCCATTCGAGCTCGGCGTACCATCCGAGATTGACTGGCAGCGTTTCCTGATCGAACAGCCGGCCGCGCAGGCGGAACTTGTCGCCCGCCCACCAGAAGCCGTGGCCGCTTGGCTGCGAGAAACTGAGGTAGGCTGCGGCTTCAATCCGATCGGTGAGACCGCAGGTTAGTTCGTTGCCGTTGTACCACATGCCTTGACTGCGGAAGGTCCCGGCGGCAGTGCCTTCGCCACCTTGGCTGTGCCCATTTGCCACCACGGCATTGTCGGTCTCTAACTCGATCATGCCGCGGCTCTCCGTCGCGTACGGGTAGACCTCGAACTCCCACGGATCGAGTTGCGCCGCCGCGCGGCTCGGATATAGGAACAGAATCGAAAGCAGGAAGGCGACCACAATCAGCCGCAGATGTTTCTTCACGAAATTCTCCTTCATTATTTCGATCTCTGAGCCGACGGGGTGGCCAGTGCGGACTCAATCCATTCCTCCAGTTCCGCCTTGTCAGCCTCGGTAAGCCGGGTGCCGGGATGCATCAGCCTGTAATGCCAGGGCGGCATCTTTTCCTCGCGCAACGCGCGGCCGATCCATTCGAGCTTTCGCCGCCGGGTGGCCGGGTAGTAACTCCCCCATTCGGAAAAGTTCACTTCCTTGCGCCCGAGGGTGACGTCACGAACCAGGAGCCACGAGACCGGGGCGATGCGGCTGTACCAGGACCAACGGGTTTCGTTGGAATGACAGTCGTAACAGGCGCGTTTGAGCGTGGCCTCAATCCGAGGGGGAGCGGAAAGGGCACCCGACGAGGGAGGGTTGGTGCGCTCGACCGGAACAAGCTGAGCGGCGAATAGAGCGGCTAGGACCGCCATCCCCGCCATCCTCGCGAGCCTCCGAAAATCACGCCGCATCACCCGCACTCGCGAGAAGACCGCCGACCCCTCTACTTCGCAACGATCGCGCCCTCAGGCACGTCCTGATGGAAGTCGTCGTAGAAGTCGTAGCTGCCTGGGCTGAGCGCGGGCAGACGAAGCGTGATTGTTTCGCCTGGCGTCATGGCGACCTCGCGGTTGAGCCGGAAGCTTTCGAATTCGATTGTTTCCTTGCTTGAATTCACGACCTTGATCATGAGTGGCTGGCCGGCCGCCACGGTGAGCGTCTGAGGTGCGAAATGGTGGTTGTCAAACCGGATCTCGCTGACGCTGTCCTCCGCTCCCGCGGCAGCAGGCGCAAGAGCGGCTTGGGCTATGACGAAGAGACCGGCGAGGAGGAATTTGGAGAACATAGACATGGAATCTGCCCTGATACTGAGAATGAGTTTCAATTCCATTTAGCAAGACCCTCCTCCCACGTCAAGCGTGGCCGGTCTACTTGAGGCACCTTGAGGCATGCGTTCCGGACCGTCACGCCTCCATCGACCGGAATGATCGCGGCGGTGATTTCGCGAAGCAGCCGGAGGGCGGTTACCAAATGAATGGCAGCAGGCGATACCTCACTTTCTTCTCATACTCCGAATAGCCCGCGAGGTTCTTTGCCAGGAATCTTTCCTCGTCACGCAATCTCCACACGATCACAAGCGCCATCGGGATGATCGTCAACAATCCCCACCACGAGCCGAGCGCGAGAGGTACGCCCAAAAGCATGACAAGCGCTCCGATATACATCGGATGACGTACGAGCGCGTACGGCCCGGTGGTTATGACTTTCTGCTCACTTTCGACTTCGATAATTCCGGAGGTGAAGGTGTTTTCTCTAAACACAAGAAAAACGAAGAAAAGTCCGAGTGCGACTAGAATGTCTCCGAGTGCGGAGACATACGGCGGCACCGTGGACCATTCGAAACGATGATCGAGCGCGGGGAAGACTATCACCGCGACAAATGCCAGCATCGCCAGCGCTTGTATGATCCTCTGGCCTTTCTCTTTCTCGCTGCCCGGGCCGGCCTTTACCCGCCGCTCCAGGAGCTTCGGATCGTTTTTCACGAGGTAGAGGGTGATCGCCAGCACCGACACGGAAAATACCGCCAGAAAACACCATGCTCGCCAGTAATCGAAGGTCCACGCCGGAAGGAAGATCAACGCTGCCAGCGTGACGATCAATTGCAACAGCCCGGCTAGCGCTCTTTTGTTCAGTTCCTCCATCGGTCATGCGTTGCGGACCATCAAGCCTCCGTCGACCGGAATGATCGCGCCGGTGATGTACGAAGCAGCGGGAAGGCACAAGCTGAACGTGATGTGCGCGACTTCTTCCGGATAGCCGTAGCGCCTCAACGCGGTCCGGCGTTTGGCAAAAATCGTCTTGTGCTCTTCGGGAATCGCGTCGGTCAGGGCCGTGCGGATCGGCCCGGGGCAGATGCAATTGACGGTGATTCCTTCGGCGCCGAGATCGACCGCCAGCGCGCGCGTCAACCCGATGATGCCATGCTTGGCGACCGCGTACGGACTATTGCCGGGAGTCGCGCCGAGGCCCTCGGTCGATGCGATGTTGACGATTCGCGCGGCGTCGGACTTGCGCAGATGCACGAGCGCGGCGCGGACCATACGCTGTTGCGCGGTCAACATCCCGGCGATGGTGCGCTCCCAGATGCGGTCGTAATCGTCGCCGTCGAGCGGAGAGAAGCCGCCGAAGCCGGCGTTATTGATGAGGATGTCGAGCCGGCCGAAACGTGCGGCGACGCCGGCAACGACGCGCTTGATCTCGGCCGCATCGGATACGTCCAGGCGCCATCCGTGCGCGGTTGCGCCGCCGGCGGCGGCGATCTCCTCGACGACGCGCGCGACGCCGGCTTCGTTGATGTCGGTGACCGCGACGAGCGCGCCTTCGGCGGCGAACAGATGAGCGGTGGCGCGGCCCATCCCGCTGGCGGCGCCGGTGATCAGCACGGCGCGCCCCTTGACCGAGCGATCGAGTTTTTTCACTGGATCCATTTCAATTCTCCCTGCGGTGTGAACGACGTGACGATTGCCGAGCTATCACACCCGGTGTTAGTTGGGATAGCTCAACGCCGGTCTTACTCGAGACCAATAGGGAGAAAATTATCCGATGGCGAACAGCGAACAGGAGCGCGATGCGTGGCTCGCGCAAGTCAGTGAGGCTGCGCTCGAACCGCAACTGCCGATCGTCGATCCACATCATCACCTGTGGGACCATCCCGGCAGCCGCTACATGCTCGATGAGATAGTCCGCGACACCGCGTCGGGCCATCGCGTGCTCGCGACGGTGTTCGTCGAATGCCTCTCGATGTATCGGGCGGACGGCCCGGTGCTGATGCGGCCGGTTGGCGAGACCGAGTTCGTCAACGGCATCGCAGCCCAAAGCGCGAGCGGGCAATATGGCGAAACGCGCATCGCGGCGGGAATTGTGGGCTTTGCGGATTTGACCTTGGGAGCCGCGGTCGAGCCGGTATTGCAGGCGCATATCGCCGCGGCGCCGGCGCGTTTTCGTGGCATCCGGCACGCCGGGGGATTCGACCCGAGCCCGGAGGTGAGGAATTCGCATACCAACCCGCCGGCGGATTTGTACAAATTGGCGCGTTTTCGCGAAGGCTTCGCCAAATTGCGTGGCTTAAATCTCAGCTTCGAGGCGTGGCAGTACCATCCGCAGATGCCGATGTTGATCGATCTCGCCAGAGCGTTCCCGGATACGACGATCGTGCTCGATCACTTCGGCGGCCCGCTGGGAATTGGTCCTTACGAGGGCCGGCGCGCGGAAATATTCGCCGAATGGAAGAAGAGCATCGCGGAACTCGCGCGATGTCCAAACGTCGTGGCCAAGCTCGGTGGAATCAACATGCCATTGAATGGATTCGGGTGGCATCACAGGCCCTCGCCTCCGACCTCGGACGAAATAGTGGCGGCGACGCGGGACTACTATCTTCACACGATCGATCGGTTTGGGCCGCGCCGATGCATGTTCGAGAGCAACTTCCCGGTGGACAAGGCCTCGTGCTCGTACGTCGTGCTCTGGAACTCATTCAAGAAGATCGCGGCGGGTTTCACCAGCGACGAAAAGACGCAGCTCTTCCAGCGCACCGCGTCGGAGGTCTATCGCTTGATGCCGCGCCCGGCGCAATGAGCCAGGCGCCTGCGCGCTAATGCGCGCGACGTGGCGACGATCGGCGGGATCTTCGCGCAGCGGCTCGCCGATCAGCGGCAATTACCGGTTTCTGCCGACGCGCTTCAGATCCCGCCTCCCACGGCTCGATGACGCTGGCGAAAGAGCGGCGGGCAGGGACGCCCGCCCCACTGGGATCTTTTGCGCGGCCGGCTTGCCGATCAGACTCGTTCGAACACGATAACCGGAATCTGACGGGTGGTCCTCTTTCGATACTCGTCGAACATCGGCATTTGCGCCGCCTGTTGCTTGAACAGGCGCTCGCGCTCATCGCCGGTCACGACCCGAGCCCGGGCCTGGAACTGATCGGTGCCGAGCTCGATGGTGGCAGTCGGATGGGCGACAAGATTGTAGTACCAGGCGGGATTGGTGGGCGCGCCCGCCTTGGAGGCGATGACGACGATGCGATCGCCGTCGCGCGAGTACACCAGCGGGTTAGTGTACGATTTGCCGGATTTTGCGCCCGTGGTAGTCAGCAGAAGCATGGGCGCATTGGCGAACATGCCGCCGACCTTGCCGGCATTGCTTCGAAACTCGTCGATTACGCGCCGATTGAATTCGTCAAGTTCTGCCATGTGCTCACCTGCGGCCTTTATCTAGCAGTCTGTTGATAAATCACAGCCTGCTCCCTCTCTCTTATCTCCCCCGCGACAGAGCGGGGGAGAAGATGGAGGAAGGAAGCCAGCTTTTACGCAGGGTGTTGAGATCGAATTCGCCAAAAGATCCATCGTCAACCCTTTTCTCAACACCCTGCTAGAGGTTGACGGTGCTCATGTCGCGATAACGCCCGCCAGCGGCAAAGCCCTTGGGCGCGGCTTCTTCGATGCGCGCAAGATCGCTCTTCGAGAGCTGGATTTTGGCCGCCGCGACGTTCTCTTCGAGATAGGTACGGCGCTTGGTGCCGGGAATCGGGACCATGTCGCGGCCCTGCGCGAGCACCCACGCGAGCGCGAGCTGACTGGGTGTAACTCCCTTCTCGCGGGCGATTTCGTTTAGCCGATCGACGACTTTGAGATTCCTTTGCATATTCTCGGCCTCGAAACGCGGCGAGAGTCTGCGGCGCATATCGTCGTCAGGCAACTCGCGAATTTTTCCGCTGAGGAAGCCGCGCCCGAGCGGGCTGAATGGGACGAATCCAATCCCGAGCTCGCGCAGAGTCGGAATCACCTCGTCTTCGTAGTCGCGGGTCCAGAGCGAGTATTCCGACTGTAGCGCACTGATAGGATGCGTCGCGTGCGCGCGGCGAATCGTGTTGGCGCCAGCCTCCGACAGGCCCAGGTAGCGAACTTTCCCTTGGCGCACCAGGTCGGCCATCGCGCCGACGGTCTCTTCGATCGGCACGTTCTTGTCGACGCGATGCTGGTAGTAGAGATCGATGTGATCGACGCCGAGGCGCTTGAGCGACGCGTCACAGGCAGAGCGCACGTATTCGGGTCTGCCGTTGATTGCGCGCTTGCCGTCGGGCAGGACCTGGTTGGCGAACTTGGTCGCGATTATCACGCGGTCGCGGTATTTCTTCAGCGCTATCCCGACCAGCTCCTCGTTGTGGCCCACGCCGTAAACGTCGGCGGTGTCGAAGAAATTGACCCCAAGCTCGACGGCGCGCTCGATGGTCGCGATCGATTCGTTGTCGTCGCGCGGGCCGTAAAACTGCGACATCCCCATGCATCCCAGGCCCAACTCCGATACTTCGAGTCCCTGCCTACCAAGTTTTCGCTTTTCCATGACCGATGTCCCTCGCGCTCATATTGACATAGCGGAATGGCGCGGGAGAACGAAAGCGGATATTTAAGCCAAGGGTTTTCGTACTTGAAAGAAGCCCGATCGCTGGTAGTAAGATGCGATCATCGGAGGAAGTATAATGACCAAACTTTACGGAACTTCACGATCGCGCAGCGCACGGTCCTTGTGGGCTCTCGAAGAGCTCGGCGTCAAGTACGAGCATTTTCCGATTCCGACGACCGAAGCCAAGTCAGCCGAGCATCTCAAACGCAATCCCAACGGCCACATCCCGGTGCTTGAAGATGACGGCGTAGTCGTTTGGGAATCGATGGCGATCAATCTCTACCTGGCCGAAAAGTACGGAAAAAGTTCGCTCTGGCCGCCCGAGCTCGCCGCGCACGCCGACGTCTACAAGTGGAGCTTCTGGGCGATGACCGAGGTCGAGCCGCATCTCATCGCGATTATGCGCAATCGAGTAATGAATCCCCCCGAGCAGCGCGACGAAAAAGCCGCGCAGGCTGCGGTCGAGGCTTTGAAGGCGCCGCTGAACGTGCTCGAGGGAGCGCTCAAGGGCAAGCAATATCTGCTCGGCCAGAACTTTACGATCGCCGACTTGAACGTGGCCGCGGTCATGAGCTGGATGCCGATGATGAGGCTTGACATGTCATCGACGCCAAACGTGCAGGCGTGGCTGCAAAAGTGTCTCGGCCGGTAAGCGAATCAGAAGGTTCGCGGGCTGAAGTAGCCGGCCATCTTAAGCCGCCCGGAGAACCGGCTGCCGAAGAGTGGGTCGGCGCGCGGCTAGTGTCACGGTTGCGCGTCAAATCGCGCCGACATCGAGGTGTCAGCTATGGGAGTGTTGTCAGGCTATCGAGTCATCGAGCTGGCCGGGATTGGCCCCGGACCAATGTGCGCGATGTTGCTCTCGGACATGGGCGCCGACGTGCTGCGCATCGATCGCGTCCCAGGTTCGGGCCGCGCGATGGAAACGAAATACGACTTGCTCAATCGCGGCCGGCGCTCGGTGGCGTTCGATCTCAAACGGCCCGAAGCGACCGAGGCCGTGTTGCGGCTGGTTGAGAAAGCGGACGCATTGATCGAAGGCTTCCGTCCCGGCGTAACCGAGCGGCTCGGCATTGGCCCCGACGATTGTCTCAGGCGCAATCCCCGGCTTATCTACGGCCGCATGACGGGATGGGGACAGGAAGGGCCGCTGGCGCATGCCGCCGGTCACGACATCAACTACATCGCGCTGTCCGGCGCGCTGCACAGTTTCGGGCGCAAGGGCGAGGCGCCAGTTCCGCCGCTGAACATGGTTGGCGATTTCGGCGGCGGCGCGCTCTACCTGGCTCTGGGAGTGGTCGCGGGCCTGCTCGAGACGAAGAAATCCGGCAAGGGCCAGGTGGTTGATGCGGCGATGGTGGACGGGGCAGCGTCGCTCATGACCGCCATTTACGGCATGCACGGCTCGGGGTTTTGGACCAACGAGCGCGGCGACAACATCCTCGACACCGGCGCTCATTACTACGAAGTTTACGAAACGAAAGACGGCAAGTACGTCGCGATCGGATCGATCGAAGCAAAGTTCTACGAGGAATTGCTCCGGCTGTCAGGCCTCAAGGGCGAGGATCTGCCGCATCAAAACGATCGCAGTTCGTGGCCTGCGATGAAGGATCGGCTGAAGACGCTGTTCCGCGCCAGGACGCGGGAGGAATGGTGCAAAATCATGGAAGGCAGCGACGTTTGCTTCGCGCCGGTGCTCAACATGGATGAAGCGCCGCGCCATCCGCACAATCGGCATCGTGGAACTTTCGTCGAGCAAGGGGGAGTGACGCAGCCGGCGCCGGCTCCCCGCTTCAGCCGCACGCCGAGCGCTATTGCGCGCCCGCCGGCAAGGCCGGGAGAGCATACCGACCAAGCGTTGCGCGACTGGGGCTTTGCCGAGCCGGATTTGGAGCAGCTGCGCCAATGCGGCGCGATAGCAAAATCAGCGTGACGCAGCGCGAGGCCTAGGCGCGGCCGGTCAGACGGGCGCGCTCGAGCACGCCTTCGAAAATTCGCACCGCGACCGCGTCGATCAGCATCCCGCCCGCGCCAGCAGCGCCCGCGCCTTCGCGCGTGGCGGCCTGGTAGGCCTCGGACATTTTGCGCGCGTTTTCAATTTCGTGCGGCGTCGGCGCAAACACGTCGTTGGCCAGTTCGATCTGACTGGGATGTATCGCCCACTTGCCGACGGCGCCGAGCGTCGCCGCCCAAGTCGCCTCGCGCCGATAGCCTTCCGGATCCCTGAAGTTACCGAAGGGTCCATCGATTGCGTCGATGCCGTTGGCACGGCACGCGGTGATCATCCGGACGCGCGCATGATGCCACATGTCGCCGGGATATCGATTTGCCGGATCGGCGGCGACGCCAAAGCGCATCCCCTGGCTTGCCGAGAGATCGCCGAAGCCGAGGATCAGAGCCTCCAGGCGCGGCGACGACGCGGCAATTTCCTCGACGCGCGCGAGCGCCGCACTTTCTTCGATCAGCGCCTCGAGCCCGATCTTGTTTTTCAGCTTAAGCTTGGTCTCGAGCTGCGTCAGCAGCGTGTCGAAGAACCAGATGTCGCGCGGCGCCTTCGGCTTCGGGACGATTATGATGTCGAGCTTGTCACCCGCGCCCTCGACAACTTCGATCACATCGTCATGCGCCCAGTGCGTGTCCGCGCCGTTGACGCGCACGGCGCGAATCTTCTTGCCCCAATCGAGGTTGCGCAAGGCATCGACGGCATTCTTGCGCGCCGCTTCTTTCTGCGACGGCGCGACGGCATCTTCAAGGTCGAGGAAAACCATGTCGGCGGCGGTCGCCATCGCCTTCTCCATCATTTTCGGACTGGAAGCCGGCGTCGAAAGTTCGGAACGTCTTAGTCGAAGCGTCATGATTGCTCCTTGTGCGGAAAAGATATTCCCGCCTCGGCGAGTACCTGCGCGGTATGTTCGCCCAAGCGCGGCGCGCGCGCGTAAATCCCTGACGGCGTACCGGTCAGCTTGATCGGACATCCCGCAAGCACCAGTGGCGGATTGTCGCCCGGCCGTTCGACCTCGACCAGCATGCCGCGCGCCCTCGGATGGGGATCCTCGAAGATGTCCTTGGCGGTGTTGACCGGGCCGACCGGCACCTTGCCGCCGATCGCGGAAACGATTGCGCGCGTACCGTGCGCTTTGGTCCAGTCCGAGATCAGGCCGCGGACGAAATCGGCGTTGGCGACTCGCCGCTTGCCGTCGCGGGTGCGCTCGTCGGTCACGAGCTCGGGCCGGCCCATCGCCTCGCACAGGCTCTTCCAATGATTCTCGCCGGGCGCCGCGATAGCGACGGCGCCGTCGCGGGTCGGAAAAATGTCGAACGGACACAGCACCGCGGTCCCGTTGCCGGCCGGTTCCCTGACGATGCCGCCGCCCGCATAGCTGTAAACGATCATTTCGCACAGGGCGAGAATCGCGTCGTACATCGCGACGTCGAGAAATTGTCCCTGCCCGGTCCGGCGCGCCGCATGGATCGCCGACACGACTCCAAGCGCCGCCAGCGTGCCGGGATAGATGTCGCCGACCGCGGGGCCGACCTTGTAGCCGGCGCTGCCTCGCGGACCCGTGACTGCAACCACCCCGCCCATGCTTTGCGCAACGACATCGAACGCGGGCCAGTCCGCATAGGGGCTAAGCCCGGTGCGCGGATCGCCGAAGCCGCGAATCGCGGCATAGACCAGCGCCCGATTGATTTCGCGCAGCCGCTCGTAGCCGATTCCCGCGCGATCCATCACGCCGGTCTTCGCATTCTCGACCACTGCGTCGGCGGTCTTCACGAGCTTGAAAATCGCTTCGCGGCCGGCGTCGGTCTTGACGTCAAGCACGATGCTGCGCTTGTTGCGGTTGACGCTGGCGAAGTAT
>Ga0187817_10002181_pt1 | contig 10005 bp, 10 predicted proteins | sample NC_wetland_sal_i_17_FD_132431 | JGI IMG/M metagenome (GOLD analysis project Ga0187817, IMG submission 132431) | Wetland sediment microbial communities from Neuse River Estuary, North Carolina, USA - SO4_2 | ecosystem: Environmental > Aquatic > Freshwater > Wetlands > Sediment | place: USA... | reverse complement strand
GCCGAATTGGTTTCGTCGTCGTCATTATCGTGGAATTCATACGACCAAGTCTGTGGAAAAAACGTGATGACCAGCCGGTTGCCGCGGGCGAAAAACGCTTCCAGTTCGTGAGACAAATCCGCCGGCACCCACTCCCAGTCGTAATGCGAGGCGGCCAGGTGCAGATAAACCGTGTTAGGCCCTTCCGGCAGGCGGTTTTGGGTGCTCAAATCGCGGGATGTGGAAATGCCCGGCACCTTGCCGAGGCTTTCATAAAATGCCATGGTACCGAGCGGGTCGGAACGCAGCGTCTAATACGCCGGGTAAACGTCGCCCACCGCGAACCGGAGTTGGAAAAGCCGGACCAAGCCGACGGTGAACGCCGCTGCGCAACCTAACAGCAGGAAGAGGGGGAAACATCTTTTCATCCGGCGGCTTTCATCCTTTCCACATTGGCCGCGAACCGGTCCACCAGCTCGCGGTTGACCTCGTGCAGACCATACCAGATGCGTTCGAACGACACGAGGTTGTCGCCAAACAGCGACAACAGGTCGGGAAATGAATGTCCGCGCCGACGCAATTCGCGCTCGTAATCATGGTTGGATTTGAACCGCGCGATGCCGATCAAATTGCGCGCCGCCAAGTGTGAAAGGCTGGCAAGATAAAATGCCCGCAGGGCGAGACGAAGCTCGCCACGTTCGAGAAATTCGCGGGCCAGTTTCGTCCAGCCGTCCCCCGGCAACTGGTCGGCCCCCACGTTTTCCTCATGAATGTCCGGTACCGGCTGGATGGCTTCGCTGGCGACGACGGCCGGTGACCGCCGGTCCCGCCAGACGCGGTACAGAAGGACCGCCAGCGCGGCCAGCACCACGACCACCAGCCCGTATAGCAAAATTTGCAGGGATTCGATCCAGCCGTAACCGGAGGTCCCGGAACCTGGGCGGGTTTGCGGGTGCCGGAACAGTTTCCGCAACCATTTGTCCAGCCAGTCCGAAACGGCGTGAGCCCACTTCCGCAGCATGGCGCCAGCTTTGTCGAAGAACCGCGCGATTATGCCCTCCTGCGTGTCCGGTTCTACGATTTTTTCCCGCGGCATGCGCCAGGTGTATTTGTCTTCGTGGATTGTCCGATTGATCGCCCAGTCCAGATCCGCGGGCGGGACCGGCGATGATACCGGTGCTGTGGCCGGTGGAGTGGCGGGCACAGGTGTGTCCACCGCCCGGACCGGTGACGCGCAAAAGAGCCCCAGCAAAAGCACAACGATAGCGGCCATGGGTTGCGAAGCAACCGCAAACGAATTCAGTTCCGCCCGCAAATCCTCGCCCGATTCCAGCGACTCACCGTAAAAACAGCGCAGAACATAGACGGTTTTCAAAATCGGGTCCACGCACAGGTAGGTCAGGCCGGCCATCCCGGCAAAAAAGGTCGTGTTCAACAGACTGAACGTGCTTTTAGTGAAAACCGATTCGATGCCGAACAGCATTTTGATCAAGTGTGGCAGCAGAAACCCCGTCACCACCCAGTTCAGAAACACATAAAAACCGAACCCGGTCATGATCGTCAAAACGATGTGGTTTTGCCTTGGCCAGAGCATCGCCTGTTTCCAAGACTTCTTCAGCAATGGCGAAGTCCCGGCAGGACCGCCGCCGTCCAGCACGGTGACATTCTGATAAAAGGCATAGGCCCAGGCGGCTGGCAGCATAGGAAGGAGCGAAAGTGGAACCACGAACAGAGCGGACGGCTGCACGATGGCTTGCGTCAGGAAAACGCGCCCCATGCGGTGAACCGTCCAGTGTGGCACCGGTTCGGAGGCGACATGTGCCCGCAGACGCCGGGCGAAAATGACCTGCCAGAATTTCATCCAGAAAAATAACGCGGCCATGCCCAGTGCGGAGTCAACCAGATGTTGCCCGGCAAATGGGCTGCGGCTCATATCAGCCCAAAAATAAAGCAGCCCCAGCACAAACGGAATCGCGCCCAGATAATAAACCGCCAGGGTCGCGACCGGTGCGGTGCGCAGCAGATGGGTGGCTTCTTCGATGAGGTCGAAGCTGCCTTTGCCCTGCCGTCGCTGGTGCGTGCCTTTCATTCCTGCTTAACCCACGGGACCTGCCAGAGCGTTCCTTCATGGAACGAAGCCGGCAGCTTCAACAGACCTTCACCGATGAGAAAGAAAAAAAACCAGGCGATCAAAACTCCCAAGGCACACTGGGCGAGACGCAGAAGCCGCACCAACGGGGTGCGCCGGACGAGCGGTTGCCGCGTCAAATTTTTCAGGCAGGCGGCGCAGACCACGCGGTCGTCATGTTCGGTGATGCACTCGCGGCAAAAATACTGCCCGCACTCCGGGCAGCGCGCCACGGCCTCGCGTCCGGCATGATTGAAACAACGCTGATGAGCCAGATTTTGCATGGTTCAACGCGATTCAAATTCAGGAAATGACGGGCGGCGCGTCCGGACGGTTCGCGCCTGGCGGCGGGGACGCGGGAACACTCGGTGCCATCGTTGCGCTGTCCGGCGACCCAACCGCGGCCCGCATCCGGAAGGAGATTTCCTCCGGCGGAAGCTCACCTTGCACGGCAATGATGAAGGGACGGATGCGCTCAAGCACCTTGCGCACACGCCGCAGGCGGTTGAGCGACGGGAGTTCCTCGGTTTGCACGGCAGTCCGCAGATGACAGATGCAGGTTGGTCCCAGCAGGTTGTGGATCAGGAACGCCACGATGAAAATGACCGTGAAGATTGCCCAAGTGATGATCGTCGCTGCCTCCCCTCTCGGCGGGAAGGACAGGTTGGTCGCCAATCCGGCAAGACAAATCACAATCGGCACCAGCAGCACCCCGTTCCAAACCGTCTGACGTTTGGTGGCGACAAGGGTGAAGGCCTGGATGTCTCGAAAATAAAACCGCTTGTAGGTTTCCGTATAACCGCTGGAGTCAACGCAGAGCAGATGGTCCTTGCCCAGCCAAAGGCTCGAACGGGACATGAAAGCGACTGCAAACGCCGACCGGGATCGGGCGCGGGTCAAACGTTGGTATTCTTTCTCGGGCATGGGTCAGGAGCGGTGACGGCCGGCCAGAGTGACAAAGAGCAACCCCCACGCGGCAATTTGCATGAAGGCCAGGACGATGGCGAGGACATAACGGATTTTCGTCCGGTGCACGATGCTGAGGGGCGTGTTCCAATAGCGGATGGCCACAAACAAGACGACCGGCGCGGTCACCAGGGTGAAATAAAAGATCAGCAGTGGATAAATCGCCAACGACAGGGCGATGCTGTCGTAAAGCGTGCGCTGATTTTCCAGGCTCTTGATTTTGCCCTTGGTTTTTCCCGTTTCCAAACAGGCTGGACAGAAATGTTGTCCGTTCAATTCACAATCGCACAAGGCGCACAGAAAACGTCCGCACCCTTGGCAGGGCAAAACCGCCTTCTTTTCCGGATGATAAAAGCAACTGGACTCCCCTTCAATCATGATCGCTTCACCGCTTTGACCGGGGTTGATGCGGCGAAACAACGCGGGAAAAACCTCAGCCTGCAAGGGCACGCCACAAGCGGGACAAGGTGACAGTTCGAGTTGGTTGAAGACGCCTTCCAACAGCCAGGCCTGGCACTTGGGGCATTGAATCAGCGTGTTCACCTGTCATTTATAAATGACCCGCGTGTTGCAAATATAATCGTGCAAAGCGCGCTTCTGTCTGTCAAACGCGACAATAATATAACCGATATAACAGACCATGCCGCTGAGCATTTCCGAGAAGAAACGTCCGGTTGCCCGCCCATAACCAATCCGACCGCCATCCGCGGTCACCACCCTCAACTTGCAAAGCATTTTTCCAGGTGTAGCGCCGTACTTCCCCAGGAAAATGATCTCGTATGCCATTTGAATGAAGATAAAGCCAAACTGGAATATCAAAGGGAGAAAATTGAACTGGTTCGGCGTGCCGGAATGTGCCTGTGGGACCAACATCAGGAAAAACACCACCATGAAGGGCAAACCCAGAATCAAGCCATCCACAAACTTGGCCGCAAAACGAACCCAAAACCCGGCGTAATTCAGTTCGTTGGTGTTGATCCTCGCCCCTTCGGCGAGTTTTTGCATGAAGACCGGTTTGCAATTGGCGCAGATGTAAACCCCGCCATGACGAATCATGTCTTGGATCGCAAACATTTTTCCGCACTCGGCGCAAACGGCTTCGGGGCTTTCGCCAACCACGGAGCCGGCACTGCCTGGTGGAGTTGGGCCGGACGGATTGGAAGAGTTGCCGGCCTCCCGATAAGGCACCCAAGCCGCCATGCCTTCGCGCCATATCAGCGTGTCTGGTTGAACTTTCCCGCTGCGCACTAATTCTTCGAACTGTGCGTCGCTTACTGGGCCGGTTTGTTGTCCTTGGTCAACGTAATACCAGTTCATGTTCAGGCTTTGGAAATGTTTTAGATTGGTCTTCTTTCAGCCGCTGGACTAGTGGAAAATATCAGATTGAAGAATGAAATGGCAAAATAAATTTGCTCATTTTGATCTAACGAACGTCCAAGGTCGCATTCAGATCCACTTTTCTTTTCATTCCGGCGACGATCAGGAAGACGGGGATGTGTGCATCTGGCCAGTACCCCCTGTTTACGATTTCCAAAGTTCGGTCCAATTGTCGTTTTGACGGACTTCGATCAACGCACACAGGTTGCGTAACCCAAGGGCGATCCAAAACTGGCCGCAGCGTTTGAACCGGCATTGCCGCTGAAGACACGCCGATTCGACTGCGCCCGAACTGATGGGCCACCCCAGGCCTGCAGCCGCCCGGTAGTTCAGTCGCGCCGCATGTTCGGCAAAATAATTCTGCTCCCGCCGGATCACTTTGCTCTCTGTGCCCCCGCTGTTAACGCCGCAATCTGCCGCAGCACTTCTGCCTGACGACCGTGGCGCAGTTGATGCAGTTTCCTTTTCCACCTAACCGCGCGCCAACTTCCGCTCCCCCCTGTACCGCTTTGCCCAAATCCCACAGGTGCTGGCTGGCATGGTAAAAGTCTAAAAGCTCGACCGCGCCGCTCCAACGATCTTGCGCCGCGTTCCAAATCCACGCAGCGCCATCGGCCAAGATCAACTTCTGCCGCGCCCGCCCCAGACCCCGCCGACAGGCCTCCTGATGCAACCGCCGGCTTAATTCCAGTGACTCTCCCTGCCAATAACCGCCACCTTGTCGCTCAACACTCCTCGATCGCTCTTCCGCGCTGACTGCTCTTGCAGATAATCTGCGGCCGAACCTGCGGGTGTTGTTGCCGCGTCCGTTGCAGGACCAGCTCCGCATCGGACTCCTTCATCGCCTAGCGAATCTCCGCTCCACGTTGCGCCAAATCTGCAATACACCGGCGCGTTGGGAGCGTGCTGTTTGCGGGCGAGCCGGGCAACGGATGATCGTGAGACGCCTCCGCTATCGGCAGAGTGACGACATCAGCAGTCCGAAAAAAAGCAACAGGATTATCAACCCACTGATCACCGTGCCTGCCATGGCGGCGATCCGATTCGCATGTCTGACCCAAGCAACAATGCTGACGATCAGCGCAATCGGAGGAGTCAGGAGTATCGCCAGCCCGCCAAGGGCTGTAATGGGCGACCCTCACCCCGGCCGCAGCACGACCATCAACGCAATCGTCGCTGGCGCAACCATCGACAAACCCAAACCGATTCGTCCGGTGTTCGTTTGCGGCTGGTTCAGCAGGGGCGGAATTTGATTGCTCGCTTCCATGCGGATAATCCATCCCTTTTTACAACGTCACGTCAATGGGTTTGCTGATGATTTCAATCGGCTTGAGGTTGAAGTCCACCTTAATCGTGACTTTTTTACCGACCAATTCTTTGGGCACCCGCCATGAGTGCGAACAAACGCCACCTCAGCCAAACTCCATGTTGCCGGAACCAACCTCCCGGCCGTCGCTGGTAGCGACCGCAAAGGTCGGGCTTGGGGGCTGGCGCTGGTTGTTCTTATCTTCAAGGACGAAACTGGAATAGGATTCGCCGCCTGCGCCGACAACGGAAGCCTGGATGAGTTGTTCCAACGTCTGATCGGAACTGCTGAGGTTCCTGGCGATCCGCCCCAACAGCGACTGGGATCCGCCTGCAGCAGCCGTTTCGCGCGCGGAAGAAGTCACTTTGACGTCGAGTGGCGAGCCGCACTTGAACGAGGCAGGCACGCCGGCTTCGGCTTTGACGGTGTCTTTCGGGCTGAGTTTGTAACCACTCAGAATCAGAGAATCACCACCGCTGGTCTTGACCTTGAGCGTGCAGGCATAGAGCCGGTAATTGCCGGGCGGCACTTTGGCTTTCCCATTTTCGACCCCGGGTTGGAGCAGTTGCCATTTGCCCGGCGAGCTTTCCCAAGCCACCTGAATGACGTTCACCTGTTCGCCATGCGGCTGTATTGCGAGTTCCGCGAGCGGCTCAGCCCACGGATCGAGCGCGAGCGATTTGCAGTCAGCGGAAAGGGTGGCCTTGTAAGGTTTTGCTCCCAGGTAAAGCATCGGGCCGAAGGGAGACGATGCAGAGTCCCCCGGGGTGTTCTTAAACTTGCCCGAGCCGGTAATGTCTTGCAGGAAATAGTCCCCGTTCTGGAAATACCAACTCGTCTCACTGCCACCGCTGTAGGTTGTCGGAGTGACGATATCACCCAACTGCAAATTACAATTTGCATCAATGATGCCTACCTTCCGCTTGGTGCCGTCGAATTCCACGGTTGCTTCCAGATACCAGCCCGCTTTGAACCGCAGCTGACCAAAATAAGCAATCCGCACATTCGAACTGACGCCGGCTGGCGGCGTAAAAAGATACATCTGGGCAAAATAAATTGGCCGCGATGAACCGATCATTTTGTCGTTCGGCGCCGCGATCGGACCAAAAATTGCAATCTCTTGCTGGCTTGGGGATGTGGTTTTCGACGACCCAGGCTGCTCCACCCGGACGGCCACGGCGTCATCCGTTAAGTCGCCGTTTTGATTCATGTCCACGATGAGCCGATCGTAACCCTTGCCGTCGCCCTTCGATTCATCAAGCCGAAAATAGAGGCGGTCCCGGACTGTCTGGCCATTCAGTTCGCCATAGAGCGGGTGTTTGGAGATTGCCGCCGGCTCCTTCCTGATCCCGGCGGGCTTGTTCGGTTGGATGGTTCCATAGATGCCGGCACCACCCGGAAACGCCATGGCCTCCTGGGCGTTCAGCGTCTTGAATTCCAGCGGAAAGTCCTTCGCGGACGAAAGGACGGGGATTGCCATAAAGACCGCTCCGCAAACAAGCATGGTTTTTCTCATAAGGGTCTCCTGTTTTGTTTCCAACCAACACTGGCAGTATTGTGACCTAATGTCAACAATCAAACGCGGCTGCTCCGGCCGGTACTGCGTTCGGAGATTGCAATTCAGAAGCTTCCCTCTTGCTGACAGTCTTGAGTTGACCCAAGCATTTCGGCTCAAAATATGGACTTTTACCACAAAGGCGAGGGCCGCAATCTGACCGTGGAGCTATTGCGAGCCATCCTGCAGGTTCCCAAGTCAAAAAAAATTGGTCATTTTTGACGGAACCGTAGCTCTTATAGATGTGGGTCTGTATTGACAGCGTCGAAATAGGCTCACCGCTGCGCGAAATGCGGACAGTAGTCCGTGATCATGTGAAATCGCGAAATCATGGAACTGAATAAAATCCGCGAGCAAATTGAAATTGCCCGCGCATGGCTCCCCATCATCAGCAGTTCATCCACGACTTCCGCGACGGTCTTCTTCGGCAGCATCTTTGGATTGTGCTTTCGGTAGAAGCTGACTGCCTCCAGAAGCGAATCGCCACTGAGCAAGTGGACGGCTTGCGCGTACTCTCCCGTCGCCTTTTCCAAGCTGACGCCGAGAGGTCGCAATAATTCCATCGACCGCACGTAGCTTAAACGATCATCCCACCGTAAAGTGAGAGCATCCATGTCACCCTCCGCGAGCTTCATAGCCATCAACTGAGCTTCCTGACGGGCTGCTTCAAAATCTGAAAACGATCGCCGCTTACGGTCGCGGTCATGGTAATAGCACACGGCGAACGATTCGTGACCTCTCGCTGACCGTTGCCGATAAATCTTAACGGCCACGCTGCCACGCACGATCCGCACTGGAAATTTTTTCGTGCTCATGGCACCGAAGAACAGAAAAAGTTTCCCGGCAAATTGGTGGCCGTTATCAGAAATCTGTCAGAAATCGCCGCTCTGAAGTGTATACAAGCTCCTAAGGCCTTGATGTGGAAACGGAAGGAATGGGGTGGTCGACGGGATTTGAACCCGCGACAGCCAGATCCACAATCTGGGGCTCTAACCAGGCTGAGCTACGACCACCAACCGGTCGCCTCCAAGCTAATTTTCACCGCGCGCCGCGTCAAGCTCGCAAGGCGCACGGCGCGGTGACCCGCGGAGGCGGCAGCCGGAAAACCGCGCGCTCGTCCCGCGTCATCGGCTACTCATCACTTTTATCTCTTTGCCTTGCGCAAACCTTTTTTCCTACAGTGCCCGCATGGTCACGCTGGAAACCTGCAAACTCTTTCACAACCTCAGCGCGGGCGAGTTGGACGGCTTGCGCCAGATTGCGCGGGAACGGAAATTTTCGGCGGGCCGGGAAATCTTCAAGGAGGGCGACGATGGAGATGGCGTCTATGTGGTGCAAGACGGTCTGGTGGAGATCTCGGTCGCGCTCGTGGAAAACGCCCGCCGCGCCTTCGCGCAGATCGGTCCGGGCGGCATCTTCGGGGAAATGGCCGTCGTGGAACTCAAGCCGCGCTCGGCCACGGCCACCGCCGCCAAAGACAGCGTCGTTTATTTCATTCCGCGCGACGAATTGCTGGCGATGGTGAAGCGTTCGCCGGTGTTGTCGCTCGAATTGCTGCGCGAAATCAGCCATCGCCTGCGCGAATTCAACCACCGCTACATCGAGGAAATCCTGCAAACCGAGCGGCTGGCTATTGTTGGCCGCTTTGCACGCTCCATCCTCCACGACCTGAAAAATCCGTTGAGCATCATCGGCCTCACCGCGGAAATGGCCGGGATGGAAAACGCCCGGTCGGAGCTGCGCCGGCAGGCCCGCGCGCGCATCCAAAAACAAGTCGAGCGCATCAACGAGTTGGTGGGCGAAATCCTCGATTTCACCCAAGGCTCGCAATCGGAGGTCGTCCTGGCTTCCGCCAATTACGGCGCTTTTGTGCAGCAATTGCTGGAGGAAATCCGGCCGGACGCGGAACTCAAAGCGATCCGGTTCGACCTGCCTGAACCGCCGCCGTCGGTGGAACTGCCGCTGGACGCCAAGCGCCTACGCCGCGTTTTTTACAATCTCATTCATAACGCGACCGACGCCATGCCTGAAGGCGGCAAAATTATTCTGCGCTTTCATCTGGATCGAACCGAGCTGGTCACGGAAATCGAGGACACCGGGCCGGGCATCGCGCCGGAGGCCGCCGAAAAACTTTTTGAAGCCTTCGCCACCCACGGCAAAGCACACGGCACCGGCTTGGGGCTGTCGATCTGCAAAAAAATCATCGAAGACCACCACGGCCGCATTTGGGCGCGGAACCAGCCGGGCCGCGGCGCCGTGTTTTGCTTCGCGCTGCCGCTGGCGGACCGAACGTGAAACGTGAAGCGTTAAACGTGAAATAAAGACTCCGTTTCCGTTGCGCTCGCACTTTACAAATCATGTTTCACGTTTCAGGCTTCACTTTGCATGAACCGCATCCGCCTTCTTCCCGAACAGGTCGCCAACCAAATCGCCGCCGGCGAGGTGATCGAACGCCCGGCCAGCGTGGTGAAGGAGCTGATTGAGAATTCGCTCGACGCGCAGGCCGCGCGGATCACGGTCGAAATCCAGGCCGGCGGCCGCAGCCTGATCCGCGTGACGGACGACGGCTTGGGCATGAGCCGCGACGACGCGCTGCTGTGCCTTGAACGCCACGCGACCAGCAAAATCCAGCGCGCCGAAGACCTCGCGGCCATCGCGACGATGGGATTTCGCGGCGAAGCGCTGCCAAGCATT
>Ga0187817_10002180_pt1 | contig 10005 bp, 8 predicted proteins | sample NC_wetland_sal_i_17_FD_132431 | JGI IMG/M metagenome (GOLD analysis project Ga0187817, IMG submission 132431) | Wetland sediment microbial communities from Neuse River Estuary, North Carolina, USA - SO4_2 | ecosystem: Environmental > Aquatic > Freshwater > Wetlands > Sediment | place: USA: North... | reverse complement strand
CGATTTTGCCGGCAACGTCGAGCGCACTCATCAGTTCGAAAGCCGCCGCGACATCAACAAGATCGGGAAGCCCGTTGACCACGGCGAATGGGACATTTCCGCCACAACCGTCGATGCCTACTACAATCCGCAGATGAACGACATCAACTTTCCCGCCGGAGTGCTGCAGCCACCGGTTTTCGATCCGAAAATGGATGCCGCCCCCAACTATGGCGACACCGGCGGCACCATTGGCCACGAACTGACCCACGGCTTCGACGATGAAGGCAGCCAGTTCGACGCCAAGGGGAACCTGAAGGATTGGTGGACGAAAGAAGACCGCGCGAAGTTCGACGCCCGCACCAAGTGCGTGGACGATCAATATTCAGGATATGTCTCGGTGGAGGATGTTCACGTCAACGGCAAGCTCACGCTGGGTGAGAACGTTGCCGACCTCGGGGGCGAGATTCTCGCGTACATTGCCTGGAAGGATGCCACCAAAGGCAAGAATCTGCAGCCCATCGATGGGCTTACTCCCGAGCAGCGGTTCTTCGTCGGGTTTGCGCAGTGGGACTGCGCCAATGAACGTCCCGAGGACATGCGCGTTCGCGCCATGACGGATCCGCATTCTCCTGCACGCTACCGCATCAACGGCGTGGTCGTGAACATGCCGGAGTTTGCCGAGGCGTTCTCCTGCAAGGCGGGTCAGCCGATGGTGAAGCCGTCCGCGGATGTGTGCAGGATCTGGTAAGCGGTTAGGTTTAGAGCGCGATGGAACGCCGTCGTCCAATGCGCAGATAAAGAATCGATGCTGCTCACCATTGGGAATGTAAGGCGTCTGACCTGCCAGTAAGATTTTCAGGAGGACGATCATGGCCCGTTCCCGCCTGCTCCTCGTCAGCATCATCACCATCAGTTTCGTCATCGCTGCGGCTGCGTTCCGAACTTATCCTCCATCCTCTTCCACCTCGGTATCGTCAGCCGCTGGCTCGCTAAGTCCAGCGGCGCCGATGCTTGAGCCGCGCTCCGGCCACACCGCAACTCTTCTTCCGGATGGCAAAGTTCTCATCGCGGGAGGCATGCGGCGCAATCAGGATTTCTACAAGTCGGCAGAGCTTTACGACCCCGCGACGGGTAAGTTCCAGCGGACGGGCGACATGAACCAGCGGCGCGTTGGGCACGTGGCCGTTTTGCTGGGTTCCGGAAAAGTATTGATCGCCGGAGGCTGGGTCGGCATGGGAGGCACAGACTCGGCTGAGCTATATGACCCGGCCTCGGGCAAGTTTACGGTGATCTCGAAGATGACCACTCCGCGCGGGCGGCCAAGCGCCACGCTGCTGACCAACGGAGATGTGCTGATCGCGGGCGGAGAAAGGCGGGACAACGAATCCCTAGCCTCGGCAGAGATCTTCCACGTCAAGACGCTGTCGTTCCAGCCCACCGGTTCGATGCACCACGCGCGTATCTCTCACACGGCGACACTGCTACAAGACGGGCGGGTTCTCATCGCCGGAGGCTACGCCGACACTGTGGAGTCCGGCGCAGAACTATACGATCCGAAGACCGCCGCCTTCACGGAAACTGGCAGCATGAAGACAGCGCGCTGCAAACATACGGCCGGGCTTCTGAGTGACGGGAGGGTGTTGATTGCGGGTGGCTCTGATAACCGTGGGTGGAATGGGAATCTCAACAGCGCCGAAACGTACGATCCACGAACGGGGAAGTTTAGCGCGGCGTCCGCGTTGAACGACAGCCGCTTCAAACTGCCGGACGAAGCCGTGCCATTGGCTTCCGGAAAGCTGCTCATCGCAGGCGGAAGCAAGGACGTGGAGGTCTTTGATCCGCAAAGCGGGAAGTTCCTGGTAGCTGCGGGGCAGATGAGCAACCCGTGGCATTTCCTGTCCGAAACGAAGCTGCGCGATGGCAGGGTGTTGTTGGCCGGCGGATATGCGAATGATCCTGAAGCCACTACCCAAGCCTGGATTTACCGCCCCTAAACCCCTGCCCGAATGGGGGAGCGCGAAGCCCGTAAGTGGTTGAATTTGGGCAGGATGGCTGAAATCAACCACCTCGATTCCTGCAACTTTTCTTCGAGTTCCGAGTTCAAATGGGTAGTGGTTTTGGTGAGTGGCGAGCGGTGACAGGCAGCCCAACCAAGCCGCTAGCAGGCGATCGGAACCGATCAAAAGTGAACGGTTCTGGAGCCGAGGAGGTTCATATGCGTTATCTGAAATATTTTGCGTTGCTGGCAGTGCTGATGGTGCCGCTAGTCTACTCGCAGGCGCAGGTTGGCGTGGGAGTCGGGGTCAACGTCGGCCCGGGTCCCTACGTTGACGGGCCTCCGGTCTGTTCGTACGGGTACTATTCCTATTATCCCTATGCCTGCGCGCCGTATGGGTACTACGGTCCGCAGTGGTTCGCAGGGGGCGTGTTTATCGGCGCCGGGCCTTGGTATCACTGGGGCTGGGGACATGGCCCGTATTGGGGTCGGCCAGGCTATTGGGGTCGCGGTGGATGGGGTCGCCCAGGCTGGGGCTATGGACATGGAGGCTGGGGCTACGGCCGCGGCTACGCTCGAGGCTACGCCGGTGGCGGATTTCATGGCGGCGGAGGTTTCCACGGTGAAGGCGGTTTCCACGGTGGTGGAGGCTTTCATGGTGGAGGCGGATTCCATGGCGGAGGTGGTTTCCACGGAGGTGGTGGCCACGGTGGCGGACACCGGTAAATAGAGTCGAGCAGCGGAAAATGAAACGGCTGGCAGCATCTCGCTACCAGCCGTTTTTCATGCGCCTCGCCCGGGTCACCGTCCGAGCGTGGCTCTAAAGAACCTTCCTATGAGGTTGGTGCCGCCTGCGCCCGCACTTTCTGCAGTTCTTTTAGAGACGGGAAGGAACTGGGAGCAACGATCGTGCGTTCAGGCGGCTGGGAACGTGCGGCCAGCGCCGAAGCAAGCAGTTGAATGGCATCGCCGACCAGCGGCGGTGAAATCACTGTCGCCGCCAGGCGCCGCTGGCGAACCCATTCCTGGCCGGAGCGCGGAAGACCATCGCATCCGGTGATGGGAAGCCGGAGCCAGGCATCACGCTCGGTCAAGTTGCCCAACTCTTCAAGGGCCCGACGCGCCCCGACGGCCATGTCGTCGTTCTGGCCGGCGATCATGCCGACATGCAACTGCCGCGACGTGCTGAGCGACAACCACGATTTCATAGCCTGATAACCGCTGTGCTGTGTCCAGTCGCCTTTGAGGCTTTTCACATCGACGCCCGGGGGCTTGGTTGAGAGCATGCCCTTGGTGCGGAGCTTGGCCACGTCGCGAACCGAGGGGCCCTCAATATAAAGGACGCATCCCGTTTCCCCGAGAAAGGTGCCGATCTGCTGGCCCTGAATCTTGCCAATCGCCTCGTGGTCCGACACTACGGAGAACACCGGAACCAGAGCATGCTGCCGCAGTTGCGTGATGTAATCCACGTTGGTGTTGATGATTGCCCAGGCAATGCCTGCGCCAACCGCCGCCTTCGCGATCTGGGCCATACCTGTGCCTACGGGTTCGGCGAGAATGGCGTCCGGACGCTTCGACGGGTCCTGGATGAAGGTGAGAATCTGCTGCGTCTGTTGTACCGCGTCGTTGCCGGAGTAGATGATCTGAACATTCGCCCCGAGTTGGAGCGCGGCTGCTTGGGCCGAGGCAGCCTGTTCAAGTTGATAGTCGTTGTCGTCTGTGATCAGGGAGACGACAACCTTGAGCTTGTTCATGAATTGCGCCCTTCAGCAAGAAGGAGGTCGCACCGCAACGTCTGAGGTCATTAACGCACTCCCGACGGTGCACAGCCAAATTACTTAGGTCATGAGGTTGGGTTGGCAAATTTTTGTGACGGGCAGGCGGACAGGGAAGATACTGGATGCGACCAACGGCTGTATTTCTGCTCATGCGGCTTAATTAAAACGCTGAGCATCCATGGTCGAGAAGAAATTTCCGCACTTCCGGCTTCGGGCCAGAGACGATGTAGAACATCCGATCGAACCGGGCTTCGCGGTCGGCCTGGCTCGGACTTCGGCTCACCCCCACCTTACGATAGAAAGCATAGACGCTGCGGCTGTCTGCTAAGTAGATGCTTTCCTCAACCTGCGTCTCGGCGACCATGCACTGCTTGTCCGACGGGATCTTGCCCTCGCGGAGTTGCTGTTCGAGCCTGGGCGCTTCCGCTTGCATGATCTTCATGGCTCGGTCGTAATCGTCAGTTTCGCCAATTTCCCGCATCGCCTCGGCCATGCTGGACGAGAACAGAACGTGTGGGCTCGGGAGCGCGCCCAGGGCAATATGGTACTCGTGGAGCAACTCGTGAACATCGTACGGGCCGATTCTTGAGTTCGGATGACCTTGGAGCGAGTACTTTGCCAGATAGTCGACGGCGCAATTCAACGCCAGTCCACCCTCGCCTTTGGGATGCGGCCAATTGTCATCGTCGTAAATCGTGAACTTGATGGACTTGCAGTTATTTTCCAGGTTAATCCCAGTGATCTTGCGGTAGGCCGGGAAGACTTTGCATGCCTGATTTTCGATGAACGGGCGGCAGAGTTGTTTCGCGCCGGCATCTTTCACATGCGAACAATCAATCTGAAAACTCACCGGAGACTGCGGCTGCCCCGGGCAACTGGAGACGGAAATCTGATCCTGAGCCAGAGATGGGATCATCAGACCCCCAAAAAACAGCATCCACAATATAGGAATTACCCGCAGATTCGCTCTGGAAGAGGGACAACGGAAGAATTTCCGGGCAGGTTGAGTCATGGCAGGATTCTACGGCAACGGCTTCCGCCCGTGTGAAACAGTGCCCTTTCGACCGGTATCGCGGCTGGTTCCGAGCCCAAACTGGTGACGTTGCGGGGCTGGCGACAGCCCTGTACCGGTTGCCCCGATTCTTGCTAGAATGTCCGGTCACAAAAACGTCGCGGTAGTAAAATAAAACGCAGAGACTCTCAGGAGACTGACACCTTTATGGCCTACGTGATTGCTGAGCCGTGCATTGGCACCAAAGACACTGCATGCGTGGACGCGTGTCCGGTGGATTGCATTCATCCCAAGAAAGACGAGCCCGCGTACGCGACCGAGGAGTTGCTGTATATCGATCCGGTGGAATGTATTGACTGCGGAGCCTGCGTCCCGGTTTGCCCGGTTTCGGCCATCTTCGCCCTCGACGACCTGCCGGAAAAGTGGGCGGCGTTTACGGAGCGCAACGCCAAGTACTACGGGCGGTAAGACCGCTTTTGGTTTTTGGCCCTTAGCTCTTGGCTGGGAGTTTTTCGTTTGGAAGGATCATAGGCGCGCGCCCTTATAGGCGCGCGCTTTGTCACTTCTGGTTGCAGGTTCGACTCCAAAAGCACTAACGCTTCTTAGCATTTCCCAGGATCTCGGCGTCAATCCCCGTGTGCGCCTTCAGAGCATCCAGAATTCGCAAGTAATTATGGCTGTTCATGAGAAGGACGAAAACCTTGGGTGCGTCCTGCTCGTGGTAGTGAACCTCGAGCCAGTACTGCTTTTCATCCATGAGACCGATCGAGTATTCGTAAGCGCACTTGTCGATCTGGCCATAGGGAATCGTCACCGAATCGCCCTTGGCGGGGCGCACTTCGACAGCCTTGTCTTTATCGCTGAAGGTCAACACGGCTTTGATGTGTTTGCCCTTCAGGTTGGGAACCCTGACGTGGCTGAACGAGGTCTCGTCGGCGAAACCAAGAGTAGCGGCGAGTGGGATCAAGAGCAGGATACAGACAATTCTTTTCACAATCTTAGAAGTATATCGAAGCCGGAACCTGCCGCATCATTCGGGACCACGGTTTTGCGGATATCTGAAAGCTGACGGTTGAAAGCTCCTTCCACTAGAATCAACCATTCACCCGTCGAGTTCCCATGGCCCTCAGAGAGTCGGAAGCGATCGTTCTGCGCAGTTATCCGCTGCGCGAGGCGGATCTGCTGGTCACGCTGTTCACCCGCGCGGAGGGCAAAGTTCGTGGCGTGGCGCGTTCGGCAAAAAAGTCGAAACGGCGCTTCGGCGGAGCTCTTGAGCCGCTGACCTACGTGCGTGCGTTTTATGACGTTCGCGAGCGGCAGGAGTTGGCACGACTCGATTCGTGCGAGGTGCTGGAATCTCCGATGGCATCGGAAGTCAGCTACGCGCGGGCGGTGGCGCTGGGGCATATCGCCGAGTTGCTCGACGAACTGCTGCCCGACCGCGAGGCCAACGACGCTATCTTCCGTCTGACGCTCTCTGTGCTGCACGTTCTGACGGGGCCTGAGGTGTGGATGCCGGTTACGTATTTCGAATTGTGGTTGACGCGGCTGGTCGGTTTTCTGCCCGAGTTGACCGAATGTACTGTCTGCGGCCGCAGTCTGAACGGCAGCCGCGCCTACTTTCACGCGCTGGCGGACGGCTTGATGTGCCCCGACGACAAGCGCCTGGCGTCGTCGGAGATTTCAAGTGACTCGCGAATGCTGGCCGCGCAAATGTTTCGCGCACCGGTGGAAAGCTTCGCCGGTATGCCGTGGCCCAAAGCGCAGGGCGCAGATCTGCGGAAGTTCCTGATCCAAATTCTGCAACGACATATTGAGAAGAAGCTGGTGACCGCGGGCATGCTGGAAAAGGGCGGGTTCTAGCACTGGATCCAAAGACCTCGGCTGTGCTTGTAAAGGGAGCGCAGGTTCATCGTTACCAAGGATTCTCCGATTTCGGTCTAGAAGTGCGGGGCAAGAAATATAGTTTCGGTCCAGTTCCGTTCGGGACGACGTGTACCGTCCTTGCTCATGTGAATTGTTCTACACAGCAGGTGCTGCACAGCAAGCGACGGTCGACGACTATTAGACACAAGCGATCCCTAAGCTGGTTTCGATCGGTGCCCCGTAAACAATGAACGGCCGGCGCTCGATACTGCTAGGATCACCCCCTCCTCATCTCCACATCAGTCCAGAGAATTGGAATCGAGACGGTCGGCCGCAGCGTACACGTCTCCCGAATAGGAATGGGGACTCCCCGACACAGCCCCTTTTTTGAGGGGGTGAGTCTCGCGCAACCGCCGCCGTGTTGACAAAGCTAATGCGCAGAGACGGCGCATGTTAGCGGGCAGCCGAGACAGGTGAGTGCAGAGGGCCCATTGAGCCGCAGTGTTCTGGAAGGAACGTTTTCCGCACCGCTGCTGACGGCTGCCGTCCGCTTCCATTACAATCATGGATTAACCTGCTGGTCTCCGGCTGCGCTGTAGGAGTTCGAGCGACCACTCGCCTCCTGGGGTTTCAAGCTAAGAGCCAAAAGCTAAGAGCCAAGGGCTGAACCGTGACTCTGTCCTCCTCCAACTCGCTGACGTTCCAGGAACTCATCCTGCGGTTGCAGGCATTTTGGGCGGAACGCGGATGCGTGCTGCAGCAGCCCTACGACGTCGAAGTCGGAGCGGGCACCATGGCGCCGGAAACGTTTCTGCGCGTGCTGGGGCCGAAACCTTATAAGGTCGCCTACGTGCAGCCCTCGCGGCGTCCGGCCGACGGCCGCTACGGAGAAAATCCCAACCGGCTGTTCAAGCACATGCAGCTGCAGGTGATCCTGAAGCCTCCGCCGGAGAACGTGCAGGAGCTGTACCTGGAGTCCCTGACCGCTATCGGCATTGATCTGCGCCAGCACGACATTAAATTCGAAGAAGATAACTGGGAGGCTCCCACGTTGAGTGCGTGGGGAGTGGGCTGGCAGGTCATGCTCGATGGCCTCGAGATCACGCAGTTCACCTACTTCCAGCAGTGCGGAGGGGTGGATCTGTTTCCGATTTCTGCCGAGCTGACCTACGGCCTTGAGCGCATCGGCGCGTTTTTGCAGGATTTGGATTCGATCTACGACATCGTGTGGGCGCGCGATCCGGACACGGGCAGCGTGGTGAAATATGGAGATGTGCGGTTGGCGGATGAGCTGCAGTTTTCGGTCTACAACTTCGAGTTGGCCGACGTCGACAAGGCCTGGAAGCATTTCGAGTTGTGCGAAGCAGAGTGCAAGGCGCTGATCGATACTTATAGGGAATGGTACGCGCCCAGCGATGACCAGAAGTTCGATCAAACACTGGCAAAGCTCGATAGGAAGCCGATGCAGGCCCCGCCGTCCAAGGACCGGTTTCCGCTCTTGGGCGCTTACGACCTTTGTCTGAAGTGTTCGCATCTGTTCAACATTCTGGATGCTCGGGGAGCGATTTCGGTGACTGAGCGTGTAGGTGTGATTGCGCGGGTGCGGGCGCTCGCCGTCGGAATCGCGAAGACTTGGGTTGATCAGCAGAAGGGTGAGTCTGCACCTCGGGAAAAATCCGACGAGCCTGCGCCTGCCGCCGAGAAGAAGGCGAAGGCGAAAAAAGAGGCGTTATCCCCGGTGGGGTAGCGTTTGAGCGTCCCGCTTTGGGCTTGGGCAGGCAAATTGTGATATCCGTCACATGCTGCTGGGGCTGTGATCTGAGAGACTAGATGGTTTGAAGGCATGCCAGACTTCTTACTAGAGATCGGATGCGAAGAGATTCCGGCGCGAATGATTGGCGCGGCATCCGAAGAGTTGCGCGAGCGCGTCGCCGCGCTGCTGACCCGCGAACGGCTGTCGGGCGGCGAAGTCACGCATTTTGACACGCCCAGGCGGTTGGCAGTTCTGGCCGCTGGAATTGCCGCCTCGCAGGCCGACGTAGTTGAGCAGGTCACCGGGCCGTCGGTCAATGTTGCATACAAGGATGGCCAACCAACCCCTGCGGCCCAAGCATTTGCCAAGAAGGCTGGCGTGGATGTCGCTCAACTGGAAAAGGTCACCACTCCCAAGGGCGAATACATCGCTGCTAAGGTCACTAAGAAAGGACGCAGCGCGTCCGAAATTCTTGCCGAGGGCCTGCCCAAAGAACTCTCCGCGATCTACTGGCCCAAGAATATGTACTGGCAGAAGCCCAGCGAGCGCTTCGTGCGCCCGGTGCGCTGGCTGGTTGCGCTGCTCGATGGAGAGACGATTCCGCTCGAGTTTGATGGCATTCGCGCAGGGAAGACGTCGCGCGGACACCGCATCCTGACGGGCACTCTTGGCAATGGTGCGGTGACGATTCCGCACGCGGGGCCGGCTTATTACGAATCTCTGAGAGCAGCGAAGGTTTTGGGCCGCGGGGAGCGCGAGCACCAGATTCGCAAGGCGCTCGACTCGGCCACGCGCACGATTCCCGGCGCGCGCTGGCGCGAGGACAAAGCTCTGCTCGATACCGTAGCGAACCTCACAGAATTTCCGTCGGCCATTCTGGGTAATTTCGATTCGCAGTTCCTGGCCCTGCCGGAAGAAGTGCTGGTCACGGTGATGCGCGACCACCAGAAGTATTTTGCGCTGGAAGACGCCTCCGGCAAACTCGCGCCGCATTTTCTTGCCGTGCTGAATACCGATAGCGATCCGCAGGGCCTGATCCGTCACGGCAACGAACGCGTCTTGCGGGCGCGATTCAACGACGCGCGCTTCTTCTGGCAGACCGATCAGAAAAAGTCACTGCTGGAGCGGCTGGAATTGTTGAAACATGTGACCTTCCAGAAAGACCTCGGCAGCTACTTCGACAAGACACAGCGCGTGCAGCGCCTGTGTAGTTGGTTGAGTGAAATCCTTAAGCAGAGCGGAGTTACCGTGCGGCCTGGGGTGATCCACAAGGCGGCGTGCCTGTCGAAGGCGGACTTGACCACCGAACTGGTCAAGGAATTTACGGAGTTGCAGGGAATTGTCGGCGGCTTGTACGCGCGGGCGCAGCAACTGGACGAGAGTTTGCCCGAGGCGACGCGGTTCGCCATCGCCGACGCAATTTACGATCACTACAAGCCCGAATCGACCGACGACGATGTTCCCCGGTCGATGGAAGGTGCGGTTCTTTCGATTGGCGATAAGGCCGACGCGATTGCCGGCATGTTCGCGCTGGGATTGGTGCCGAGCGGATCGAAGGATCCGTTTGCGTTGCGGCGGCAGGCCAATGCGATTGTCAAGGTCATCGCCGAAAAGAAGT
>Ga0187817_10002179_pt1 | contig 10007 bp, 6 predicted proteins | sample NC_wetland_sal_i_17_FD_132431 | JGI IMG/M metagenome (GOLD analysis project Ga0187817, IMG submission 132431) | Wetland sediment microbial communities from Neuse River Estuary, North Carolina, USA - SO4_2 | ecosystem: Environmental > Aquatic > Freshwater > Wetlands > Sediment | place: USA: North... | reverse complement strand
CTGTCCGCCGGGCTGGGCAGTTCCGCTGACGGCTGGGCGCTGCCGCCGATGCGCAGCACGTCCGGCAGGCCGTGGCCCTGACCGGTGACGGATAAGCCGTCGCGGACCTGCACGGCCACCAGGCACAGCCAGGGTAGCGGGCCCTGCAGGACGGCTGGCGTCGGGAGCAGCCATGGCAGTTCCGGCGCGGCGAACTCCACCAGCGGGAAGAACTCCGTTTCCGCGTCGGTGCCGTTCGGCGCGATGGTGAGGCAGTCGACCGGACAGATGTCGATGCAGGCATCGCACTCGATGCAAAGCTTCGCGGAAAAAACCGTCTGCACATCACAGTTAAGGCACCGCTGCACCTCGAGGGCAGTCTGTTCGGCGGTGAATCCCAATTCGACCTCGACGTTGATCTTCTTGAAGCGCTCGATCAACCCCACATGAGGCACGAGCCGCCGCTCGGCGGCATTGTACTCGTTCTTGTACGACCACTCGTGCATGCCCATCTTGCGGCTGCTCAGCGTTACCCCGCGCGGCATGCGAATCGCCACCGGTTCCCCGCAGCAGTACTTGTGGACGGAGATGGCGGCTTGGTGGCCGTGCTCCACCGACCAGATGATGTTCTTCGGACCAAACGCCGCATCGCCGCCGAAAAAGACGCTGGGGCGTGTGGATTGAAAAGTAACCTTGTCCACTTTCGGCAGGTGCCATTTGTCGAACTCTATTCCGATGTCGCGCTCGACCCAGGGAAACGCGTTCTCCTGGCCGATGGCGAGGATAACATCGTCGCACGGGTAGAATTCTTCTTCGAGCACGCGGGTCGCCGCAATATCCCCGTCGCGGATCTCGTACTCGAGATGCTCGAACATCATGCCTTTGAGTTCGCCCTCCTCGACCACGAATCTCTTCGGTGCGCGATTGATCACGATCTGCACGGTCTCCTGTTCGGCGTCTTCGAGTTCCCATTCCGAGGCTTTGAAGAACTGGCGCGGCTTGCGCGCCATGACTTTGACGTCCTTCGCACCGAGGCGCAGCGATGTGCGGCAGCAGTCCATGGCCGTGTTCCCCACGCCGATGATGAGCACGCGCTCGCCGATCTTGTCGATGTGCTTGAATGCCACGGATTCGAGCCAGGCAATGCCGATGTGAACCCGTTTGCTCTCATGCCTCCCGGGTAGCTCCAGCTCCTTGCCCCTCGGCGCACCCGAACCGACGAACACCGCCGCAAATTCCTCCGAATCGAGCAACTGCCGCATGCTCTTGACCGGCGAGTTCAATCGCAGGTCGGCGCCCATGTTCAAGATGTAGCCAATTTCCTCATCGAGCACCTGCGCCGGCAGGCGAAAGGCCGGAATGTTGGTGCGCATCAATCCGCCCGGCACAGCGTATTGCTCAAAAATCGTCACTTCATAGCCCAAGGGCAAAAGATCGTTGGCAACGGTGAGCGATGCGGGTCCGGCACCGATGCACGCAATACGCTTGCCGTTTTTCTGCTGCGGTGCACGCGGCAGCAGCGCACTGATGTCGTCCCGTTGATCGGCCGCGACCCGCTTCAGACGACAAATGGCCACAGGTTTCTTTTCGATCCGGCCGCGTCGGCAGGCAGGCTCACACGGGCGGTCGCAGACTCGCCCCAGGATCCCGGGGAACACGTTGGATTCGCGATTCACCATATACGCGTCGGTGAAGCGGCCCTGTGCAATCAGCCGAATGTACTCCGGAACGTCGGTGTGTGCGGGACAGGCCCATTGGCAATCCACGACCTTATGGAAGTAGTCAGGTTCCCCGGTATCGGTCGGTTCCATGTTTCCTCATTCAAGAATCGCCCCCAAAAGCCGGCGAAAGTATAGGCTCCGGGGGTTCGACGTGCGTGTTTAGTACGCATAAACAGGCGTTCGTTCACAAAAAGCGCTGCGCCAGTCGGCCGGCGTCCTGCACCGGTCCGGCGGCGGTGATGCATCGCGGTCAATTTCTTGCACTCAAGATAGAAAGGCCGTACATTGAAAGGCTTAGGCTGCGCTCTTGAGCGGTTGTCGAGTTTGACCGCGGGCGCTCACGGCGAGCAGGTGGATCATGGCTACACAAGCGCGTTCGATTGCCTCTCTCACGATTTCCTTTGGCCTCGTCGCCATTCCGGTCAAGTTGTATTCGGCGACCGTGTCGTCCGAGAGAATTTCCTTCAATCTTCTGCGGCAAAAAGATGGCTCTCGCGTCAAACAGCAGTATGTTGCTGTAGCCGACGGCGAACCCGTCGAGCGTTCGGAAATGGTCAAAGGCTACGAATTCGCCAAAGACCAATACGTGATGTTCACTCCGGAAGAATTGAAGGCGCTCGAGGATACGACCACCCATGCGATCGACATCTCTCAGTTTGTTCCGCTTGCATCGGTCGACCCGGTCTATTTCGACGGTACTTACTACCTGGCGCCCGACAAAGGGGGTGCGAAACCGTACACGCTGCTGGCAACCGCACTTCGCAAAGCCGGCCAATGCGCGGTCGGGCGCTGGGTCTCACGCGGCAAGGAACACATCGTGATAATCCGGCCGATGCAGGACGGCCTCGCCATGCACCAGTTGCATTTCAGGGCGGAAGTTCGCGACCTCAAAGACTTAGGGTTAGAGCCTGCGCAAGTGTCGGAACCCGAACTCAAACTTGCTCAGCAATTGATCGATCACCTCGCCGTCAAACGATTCGACCCCAACGAATACCACGATGAGTTCAAGAGCCGCGTCGAGGCGGCCATTCATAAGAAAGTCCAGGGCAAGGAAATCTCGCTGGCCGAGGCCCCGGTGGCCGTCAGCCACGGTAACGTGATCGATTTGATGGAAGCGCTGCGTGCGAGCATCGATGCGCGGGGCTCGAAGGCAGCGAACTTGAAGGAGCGCAAAGCACCGAAGCGCGCCTCCTCGTCAGGGGCTGTGCGCAAGTCGGCTCGCCGATGAGATGCATGAATTCGACACGAAAGAGCTCAAGCGGCTTTTTGGAATTCCCGCATCCCAAGTACGCTCCTTAATCCGCGCGGGGCACATTCACCCCGTTAAGAAAGCGGGTCGGCTGAGTTATTCGTTCCAAGACCTCATCGTACTGCGCACCGCCGGCTCGCTTCGAGCCGCGAAAATACCCGCGCAAAAGATCAACCGCACACTGCGACAAATCCGGGCATCGCTCCCCAGCACGTTGCCGTTGAGCGGCCTGTCGATCGTCGCGGTGGGCGACCGCATCGTCGTGCGCGAGGGTCAGGCGCTCCGGGAATCCGATACGGGCCAATATGCCTTGGCGCTGGAAGTCGTCGACCAGGGCGGCGAGATTCTCGTGATCGATCGACGGGATGCCGCAGGGGCAGCGGTCAATTCAGCCGACGATCTGTTCGAAAAAGCGCTCGTCCTCGAGGACAGCGATGCGGACGCGGCGCAGTCCGTGTATGGGGCTGCTCTGGCGGCAGACGCGCACCACTTGGAGGCGCGCCTCAATCTAGGACGTCTCCTGCACCTCGGCGGCCGCCTTCACGAGGCGGAGCAGGTGTATCGGGGCGCCGACTCGAGCGAGCCGCTCCTCGCATTCAACCTCGCGGTGCTTCTCGAGGACCTCGATCGCGAGTCCGAGGCCATGGTGGCGTATCGCGAGGCACTGGCGCTCGATCCGAGGCTGGCCGACGCGCATTTCAATTTGGCGCGGCTGCACGAGCGCGCGGGCAACCCGAGGGACGCCTTGCGGCATCTGCTCGCCTACCGGCGCTTGACGGAGGAGCAAGGGACTTGAGATCGCGAGTTCCCGCATGCCGCGTGCTTCAGGCGAGCGCGCGGCGCGCGGCCTCGCGGATGAACTGCGCAGTGCGCGCCGGCGCCGTGATCGGCAGCATGTGGCCGCCGTCGACCAGCGTGAGCTGTGCACCGGGCAGCTTGGCAGCCAGCGCCTCACCCTGAGTCTGCGGGTCGAGAATGCGGTCGCCGCGGCCGTAGAGAATGTTCACCGGCAGATGCATCGCGCCGTAGCGCTGCATCATCCCGGGCAGGTCCTCGGGAATCGCGACCAAGTCGGCGGACGCCGCGATGAAGTGGCTTGGCCGCAAGGCGAGCAAGCCGCCGCCGCGGGTGGCGAAATCGCGCGGCACGCTCTCGGGGGCAAACAACATGCGCAGCACCTGCTCGCGCACTGCGATGCTCAGCGGCACCGCGAGCGTCCAGGCCACGAGCGTGCGCATCCAGGGCTTGGCGAGAGCCAAGCCCCTAAAGGGAGCGGGAACGCCCTGCGTGAGATGCGTGAGCGGCGCCACGAGTGCCAGGCCGGCGACGCGCTCGGGGTGCCGCTGCGCCAGTGCCAGCGCCACAGCCCCGCCCAGCGAATGACCCACCACGACCGGGCGGCCGAGCCCGAGCGTCTCGATGAGCGCGGCCAGCGCGTCGGCTTGCGCGCTCAAGGACGCCGAGGCGCCTGGCGCACGCACCGAATAGCCCGAGCCGGGCCGGTCGACCGCTACCACCCGGAATTGCGTGGCGAGCTCATCGACGATGCCGTAGGTGAAGTGGCAGAGCTGGCCTGCCAATCCGTGCACCAGCAGCAGCGCGGGCCCTCGGCCGCGCTCTACGATGTGCAGCCGTGCCCCCGGCACATCGATGAAGCGGCCCGCCGGCGGCAATGCGGCCTGCACCTGGAGCGCCGTGCACACCGTGAAGAGCACCAGACCGCCTATGGTAACGACTACGAACCCGATACCGAGAAGGAAGCTCACCTTTGAACGGCGCGTGCCAAGGCCAGGCGGCTGGGCACGTGGCGCTCCAGCCATTGGGCAAGCCGGTCTTCCGAGGGTCGCGTGACCACATAGGTGGGCGATCGCTGCAGCATCGAGACATGCGCGGCGGCCTTGGCCAACTCGGGCACCAGCGTTACCGCGGTGGCCCCGCTGCCGATCACCACCACGCGTTTCCCGGCGTAATCCAGTCCCTCGGGCCAGAACTGCGGGTGCACCACGATGCCACGGTAGTCGGACTCGCCGGCAAACTGCGGCCGGTGACCCTCGGCGTAGCTGTAATATCCGCAGCACATGTAGAGGAAGCGTGCCCGAAGTGCCACGCACTCAGCGGTGCCGGTGCGCTCGGCATGCACCGTCCAACAGGCGTCCTCATGCGACCACTCGGCGCTGCGCACCGCATGGCCGAAGCGGATGTGCGCCGTGATGCCGCCTTCGTCGGCGGCCTGATGGATATAGCGAAGGATGGCCGGCCCCCCCGCGATCGCTTTGGCGTCCTTCCAGGGTTTGAAGTCATAGCCCAGCGTGTACATGTCCGAATCCGAACGGACGCCGGGATAGGCGGAACAGGTCCCAGGTACCACCGATGGAAGCGCGCGCCTCGATGATCGCGTAGCGCTTGCCTGGGCAGCGCTTCTGCAAATGGTGCGCTGCGCCGATGCCGGACAGGCCGGCGCCAACGATCATTACGTCGAGGATCTCGGGGTGCACTTCGGAGAGGTCGGCGGGCACGGTTCAGCCAGGGCAAGGAGTGATGCCTTGAGACTCTACAAGGTCAACTAAGGCGCGGCTACCGCCGCTCGCTGGTCAGTGCGCCGACAACCCGTTGATGCCGCGGTTCGATGACAATTGGCGCTCGAGGTCAATAGATTGTCGCCGAAAGCACGGCGTGTCCCCCACCGGGGTGGCATAAGAGATGGTCCCATGGACCTTAAATACACTCCGGAAGAGGAGACGCTGCGCGCTCAGGTGCGGGCCTTTTTCGAGGCCGAACTGCCCTCCGATATCCGCGCCAAGATGCACCTGGGAAAGCGGCTGCGCAAGGACGATTTGACGCGCTGGCAGAAGATTCTCCACCGCCAGGGTTGGGGCGCCGTGATGTGGCCGCAGCGCTTCGGCGGCGCGGGTTGGAACGTCGTGCAGCAGCACATTTTCGAGGAGGAACGCGCGGACGTCGGCGCGCCGCCGCAAAACGCGTTTTCGCTGAGAATGCTCGCCCCGGTGTTGATGACATTCGCCAATGCCGCACAGCAGGAGTATTTCTTGCCGAGGATCATCTCCGGCGAGGACTGGTGGTGCCAGGGCTATTCCGAACCGGGCTCAGGCTCCGATCTCGCCTCGCTGCGAACCAGCGCTGTGCGTCAAGGAGATCATTACATCGTCAACGGGCAGAAAACCTGGAACACCTACGGCCAGTATGCCGACTGGATTTTCTGTCTGGTTCGCACCGACACCGAGGGACGCCCCCAGCAAGGCATCTCGTTTCTCCTGATCGATATGAAAACGCCCGGCATTACGCTGCGCCCGATCATCACGCTTGACGGCGAGCATGAAATCAACGAGATCTGGTTCGAAAACGTCAAGGTACCCGTGCAAAACTTGGTTGGTGATGAGAACAAGGGCTGGACCTATGCCAAATTTCTGCTCACCCACGAGCGCACCAACAATGCGGGCATCGGCGCCTGCAGACGCGCGTTGAAGAAGCTCAAAGAGATTGCCGCCGACCAGGTTGCGAACGGCCGGCCGCTGATCGAGGACACACGCTTTCGCGACCGCATCGCGCAGATTGAGCTCGAGTTGATGGCGCTCGAGATCACCAACCTGCGCGTTCTGTCGGCAACGGCGAACGAACAACGCGCGCTGGGCCCGGAAGTATCGGTGCTCAAGATCAAGGGCTCGGAAATCATCCAGCAGCTCGCCGAGCTGCAGATGCATGCCTTGGGGCACGACGCGCTGCCGTACCTGCGCGAAGCGCTCGAGCTCAGCTGGGTCGAGGAGCCGCTGCTCGCGGAGCACTACCGGCCGTACGCGCCGTCGCTCTCCGGTCAGTATTTCAATTTGCGCAAGACGACGATTTACGCCGGCTCTACCGAAATTCAGAAGAACATCATTTCGCAGCAGATCCTGGGCCTTTGAGAGGACTGCCATGGACTTCAGCTACACCGAAGAGCAATTGGCGCTGCAGGATACCCTGCAGCGCTTCATAGCCCGCGACTACGATTTCGAACGCCGTCGCGCGCACGCCCGTTCGACGCTCGGATATTCCGCCGAGGCCTGGAGCCAATACGCCGAACTCGGTTTGCTCGCGCTGCCGTTCCCGGAGGAATTCGGCGGTCTGGGCGGCAGTGCCGTCGACGTCATGCTGGTGATGGAGCTCATCGGCCGGGGCCTGCTGCTCGAGCCCTTCTTGAGCACCGTCGTACTGTGCGGCGGACTGATTCGCGACGCCGCTCCCGCGACGATCAAGCGATCCCTGCTGCCGCAGATCGGTGCCGGCAAGCTCAAGCTGGCGCTTGCCTGCTATGAGGCGGCCGGCCGCTATGATTTATCGCATGTCGCATGTAGCGCCGTGAGCGCAGGCGCAACTCATGGCAAAGGCGGCGTTGCCGGCTGGCGCCTGTCGGGGCACAAGGCGGTCGTGCTAGACGCGGCGTCGGCCGATTACTTTCTGGTGTCGGCGCGCGGCAGCGGCAATGTGACTGATGCGGACGGCATTTCGCTGTTCCGGGTAAGGCGCGACGCACCGGGCCTGACGCTGTTCGCCTATCCCACGCAGTCTGGGGGCCGAGCCGCCGATCTGCGCCTGCAGAATGTCATTGTCGGCGCCGACGACTTGATCGGTGTCACCGCCCGGGCACTGCCCATGATCGAACGCGCGGTGGACTTAGGCGCAGCCGCGCTCTGCGCCGAGGCGGTCGGCATCATCTCGGCGCTGAACGAGGCGACGCTCGGCTATTTGAAGTCCCGTAAACAATTCGGCGTTGCGATCGGCAAGTTCCAGGCGCTCCAGCACCGAATGGCAGACATGCTCATCGCCGCCGAGCAAGCGCGGTCGATGGCGATCATTGCAGCGGTCCACTGCGATTCCGGCGATGTTGCCGAACGGCGGCGCGCCGTCTCAGGGGCCAAAGCCTACATCGGTCAGGCCGCTCGCCTGGTCGGACAGCAAGCGGTGCAATTGCACGGTGCCATGGGTATGGTGGATGATCTCATCGTCAGCCACTACTTCAAGCGGCTGACGATGATCGATCTGACCCTGGGCGATGCCGACTTTCACCTCGGGCGCTTCAGCGACCTGCTGCTCAGAACTTCGTTCGGACGGTGATCCCGAAGGTTCTCGGATCGCCCAAGAAGGCATCGATCTGGTTGTATTGGAACGGTGCATCGAAGGCAACCTGGTAGAAGCCCTTGTCGGCGAGGTTGTTGCCCCATATCTCCACCGTCCATAGGCCGTCCGGAGCGCCGAGGCCCAGTCGCGCATTCAACAATCCATACGCTGCCTGGAGTTTTCGCGGATCGAGATCCGAGCCGGTGTTGTACGAGGAGTTGTATTTTTCGTTGATGTTGGCGTGAAATTGCAGCGACCCGGAGAGGGGCACCGTGTACGTCGCAGACGCTACTCCCGACCAGAGCGGCGCGAATGACAGCCGATTGTTGAGCCGGGGGAGTGTCGTAGCGTCGACGTCATTGGGAGCGAACAGCGGCAGCGAGCCGCCGAACTCCGTGATGTTGGTGAATGCGTAGACCACACCGGCGGCAAGACTCAGGCCCGACAGCGGCGTGGCCCAATCGGTATCCAATTCAGCGCCCTTGGATTCGACTCGGCGAATCGAGCTGACGACGAACTGAACTCCGGTAAACGTGTTCAGCTGGAAATTCGTGTATTGTTGATCGAATATCGAGCCATTCAAGCGCACGGTCTTCTCGGCCCACTCGCTTTTGAGCCCGAGTTCATAGGACTCCACGGTTTCGCGGGGGAATTCGGTATCGAAATTCGGCATCAGCGTCGGCTGCCCCATCGGTCCCACCTGGGTGACACGGTCCAGGTTGAAGCCCCCCGCCTTGTACCCGTTCGCCCACGACAGATACGTCATGACGTCATCGGTGAAGCGATAAGACAGCTTGACCGTTCCCGATACGTTGCCTTCGGTCAGGGATTGGGCGGTCGATTTGCCGGAAAAGAATGGATTGAATCCCGTAAAACAGCCGTATCCGAGTAAAAACGCCTGCGTCGCTGCGGGCTGCGCCGCGAGTCCCGGAGAAGTCAGCAAGCCCAGGCAGCCTGCGCCGCCATCCGGGTTCAAATAATTCGAATCCGCGGTTTTCTTCTCCGAGGTGAATCGCAAACCGGCGGTCAGATCCAAGCCCTGGGTGATGTTGTAGGTCTCGTTCGTGAAGAACGCATAGCTCTTGGAAGTATCGTGATACCAATCGGCTTCGCCGGAGACCCCCGGTACGAACAGGCTCCCGGGCGGCTTCCCGGTCAGCTCTGCTGTCAGGAGGAAGTTCGGCGGCATGCTGCCCGGCGGCACGACGCCGGCCGCCGAGGACAAGCCGCTCAAGTACAGATCGAAAGCATTGCCGGCATAAAGGGCGAAATTCCTGCTCAGGATTTCGCTCGAGAAAAATCCGCCCACCAGCCAATCCAGCGGGCCATTCTTGCCGGCGAAGCGCAATTCCTCGCTGAACTGCTTGAAGTCGGTCATGTTGCCTTCGTTGCCCGGCTCATACACGATATCGGCGGCGGTGTAATCGATATCGTTTCCGGCGATGATGGTGTTGTCGCGCCAGGCGGTGATCGAGGTGAGTTTCCCGACGCCCAGATCCCAGTTGAGCTGGCCCGAAATGCCCATATCGCGAACCTGTTGCGTGATCGCCTGGTTGTTATAAGCCTGCCGGTTGAACGGCGACAGCGGCGCGCTCGCCTCGCCGACTACACCGGGTCTACCTCCCAATTCCGGCACCGACACCAGCGCGTCGACGATTCCGGCGAATGGACCGAGGACGGTTTGCACCGCCCCGCAGCATGACTCGTTGCGCTTGGAATAATCGCCGATGACCAGGAAATTCACCGCCTCGTTCGGCGTGATCAAATACTGGGCGCGGGCTGTGTAGACGTTGCGGTCATCGGTGTCGTAGCTGATGTAGGGGCCGAGGCCGGGATTTACATTCAGGAAGCCATTGCGCTTCTGGTATCCGAAGAAAAATCGCCCCGCAGAGATATCCCCCAGCGGCCCGGTGACGGAGGCGGAGATTTCTTGATCGTCATAGTTG
>Ga0187817_10002178_pt1 | contig 10007 bp, 7 predicted proteins | sample NC_wetland_sal_i_17_FD_132431 | JGI IMG/M metagenome (GOLD analysis project Ga0187817, IMG submission 132431) | Wetland sediment microbial communities from Neuse River Estuary, North Carolina, USA - SO4_2 | ecosystem: Environmental > Aquatic > Freshwater > Wetlands > Sediment | place: USA: North... | reverse complement strand
GCCGGATTTCGGCCAGACGATGCTGATCTCGCTGGTCTGGGGCTCGCTGTTCTACATGGCGGGCATGCGCTTGATTTGGGTGGTCGGGCTCGCCGCCACCGCGGGCGCGGGGCTTCTCGCCGCTTTCTTCACCGTTCCGCACGTCGCGCAGCGCATCAACCGGTTTCTCGATCCGGCCTCCGGTGACACGTTCAACATCGATATCGCCACTGAATCTTTCATCCGCGGCGGCTGGTTCGGCCGCGGTCCCGGCGAAGGCACGATCAAGCGCATCCTTCCCGAAGGCCATACCGACTTCGTCTTCGCGGTCGCGGCTGAGGAATTCGGCGTCGTTCTGTGCCTCATCCTGGTCGCTTTGTTTGCGTTTATCGTCATCCGCGCGTTGGTGAAGGCCATGCGCACCGACGATCCGTTCATCCGCTTTGCGACGGCGGGTCTGGCGATCCTTTTCGGCTTGCAATCGGCGATCAACATGGCGGTCAATTTGCATCTGATGCCGGCGAAGGGAATGACGCTGCCATTTATTTCCTACGGCGGTTCGTCGCTGATCTCGCTGGCCTACGGCATGGGCATGCTCGTGGCGCTCACCCGCGAACGGCCGCAGGCCAAGCTCACCGGCGACTTTCAGCTCGCCGCGAGTCCGGCGTGATGGCCAATCCGAAGCCGGCGGTCGTGGTGGCGGCCGGCGGCACCGGCGGTCATCTGTTCCCGGCCGCTGCGCTCGCCGGCGTGCTCGCCGAACGCGGCATTCCGGTTCATCTTGCAACGGATCGGCGCGCGGTGCAGTTCGGCGACGCGTTTTCGAACGACGCGACCCATGTCATCGCCAGCGCCACGGTGCGATCGCGCAATCCGACTGCGCTTGCGCAAACCGCGGCGATGCTTGGCTATGGCGTCACGCAAGCGTGGGCCCTGATCGGCCGGTTGCGCCCGGCCGCCGTCATCGGTTTCGGCGGCTATCCGACCGTTCCTCCGGTTCTCGCCGCGACATGGCGGGGCGTGCCGAGTCTTATTCACGACGCGAATGCCGTTGTCGGCCGGGCCAACCGGCTGCTCGCTCCGCGCGTCAACGCGATCGCGACGACATTTCCCGATATCTTCGCCAACGCGCCTGAACTCGCCGCCAAGGCGACGCTGACCGGAAATCCGGTTCGATCGGCGGTCGTCGCGGCGGCGGCGACGCCTTACGATCCGCCGGGCGGAGAGCTGCGTGTCGTGGTGTTCGGCGGCAGCCAGGGCGCGCGGATCATGGCCGATATCGTGCCGGCGGCGATGGCCAAGCTCGATCCCGGGCTGCGCGCGCGCCTTCGCATCGTCCAGCAGGCGCGCGAGGAAGACCTGTCGCGGGTGCAAGAGGTCTATGCGAGCCTCCCGGTCGCGGCCGAGGTCGCGCCGTTTTTTGCCGATCTGCCCGCGCGGATCGCGGCGAGCCATCTTGTGGTGTCGCGCTCGGGCGCGTCGACCGTCGCCGAATTGGCCGCGATCGGCCGCCCGTCGATCCTGGTGCCGCTGCCGCATGCGCTCGATCAGGATCAATTCGCCAATGCGGGGGTCTTGGAGCGCGCCGGCGGCGCTTTGCGCCTGGTGCAAGACGCGTTCACGCCGGAACGCCTTGCCGAAGAGATCGCGGCGCTGGCGGGAACGCCGCAACGGCTTAACGCCATGGCGGCGGCGGCCCGATCGGTCGGCCGGCTGGATGCGGCAAGCCGCCTGGCCGATCTGGTTCTGGAGGTAGCGGGGCTCGCCTCAAAGCATTAATTTCGGGGTCGGGCCGTCGTCACGTGGCTTTTGCCCGGCTTTTTGGCGGATTTGTTCCGGCCTCCTGCGCTTCGATGGGCGGGCCGAGATGCATGGCGAGATGCATGGCGAGATACATGGAATGACCGGCATGGGACCGGCGGATCAAAACCGGGGAGCTGCATGAAGTTGCCGCGCGACATCGGCCCGATGCATTTCATCGGCATCGGCGGGATCGGCATGAGCGGCATCGCCGAGGTGCTGGTCAATCTCGGCTACACGGTGCAAGGCTCCGATCAGACCGACAGCGCCAACGTCAAGCGGCTGCGCGACAAAGGCGTGAAGATCGCGATCGGTCATGCCGCGGAAAATCTCGCCGGCGCGAGCGTCGTCGTCATCTCTTCGGCGATCAAATCCGACAATCCCGAGCTCGTTGCTGCACGCGCGCACCGGCTGCCGGTCGTGCGCCGTGCCGAAATGCTCGCTGAGCTGATGCGGCTGAAGAATTGCGTCGCGATTGCCGGCACCCACGGCAAGACGACGACCACCTCGATGGTCGCGGCGATGCTCGATTGCGGCGGCTTCGATCCGACCGTGATCAATGGCGGCATCATCAATGCCTACGGTACGAATGCGCGCGTCGGCGCCGGCGATTGGATGGTGGTCGAGGCCGACGAATCCGACGGCAGTTTCCTCAAGCTGCCGGCCGACATCGCCATCGTCACCAATATCGATCCCGAGCATCTCGACTACTTCGAGACCTTCGACGCCGTGCAGGACGCGTTTCGGGCCTTCGTCGAGAACGTCCCTTTCTACGGCTTCTCGGTGATGTGCATCGACCATCCGATCGTGCAAAATCTCGTCGGCCGCATCGAGGACCACCGCATCGTCACTTACGGCGAGAACCCGCAAGCCGATGTGCGCCTTGTCGACGTCTCACATGCCGGCGGCACGTCGCTGTTCACGGTGCTGTTCCGCGAAGGCCGCCGGCCAGCGCACGAAATCAAGAACATCGCGCTGCCGATGCCCGGCCGGCACAACGCGCTTAATGCCACGGCCGCCATCGCCATCGCGCACGAGCTCGGCGTCGCCGACGACGCGATCCGCAGCGCATTCGCGAAGTTCGACGGCGTGCGGCGGCGCTTTACGCGCACCGGCATCTGGAATGGGGTCACCATTATCGACGATTACGGCCACCATCCGGTGGAGATCGCGGCAGTGCTGCGTGCCGCGCGCGAATCGACCAAGGGGCAGGTCATCGCGGTGGTGCAGCCGCATCGCTTCACGCGGCTTGCTTCTCTGTTCGAGCAATTCTGCACCTGCTTTAACGACGCCGACGTCGTGATCGTGGCGAATGTCTATCCGGCGGGCGAGGCGCCGATTGCCGGCGTCGACCGCGATGCGCTGGTGCAGGGCCTGCGTACCCACGGCCATCGCAATGTCATCGCGCTCGACGGCCCCGAGAAACTCGCGCCGCTCGTTGCCGGCATGGCGCAGCCGGGCGACTACGTTCTCTGCCTTGGCGCCGGCTCGATCACGCAATGGGCCTACGCGTTGCCGGCCGAACTCGCGGCCTCCGGGACGCCTTGATGGCCTTCCCCGATCTCGTTCCGCTGGTCAAAAAGACCATGCCCGAACTGCGCGGGCGCGTGCTGGCGAACCAGTCGCTTGCCGAGCTCACATGGTTTCGGGTCGGCGGCCCGGCGCAGCTTTTGTTCATGCCGGACGACGAAACCGACCTGTCGTATTTTCTCGGCCATTTGCCGGCCGACGTGCCGGTGACGGTGATCGGGCTCGGCTCGAATTTGATCGTGCGCGACGGCGGCGTTCCCGGTGCGGTGGTGCGGCTCGGCCGCGGCTTCAACGAAATCGCGGTCGACGGCACATGCATCCGCGCCGGCGCTGCCGTACCGGATGTCAAGGTTGCCCGCGCCGCGCAGGAGGCCGGCGTCGCCGGATTGTCGTTCATGCGTGGCATTCCCGGCGCGGTCGGCGGCGCGTTGCGCATGAACGGCGGCGCTTATGGGCGCGAGACCAAAGACGCGCTGGTCGAAGCGCGTGCGGTCGATCGGCGCGGCCACATCCACGTCCTTGGCAATGCCGACCTGCACTACAGTTACCGGCATTGCGGCGCGCCGGAGGATTACATTTTCACGGCGGCCACGTTCGCCGGCGAGTCCGGCGATCCGCGTGTCATTGCCGCGGAGATGGAAGAAATCACCGCCTCCCGCGAACAGACCCAGCCAGTGAAAAGCCGCACCGGCGGCTCGACCTTCAAAAATCCGCCCGGCGGCAAGGCCTGGCAATTAATCGACGGCGCCGGATGTCGCGGCCTCAAAAGGGGCGATGCCCAGGTGTCGGAAATGCATTGCAATTTCCTGATCAATCTCGGCAGCGCAACCGCGGCCGATATCGAGGCGCTCGGTGAGGCGGTGCGGCGCAAGGTCGAGGAACAATCGGGGGTCACGCTCGAGTGGGAAATCAAGCGAATCGGTCTGCCGAGCCAGCCGGCGTGAGCGTTATCGTTTTGGTCCGCTGCGACGGCGGAAATGTCCGCCTTTTCGTTGGCGACACTCGATTTTTCGCCAATTGTCGATTCTATTGGTGTCGCTTGCGAATCAGCGGCTGAACCATGGCCAAGCACGTCGCCGTTCTCATGGGGGGTTGGTCGGCCGAGCGCGAGGTCTCGCTACGCTCCGGCCATGCCTGCGCCGAGGCCCTGGTCCGGCGCGGCTACCATGTCACCCAGATTGACGTCACGCGCGAGGTCGCCGCCGCCCTGACCGCCGCGAAGCCCGATGTTGCGCTCAACGTGCTCCACGGCCGGCCGGGTGAGGACGGCACGCTGCAAGGCCTGTTGGAGATTCTTGGCATTCCTTACACCCATTCGGGCGTGCTGGCGTCGGCGCTCGCCATGCAGAAGGACACCGCCAAAGCCTTGTTTCGGGCTTGCGGCGTGCCGGTCGCCGAGGATCGGGTGGTTTCACGGTTCGAAGCCGCCAAGGCGCACGTTATGCCGCCGCCCTATGTCGTCAAACCTATCGCCGAGGGTTCGAGCGTCGGCGTTTTTATCGTCACGGAAGACCAGTCGCATCCGCCGCAGGAGCTTTATCGCGACGACTGGGCTTTCGGCGACCGCGTGATGGTCGAGCGCTACGTGCCCGGCAAGGAGCTGACCTGCGCCGTGCTGGGCGACCGCGCGCTCGACGTCATCGAGATCGTGCCGGCCACGCGCTTCTACGACTACGAGGCGAAATATGCCGCCGGCGGCTCCCGGCATCTCTTGCCGGCGCCGGTTTTACCAAATGTTTACCAGGAGGTCCGAAGACTGGCTGTGGCTGCCCATAACGCGCTTGGCTGCCGCGGCGTGAGCCGCGCAGACTTTCGCTATGACGATCGGGGGACGGGCAATCTGGTCTGCCTTGAGGTGAATACACAACCTGGAATGACCGCGACTTCGCTCGTTCCGGAGCTTGCCGCATGTGCGGGCATCACGTTCGATGAGCTGGTGCAATGGATGGTGGAGGACGCCTCGACCAACCGCTGACGCGGTCGGGGCCAGCAGGGGGAAGGCGGATCGGCGCGGTTGACGAGCCGGTTTCGGCGCGCGCCCAATCCGACGAGCCGGGCCAATCTGCAAACGGCGTTTTTGCTCTCTTCGTCAACCGCCGGCGCGCCCGACGCTGGGGTGCGAAGATCGCGAACATCCCGCCCGGGTTCGGTGTCGCGGGATCGATGTGTCTGATCGGCGCCACGCTTGCTTACGGCGCCGTCGCGGGCGGGCATGTCGGTGCCATCGCCGATTGGCTCAAGGAGACCCGCGACGCGGCTGCGAACGCCGCGGGCTTTCGCATCGCGCAGATTTCGCTCAGCGGCGAAAAGGAAGTCAGCCGCGAGCAAGTGCTTCGCACCGCCGGGGTGACCGGCCGGACTTCGCTGTTGTTTCTCGATGCCGACGCCGCCCGCGCGCGCCTCCTGGCAAATCCGTGGATTGCCGACGCCGCGGTGCTCAAGCTCTATCCGGATCGTTTGCAGATCACGATCACCGAGCGTCAGGCTTTCGCGCTGTGGCAGGAGAACGGCACCGTCAACGTGATCGCGGCCGACGGCACCGTGCTTGAGCCGGTCGTAGAGGACCGGTACCTCGGCCTGCCCTTGGTGGTTGGCCGTGGCGCTGAGCGTGCGGCCAGGGATTTTATCGGTCTTATCGATCGGCATGCGGATATCCGCTCCGCGCTGCGTGCCTCGATTCTGGTCGCGGAACGGCGCTGGAATCTGCGGTTGACGAACGGCATCGATGTCCGCTTGCCGGAAACCGACGTCGAAGCTGCGCTCGACCGGCTGGCGGCGCTCGATCACGACAAGAAAATTCTCTCACGCGACATCACAACGATCGATCTGCGTTTGCCGGATCGCGTGACGGTGCGTTTGTCCGATGCGGCCGCTCAGGCCCGGGACGAAGCGCTCAAGGCCTATGCGAAAAAGAAAAAAGGGGGCGACGCATGAACGCTCTCGGCTATGGCCTGACGCCGAAAATGAAGCCGATCCCGCCGCGCCGCAGCGCCCTCGTCGCCACGCTCGACGTCGGATCGAGCAAGGTCGTTTGCCTTATCGGGCGGCTTCGTCCGCGCGGGCCGCAGCAGGTCTTGACCCGTCGCAGCCACGCCATCGAAGTCATCGGCTTCGGTCACACCGTCGCGCGCGGCACCAAGGCGGGCACCGTCGTCAATCTGGCACAGGCCGAGGAGGCGATCCGTCAGGCGGTCGACAGCGCCGAGCGCATGGCGTCGGTCGAGATCGAGTCGGTCGTGCTGTCGATATCGTCGGGGCGGTTCGGCAGCGAATTGTTCGCAGCCGAGGTTGATGTTACGGGCTCGCCGGTCTCCGAAGCCGACATTGCAAGGGTGTTGTCGGCCGGCAGCCGGTATTCGCTGCGCGACGGCCGCGCCATCCTGCATTCGCTTCCGGTGCGCTACGCGATGGACGGCGTGAACGGCATTCGCGACCCGCGCGGCATGCTGGGTTCTCGGTTCGGCGTCGAAATGCATGTCGCCACGATCGACGTCACCGCCACCCGGAACCTGATGCTTGCAGTCGAGCGCGCCCACCTCGACGTTGAGGCCATGGTCGCCTCGTCCTATGTCGCCGGCCTTGCGGTACTCGCCGATGACGAGGGCGATCTCGGCGCCGCGGTCGTCGACATGGGCGCCGGCACCACGACCATAGCCGCCTTCCTTGGTGGGCGGCTCGTCCACCTCGATGGCTTCGCGCGCGGCGGCCATCACGTCACGATGGATCTGGCGCGCGGGCTTAATGCCCGCGTCGCCGATGCCGAGCGAATCAAAACGCTTTATGGCACTGTGCTTGGCGGGGGATCGGATGAACGTGACATGATCACGGTACCGCCGTTGAACGAGCATGAGCGCGACCAGGCGCAGGTCGTGTCGCGCGCCACGCTCGTGGGCATCATCAAGCCGCGCGTCGAGGAAATCCTCGAAATGGTGCGCGACCGGCTTCCGGCGTGCCCGATTGCGGCCGACGGGCGCGGCAACGTGATCTTAACCGGCGGCGCCAGCCAGCTTAACGGCCTGCCGGAAGTGGCCGCGCGCATCCTCGGTCGGCCGGTTCGAATCGGCCGCCCGCTCGGCATAACGGGTGCGCCAGATGCGGCCAAAGGACCGGCCTTCGCCGTTGCGGCCGGCCTGCTCGTGTACCCCCAAGCGGCGCATCTCGAACATTTCGAAATGCGGCGGAAGCGGCAACTCATGACCGGCACGGGATATTTCGCCCGCGTCGGGCAGTGGCTTCGCGAGAGTTTCTAATGGCCCAGGCAAGCGAAGCGGGAAAATCTCAGCGACCGGTGGCGGACCGGACGGGGCGGGGCGTGAATAACGCCCGCGCGAGGAACAAGAGGCAATCATGACCATCAATCTCAATATTCCGGACATCCACGAGCTTAAGCCGCGGATTACCGTGTTCGGAGTCGGCGGCGCCGGTGGGAACGCCGTCAACAATATGATCACTGCCGGGTTGCAGGGCGTCGATTTCGTGGTCGCCAACACGGACGCTCAGGCGCTCACGATGTCGAAGGCCGAGCGCGTCGTGCAGATGGGCGTGCAAGTCACCGAGGGGCTTGGCGCGGGTTCGCAACCCGATGTCGGCCGCGCCGCGGCCGAAGAAGTCATCGATGAAATTCGCGATCATCTGTCCGGCTCGCATATGGTCTTCGTCACCGCCGGCATGGGCGGCGGCACCGGAACCGGCGCCGCACCCGTCATCGCTAAAACGGCGCGGGACCTCGGCATCCTGACTGTCGGGGTCGTCACCAAGCCTTTCCATTTCGAAGGCCAGCGCCGAATGCGGCTCGCCGATGGCGGTATCAGCGAACTGCAAAAATGCGTCGACACGCTGCTCATCATTCCCAACCAGAATCTCTTCCGCGTCGCAAACGAGAAGACGACCTTCGCCGACGCCTTCGCCCTGGCTGATCAGGTGCTTTATTCCGGCGTGGCGTGCATCACCGACTTGATGGTGAAAGAGGGCCTGATCAATCTCGACTTCGCCGACGTGCGCGCCGTCATGCGCGAGATGGGCAAGGCGATGATGGGGACGGGCGAGGCCGAGGGCGACAAGCGCGCGCTAACCGCGGCCGAAGCGGCGATCTCGAATCCGCTCATCGACGACGCGTCGATGAAAGGCGCCAGGGGTCTGTTGATTTCCATCACCGGCGGTCGCGATCTGACACTCTATGAAGTCGACGAAGCGGCGACACGTATCCGCGAAGAGGTCGACCAGGATGCCAACATCATCGTCGGCGCTACTTTCGATGAAAGCCTTGACGGCATGATCCGCGTTTCTGTGGTCGCGACCGGCATCGATCAGGCATTGGCGCAACGTTCGGCGCTGCCGCATGTGAGCGAGTCTCGGCTCCCCGATGTCGCACAGCGCTTGCGTGCTGAGAACCAGCGCACTGTGGAGCGGGCCGAACGGCATGAGCCGGCGAAGCCCGCGGCATCCGCCCCGAGCGGAGCGGGACAGGCCCCCGTCAGTTCTTCGATTGAGACGGCGGCCAAGGCGGCAATCGCGGCAGCGATTGAGGACGTCACGATTCGTCCGCTCGCGCCCAAACCTTCGTTGTTCATCGATCCGGCGGCGGGTGAACGTGACGCCGAACCGCCGGCGTCATTCGTTCCGCCCCAGGCGGAGCGGATGCCGGCGCGTGCGCCCCGCATGCCGCGAATCGATGAATTGCCCTTGCCGGCGCAAAACGAAATTCGCGCCAGCCGCGGCGAAGCGCCGGAGGCCAACACGGAAAAACGCCGGACCTCGCTTTTGGCGCGGCTCGCGTCGGTAGGCCTGGGCCGGCGCGAAGACGACGAGCATGCCAAGGTGGTCGCGCCTCGCCAGCTCATGCCGCCCGCGAACCGGGGAACGCCGGCGCGCCGCAGCGACAACGCCCGCGCCGGCGAGCCAAACGTCGAGGACGGCAATCCGATCTCCGAATACGCCAAACGCCATCCGGCGCCGCGCCCGGCTCCCCAGGGGATCGATCCGCACGGCAGGCCGGTGCCGGTGCCGAGCGCGATGGACGAGGAACACTTGGAAATCCCCGCGTTCTTGCGCCGCCAGGCCAATTAGGGGCCAGGCGCCCCCGCCTGCGTGCGAGCGGGCGACCGGAAATCCCAGCGCCCCCGGGCGACGCGCAGAGCGTCGCCCGCGAGGGCCGAAGAGGTAACAATCCGTAAAAAACCGTGAGTTGGCCGACTCATCCCGGGGCGCTAGTGTGCAACCCAAGGGGGATGTATCGCCAAGGGAACATGGCGGGCTCAGGGGGGCCGCGGCCACTTTCCCGCATCTATGGCGATCCAGGAAGCCCGGGTAGTGGGTCGACGCGTTGCGTGCGCCGCGTAAGCGTGCCGTGATTCGTCGCAGGGGGACAAAGGCGACATGAAGGCGGGCAGGCAAACGACGCTGGGCGATCGCATCGCTGTAAGCGGCATCGGCATTCATTCCGGGCGACCCGTGACGCTCACCTTGCATCCGGCGGATGCCGGCAGCGGGGTGGTGTTCATTCGCTGCGGGCGCAACGGCAAACCCGAACGCGAAATCCGCGCCAATGCCGGCTCGGTCACCGCGACCGAGTTGGCGACCGTGCTCGGCGATGCCTCGGGTCCGGGCGTGTCGACGATCGAGCACATCATGGCGGCGCTCTGTGGGCTGGGTGTGGATAACGCCGTTATCGAACTCGACGGCCCGGAGGCGCCGATCAT
>Ga0187817_10002175_pt1 | contig 10012 bp, 5 predicted proteins | sample NC_wetland_sal_i_17_FD_132431 | JGI IMG/M metagenome (GOLD analysis project Ga0187817, IMG submission 132431) | Wetland sediment microbial communities from Neuse River Estuary, North Carolina, USA - SO4_2 | ecosystem: Environmental > Aquatic > Freshwater > Wetlands > Sediment | place: USA: North... | reverse complement strand
TAGAGAGAGACAGCATTGCGTGAAACATAGTCGGCCATCGTCTGGTCGGGGCCGATGTAGTGAAATGGTTCGGCATAATCGAGGCCATACTTGCGGCCCATGGTGCGATCGCGACTTTCCAGCGCCACTTTCGTGTACTCGTTAATCGCAGCGTTCTCATCGCCGGAAAGGGCGGGCACGCGGCGCTTCTGCTCCAAAAGCGTTGCGTTCAAACCCCGGATCATGTGCGTGACCATGGTCCGGCACGACCTCAACGAAGCCAGTTTCGCTTCAAATACAGGACCGATGTCCACCACGCGATTCACAAGCTGGGGGCCACGGGCGAAATAGTACTTTTCGGACACGCTGTGCGCTTTCAAGCCGGCGGCAAAGTGCTCGGGCATATCCAAGTGACCACCCGACATCCAGCAGGCGGCTTCCACGGCTTGAGCGGTGACGTAATGATCGGGATTTTCTTCGTAATGGCCCCAGGGATCGTAACTGAAGACGGTGTCAACCTTTAGGAGGCGGAACAAGAAGATCAGCCGCGCGCGAATCTCGGTGCGAGTCACGTCGTCCATGCGATGATTTCGATAACCGAGGTCGAACATCTTCTTCAAGCCCGTGGTTTTCAAGAATTCCGCAGCATCGCGCTCGTTGGCGGCGACGGTTTCGCCGAGGCTCAGTTTGTAGGAATCCTTCTCATCGTTGCTGGTGCGGATGAAATATCCGGTGTAGCCTTCGCGCAGCAGCTTGGCCACTGTGCCGCAAGCGAAAAACGGCCCGTCATCGAGGTGCGGCGTGATGAGCGCGAGCACTTTTCCCTGGTGCGGCGTCCCGGAGGCCGCGCGCTCAATCACGACATCGGCCGAAGGCGCCTGGGCAGCCAGCGGAGAGGCGCCCAGTAAAGTCCCGGCCAGCGCGCCGCCGAAAAAATCACGCCGGTCCATTCAGGCCGCTTTCGTGAGAACTTCGCGCAGGCGACGCGCGACGATCATGTCCTCGCCCGGTTCAAGCATCCACACGCCAACGACGATCGTGTTCGCATCCGCGATTCCTTCGTCCCTCCCGGTGGCGGGGTTCAGCTCGATGCTGGGCGCGCCCTGGCGCAATTGTTCGGCGACGTCGAGCGGTGAGATCTTAATGCGCTGCTGATCGTAACGAATCAGCAAATGCGGCACCTGGTTGGCGACGGGCGGGACGACGGTGCGTGACGTCAGGGTAGGAATATCCTTGAGATGCGCCGCGATCCGGTCGGCGCGCCGTTGAAATTCGGCCTGCATCCCTTCGTCGGTCTGGCTGAGAAACCAGTCGACGGCGGCCACCATTCCCACAATCTGTTCCTTGGCCACCTTCATTCCGCGGCCGACGCAATCGTCGTGGGGGTTGTTGTTGAGCGCCGCGGCTTCGATGAGGTCCTTCCTCCCAAGCAGGAGGCCGGCGTTTTGAGGCCCGCGAATGCCTTTGCCGCCGGAGAACGTCACCAAGTCGAAACCCATCTGCGTGTAGTTCCACAGATTCGAGATGGGCGGGACGTCGGCTGCGGCGTCGTTGAAGCAGGGCACTCCGTGCTTATGAGCGACGCGAATCCAATCCTCGCGGCTGATCTGGCCGTGCTCGGCGGCATTGAAAAAATGCGCCATCAGGGTGCGGTCATTGAAAGCCGCTTCGTAATCCGCCGTCGTTTCCACCTCAACAAATCGGATGCCGCAGTTGCGCAGGGCGTGATCATAGCCGTAGCGGTGCGTCTTTTGGACGAGCACCTCATTCTTGTAGCTTGCAATATCGGTGGGCATGTCGTGGATGGCGGATTTGTTGGCCACGGTCATGCAGGCCGCGGTGCCTAGCGTGAGCGCGGAGGCGGCGCCGGCCGTCACGAGAGCGCCTTCGCAGCGCAGGCGTTTGGCCAGGTATTCTCCGGCTTTGGTCTGCAACTCCCGCAGGCGAACCGGATTTTTGGCTGCGCGCGCCACGGCTGCCTGAACTGAAGGCGGCATGATGGAGGCCGTGAACATGGTGTACGTCCCGGCGGCATTGATGATCTTGGTGACGCCTAGTTTGTCGTAGTAGTCTTCGCCCTCTTCCACCGAAGGAGCAGGCGCTGCTTTGAGCGATGCGGTCTGGCTGGCGAGGCCCGCTGCTGCAAGCAGCCCCCGGCTCCAGCCGAAAAAGTCGCGGCGTGTGTGGAATGCGTTCATATGGACACTCTAATCCAATTTGGGGCCCTGTGGGCCGAGTACGGTATTGCCGTCCGGGTGTAGTTGAATTGCCTCGTCTGGAGTCTACATAGACAGAGTGCTTCGACGAGATGGATCGCGGCTTTGAGGCTCTGGATTGACAAGGGTCCGGCTCGGCCAAACAATTAAGATACGAGTGTCGTTAGTTCTGATATGCGATTCGTTGGCTTCTTTCTGACGGCGACGCTGGCGACGGCGGGCGAATTTACGGTTTATGTCGGTGACCAATACCCTCGCAGCATTGCCGCCATAACTTCAGACGCTGCGGGGAATACGTACGTTGTTGGGAACCGCGGTCCGGGAAACGTGCCGGGCCCGTACATTCCCGCTGGAGCCGTAATGATCTCCGGCCCGGTCGAACCACCCCTTTCCGGTCCAAACGATGTGTTCGTCAGCAAACTCTACCCAACGGGAAACATTCTGTTTACCGATGTCTTCGCGGGAAAGGGTTCCGATCAAGCCTTGGCCGTCGCCGTAGACCCCAGTGGGAACATCTACGTCGCGGGCTGGACCACCTCATCCGATTTTCCGGTGAGCAACGCCCTGCAACGGCAGACAGGTGAAAATGGAAGTGGATTCATCGTCAAGCTCAACCCGGCTGGCACAGAAATCCTATATTCGACCTACTTCGGAGGCATCCAGGGACTGACGATCATCCACGCGCTGACAACCGATGCGGCGGGAAATTTGTATCTCACCGGCGAAACGTTCGGTTCCGACTTTCCCCACAGCGCGGGTATGCCCACAGCGACGGTAAACACGAGCGGGCCGCCGCCGTACACTTCCGCCGCGTTTGTGACAGAGATCTCCGCCACTGGCGACAAGATTCTGTTCTCGGGCACGATAGGAGGCACACAAGAAACGTGTCTCGGCGGCATCCTCGAGTGTGAGGGGATTTTTACCACAGGCCTAGCGGTTTCCCTCGATGCGGCCGGCAACGTTTATTTCGGGGGAAACACCGATACACCCGATCTCCCGACGACGACCGGAGCGCTGCTGCAGCAAGGCATTGGCGCATTCATTGGAAAGATCAGCGCGGGAGGAAAGGGACTGGTGTATTTGACGTACCTGGGCAGCGGATCAGAGGAGCTTAATTCGCCCACCTTCGTCGGCACGAATCTGCTTTCTGCGCTCACCGTGGATGCTGCGGGAAATGCGTACCTCGCAGGCTCCACCGGCGATCCGAAATTTCCGGCGACACCGGGTTCGTTCCAGCCAACGTTTGCCGGGATCCCGGTCGGTGCCCGTGGGGAACCCGCCAGTACCAATGCGTTTATTGCAAAACTGAAGGCGGATGGCAGCGCGATGGTTTGGGCAACTTTTTTGGGTGGCACTGGGGGTGACTCGGGAAATTCCATTGCGGTGGATGCAGCCGGGAATGTCTGGTCATCCGGCACCACCGCTTCCCCGACGTTTCCCAACGCACAAGGTTGGTCGCAGGGCGGTGACTTTTTGGTGGAGATGAATCCCAGCGGAAATGCGCTGGTGTACTCGGCGCGCTATCCGAGCGGGACGGTATCGCAAGCTCTTGCGCTCGATCCAACGATGCTTGTGCATACCGCTGGCCTCAGTGGAATCGTCTCGGCAGTCGCGCCCGGTGCACCCCTGATGAGGTCGTTCGGGATTCAAAACGTGGTGGGGGGAACTATATCAGGCCGGATTGCGCCCGCTGAATTGATATCGATTTATGGTCCCCACATCGGTCCCCCCACGCCAATCACCGCCACCCCTTCCAACGGCTTTTACCCGGTGAAGCTGGGAGGGCTGCAGGTGACGATCGGAGGCGTCGCCGCGCCGCTGCTTTACGTATCCGACAGCCAGATTAATGCGGTAGTGCCGATGGAGCTGACCGCTCAGAGGGCGTCGACGATCCAGATCGAAAATGCAACATCCACCAGCCCGCCATTTCCTTTGTGGGTTGATCCCTCAAGTGTCAATATTTTCCCCGGCGTGGTGAACCAGAATGGTTCGCTGAATGCGGTCACGAACCCGGCCAAAGCGGGATCGGTTGTCTTGATCTATTCAACCGGATGGCAGAATAGTTTCGCGCCGCTTACTGACGGGCAGGTCGCGACGCAAGCAAACAACTATTGTCTTGAAGGTTGCTTTGCAACCGGGGGCGTTACCGTGCTTTATGCCGGCGCTGCGCCGGAAATTATAGCCGGCGTAACTCAGTTCAACATTAAACTTAACTCTTCAGCCCCGCCGGGTATCACATCCGTCCCGATCTACTTATTCGGCGTATCTACGATTGTTTGGGTCACACAGTAGCGCTGATGATGGGCTCGCTGGCGCTGCGCTTTGCGCGTGTGGCATTGCGTCTACCGCTGCCGCCGGAAAGCATGGCAGCAGTTGTAGCTGTTCGGCCTGTTGGCGGCGTGGCTGTAAACGGATGTACCGGAAAGTAAATTCGCTTTGCGCGCCGCTGCGCGCAATGGGTATTGAGTGCCACTGCCCCCAAAGACCACTCAGTGAACGCAGGCACGGCACGCCACCTGAAACCTCGCACTGACACCTGTTTTTACGGCGGGAAGTTCATGCGGCGCAGGAGGTCTTGGAAGCGTGGGTCGGAGCGCAAAGGGTCAAGCTCAGGATCCACTTTCAAACTGACCATTGGGCCATCGTGATCATCGAGGCCCTTCTGCAGCCACGCCAACGCTTCGTCTTTGTCACCCAAGGCCAGATAGGCTTTTGCAATATAAGAAGGTGAGATGTATCCCTGCTTCGATTGCCGCTTCAACTGGCCGACTATTTTCAGGGCTTCCTCATGATTGCCAGCCGCCGCACGAGCCCCGGCGAACAACGCGTATGCGGGAGAATCAGCAAGCGACGAAGTTTGCAGTGTCCGGAACTCAGCGAGAGACTCCTTATGCATGCCCTTCTGAAGGTAGATTAGACCGAGATACCCGTGCGCCCAGGCGTTGTTTGGTTCCAGCTCAAGCGCCCTGCGGGCCTCGACGATGGCCCGATCATATTGATGGCCGAAGTAGAGGACCAATGCGATATTCGCATTTATTATCATTGACAGCGGGTCGAGCTTCCGCGCTAGTTGTATTTCTGCGAGTGCCTCTTTATCCCGGCCCGTCAAGGCCAGACCAAGGGCGCGCCAGTGATGTGCGGTCGCGTAGTTGGGGTTAAGCTCAATGGCGCGCTGGTGTTCTCTTTCGGCAGCCAACCAGTCCCAGTCGTAGTCTTCCAGCACTCGGGCCAGGGAGGCGTGAGGCTCGGCCAAGTTTTCATCGAGCCCCAGCGCTTTTAACGCCGCCGCCCTGGCCTTGGGATAAGCGTCCACGCTAGGAACAAGACCGTTGTTACCCAGTACGATGTAGGAGTCTGCCACGCCGGAGTGAGCCAACGCGTAGTTGGGGGCTAGGTTGATAGCCTGTTGGAAGTATTCCAAGCCTTTGCTCAGTCCCTCCTTCGTCCGCTTGTCCCACTCGTACCGGCCCTTGAGATATAACTCGTAGGCCTCGGGGTTCACGGTGCGTGCGCTTGCCAGGCGCCTCTGCTCCTGGGGTGTCAGTTTAATCCTGACCTCGTTGGCAATTGCCCGCGCGACCTCGTCTTGCATCGCCAGGACATCGCTCAAGTCGCTCTCGTAAGCCTCCGCCCACAGGTGACGGTCGGTCGGCGCGTGAAGCAAGTTCGCTGTGATGCGCACCCGGTTGCCAGAGCGTGCCACGGTGCCTTCCAGCACGGCATCCACGTTTAACTCCCGCCCAATCTGCGGCAGCGGTTTTTTCGTCACCTTGTATTGCATCACTGAGGTACGCGAGATCACCCTCAGCGCGCTGATCTTGCCCAAGTCAGTGATCAGCGCCTCGGTCATGCCGTCGGCGAAATATTCCTGCTCCGGGTCGCGCGAGAGGTTCTCCAGTGGCAACACAGCAAGGGATTGAATCCGTAGGGGCGGTTCGCGAAGCGCCCTAACAGTCCGCGATGCCCGGTCGCGGAGGCCCGCCACGTTGAGGGCGAACACCAAAACCAGCGACAAGCCAATCGCCCCTGCCACACACGCGATCACCCAGCGCCTTGGCATGGGTCCTGCTGGTTCTGGTTCCACATGCGGGGCAAGCGCTGCTCCCCCAACAAGCGGATAAATAAAGCGATAACCACGGCGCGGGATCGTCTGGATGAAGCGGGGATTCTCCGGCGAGTCCGCCAATGCCTCGCGTAAGCGCCGAATTGCATGATTGAGGCCGTCTTCGAAATCCAGAAACGTATCCTCAGGCCACAGTGCGGCGCGAAGCTCCTCGCGGGTTACCAGTTGGCCGGGGCTTTCCAAAAGCAATAAGAGGATTTCCAGCGGCTGTTTGTGGAGTTGGAGAGCGGCGTCGCCCTTGCGCAACTCTCCCGTCCGCGTGTCGAGCGTATACTCTGCAAACTGGATCAGGGTCGGGAGGCGAGAGCTCCTTTCCATGGTAGCCCCCCCTCGCCAAGGCATTTTAGCACTCATAGGGACAGAAACAGAAGGCGGGATGCCCTTTTCTGGACTGAGACACACTGTCATCCTTTCGTACATTTCAGCCTCATTCCATGAACACTCCATGGACATTCCATGGCTGTTTCATTGAAACCGCCTGAGCGCCGCGTCATGGTCGGGATATACGGAAGAACTTCCGTGTGAGCCTCTCTGGAACCGTAGCAAAGCGGAACGCGATAGATATGCACTCGGAACCAAGGCGAAAGAGAGATGAGAGTCCGTCGGGCCGCCAGGTGCTCTTCGCACCGGCCCGCCAGGTCGGTAGATGCAGCAAGGGAGTTCTCGGACTGATGCCCGAGACAAACACAGTCGCACTTCCGCCGTTTGAAACCCTGGCTATCGCCAGCTTCAAAACAGGCACCACCACAAACAACTCCAGAGGGAGGCAACATGAAACGCATGAAATGTATGTTTATTACCGCGATCACCTTACTCGCTGCGATGGCAGTCCCGCTTTGCCTGAAGGCACAGCAGGCACACAAGCCTCAACAGTACGCCGTCATAGACCTCGGCACGTTGGGCGGAACGTACAGCGAAGCCAGAGGCATTAGCAACAGTGGCTGGGTGTCGGGCAGATCGACCTTGGCCGGCGACACAGAGGTGCATGCTTTTGTTTGGCGCAGGGGCGTGATGATCGACCTCGGCACACTCGGAGGCCCGAACAGCGATAACTACTTTCTTCCTAACGACTGGGGCGAAGTCGTGGGTCCTTCTGAGACTCCCAATCCCGACCCCTTGGGACAAGATTTTTGCGGTTTCGGTACCCACCTCAACTGTCTCCCATTCCTGTGGTGGAATGGCATGAGGACAGCGCTGCCCACGCTTGCGGGCGGCGATAACGCCGGCGCCGCAGGGGTTAACGACGGAGGCGAGGTAGTCGGGGCTGCTGAGAATACCACTTCAGACCCAACCTGCATTCCCCCGCAAGTTCGCCAGTACGAGCCTGTCCTTTGGGAACGAGGCAAGATCCGGGAACTGCCCATCTTTCCAGGCGACACGATTGGAGCCGCTCATGCGATCAACGAGAAGGGTCAAATCACCGGCTGGTCGGGTAATTGCGCATTCACTCTCTTTCATGCTCTGCTCTGGGAAAAGGGACGAGCATTCGATCTCGGCAATCTCGGTGGAGCGATGAATACCCAGGGCCTAGCCATTAATAACCAAGGCCAGGTCGTAGGTTATGGCGACACCGCAGGAGATGCGACGTTCCATGCCTTCCTCTGGCAAAACGGCGTGATGACCGACCTGGGAACTCTTCCAGGGGACGTGGGGAGCGCGGCTTCCGGCATCAACAGCAAAGGCCAAGTGGTCGGGGGCTCGTTTGATGCGTCCGGAAATACTCGTGGCACCATGTGGCAAAACGGCGTGATTACGGACCTCAACACTCTCATCGCTCCTAATTCCCCTTTTGTTCTTCTGGCCGGGGAAGGAATCAATTCCGCAGGACAGATCGCGGGCGAGGCATGGCTGCCTGCCGTCGGCCAAGTGCACGCCGTCTTGGCGTTACCGGTTGAGGGCAGAGAAACCGGCGAGAGCGAGAGTGCCACACCAACGGCACTAAGCGAAATCACCCAAAGGCCAGACATTGCTGTGCCGGAAATCGTTCGCCAGTTGATGCAACGGCGAGGGCCCTTCGGCGGATTCAAAGTAGGACTGGGCGCGGCACTGGGAAGATAGGAATCGCCCCTCCTAGCTGACCGACGGCCTGGAGTGACCTTGCACGTTACGCGCCCTTGTCAACCCACTGCGTGCGCCGCCCCAACCCGCGCTCGCCAACGCACGGCGAGCCGGACCATGCGCCGCACTTGATCGGGCCGTCTGCCATAACTGCAATTAATGCCCAGCCTGAGAAAAATATAAGAGCAGTTAATCAAAGCATCGGGGTGTAGGAATTTTCCCGCGCCAATAGCTATCCCCCTTCACCCTTTGCCGTGTGGACGCCGGTTTTGCGATACTGGCAACGCTATGCCGGAGCCGGCGTTTGCGTACACTCACGAGGGAAATCAATCTATCCACTTCGGCGTTCCGCTCAAGGATATCCAAAAGCACTTGCCGCTGCGCGTTTTGTCTGGTGAAGACTGGCTGCACTGGACCACCTGGGGCTATGTGATCGTTACGGACGCCGTGCCGCCTGAAAACATCGAGCGTCTCAAGGGGCTGCTTTGGGAATTTCAGGAGATGGACCCGTCCGATCCGTCAACCTGGAACAAGCCGCAGCTTCGCGATCACCAGATGCCGGAACTCAACCACAGCGGCATGGTGGAGATTTATAACCACCAGTATCTCTGGGACAACCGGCAGCACTCGCGAATCTACGATGCCTTCGTCGACATCTGGGACCGCGAGGATTTGTGGGTCACGATCGATCGCGCCAATCTCAATACGCCGAATCGAGGGGGCAGGCCGTTCCAGGGCTTCATCCATTGGGATGCGGATACCAAGGCGCGCCCTCTGCCGGTGAACGTGCAGGGCGTTTTATCGCTGGTGGACACCGATGAAGAAGTGGGCGGATTCCAGTGCGTGCCGGAGTTGTTCCGGACGCTGGAGGAATGGAGCGCAAGCCAGCCGGCTGACCGGAATCCGTTCTACCCGGACACGACAGGATTCGAAATCCGGTTCGTGCCAATGAAGGCCGGCGATTTGCTGATCTGGAACACGCTGCTGGCCCACGGCATCAAGCCGAACGTTTCCATGGATCGCGCTCGCATGGCGCAGTATATTTCGATGTATCCGGCAGATGAGGGAAACGCCGAAGTGCGAGAAGCGCGAATTCGCTCATGGCGCGAGCGCGAGATCCCGAATGACCCGGCATTTCCCGGCGACCCGCGCGAATGGGAAAAGACGCGCTATGGCCAGGCTGAGTTAAGCGAACTGGGAGAGCGGCTGCTGGGGCTGCGAGGTTGGAAGGCGTAATTTACTCGCGCCCGCTCCGTTTGGTCGCGGCGGCAGCAAGCGAGTTTAGCATAGCGTCGCGGGCAGATGCGGCATTCTTGGAGCGGCCCCAAGAACTGAGACAACCAGCTGTCTCTGTTTCCTCCCCTTGGAGCTTAGCTTCTTTCGGTGCAACAGGGGACAGGCACCACCGTCCACGACGAGGGGGCTGGTGGTTTGTGGGCAGCTCGATTAGGGACGGTGGAGCCAGTCCCCGGTGGGGTTCACCCGATGAGGGGAACGCAGAGGTTCGCGAAGGGCGAATCCGCTGGTGGCGCGCGCGGGAGATCCCGAATGACCCTGCGTTTCCAGGCGATCCGCGCGAGTGGGAAAAGACGCGCTATGGCCGCGCTGAACTGACCGAACTGGGAGAACGGCTGCT
>Ga0187817_10002174_pt1 | contig 10014 bp, 6 predicted proteins | sample NC_wetland_sal_i_17_FD_132431 | JGI IMG/M metagenome (GOLD analysis project Ga0187817, IMG submission 132431) | Wetland sediment microbial communities from Neuse River Estuary, North Carolina, USA - SO4_2 | ecosystem: Environmental > Aquatic > Freshwater > Wetlands > Sediment | place: USA: North... | reverse complement strand
GTGGTCCCGCGGCAGGACTCGGACTGGGCCTCGTTCGAGCTGCAGGCGGCCCGGGAAGGGGTGCATACCCTGCAAGTGGAGGCCTTCGCCGGCGGCAGCGGTTTGGGCGGCCTGCCGATCCAGGTCAGCGTGGACGCGGCTACGCAGACCGGGCCCTCGATGGAGCGGAGTAGCCCGGCCGGGGTGGCAGCGGCCGACCCGGGGGAGGTCTCACTGCTGCTGTCCTACGACGCTGACCAGCACGTGTACCGCTACCGGCTGGTCGACTCCGGCGGTTACTATTCCGAGGAAGCTGCCTCGGACCGGCTGCTCCAGCCGCCCGGTCAGGCGATTGAGCAGCTGGTGAACCAACTCAACGCCCTCGCCCGGGGCCAGGAGGCCTGGGACGCCGCGACCACCAAGGATTGGCTCAAGGGCCAGGGGATCACGCTCTGGAACAGTTTCATCCCGCAGGCCCTGCAGCGGGAGTTCTGGCGGCGCCAGGACCGGATCACCCAGATGATCATCATCTCCCAAGGCGACCCAGTGCCCTGGGAGCTGTTGTACCCGTTCGCCCCGGGTAGCCGGGATGCGGGCTTCCTGGTCGACCAATTCCCGGTGGCGCGCCGCCGCTACGGGCCCCGGCCTCCCAGCCGACTGGAGCTTAGAGTCGCAGACCTAGTGCTGTCCCGGGACGGCTCGCTCACCGCAGCCCCAGTCGAGATCGCTGCCTTGGACGGGCTGCTCCGTGGCCGGGGTTTGGCGGCGCGTCACATCGACGACCTGCCGACCCTATTGCAGGCCTTCAGGCAAGGTGACGTTGGGCTGTTGCATTTCAGCTGCCACAACGCCTTCGCCCGCGGCACCCCGAACACCTCGCGGATCCTGCTCAGGGACCAGCCGTTTGAGCCGGTCTTCCTCGAGCAGCATGCCGGGCGGTTCGCTGCGCCGCTGGTATTCCTCAATGCCTGCCGGACCGACGGCCAAGCTCCCCTCTACACCACAGTTGAAGGATGGGCCTCCAGCTTCCTCCGGGCCGGCGCCGGTGCCTTCATCGGCTCCCTGTGGGAGGTGTCCGACATCTCGGCCAGCATTTACGCCCAGGTGTTTTACTAGGCCGCGCTCAGCGGCCACACCCTGGCGGAGTCGGCCCGCCGTGCCCGCGAGGCCATACGTGACAACCCAGGCGATCCCACCTGGCTCGCCTATGCTCTCTACGGCGATCCGGCAGCGACGATAAACACCCGCGCTGCGCGGACAGACTGAAGCTCGGCTTGTATGAAGGTCTTGATCTGAGCCCCAGCGCGTTGTCCTATTACTACGGTAGCTCTCTGAACGGCCGGACCTCGGCCGCGGCCATAGTGTGTTCGTGGCCGACGACATCGTTGGACAGCCGGTCAATGCGGTACTGGCACCCCCGCAGGCGGAGCGGTTCGCGGCAGTTGCAGGCGTGGACCTGAACCGGCTGATCCTGAACGTGACTGGGTTCAACAAGCGGACCGGACAGGGCGACGATCTCCCCGGCTGGTGTCAGGGCGCTCGTGGATGAAGCTCGCGCCGCGGGCGCCGCGCTTATGAGGCGTGCAGCGACCTGCACTGCGGACACCGCCGGTGCTGGATCGAGGAAGCGCACGTCACCGAGCTGACCGGCCTGCTACGCGGAGGCCCAGCCGGAGACCAGCCGAAAGAGTGGCCAGCCAAGATGCGGATCTTCGCCCGCCTCGATCGTCCGTACCCCGGTGCCCAGCTGACCTTGTTCGAAGCCGAGGACGGCTCGCGGTACACGCTGCGGTTCACCAACCTGCCCGGACGTACCCGCGGCTGGCACCGCCAGCGGGTCTACATCGACGTCGCCCACTGGGTCCACGCCCGGGTCGAAAACGCAATCCGCACCGGCAAGGACTGCGGCATCGGCCAGTTCCGCGGCTCGTTCCCCGCCAACGCGGCCTGGCTGCCGATCGCGGCCATGGCGCACAACCTCCTGCGCGCCATCGGCGCCCTGGCCAGCCTGCCGTTTGCCAAGGCCCGGGCCGCGACCATCCGCCGCGACCTGATCGACGTCGCCCGCACCGCCCGGCACGGCCGCGGCCACCTCACCCTGCACCTGCCCGAGGGCTGGCACCGCTAGCACGAATGGCTGAACGTGCTTGCCGCGGCCTGCGGCCCGCCCGCCGCAGCGGCCTGACCAGCCCCGATCCGGTCCGCCGGCGACGGCCATCGCGGCTCCCGCCCCGAGCCAAGAACCCCGGACAAGCCGCGGAACAGACGAGCGGCAGGACGCCCCGGAAGACTCCTCGTCCAGGAACCAGGCCGGAAGACGAGCTACCGGAATCGGCCGGTGGATCGAGGCTCAGCGGCTGTGGCGGCCTTCGGTCTTGTCAGGAAAGCTGGCCATGACGAGAACTTTCGCGATGACCGTAAGCAGGTGCATAATCGTCTACGAACTCGCGAGCGAGATGGCTCACTATCGCCTGATGCCCGCCCTCGGCGGGGCGCGGGCGACTCAGTCCGAATCTAATCGTATTGATCGGAGGCTTAGCTTTGACCGATCAGGATTGGCTTGCGCTTGCAAGGCGTCTGCAGGAGGATTGGTTGGCGACCGATCAGCCACCCGCGTCGAAAGCAGTTGCCTGCCTCAGAATTCTAGAGAGTGTTCCTTTGCGGCTCTATTCCGATCACCCGGCCATGTTCGCAAACATCGTCTCGGCAGCATTGCATTCCGGAGCAAGCTGGAAACAGGTAGCCTGTGCTGCACGCATTGACGTAGCCGAGGCGCGCCAACGTTGGGGCTCGGCTGCCCCCGCGAGAGTGGCGTCAAACGGGCCCTGGACGTTCTCCTGCGCTTGGGAGTCCGATCACGGACTCAACTCACGTGAGTTGATTAGGGCTCGAGAGCAAGGTCTAGATTTTATATGGGTGCGAAATTACCTCACGGCTCTAATGGGTGGGTAATACCGCGCGGGCAGCGGCTGAGACCGACGCTATTGGGGAATGGGTAGTGATTCCCGGAATGCGTGAAAGCGAGCGTCCACAGCAGATAGGGTGTCGGCGGCGGCGCCGTTCCCGACGTCACACATTGCTGTCCAGGGCAGCCCGAGCCCGTCGAAGCTGCGCGGCGGCGTTGACCCTGGGTCCGCCAGCAGGTATGACGCATGTTCGCAGATCGAGCAGCGAGTGCTCATAAATGTGTTGATACCACTCTTGACGGGGTGGTCCCGAGGCATCAACCTTCATAACACCGGCCCGGTGGGCACTGTCGGGCGGGCGCGGATCGAGGCGAGAGCGGGGATGGCGGATGGCCGGTTCAGGGGGGACTCTGATCGAGGTGGCCGCCGGCAATGAGCGCGGGTGGGCCTACTTCTTCGAGGGCGGCGTGATCCTTCCTAAGCGGGTGATGGATGCGGGCGGCGGCCAGCTGGAAAGGATGCGGTTGTTCGGCGAGTCCAACTGGACCGACATGAGTGCAGTCGTGCCGAAGGGGGAGCATTCGCCGCCCCGTTCGATTCTCGGCCTCCTGACGTGGCGATCGCGTAAACTGCCAGCTGGTGCTGGCCGAAGCGCTAGGGCGCTCGCCATGGATTCGTCAAGACCTGAGCCGAGTCAGTTCACGCTTTGGGCACAGGTACAAGCCGGCGAGCTGACCATCGGCGCCGCGGAGGAACGAGCCGCGGGGCTGCCCGCCGGCGGCGATGTGACCGATCGGGGGATCGATGCGGCCTCGGTCATGGCAAAGCAGCTATCGGTTGCGGGCCATGCGGAAGTTGGGGTACTCCTCGCACGACTCGCCTACGCGGTCGCCAGCGGGCCGGCGGCGGATATCTCGGAGCGTGCCCGTGCTTTTGCGGCCTGTGATCTGCTGGAGGCGGCGCGGCTCAGCCTGATCCGCCTCCCCGACCCGCACCTGCTGGCTCTCGCCCGCAGGGCCGGCGACGCAGCGCTCGATTGGGGGCGAGAGCACGAGGATTCGTTGATCGTTCAGATGGCAAGCTTCCGCCTGGGGACTCTCCACCTCGATCCCTACCAGCACGAGGGCGGCACGTACTGGTTCGAGCACAAGGCTTGGCTGCGGAAGGGGATGGCGGCGCTTGGGACTCCGCCGACGGATGCCTCCGAGCAGGACCTCCGTGCGTTCATGCCCATGCCGGTCCCCGCGTTGCGGACGGCGGAGATGTACTTGCGCGAGGCCGTCGAAGCGCGGTCCGGTGAGAATCGCGGGTTCGCCCTGAAAGCGCTTGTCAACTCCCTCGTAGTCCTCAAACGCCTCGGTGAGGACATCACCGATGATGACCTTGCGCACACCGCCCTCGAAGCCGCCAAGCTTTTGCCAGCCGATGCCGAAGAGCCACAGCAGTTCATCCGCCAGTTCCTCCCTGCCTCCGTGGCCGCGCAACTTGCCCCGCTGCCCGACCCCACGGGCTCGACCGTTGGGCAGTCAAACCCGGAGACCGCGCTGAGGAGCGCCGCAATGGCGGCGGCTGGAAAGGATCCGCAAAGGGCAATCCGCCTCGTTGAAGAGCGGCGAGAGCGGCTGGCCGGGCGCCAGGATGGCATGCCCGTCGATCAGCTCCACCTTGAGCTCGAGGTGGCGATTCTGAACGCCGTCAGGCCGACCAATCGGCGCCTTGAGCACTGGCCTGAGCGTGAAGAGTCGCAGCGTGCGCTGCGCGTCCAGGTGGCCAACGGCCTTGATCCGGCGGCGGTGCGCTGCGCGGTATTGCTCCACCTCGCCCGCAGCTCTGCGCTGACCGGCAAGGGCCCGCGGGAGGCGCTCCAGTGCGTCGAGGACGCGCTTGCGATGGATCCGGATCGCATCGGCCTGCGTGAGGAGGCCGTCGACTTCCTACGTGGCCGCCTCTGGTTCGATCGCGCGGGTGAGTTGCGCGAGGTGGCGGCGCGATCGGGGGATCCGGACGAGCTCGCCATAGCATATGCCCGGTCGGCCGATCGCTTCCACCGGGCCGGCGTCCCGGAACTCGCCGTCGAAGCCCTTGAGGCTATAACCAAGCAATTCCCATCGCTCTCGCAGAAGGCAAGTCTCGAGGCGCTGAACGAAGTCGCGGGCACGACGCTTGGGCTCGGCGATCGGGCCGATCCGGAAACCGACCGTGTCGTCCAGGCCTTCCTTGCGACCGCGCTTGGGTTCTTTCTGTCGTGCGGGCTCGCGCTGCCAGAACTCGTAGTGTGGATCGCGAACCTAGCCAAGGGAACGCGGCTGGCTTCCGCGCTGGCGGTCGGACGTCGGGCCGGACTGGTGATCCCGCGCGAGCTCAGAGCGGAATTTGAGCGCGCCGACGCTGCGGAAGGCGGGTTGATGGAGGCCTCGAACGTCAATCTCCCCGGCCAAGAGGACGACGAGGATGCGGACACGGGTGACTGGCTGCTGCTGGGCTATGCCGACACTGTCGAACGGGTCGACGGCACCGACACGCCACGTCGGATGCTGCGCGGTCGGCAGAGACAGCTCGATCAGGCGTTGAACCGCCTGCTGGCGCTGCCAGGGAAAAGCCTTCACCTCAACCTCGAGGGGTACCAGCGTCGGCTCGGCGATCGTTCGATGCTGCTTATCCAGCTGCCGGCGCGATGGAAGACTGGCTCGTGGGGCACGTCCTGGCTGCTCGTGACCCGGAGTGCAGCACACACGCAGTTCGTTGACGTTGAGGTCCCCTACGGAGACCTGCTCGTGGAAGTCCACGACCGCACGATGCGCAGCTCGCCCGACATGCGCATGGTCCAGGCGCTTCGCTTCGAGTTGGAGGAGGACCCCGAGACGGACGTCGCCACCGACATGGCTCTCTATCTCCTCCGCGGGGAAAGGCTCGGCGATCTTTGGGGCCGACTGGAGGAGTTCCTGGCGGCCGGCTACGACCATTTGATCGTCGCGCCCCATGGGCCCGGGCACTACATGCCCTGGCATCTCCTCGGGTCCGCCGACGAACCGCTCGCCGCGCGTTGCGCGGTGACCATGCTCCCCAACATCGGCATGCTCGTCCCGAGCACTTTCACCGATCTGGCGATGCGTCTGGAGCACGTGGGCGGTGCAAGCTTCGGGCTTAGCTACCGCTCGGTTAGCCCGCAGGGCCAGGGACCGCTGGTGCACGCAGAACAGGAGGCATCCGAGGTTGCGTCGGTGCTGGGCATCGAGCCGCTACTGGAGGAGAAGGCAACCGTGGCCGCCGTCATCAAGGCGTTGGAGAAGGCGCAGTTCGTCCATATCGCGGCCCACGGGCGCCACAACGCCGACGCGGCTGCCTTCCAGTCGATCCTGCTCGCCGGCTCGCCGTCGCGGCTGACCGCGCATCGCCTGTCGGGGTGCGACCTGCGCGGACTGCAGCTGGTAACGCTCAGCGCGTGCGAGACGGCGCTCGGTCGGTTTGACCGTGGCGACAACCTCCGCGGGATACCGGCCGCGCTGCTGCTCGCCGGAGTTCGGTCGATAGCCGGCACGCTCTGGCAGGTTCCAGACGCGGCCTCACGCACGTTTTTCACGGCCATGTACCGCGAGCTGAGCGAGCGGCCTGACGACATAGTGACTGCGTTCCGCGGTGCGCAGCGCGAGGCGCGGGAGGCATTCCCGGCCTACCGTGATTGGGGAGGATTCGTGCTGATGGGCGGGCTGAAGGAGAGCTACACCTCCAGGAGGGAATCGTGATCGAGATCGGATTGAGCGAACCGGCCAGCCGGACTCGCGTGCCCCTCGCGTTGCGCGCTGTCAGGGGCAGCGCGGCCGACGCTCCTGCGATCCTCGATGACCGCGTGATCCTCGGCGACCCAGCGGTCAGGCACCTATCGCCTGATTCGGTCGGCGCCGACCACGAGCTGCGGCTCTTCGTGGCCGACGAGGCCGCGCATACCGCCTACTGGCTGGTTCAGTTCACATGCTCGTTCGAGCACGACGACGACCTACCGTTCACGAAGGCGTGGCTGCAACTTGAGCTGACAAGCGATGTCGGCCGGGCTGTGGCCCACTCGATGGAGCCGATCAGGCAGTCCACGAACCGCACAATCAGTTGGAAGGCGAGCCTGACAGTCCCATGCGTTCTCGTGGGGCTTGAAGCCGGGGGCGATCGCACAACAGATGAGGTGTTCTGTGAGGCCCACGCCGAAGGAAGCCCGAAGCCTGCGTGGAGGTTCTACAGCACCAGCAGCACCAAGGTCCGCGGCCCCCAGCGGCTACGGCTCGTCGTGCGCACGCCCGCTGCCGGCGACCTGTCGGCTGCTGCCCGCTTCGGAGCGACCGCCACACATCGACGTCTCGGCCTCAACGATGTCAGCTATCAAACGGCGCCAAACGCGATGCCTCGGTGGCTCGAAGCCGCCGCGCCCAATCCGCCCTCCGGCCGAGTCGGCTGAGATGTCAGACGACGATGCGTTCCTGCAGAGCGCGGAAATGATCTTCCAGATGCTAGCGACGTCGCCCAACCCCGACGGGGTCAAGCGCTACGCGTGCCTGGCCTTCCTCGAGTGCTGGCCGGACTCCTACGTCGATTACCCGCGCGAGTTCGCGGCTATCGTGCGGGCCACGCGCGAGTACGGAGCCGACTGGCCATCTATCGCGAAACGAGTCGGGGTGGACGTGGCCGAAGCGCGGCGACGGTGGGGCGGCATGGATACAACACGCCGCCCTTGATGAAGACGCTGCCGCTAAGCCGACGGTCTCAGCGCACTTTGCGGGCGGCAGGCATCCGACGAGGCGCGTGAGAGCCTGTGTGAGTTCCTAACCTAACCAACGGCACAGCCGCCAGGCACGCAGCACGTACGCCGCGTAGGCTCCGATGCCGACCGGCAGGGTGATCGCTGTGTCCAGGTGCAGCGGGGGCCGGATGCCCGGCAGCGGGGAGACCAGGCCGAACCCGGTCTTCTAGGCTATACCGACCCACCCCGGACCACACCTCGACCGCAGCCGGGGCGGCCAGAACCAGCAGCGGCCACGACCGCACGGACCGGTCCCCGGCAGGACTATCGCCGGGGACCGGTCCGCGGCGGTCGGCCGGTCGGCCGGGCCCGGCCGGGTAGCTGCCGCTGACCAGGCCGAGCAGCGGAAGCCTGGTGCTGCCGCGCGAGGCCGGACCAAGGCCGTAGCCAGGTCTGTTGGCGATGAACCACGGTCCGTTCCGCTATAAGCCTCTTTCATCCGAACGGACCGTGGTTTCTCCCTCGTGTCAGCATCCGGGCGGCCCGGCGGCGACCTGTAGCTGCCACAGCGCTCTAGCCAATTCTCGAACTCTCATGCTATCTTTTCCTAAACCTAGACTACACATCGAAATCAGGTCAGATGAATACGCTCCCGCCCAGGATCACCATGCACCTGCGCCCGGCAGTCAGGCGCCTGACCGTCTCGTGGATAGCGGCCGTCGTCATCGTCGCGGCGATGACTGTCGGCATGGCATACAACGCCCGCCAGGTGGTCGGGGCCTGCTGGCTGGCCGTGGCTGCACTGTTCGTCTACGCACTGTCGGTCCTGCGGCGCCTGCGGCCGTAACCCTGGATGTGACGAGACCCCGGCGTGGCTGCTGCTACGCGGCGGCGCGGTTGTCCCGTGATGCCCGCCGCGCCCGGTTCAGGTGGCGACGATGTGCACTCGCCATCTCCAGGCTGAGACCAGCCCTGCTGTTGCTACGCGCGCTCGGCTGAGTCCGGCACGGACCTTGCCAGAGCGACAGCCACTTCGGCCATCGTCGGCGGATCGTTGCCCCGCCGCTGGCAGGTGAGCGCGGCCACGAGGATCGCGTCGTCAAGCGCCGCGGACAGCTGATCGGCCGGGCAGCGGGCCAGGTCGGCCGGCGCGTACCGGTCTCGCCGGATCAGCGATGCGATCAGCCCGGCGGTGAACGAGTCGCCGGCGCCGACGGTGTCGACCACGGTGATGTCCCGAGCGGGCCGGTGGACCGACGAGCCGTCCGCGGTGAAGGCGTCGGCGCCGTCGGCTGATCTCGTAATGACGACGACGGTCGCGCCCAGCCGAAGCCACTGCCGCGCGACCTCGGCCGGCGACTGGCCGGGGTACAGCCACGCGATATCGTCCGCGCTGGCCTTGACCAGGTGAGCCAGCCGGATGGCACGCTCGATCATCCGCTGGCCGTGCCGGTGATCGGTGAGCAGCCCGGGCCGGACGTTGGGATCGTAGCTGAGCAGTACATCCCCGCGCCCGCGCATCCGCTGAGCGAGCTCGAGGATCCTCGCGTCGCCTGGCGGGGTCCAGGACGCGAGCGAACCGAAGTGGAGTACGGCGGTGCCCTCAGGAGCGCGGCCGATCTCCTCTGCCGTCCATTGCCAGTCTGCGGTGCCTTGCACATAGAAGTCGTAGCTGGCCTGGGCCGTGGCATCCAGGGACACCACGGCCAGCGTGGAGGGCTCGACGGCCTGCGGCGCAGCGCCCAGGTCGATACCCTCCGCCCGTGCGTGCTCGCGCAGCAGGCGGCCGAACGCGGTGTCGGCCAGGCGCGCCATCAGGGTCGTCTGATGCCCCAGGCGGGTCAGGCCGATGGCCACGTTGTACGGGCTCCCGCCGGGGACGGCGTGGAAGGTCCGGGGCTGGTCGCCGGGGACCAGGTCGATGATCGCCTCGCCGATGACGGCGACGGCGATCTGAGCCCGGGCGCCGGGATTGCCGCTCATGAGCGGGTGCCCGCCGTCGGAGCGGACGTCCCGGACGCCACCACTATGCGGCCTGTGGTCCGGCCACGGGACGCTTCCGCCCTCCCCGGAACGCCCCGTGGCCGAAGCCGCTGGGTCAGGATCGTCAGTTCCAGATGGCCTGTTCCGTTCCCGGGTCGAAGAACTGCATGCCCGCGGTGTTGACGGCGAACGTGATCTTCTCGCCGACCTTCACCCTGGTGGTCGGGTCGACGCGGGCCACCCCCTCGCCGGACTTCGCCGTCGTGTCCTCGTCGTCGCTGGTCGCGCCCTCGGCCCGGACCCGGCGGGCATCGATGGTGAAGTGGATCACGAGCTCGGAGCCGAGGGCCTCCACCAGGTCCACGTTGCCGACCAGGTGCGGCCCGGTGCTGCCGTCGGTGGCGGCGGGCAGGTGTTCGG
>Ga0187817_10002173_pt1 | contig 10019 bp, 10 predicted proteins | sample NC_wetland_sal_i_17_FD_132431 | JGI IMG/M metagenome (GOLD analysis project Ga0187817, IMG submission 132431) | Wetland sediment microbial communities from Neuse River Estuary, North Carolina, USA - SO4_2 | ecosystem: Environmental > Aquatic > Freshwater > Wetlands > Sediment | place: USA... | reverse complement strand
GGACATCGTCGGGCACGGCGATTTTTCCCAGGTCATGCAAATAGCCGCCGCGCCGCAACGCAATCGTGGAATCCTCATCCAGCCCGAGATGACGTCCTAAATCGCTCGCGTTCTGAGCCAAACGCTCACAATGGCCTTCGGTGTAAGGATCGCGGCTCTCGACACTTCGTCCGAGAGTACAAAGAACGGATTCCGCTGTCTCCAATTCGTCGGTGAACTCCTTCAGCTTCAGCAGAGACTTCACCCGCGCGAATAGTTCTTCGGCAAAGATCGGCTTATTGAGGAAGTCGTCCGCGCCAGCTTCGATTCCCTGCAAGCGGTCCTCGCGGTCACTCAGACCCGTGATGAGCACAAATGGGATGAGCCGGGTCGCCGGGTTTTCCTTCAGCTCACGACAAAGTTCGTAGCCGGATTTTCCCGGCATGATCACGTCTGAGAGGATCAGGTCCGGAATCTCGCGCCGAATCTGAGCCTCGGCCTGGGCTGCGTCGGCAACCGCGACAACGTCATAGCCGCGCGTGGCGAGCAGTTCGCGCATGATGCTCATCATGTCGGGATTGTCATCCACGACCAGAATGCGGGGAACGCGGCTCCTCAACGAAAGCTCGTTAATGTCGTTCTTGAGCGGAGCAGGGCTGGAAAGAACCGGACGGAGTTTTGGAGGAAAGCTCATGGCCTGCGGATGGCGCACATCATTATTAGTTTCTATTGTATCGGATTTGCGCCGGGAGCGCGTCAAGGTGAGAGCATGGCGCGGCTAAAAAGCGCCGCGCCGCAAGATTTGCCTTAGTGACCTCAGGCGCTAAAGCACGCAATGGTAAGCAGCAGTTATCGCAGCGCTGAAGCGCTGCGCCACCCAAAATCAGACTTTTACCGTTGGGGCTGAAAGCCGCGTTGCCCTTCAAGGCTGCTTTCCCGACGGCAGTCGATTGGTTCCACTTGGGGAATCCACGACTCAAATGTGTGATCTGACCTTGTATTGCGGGTTGGCTAATGCTTAACCTCGGCTGATGCGATACGTTCTTGGTCTGATCGTGATTTTGCTTCTGGCAGCGGGGATGGCCATCGCCGCGCCCAAGGTTCACGTCATCGTATTTGGCAAATGGACCACGATCAAGTGGTTCACCGGTTCTGATGAAAGCCACAGCATTGATCTGAAGGTGCGGGCGCTGTACGTGGATGGGCAGTTGAAAGAGTTCCTTCTCGGATCGCCGCATGAAATTACCGACCGTTTGTTTGTCGCCCGCCGGGTTTTCCGCGTCAATGACATTTTGCCGCAGGAAGCCGCTGCCGCCGCGCCGCGCTGGCGGTGGGAGCGCGGCGGGTGGTTGTTGGTGGACCGCGTCACCGGACATGTGTCGGCGGTGAACTTGCCGGAATTCGATCCGTTCTACTCGGCGGCGAGCTGGTATCGCGACTACGTGGCGTATTGCGGCGTTTCCGACGACGGCAAGAAGGTATATGCCGTGGTGGTACAACTCGGGCGACGCAGGCCTATTCTGAAGAAACCTCTGGGCGAGGCCGGAGGACTGGACGTTCCCGACTCGGAATGTTCCGTGCCAGCGTGGCAACGGCAGCCGGTGCGTGTGACTTTTACGGCGAAAGAAGATCAGAAAACCACCTATGCGGTGCGCGGACATGTGGTGGACACGCTGACTGCAAATGAGGATGAGGAGGGAACGGAGTGATGCACAATCAGGGCTGCTGCGGCTTCGACTTGCTGGGCTGGTCCCCGATGGCATTTTGAGGATGGCCTTTTTGCAGGGCATCGCGGGCCAGCGCAGCCACATACCCGTTGCGCTGCCGGACCAGAGTTCCTGCTGCCAGCAGCACGATTGCCGCGCCGGTAAACACATAAACGCGGAATTGCCGGCGAACTTCGGGCGGCGACATGAGATGTTTGGCCAGAATTGCGCCCAAGGCCAGTCCAGTGACCAGACCCCCGATGTGTGCGGAATTGTCAATGCCGCCAACTGCGGCGCCGAAGAACAGGTTGTACCCGGCAAAAGCCAGTAAGCTTTTCAAGGTGCCCCGCATGGCTTCTTTGGGAATCGGCAGTTTGCCGAGGTAGAGCGCGGCAATTAAGGCGCCGGCCAGGCCGAAGATTGCTCCGGAGGCTCCCGCACCGATGACCATGGGATGCCACCACAAGCTGGCGAGGCTTCCGCCGAGTCCACAGGCGGTGTAGGTCAAGATGTAAGTCCAGGGGTCAAAAATTCGCTCCGCCAGCAGGCCCAGATTCCATAGACACCACATGTTCAGCAGGATGTGGACAATGCCAAAGTGAATGTAGTTGGAGGCGAGCATTCGCCAGGGCTGGGTGCCGAGGGAGAGTGGACCCCAGTTTGCGCCCCACTTGATAACCTGCAGGGGTGCAGGTTCGAGGGGAGATACTCCCGTCAAGATCATAGCCAGGAAGACGGCCACGTTTAATCCGATCAGAACTGTCGTGACTGGTGATGGACGGCGCGCTATTCTAGGGCGAGGTCTAGTAACGGAAGTTGGAGATGGCGCGGTTGGGAGCGTTACAGCCGAGCGACGGCATTCGGGGCAGACATCGCTGCGCTCACCGAATGAGAATGCCGGTAATTCGCGACCACAGGTCAGGCAATTTGCCATTTAGGTCTTTCCAGCAGCTCAATCTCCAGTTGTTTCTACTGCCGCTATCTCTTGCGCGGCGAGCTTCGGTTTGACAGCCGCGCTAGTCACCAAGGCCACTGAGGCAATCACGATGGCGCTGCCTGCGAGGATGTACGAGTCCACGCGCTCGTGCAGGATTAGCCATCCCAGAAAGACTGCGACCACGGGATTCACATAAGCGTACGTGGAAACCTTGGAGGTTGGGACATGACCCAGCAGCCAGATGTAGGCGGTGTAGCCGATCCATGAGCCGCAAACCACGAGATAGAGTGTGGCCCCGATTCCTCTCGGCGTCCACACGACGCGGGAGAAATCTCCCACGACCACAGCGAACAGCAGATTCGCCAGGCCGGCTGCAATCATCTCCCAGGCCGTCGCGGAAAACTGATCGATTTCGGGCGACTTCCATTTCTTAGCCAGCACCGAACCCAGCGCCCAACTGAATGATCCGCCCTGCAGGCTGAGCGAGGCCCAGAGTTCTTGGCGTCCAAAAGAAGAGGTCGCAGTGAGTTGTGGCCACAATAGTACGATCAGTCCGGCGATGCCCAATCCCAAGCCAATCTTTCCCCGTCCTGACACGTGATGATCGCCGAGCAGGAGCGTGTCTAGCACCAGGAACCAGAGCGGAGTGGCGGCGACGATGAGAGCAGCCAGACCGGAGGCGATGTGGGTTTCCGCGTAGGAAAGCGTGAGATTGCCGCCCATGAGCAAAAGCACGCCGACCACAGCCATTTCTCCCAACTGCCGCGCGTTATAACGAATGGTGCGCCCGCGCAGTCCGCAGAATGCCAACATGAAAACGCCCGCGATCAGGAAACGAACGCCGCACATGAGCGCCGGAGGGATGTGCTCGACGGCGACGTCAATGGCTCCGTAGGTCGAGCCCCAGAAGAAGTAGACTAAGCCGAAGGCGAGAAAGACCGAAAAACGGGATGGGCGCCGGGTTGGGGTCATGGGAGCCAGGTCATGGGTAACCAAGTCATGGATGACCAAGGAACTTTAAAGATATCAGACGCAGATTGGGGTTACGCGGTTTCGTCTGCCAAGCTATAATAAGCATGGAAATGTTTCTCGATGCGCTATCAGAAGTCCAATTCGCATCTGCCCGTGTGCTGGCTGCACTCTCTGGTGTGCCCGCGACGGTATCGAGCTGTGTTGCCGTCCCGCCTGCGTCCCAATCTCTTCGGTAGCGATTAGTTTCAATCCTCCCAGATTTGATGTTGATGGGAGTCGAACTTCTCTTCGGCGAACTTGGCTTCGGCGAACTCCCCCAATGACAAAAGGCGAACGACCAACGACTGATTTCCGGAGGATTCCATGTCAACCAAAACGCTTATCGGACCAAAGCTCAAGACGGCGCTGCCCGGGCCGAATGCTAAACGCATTCTCGGGGGCGACGAAAAATATATTTCGCCCTCCTATACGCGCTCTTATCCGCTAGTGGCGAAGCAAGGCCGCGGCATTGTGGTCACGGACGTCGATGGCAACGAGTTCTTTGATTTTTCGGCGGGCATCGCCGTGGTTTCGACCGGCCATTGCCATCCGCACGTGGTGGCTGCCATACAGAAGCAAGCCGGCGAACTGATTCACATGTCGGGCACCGACTTTTACTACGAGAGCATGGTAACGCTGGCCGAAAGGCTTTCGAAGATTGCTCCCATGGCGGGACCGCACCGGGTTTACTACGGCAACTCCGGTACCGAAGCGATTGAGTGCGCACTTAAGTTAGCGCGTTACCACACCAAGCGGCAAAACGTGATCGCATTTTTTGGAGCGTTTCATGGACGCACCATGGGCGCGCTTTCGCTGACCGCATCCAAGCCGCAGCAGAAGCGGCGTTTTGCTCCGTTGGTTCCGGGCGTGACCCATGTCCGCTATCCCGATGTGTATCGCGGATGCGAAGGCGGAGCGCAGGATGCCGAGGCCTTTGCGCTCGGTTGCGCCCGTTTCATCGAAGACAAGCTGTTCAAGACCACGCTGCCGCCGGAAGAAGTGGCTGCGATCTTTGTGGAGCCGGTGCAGGGTGAAGGCGGATATGTGATCGCGCCCACGGTTTTCATGCAGGAATTGCGCCGCATTTGCGACAAGCATGGCATCCTGCTGGTTGCCGATGAGGTGCAGAGCGGCATCGGCCGCACCGGCAAGTGGTGGGCAATCGAGCACACGGGCGTGCAGCCTGACATTGTCTGCATGGCGAAAGGGATTGCCTCCGGGATGCCGCTCGGCATCACGATGAGCAAAGCCGAAATCATGGATTGGGTGCCGGGATCGCACGCTTCGACTTTCGGGGGTAACCCGGTCTGCATCGCCGCAGCCATGGCGACGCTCGATGTGATTGAGCGCGAAGGCCTGATGCGGAACGCGGCCGAAGTCGGCGGTCACATGCTAAAGCGCATGAGCGATTGGCCGAAGAAGCATAAGCTGGTGGGCGATGTCCGGGGACGCGGTCTGATGATTGGCGTCGAAATCGTCAAAGATCAGAAGACCAAGGAATATGGCACGGCAGAGCGCGACCGGATTGTCGAGCAGTGTTTCGAACGCGGCGTCTTGTTCCTGGGATGCGGGCCGAGCACGGTTCGGATCGCTCCGCCGCTGGTCGTGACGAAAGACGAAGCTGATGTGGCCATGGATGCGCTGGAGGAATCCATTGCTGTCGTTAGCAAGGGTATGTAAGGCATTTCAGTGTGATGTCGATGTAGGGACGGGCGTCCCGCGCGTCCGCTCTTTGTCGGAGAACACAAATGTGGAGCGGCACGATTGAATCAATTCACATAGCCTCGGCCGCCAAAGAGGCGATGCAGGCTGTCACCCAGGTAAAAGCGATTACGGGATCTGGACTCGAAGGCGACCGCTACGCTCTGGGCCAGGGTACATTCTTTAAACCGGAACCGGACCACGAGCTGACCCTGATCGAGGCGGAGGCTATCGAAGCGCTCAAGCGCGATTACGGCGTTGACCTTGCTCCTGGAGAGGCACGGCGTAACCTGGTGACGCGCGGTGTTCCTCTGAACCATCTGGTGGGGCGCGAATTCAAGATTGGCGAGGTAGGAATCCGAGGCATCCGTCTGTGCGAGCCTTGCAGCCATTTGCAGGAGCTAACCGGGCGTCCGGTGATCAAAGGGTTGCTGCATCGCGGCGGATTGCGGGCGCAGATCCTGAGTCAGGGCACGATCCACGTTGGAGACGCTGTGGCCGAGTAGGATTTCCCATTCTGGTCCACCATGGTGACACCCGTCACTTCTCCTCCTTACGCTACGTCGTAAGCTTGGGCAGTCTTCGCGAAGGCTCAACATGTCCGGACGACTTACCCACTCCACGCTTCGAGCGCTTGATTGGCTGGCTGCGCGCACGTTGCCGTCCGAGAAAATTGCGGACCATCAACGCACCGGCCGCCGTGGTGAGGAAGCTGCTTACTTCTACCTACGCCGTCGCGGATATGTGATGGTGGCGCGCAACTTCCGCTCGCCGCATGGCCGGGGAGAAATTGACCTGATCGGATGGGATAGAGATGTATTGTGTTTTATCGAAGTGAAAACCCGGACCACACGCGATGTGAAACCGGCCGAAGCCGCCGTGGATCGGGACAAGCAGCGGGCGCTCGCCCGCGTGGCCCGCGATTACCTTCGACATCTACCACTTTCGTGCCAGTGGCGTTTTGATGTGGTGAGCGTATATTATGTGGAACGACCCAGCCAGCCGCAGTTCGAGTTGTTTCAGAATGCCTTCCCTGTGGCGTAAAATCAAAGTTTGGCTTCTTGAGCCATATTGAAAGGATTTAATCTTTGCCTGAGCTTAGAAAAGATCCAATTGTAGGGCGCTGGGTGATTATTTCGACTGACCGCGCCAAACGTCCCACTGATTTCGCGCGCGAAGGAGTGAAAATTAAGGGTGGTTTCTGTCCCTTTTGTTACGGGAACGAAAGCAAGACTCCCCCCGAGATTCAGGCATACCGTCCCAACCCGAATGGCGGACCGCCGCCGCAGCGCGATTCGCCGGGGTGGACGGTGCGGGTGGTGCCGAATAAGTTTCCGGCGCTTGGCATTGAGGGGAACCTCAACCGTCAAGCCGAAGGCATGTTCGACAAAATGAACGGGATCGGGGCCCATGAGGTCATCATCGAGACGCCTGACCACAACGCCAGCCTGGCTACGCTGCCGCCCAAGCGCATCGAAGACGTGCTTTGGACCTTCCGCGACCGTATTCTCGATCTGAAGAAAGACCGGCGGTTCAAGTACATCCTGATTTTTAAGAATCACGGAGAGGCTGCGGGCGCTTCGCTCGAGCATGCCCACTCGCAACTCATCGCTCTTCCGATTATTCCCATTTATGTGACGGAAGAATTGGAGGGAGCCAAGCAGTTTTACATCTACAAAGAACGTTGCGTGTTTTGCGACATCATCCGGCAGGAGACGGAGACCGGCATTCGCGTGGTGGCTGAGAATGAGGATTTCCTTACGCTGGCTCCGTATGCGCCACGCTTCCCCTTCGAGACGTGGATCCTGCCGAAGCAGCATGAGTCGGGTTTTGAAAACTCGTCTTCGCACATGTTTGAAAACCTGGCGAAGGCGGTCAAGAACCTGCTGACCAAAGCCGACCGCGTGTTAGATAACCCTCCTTATAACCTGGTAATACACTCCTCGCCGGTGCAGGACCCGAATAACGACCATTATCACTGGCACATCGAATTCATGCCCAAATTGACCAAGACGGCAGGATTCGAGTGGGGAACGGGTTTCTATATCAATCCCACACCGCCGGAAGAAGCGGCAAAGTTTCTGCGCGAGGCGAGCGTGGAAGACACGTTGCCGGCGACGGTGGGGTAGAAGAGGGAATTCACAGTTCTAAAGCGGCCGAAGCACGACGAGAGTCGTGTCTTTTGCTTTTCTGGCCCTCAGCCCTGGGTGCGGTCCTGGAACTCTTCGTTCCATGCCATCTGGATGGCTTCCAGCTTACCCTCGGTTGATTTCTTGGGATCGTCTTTGAACTCGGGCAGTTCGGTGATGTAGCGGTGCAGGTCGGTGAAGCGGATTTCGAGCGGATTAACTTCCGGATGATTCTCGGAGAGGAGGATGCCGATGTCTTGGGCATCTTCCCAGGTTAGGTCTTTCGACATGAAGGCTCCTTGCGTCGTTGGTCATTCGTCGTTGGTCGTTGATTAAATGACCGACGACGGTTCTAGTGTTCTTCCGATACGTAATTCCGATTCCATGCAGGAATTTCTACCACAACTTTGCCCGGCTTTGTAATCACTGCCTGGCAGCCCAAGCGCGAATTCAGTTGTAGATCAGCGGCCATGTCCAAGCGGTCGGCTTCGTCGTCGTCCATTTCGGAGAGATTCTCGGCGCCTTCTTTGACCCAGACGTGGCAAGTGGTGCAGGCACAATTGCCTCCGCAAGCGTGATCGAGGCGAACCCCGTAGTTTAATGCAACATCGAGGATGGATTGCTCTTTGCCGTGATCTTTGTAGGGCAGCTTGTCGTGCTCGAATTCAACGGTCTTGCCCTCGGGCAGGAACGTTATCTGCACTGTGTTTTCGCCAGCTTCCACCGTCGCTGCTCCTGCGCCTTGCATTTTATCTTCTGTCGTTGCCATGGTGCCTCTCGTGTCTTTGTTCTGGTTCTGGAGCTCCTTACGATGCGCGAGCTGCGGCCGTCCCAGCCTGCCGGACCAGCGAATCCAGAAGCTTGGTCATGGCGGCAATCACCGGCTCAGTTCCGGCTCCGAGCGAGTGTCGCTCAGCCAGCCACCGCGGATGGTTGTATGTGAGCCTCGCCGTGTTCGACTCATCCTGCCAAACCAGGATCTTGAGTGGTAAATCGAGGCCCGCTATTTGGTTGGCCTGCATCAGCTTGGTTCCGGCAGCCGGATTTCCAAATGCCACCACCGTAGTAGGACGCAAAGAAAGGCCGGCGTCTTTCGCCGCGGCGGCATGATCGAAGACTGCGAACACCGCCATGCCTGCGGCTTGCATGGCAGACTGCAGACGCTCCAGTGTTTCGCTGACCGTATAGGCGCTGCTGACCGTAACCAATCCTGTCTCATTTTCATTCATTGAATTCCGCCTTGGCCACTGGGTGCGGCGCTTCCGGTCCTTCGCCCAGATCAGCCTGGTCCATGGTCTTACCTTTCAAGGCCGTGCTGACTGCGCTGTCCATCATCAGCTCCGCCAAACGCATGGTGCCCTGATTCAACGCGTCAATCCCCTTGCGAATCGCCTGGTAGTCGTCTTCGTTCTTGACTTCGTTCAGCGCCTTTTCGAACTTGGCAATTTTCTTCTTTTCGTCATGGGTGAGCTGCCCCCAAGCTGGGCTTTTCTTCCCCTTTTCCAGCGCGGCGAGAATCGTGCCGGCCTCGTTTCGTGCCTCGATCACCTGGCGTTGCCGGAAGTCTTCTTCGGCCGTATCGAACGATTCGAGAATCATGCTTTCCACTTGCTCGTCAGTCAGGCCGTAGCTGGGCTGCACCTCAATCTCGGCCTCCTTGCCGCTGCGCTGCTCACGCGCGGAAACGTGCAGAATGCCATTGGCGTCAATCAGGAATCTCACCTCGATGCGCGGCAGCCCGGCGATCATAGGCGGGATTCCCTTCAGATCAAAGCGGGCCAGCGAACGGCAATCTTTTGCCAGTTCGCGCTCACCCTGCAGGACGTGAATCGCCACGTTGGCTTGCCCGTCAACCTGCGTGGTGTAGTGTTGCGTGGCGGAAGCCGGTATCGTCGAGTTGCGCAGGATGATCTTGTCGGTCACGCCTCCAGCGACTTCAATTCCCAGCGACAGAGGTGTGACATCCAACAGCAGCATGTTTTCGGTGGCTTCGGAGCCCCCGCCGAGGATATTGGCTTGCACGGCTGCGCCCAGGGCAACCACTTCGTCTGGGTTGAGGCCCGTATGTGGCTTGCGCTGAAATAATTCCTCAACCAGCGAGCGCACCTTAGGGATCCGAGTCGAGCCGCCTACGAGCACAACTTCGTTTATTTGCTCCGGTTTCAGGCTGGCATCTTTGAGGGCTTGTTTGCAGGGGCCAACCGTGCGCTCAATGATCGGCTGGATCATCTGCTCGAACTGCTGCCGCGTGATCTCGCGGAGATAATGCTTGCCGCCGGGTAATTCGATTTCGAGCTTGGCCGAGCTTTGCGAGGACAGGGCGATTTTGGCTTCAATCACCGCTTTGCGAATGGTCGCGACCGCTTCGCCATTGCGGGACACGTCCATCTTCAGATCACCGCGGATGTCATCGAGCGCGATGGTGATCAGCAGGTTGTCAATATCGTCACCGCCGAGGTGGGTATCGCCGTTGGTCGCGACTACTTCGAAAATTCCGTCATGTAGCTTGAGAATGGAAATGTCGAACGTACCGCCGCCAAGGTCATAGACCGCGAT
>Ga0187817_10002172_pt1 | contig 10020 bp, 8 predicted proteins | sample NC_wetland_sal_i_17_FD_132431 | JGI IMG/M metagenome (GOLD analysis project Ga0187817, IMG submission 132431) | Wetland sediment microbial communities from Neuse River Estuary, North Carolina, USA - SO4_2 | ecosystem: Environmental > Aquatic > Freshwater > Wetlands > Sediment | place: USA: North... | reverse complement strand
AGTTTAACGCGCTCCAGGCCTTTGCGGCGCAGCGTTTCCTGAAGCTCGCGCGATCCCAGAACCCGTTCAAGCGCCGCTGCAAGGTCGTCCGCGCTCGTCGGTTCAAAGTACTCGGCGGCATCCCCAGCCACCTCCGGCAAGGAAGCGGCCCGCGAGCACACCACCGGCGTCCCACAAGCCATCGCCTCCAGAATAGGCAAGCCAAACCCCTCGATAAAGGAAGGCATCGTCAATATCTCCGCCGCCCCATACAGCCATGGGAGGTTTTCGTAAGGCACATGCGGGACAAACAGAACGCGGTCATTAATCCCCAACTTGGCACACTCATTCACCAGACCCACTTTCCATTTTCGGTCATCACCAAGAATCACCAATTGGTAATCAAAGTCTCTGCGCGCACACATCTGTGAGAATGCGCGTATTAGGGTCTTGAGGTTCTTGTGGGGTTTCAGGTTGCCGACGAAAAGAACATAGGGCTGCTTCAAACCGTACTGTGAATAGATACGGGATTTCGCTTCCTCCCGGCCACGCAAGCAGAAGTGCGAGCTCACCCCTGAGCGGATCACCGTGATTTTAGGCGCTGGCACTCGCAGCCGTTCGAGCAGTTGGCTCTTTGTAAATTCAGAAACAGATATGATGTGGTCCGCTCTCCGAGTCACCAGGCTGAACATGGGCCGCGCATAAACCATTGATGCAGCCGTCCGCCTAAACGTGGCATCCGTAATATGAATTAAATCATGAATCGTGACCAGCAGCTTCCCCCGGTACAGCAAGGGTGCGTTGTAGTGCGGAACGTGCAGCAAATCCGCTCCCCGCGCCGCTCTCGGAATTTCAAATTGCTCGCGGATGGTGTAGATGGGCGCGCCCACCACCCTGACCTCGTTGCACAGAGCGCGCATCCGCTCGACGTCTTTCGTTGACGTCAGGGCGCGGATATTCGGTCCGTCACAGCAGTCCTTCAGGGATTTGATCAGGTTCAGAACGTACGTTCCAATCCCCGACGACAGCATGCGGGCGTCAACGGCCACTTGGTATGGCATCAATTGTTTTCTGCTCAATACGCCTCACTGGCGTTTGCGGGCCACGAACTCCAGGACACCGCTCAAATACGAGGTAGGAGGAGTATTTGCAAGGACCCTATCGGTGAGTTCAATCAAATGATAGAATCGGCCGTAGACGCGCTTGACACGGGAAGCAAAGCCGGTCAAGTTGCGCGGCAGGAAATTTCTCCTCCACTTACTTTCAACGTCGAACCCATGCCTGCCAAGAATCTGAGCAGTCTCGCGCACTGTGAACTTCACCGGGTGGGGCGAGACCCCTCGCCCCTCCGCAATCCATTCAGCCCACGAGTAACGATTTGGGAACATAAACAGGAAGAGTAGACCTCCGGGTCGCAATATGCGGTTAATCTCTCTGAGTGACCCGTGGATGTCCGGCACATGTTCTAAAACGCCAACCGAGAGGACACCGCCGAAAAAACCAGATTCGTAAGGCAGTGCAACGGGGTCGTCTTTGCAGTCGATTTTGATAGAGTTCAAGACGGGGATTGACTCTCGGGCCGGTCTCTGCTCGACGTCGAAGGACACGACATCGACACCGCGTAGCTGAAGGAGCCATGAAACCTGCCCGTAGCCGCAACCCCAGTCCAGAATTGGCATTCCGACCCGGTGCCCCTCGACGTATGATTTAACCAGCTCGGCGATTCGTATGTAGTTAAATGCTGCAGCCCTACCATCCATATGCTCCATGTCTTTGGCCCCAGCAGCCTGCCCAAGCGCCGCCATGCGCACTAAAGCATCGAGCTGTTCTTCGCAATTAATCGCTGGCCCCGCCATTCTACGTAGTCCTTCGTCTCAAACGTGCGCAGCATTGACGCCTAGTAGAAGTCTGCGCACTGGCTTGTGCGGCAGATCCGCAAGCCCTTCCCGGCTGGATCGAGCGCAGTTTGGACAAGCCGTGGTCTCTCACCGCCGGTCTTGAATTCTCAAGGCGTTCCGGCGCTCACAGAGCGCCGCCACAGCAAACCCTTACGCGTCAACTTGGGCAAACGGGGTTTGCCAGGGAGAGTTCAATTGCCTTCAATCCGCCCCTTCTCGATCACGACCCGGTCAGCCTTAGCTTGGCTCGTAGCAACACGCAAGAAGGTAGCGCGGAAACTCGGATCGATAGCGCCAGTTGGGAAGGAGAGGTCTGCGTCCTGCAACACTGTGCCATCCACTGAGCAGAGCCGACAAGGTCCTGCAAACACCATCGGCTTGCCTTGAATTAAGCCACCCTGGAAAAGTATGGAGGAAGAGTTTTCTATCTTGACTGCAGACAACACGCCTCGCGCCGTAAAATCCGAACCGCACACATTACTGACTGTCACATAATGGCAGTCATTCATTCGTAAGAACGTCCCGGATGGGTTTGTTCCCAGACCCATAATGTTGATGTTACTTAGCGTAGAAAACATCAACCGACCGAGGTCTGTTTCGGTTTGAGTCGTCAGATTCGAAATGTTCCAGTACGCGCTATCCAGTCCTCCTGGCGCAGTGCGGACGACCAAACCGGCCCCGCCTTGGGGCCCTAGCCATATATTATTGAGATTGGCGAAATTGCAGGACTCCATCAGAATACCGTTTTCCCTTTGCGTTTCCACAACTACGTCGCTGAGGTGCGGGACGTAAACACGCTTCATATAGATGCCGATCCTGCCAACAATGTACCCGCCCGCTATATCACAGTTGATAATCGAAACGTCACCATCGGAGCCTGGGTCATTGACTCCTTCAATCCAGAACGTAATCTCGTTACTAAACGCAGTGCAAGCCATAATCGTGCTACCACGCGTCCTGAACATCTTGACTCCGATGTGATTTCCGTGGAAGGAACAATCAAGCACTGAAATCTTGTAGCCGTATTCAACGCTTACGGCATCCCACACCTCGTAAAAAACACAATTACGGAAAGTCACAAAACAGGCGTACTTGGTATAGATCCCATTTGGCCGGTTCGCATTGTCGGTGTAAAACCAAATGCCATCGAAAAGGACTTTTGTATCCTGCTCGGGGAGTCCGTCAAGCAAAATGTTGAACGCGAAGAAGCTGCCCGTCGGCCCATAAAGGAAGATTTTTGAGCCCACTCCCAGAAAGGAAATGCCCTGGCGGAGGATTTGTCCTTGACCGCGATAATCAATCGTAACCGCATGGCAGATCCTGTAGGTCTTACCTGCCGAGAGACGAATCACCGCAAAGGAATGCTGTTTCTGAGCGGCGTTAACAGCGGCCTGAAGGGCACCAGAATCGTCGTGCGCGCCATCGCCGACCGCGCCGAACTCCTCCGGCACGACCTCCGACGAGGCTGGCGAGCCAAACGAAGAAGATGCTGCCGATAGCGCAGCCAGGGCTACGGCCGTCAGGCAAACTCTTCCGCTCCCCTGGCCAATCAAGTGGCCCGCGAAAAAGCTGAGAAGAAGAACACCCCTGGTCTGAGCGCTTGCATGGCGATAGGCAAACAACAGCCTTCGGTGCATCCGTGTCCTCCAGCCTCCACCGTATCAAGGGTTAGGTTTGGGAAAATGTTTTTCTCATTGCGAGGCTTTCCGCAGAAGTGGACTCCGCATGTGTCTCAGTGCCGAAACTTACGGCCCCGCTAAATGCGTGGATGCTCCAGAATTGTGCTCACACCCCTCCGCCGCAACACTCTTCCCCTAATCCCAGTGCGCACGCCGAACATCTGGCGCACACCGTAGGCGACACCGATAATTGACATGTATGCCAGCAACTGCGGGTACATGAGCATGACACTGGCGCTGGCGCAGAGGCATGCCATTATTCCGCACCGGAACCAAAGCGCGAAAACCTGGAAATACTGGTCCGGCGCCGAGTCGTTTGGGGGGCGCCTTATGTTAAACAACCGAACGTCGAGCCATCTCAGCAAAACACCGATCACCAATCCTTCAAGCACGACGCCCGCCGCCCCGAAGTTCACATACCAGTCCGCGAACAACACTTGGCCCAGCCCGAAGTGCAATGGGTCGGTGACGTTTACGACGTCCAGAGTGACGATGCCCCACGAGTATTGTTGGCGGAAGGGAAGAACACTGCTGGGTATGAACCCTAGCAAGCCGGCGAGGATTGTCTTGCCGTAGAAAAGGGGATAGCGATTGGCCTCGAAATCCCTCAGCACCCAGCTAGAATCGCGGAAATTAGCGAAGAAGGTGTTCCCGTGAATTACCTCGTACCATAGGCCGTCCAATGAGAGGCTCGTGTGGGTGCGAATCAGTTGAAAGGCGCTGGCGCAGCAGAGCAGGAGAAGAGCCAAGCAGAATGCGCGAAACACGGTTAGCTTAGAGTTTTTGATAGAGAAATAGATCAGTCCAGCGGAAACGAACGGGCCAAGCAAAGTGCTCCGAGATGCCGTACCGAGATTTGCCAACATGACTATAAGGATCGCGAACCAGCACAGCGGCCCATAGCGCCTTATCTTCCCGAGCGCCAAGCCGCCCATCAGGAATACGGCCCCGGTATTAGCTAGCATGAAGCCGCCGGTGTAAATGTATCGCAGGGGATGTCCCATCTCGAGAATTTCGCGGGAGTGCATTTCTGAGCTCAGGAGTGGAATCTGCCCTTGTTGGAAAAAGAAAAGAAACACGCTGGCGACCCCGACAAGGGAGACGATGCAAGCTCCCATGGTGAGTTGGTGAAGGGACACACGTGGCGAACGGGGCAACTCACGGGGCTTTCCGGCCGAGCGCAGGAACAGGCGTGAGGCAGCCCCATACCCCAGCATCACGCAGACCGTTCCCACGGCTATCACACCGAGGAGCTCGTCTGCCGCCCATTGCATAGACACGGCGTGCCTGGTCTGTCCAATGCCTAGGAGTGACTCAGGAGTAATGGCCAAGGGGTAGGCAATAAACACCGGCAGGATGATGCTGCCGACCATGAAGGCGTTGCTGGGCGTAAGCAGTATCTTGGTGCGCCTGTATTGCCACAGCACCCACGCCGCGCAAACCGCCAGCATAATCAAGTCGAGGGTCAGCATTTCGCCTATCTTACCTTCCTCATTCTCCCGGCCCCTGTCACCCCCGCGAAAGCGGGGGTCCACATCAGCCTGCACAAGGTGGATTCCCGCTTTCGCGGGAATGACCGGCAACGGGCGCTTTTAGGCCCGGAGGAATGGCCCCCACCCCCTCTTGTTCCCCCTCCCCCGCCGGGCGAGGGAGGGGGCAGGGGGAGAGGCCGCACTCACTACCCACGGCTGTCGCCGTGGGCTAGATTATGTCGCCCGTCGGCTGACGGGCTGACTTACGCCATGAATTTCAGCTAGGGGTAACTTGCCCTCACCTTCCCTAGCATTCCATCCCAAAGCCCGCGTAACGTAGCAACAGCCAGGTCGGGTCGTCCCTGAAGCAACCAACAACAGCCCTTGAACCACCGGCTTAGGGCGAATACGAATAAGAAACCGGCGTGAGCAGGAAACCAATAATGCTTCCGGTGAAAGTAAACACGACTGCGTGTGGCATGGTAACGAACGAGGGCCGTTTCCACTCCCGCTGATCTCCCCGCCTTGTGGTAGATCTGTGACCCAAGCACCAGTATACGACGAAAACCGACCCTTGCGGCCCGCCGGCAGAAGTCGGCGTCCTCGCAATATAAGAAGCTGTTCTCGTCAAGCAACCCTACGCGCTCGAAGACTTCCCTTTTTATCAGCATGCAGCAGCCAGTGATCCAGTCCGTCTCGACTGTTCCCTGGGCTTCGCTGACGCCTTTCGGCAGGCATTTTAGATCTCTGTCTGCCCACCAACCGAATCTACCCCCGAGGTACCAGGCTTTGCAGGGGTCGGCGTACTCGTAAATGGTGCAGCCTGCTAAATGGGCGCCTGCGCCTTCCGCTCCCTCGACCAAACGCTCCAGAGAATCCCATCTAACAATTGTATCGTTGTTCAGTAGCAATATCCAGGCTACTCCCAGTTGCAAAGCATATCGAATGCCCAGATTGTTCCCGCCTGAAAAGCCGCTGTTATTCCTGGCTTCCAATAACACGACGCCGGGGCGTCCGCCTGCTTGCCTATCCTCAGGGGTACAGGTGTTCGCTATTCCGCCCCACAAACTCTCCCTCAGGGGCGGCCGGCAGTTCTGCATCCATCGTTTGAGTTCTGGCACCGAGTCATCCGGCGAAAAGTTGTCAACTACAATGACGACGCAACCCCGAGGTGCCGCAGAGCAGACGCTCTCCAGGCAAGCAATCGTGTCCTTGTACCCGTTGTAATTCAGAATAACGATTGCAAGACGTGGAGACTGCGAAAACAATTGTGCACCTGATCCTGCAGTTAGTTGACCCAGTCATTCCCCCGAAAGCCGGAGCATCCCGCGTTAACGAGAAGCTTCCAAATCGCGCCCCGTTCGCTCTTGCAGCACAGCCTCGAGGAGATCCGTGCTCCGCTTCCAGGTAAAGTCCTTGATCCGCTGAACTCCAGCAAGTGCGATCCGCTCCTGGAGCCCACTATCATCCAGTAGCCGAACGATGTTCGCCGCCAACACCTTCGGGTCGCCAACGGGGGACAACAGGGCATTTATTTGATGCTCAGCGTATTCGCGGATCCCTCCGCAGTCCGTGGAGGCCACTGCACAGCCACAGGCCATTGCCTCCGCTGGGGGCAGGGCAAACCCCTCGGCGGCGCTCGAGCATACAAAGACCTGAGATTCGTTATATATCTGTGCAACGGCGGCGTTGGAGAGGCCGCCGCGGTATTGCATCCAGGACGGAAGCCCTTTGGGCCGCTGAGCTACCGGTCCGAAGATCGCGACGTCCAGATCGGGATGCTTTCCCTTGGCTATCGATATTTCTTCCAGACCAATCTCAGGTGTCTTGTACGATGTAATCCCCCACATCATGGCAACGCGTTTGCCCCGCGACCTCAAAGGGACGCTCACCCTGTAAATCTCGTGATCAACCGCCACAGGGATAGTGACGATGTCATGATCTGACCCGGTCGCCCCGACTACTTTCTTATACAACCACCCCGAGACGGTCACCTTGAAAAAGGGTTCCCTCCAAGTCGTTTCAATCTGATCGGTGGGGCCAAGCCAAGGACCGAAGTCTTGCACGAGGTAGAACTTGGCCCCCTTGCAGTCGGGGTATCCGGCCACGTAATCGGCCGTTTGCCAGGCCGTTGCGAAAACCGCATCCGCATCTGGGATGAATTCTGCCGTCAAGTCCGGAGCATACTCCAGCCCGACCGACTCATGAATGGATTGCCATCGGGGCCGCGGGCGAACGAGGGGGTAGGTCACTCGCTTCACTAGGCCCTTGGTCCATGAAATGGCGCGAGATTCCTCGTTGAGTCTGAGCCTGCGCAGATGGGTAGCGTGAATGAGTTTCACGTCGTGGCCTCGCTCGGCCAGGCGATTCGCGTATTCATAAATGACTCTGATCCCCCCCACCGGCCTTCTAGCCAGAAACGGGAGCACAAAGGTCACTCGCATTACAGCCTTCCGCATCGGACTGAATTCAATCGAACCCAATTGTAACCGAGCCAGCAGCCCAGCGTCTAAGGCAGCCTGGCAAACCCTCGATCAACCTTGAACTCCTCGTGCAGCCGACCAAACTGACGAAAGCCACCGGATGTGAAGCCTCTTCAGCCACCGAATTAGCGCCGGCGGGAGGATCGCCAGGACAGAATATGTCATAAACCTTAGACTATGGAGGACTTGCGGATGGGCACGCGCGACGGCCCGAACATACTGCCAGACGTGTGGAATGGTAGCATTCCAACGGCGTAATTCTGGCAGGTCCCTTGTGAATGCCTGTGAAAGATGGCGGTCGATCTCTCGGTCCAGGTTTCCCCCATGTGCGGCTACCAGCTTGCGAGTTGCGTCAGCGAGTTTCAGCCGCTCCTCTAACATTTGCAGGGAATTTCTGAGGATTGTTTGGGTGGTTTGCAGCGAATGGACACGATTACAAAGCAGCACTTCGTCCAGGAAAGCTATCTGTCCCTCAAAGGCCAAACGCTGCCAGAGGTCTGCATCGGCGCTATATTTCAGGTCAGGGTTGAATGCGCCCAGTTTCAAAGCAGGCGTTTTCCTAAACATTGCACTCGGCATAACAACTTGGCTTTGGTTCAGGCTCCAGTAGCGAGCCACAAACTCAAGGCCACTGGAAAATGCAGGCCAGGAGCGCGGAGGTGGGACACAGAGTACCGCTCCGCTCCCATCGATTGTCTGGGCTGCCGAGTGTACAAGTATCGCTCCAGGGTTGGATTCCAGGACTTCTACTTCTCGCCGGAGCAACCCCGGCAGCATGACATCGTCATCGTGGAATATTATGACGTAGTCGGCGCACGCCAACTCCAGGCATCGGTTCCAATTACCTATCAACCCGATATTCCGCGGGTTGCAGATGTACCTGATTCTGGAATCCCGAAAGCCCCCGACCGCCTCACCCGTGTGATCTGTGGAGGCGTCGTCGACGATGAGGAGCTCGTAGTCGTGGAACTCCTGAGCCAGAACGCTTTCTATGGCCGTCGGCAGGTAACCGACTTTATTGAATGTCGGAAGGCAGACGGTTAGTTTCGGATCGCGCATAACGGCGTATCTTCGTTCAAGAAAACTTAGAATTGCTGTTCAACGCTATAGTCTAGAATAACAGCGCAAATCTCTGCTCGGAAGCAGTTCGATTCTAAAGCTCCCAGCTTCTCGATTTCTGCGAGAGGCGGTCCCATCTAGCCTTCCTCGCTATCCCGAATCGTAGCTTCCGCGGGTTTTGCCTTCGACAGACAATAGTAGCGGTACAGGGCACGGTAGACAATCCATGGCAGCGGGAATTGCGTATCCAGTAAGGGCTTTAGGGGGACCAGGGCAAGAGTAAGCCAACCCTTTACCAGCTTCCTCGCGGGGCTTCTCGATGCGCGCTGGCTTTGGCGGGCGGCCATTTCAGCAAAGTACACGCCGGCCTCTTTGGTTCGGAGAACCCTTTCTGCCGCGTCCACCAGTTCAGCTCGTCGCCGGATGTCCGCAAACGACATGTATTTGTAATGGTATCCGACTGCATCCGGATTGTAGAGCAGGCGTAATCCCTTTTGTGTCAAGCGATAGCCCAGCTCAAAGTCTTCATAGCCGTAGGCTCGAAAGTCCTCGTCAAACGTCCCGTTTTTCCGCAGAAACTCTACTTTCAGGCTTACATTGTTAGAATAAAAGTGAGCAGAGTCTACCTGCATCCCTCGGGATAGAGAGTGGTAATCGAAGAGCGGTCCAGTAAGAGCCAGCCACTTCATAAAAGGAGTAGGACGCACCTCGGGCGACCAGGCCACTTGACCAAGGACCCCCACGCAGGGTTCGGGGTACTTCCTGTGCCATGCGGTGTGTTCGGAAACAAGGTTGCTGGACGGAATAACATCGTCATCCCCGAAGAGGACCATCTCGCCTCGCGCTTCACGAATTCCGTGATTGCGCGCTGACGCCTGTCCGCGGTTGTCCTGGCGAAGGTATCGAATCGGGATTGGTGACCCTTCAGCATTTTGGGTTACCACGGACTCGGTCCCATCGGTTGAGCCGTCGTCAACGACCAGGACCTCCAGAATCTCCTCACGTGCCGACTGAGAGCAATAAGCCTCCAGAGTCTTCCGTAGGACGTCTTTGCGGTTGTAGGTGGGGATAACGATGGTCAATCTTCCTATGGACATCTTGGTGGTACTCCCCGGCCTGGCTGTGGAGTCAGCACAAAGATCCTCCGATAGAACGGCTCACGGTCGATTATTTGAAATACTCGCTCGACGAGATGCGGGACGAGTGCAAGCAGCAAACTAAACACGCGACTCCAAATGCGCGACATCTCCGTCTGGCCCTCTCCCGCAAGGGGGAGACGGGAGAATCTAGAAAGCCGCGATTCCCGCCTTCGCGGGAATGACTGCGCATCACGACCCTGATCTCTTCTTCGGTTCCCGCCTTCGCAGTTCTGACACGCTTTGTTTGCTTAGGTTGGCGGCCAAGCCGTCCACGAACCCTGCTAGATGCATGTGAAGCTTGGCCAGTTTGT
>Ga0187817_10002170_pt1 | contig 10026 bp, 6 predicted proteins | sample NC_wetland_sal_i_17_FD_132431 | JGI IMG/M metagenome (GOLD analysis project Ga0187817, IMG submission 132431) | Wetland sediment microbial communities from Neuse River Estuary, North Carolina, USA - SO4_2 | ecosystem: Environmental > Aquatic > Freshwater > Wetlands > Sediment | place: USA: North... | reverse complement strand
GTCGACCACCGCCGCGTCAACCCCCGCCAAGGTAGCCGCCGCTGCTCCGGCGAGCGCGCCCGCGACGACCGCGACGACGGCCGACACCAGTGCGGCTTCGGCAAGCAATCCGGCGGCCACGTCCGCTCCGGCCTCAGCGACCAGCGGTGGCGCGGCAAAGCCGACCGAGGTGGCTGCTGCGACCGTACCCGCTTCCGCCCCTGTGGCGCCCGCTTCCGCGCCTGCGGCGACGGCACCCGCGTCTGCGGCGGCGAGCAGCGCCTCGCCACTCAGGCTTGCGGAATACGTCGCGCCGTCATCGACGCCGCCAACGGCTCCGATCGCGGCGGCGCCGGTCCCCATGATTCCGAGTCAGGCCGCGTCCACGCCGCCCCATCCAGTAACGCAAAGCTTCAAGGCCAATCCGCTGGCGATACCCTATTCGCCGTCGGAAGCGGGACCGAGCGGCTCCAACTTCCTGCCGAACGATGTCGTGATACTGATGTCCGGAGCGTCGCGGATCTTTGATTTCCAGCATCGCATCCGGCGCATTTCGCTGGCCGATACCGAAGTCGCCGATATCCAGGTGGTCAATCCCTACCAGATCAATCTAATCGGCCATAAGGAAGGTTTCACGACACTCGCCATCTGGGATACCCAAGGCCATTACGAAGAGCGCCAGGTCCGCGTCGATCCTTTCGGCCGGCAACAGGTGATGCTCAACGTCATCGTGGCCGAACTGAATCGCGCCCGGACCGAACAGGACGGCATCAACTGGTCGGTGGCACTGCAAAGGTCCGGCCTTTCCTTCATCAACAATCTTGGGGGCGGCCCGGCTAACCCGCTCAATGTCAACGCAGCCGCGTCCCAGAACGTGGCACCTGGTTCTTACATGCCTTTCGGCGGCAGTCTTTTGCCCCTGTCATTGTCAAATAATTTGACTTATGGGATTGCGGGTAGTGGTGGGAACTATAACGCAAATGCTTTTTTTGGCTACCTTGAAGACCATAACCTCGCCAAAGTGCTCTCCGAGCCACGGCTCCTGGCTAACTCCGGGGAAAAGGCCGAATTTCTTGATGGCGGCGAGATCCCCATCGTGATCACCCAGGCGCTGAACAGCACCATCGTTTTCAAACAGTTCGGTACCTCGGTAATCTTTGTTCCAACCGTGGTCGGCAAGGACGAGATCGAAATGTCGGTCAAGCCCGAGGTGTCGCAGCCGAATTATAGCGAAGGCGTGAATCTTTTCGGCTTCACGGTGCCGGCCTTCGTGACCCGACGGGCCCAGACCGTGGTGCGCCTGCACGATAATCAAACGCTTATTCTGGCGGGTCTGATTCTAAAAACGCCATCCTCGACGGTCAACAAGGTGCCGTATCTCGGCGACCTGCCCTGGATCGGCAATGCCTTCAAGAACAGCACCTACACCAATACGGAAAGCGAACTGATGATGAGTGTGACGCCGCAGATTGTCCAGCCGCTGCCAAATGACGGGCAGGTCGCGGAGCCGACCAACCACGCTCCGTTGTCCGCGGAGGATATCCGCACCGAGAAGCTTGCGCAGCCTGACGTGAGCCGCCCGCGGTTCTAAAGGGGAGTACCAAAGCGGGAGTATCAAGTGGCGGTGACGGAGAACAAAAACGATGGGCGGCGCGGCACGCTCCGAATCCTCCTGGTCGGCAAGGCGGACCATCGCCGCCAGGAGGTCCGGGCGGCCTTCGCCGATCTGGGCGACCCGCCCATCGAGCTGTTCGAGTCGGGACTGGGCGATGCCAGCCCCACGAACGGCGGACCGCCGCCCGACGTGATCGTGGTGCTGTTTGACGGAGGTAATGAAGAGAACGCGCTGAGCTACCTCGAGCGGCAAACCGAACTGGACCCCCGGCCCGCGCTGTTCGCGCTGGTGCCTGAACGATCACCGGTGCTGATGCGCCGGATCCTGCGGGCGGGCGCCGATGAACTGCTCTTTCTGCCGCTTGATCCGGGGGACGTCACCCGCGCCCTGCTCAAGATCAGCGAGAGCCGGCGGCGCGAGGAACGCCAGGCCGGCGGCGTCGTTCTGTCGATCGTCAGCACGGTGGGCGGGGTGGGCGTCACCAGTTTGGTGGGCAACCTGGCGCTCGCGCTCCGCCGCAACCTCAACAAGCGGGTGGCGGTCGTCGATCTGGATTTGCAAACGGGCGGCCTCGCGGTGTTTCTCAATCTCGAGCCCGAGCGGACGATCATGCAGCTCGGTGAAAACGATCGCAAGCTCGATTCGATTCAGCTCGAGGCGGCCTTAACCAAGCATCCTTCGGGAGTTTATCTGCTGGCCGCGCCCAAGCGGATCGAGGACAGCGAACTGGTCTCCGACAAGACCATCGCGGCCGCGCTGGAGTTGATGCGCCAGCTCTTCGACTTCGTCATCGTCGACTGTGGCGGCTATATCGACGAGAACGCGGTGGCCGCCTGGGAGCATTCGGACTTTCTGTTTTACGTGCTCGATCAATCGATCGCGGCGGCGCGCTGCGCCTGGCGCTTCCTGGACCTGTTCAGTCGTCTGGGCCTCAACGGCGTCGAGCCCGCCTTTTTGCTCGGCCGCTATCAGCAGCATCACCCGATCAGCGAAGAGCAGATAACCCACACTCTGGGACGGCCGATATTCGCGAAGATCCCGCGTGACGAAAAGGTCCTCGAGCGCGTTCAGTTGCGGGCTCAGGATCTCTGGCAGGTGGGGCAAACTTCGCCGCTAACGCGCGGCATTGAAGAATTGGCCAGGCGCCTGGCCAATGGCGAAGCCGCTATCGAGCAGACCACGGGAATCGTCTCGCGGCTCTTTTCGGCCTTCTCGGGACGTAATTGAAGAGGATGTAACCGATGAAACTGGTGGAACGAATCTCGTCGCAGGCCACGGCGACCAGCACAACTCAGCCCCGCAACTCGATGATCGGCAACGGCGCCCCGCGCCGCTCGCGCGACGTCCTGGCCGACGGCTTTCAGCAACTTAAGCTGGCGGTGCACAACCGGCTGTTCGAAACGCTCGACGTCTCGCGCCTGGAAAGCCTCGAGGCCAACATGGCTTCGACCAAGGTGACGCAGGCGATCACCGACATCCTCAACGACGAAGGCCGCCTGCTGACCGAGGCCGACCGCGCGCGGCTGGTCGAAGAGATCCGCAACGAACTGCTCGGACTGGGACCGCTGGAGCCGTTGCTGTGGGACGACGCGGTCAGCGATATTCTGGTCAACGGACCGAACCAGGTCTACGTCGAACGGGGCGGCAAGCTCTATCAGACCGATGTCCGCTTCAACGACGACCAGCATCTGATGCTGATCATCGACCGGATCGTCTCCCAGGTGGGCCGGCGCGTGGACGAAGCCTCGCCGATGGTCGACGCCCGTTTGCCCGACGGTTCGCGTATCAACGCGATCATTCCGCCGCTGGCCCTGGACGGACCCGCATTGTCAATCCGGCGATTCGGCAAACGGCGCTTTCACATCGACGATCTGGTCGAGAAGGGCACCCTCAACCAGGACGCGGTCGAGTTTCTCCGGGCGATCGTTTGCGCGCGCCTGAATCTGCTGGTCTGCGGCGGAACCGGTTCGGGCAAGACCACCATGCTCAATTGCCTCTCGGCGTTCGTCCCCAGCGACGAACGCATCGTCACCATCGAGGACTCGGCCGAGCTGATGCTCCAACAGCCGCATATCGTGCGGCTCGAGACCCGGCCGGCCAACGTCGAGGGCAAGGGTGAAATCACACAGCGCGAACTGCTCAAGAACTGCCTCCGTATGCGGCCCGACCGCATCATCGTCGGCGAAGTCCGCGGCGCCGAAGTGCTCGACATGCTCCAGGCCATGTCCACCGGTCACGACGGCTCCATCTGTACCATCCACTCGAACAGTTCGCGCGACTCGTTGCAGCGGCTCGAGATGATGATGCTGCTGTCCGGGACGTCGATCCCGCAGAAGGCGATGCGCCAGCAAATCGCCTCGTCGATCAATATGGTCGTGCACGTCAGCCGCCTCTCCGACGGTACCCGTAAAGTAATGAAGATCTCCGAGGTCAGCGGCATGGAAGGCGACGTCGTGATGATGCAGGACCTCTTCGAGTTCAAACGGACCGGGATCGGGCCCGGCGGCAAGGTGCTCGGCCAATTTCGTCACACCGGGGTGCGCTCGGCCTATACGGACCGGGTCATGGCAGCCGGTTATCGGCTGGATACGCAGGCCGCCGGGAGGTAGCACGATGACCAGTTTTCTGATCGCTTTCGGGGTTTTCGGCCTGGTCTTCATTTTCGCCATGATTGGGTTGACCAGCCGCGGCGGCGAGGTCGAGCAGAAGCAGAACCTGATTCGCCGGTTGGCGCGGCCGGAGAACGATTCCGAAGTCAGCATCACGCGCCGGTCGCGCCGCACCGAGGGCGGGTCGTTTGGGCTGCTGTACCAGCTCAACCTGCTGCGCAGCCTCGAGGAGAACATGTGGCAGGCCGGGCTTTACCTGCGCGTTTCGGAGATGCTGCTGATCATCGTTATGATGTTCGGCGGCGGCCTCTTCCTGGGCCAGGCGCTGTGGCACGACCTGAGCTTCGCGCTGCTGCCGGCCTTCGCCTTTAGTCTGGCGCCGATCGTCTTCATCCGCTGGCGCCGCGCACGGCGGCTCCGGGCCTTCAATCAGCAGTTGCCCTCCGCGCTCGATCTGATCAAGTCTTCGCTCGAAGCCGGCCACTCGCTCAATCGCGGCCTGCAGGTGGTGGTCCAGGAATTCGCCGATCCACTGGGCAGCGAATTCCGGACCGTGCTCGAACAGACCCGCATCGGACTGCCCTTGCCGCGCGCCCTCGACGATTTGTTGAAGCGTGTGCCCGAAGAGGATCTACGTCTGCTGGTCGTGGCCGTGAAGGTCCAGACCCAGGTTGGCTCAAGCTTGGCCATCATCGTCGGCCGGCTGTCCGAAATCGTGCGGACCCGCCAGCGCCTGCGCTTGCAGATCAAGGCTTTGACCGCTCAATCCCGGATGGGCGGGTACATCGTCGGGGCGTTGCCGGCCATCGTGCTCGGCATTTTCAGTCTGGTGCAGCCGAGCTATGCGCAGACGCTCTTCACCGATCCGACGGGAATCAAGATTCTGAAGGCCGCGATCGTTCTGGATCTGGTCGCCTTTGCGACGATCCGCAAGCTGGTCAAGGTCAAGTATTGATCCGGAGCCACTCGCCATGACGTCGTTTTACATCAGTCTCTGCGTCTTTTTCATAATTGGGGTCGCCGGCTACGCGCTCTACCTGGGCTTGTACGGGAGTCATCGCGCGCTTGAAGAGCGTTTCGCCGATCTCGCGATCAAGATTCGCGCTTCCCAGGGCGTTTTCGACGACGAAGATGAGGTCGACGCGAATTTCGGCCGCGCGCTGTTCCGCTGGGCGGCGGCGCGCGTACCCGCGCCCGACGCCGAGAGCCCCTCCACCGAAAAGATCCAGCACGCGCTGGTTCAAGCCGGCTATGGCAGCTCAGCTTCCGTGCATACCTTTCAGGTGCTGCGCGTTTTGACTCTGGCCGGATTCGCCGTGGCGGGGATCTTCCTCGCGATCGCGATGGGCAAGCCACATGGGATGGTTCTGATGTTCGGCCTGGGGGGAGGCGCGCTGGGCTTTATCACGCCGTGGCTTTATCTGTCACGCACCGCGCGCCGCCGCCAGGGCGAAATCGCCCGCCAGCTCTCGGACGTCCTCGACCTGTTGGTGGTCTGCGTCGAGGCCGGTCTGGGACTTTTCGAAGCGATCAAAATCGTCGGCACGGAAAGCGAGCGGCAGAAGCAGGCGATTGGGCGGGAGCTGTCGTTGGTCGCGAGCGAAATCTCGGCCGGCGCCTCGCTCGGGCAGGCGCTGCGCAATCTGGCCGAGCGCACGGCGGTGGATGATATCAGGCCGCTCGCCGCAACCCTGATTCAGAGCGAACAGTTAGGCGCGCAGATCGCGCCGGCCCTGCGGTCCAGCTCGGACGCGCTGCGCACGCGCCGCCGGTTACGCGCCGAGGAAGCCGCCCAGAAGGCCACCATCAAGATTCTCTTTCCGCTGGTGCTGTTCATCCTGCCGTCGATGTTGATGGTGATCATGGGCCCCGCGATCCTTCAGATCGTCAACACGCTCGGCAAGTAGGGTCGAAGGCGCGCCAGGGGAGCGTAAGCGACGCGCGCTAACGAGCCCGCGAGTTGCGCTCCAAAGCGCTGAAAGTGAAGCGGCCGCCTACAGGCTGAGCCGCTTGATGAGCCGATAGAGGGTCGTCCGATCGACGCCGAGGGCGGCCGCCGCGTCGGCCCGGTTGCCGTTCGCCGCGTCGAGCGCCCACTTGATTCTGACCGCCGCCGCCCGGTCCAGGCAGTCCTGCAACGACTCGTTCATCTGCGGTATCTGCGGGGTCGGCATGCCGCGCGGCGGAGCACCATCCTCTTCGGCGACGAGCGGATCGAGCACAAAAGCCTCGGGCGTCAACACATCGGCGCCGCTCAGCACCACCGCGCGTTCGATAGCGTTTTCGAGCTCGCGGACGTTGCCCGGCCACGGATAGCTCTTCAAGGTCTGTTCCGCTTCGAGCGACAGCGAAATCTGACGTCCGGCCTGCGCCGAGTGGTACGCGAGAAAATGATTAGCGAGCGGCAGAACGTCGTCCGCCCGCTCGCGCAACGGCGCCACCCGCACCGGAATTACATTCAGGCGGAAATAGAGGTCCGCGCGGAAGTGCCCCTTGGCCACCTCCGTGCGCAGGATTCGATTGGTCGCGGCGACGATTCGGACGTCGACCCGGCGCGGCTTCGAAGCGCCTACGCGCAGCACTTCGCCGTCTTCGAGCACGCGCAACAGTTTGGCCTGAAAATCGCAGCCCGCCTCGGCGATCTCGTCCAGAAAAAGCGTGCCGCCGGAGGCCCGCTCGAAGCATCCGGCGCGGGCCGCGATAGCCCCCGTGAACGAGCCCTTTTCGTGTCCGAACAGCTCGCTTTCGACCACGCCGTCCGCGAACGCCTTGCAGTTAACCGCGACGAAAGGACCTTCCGCGCGATTACTCCGGTAGTGCAGCATCCGCGCCACCAACTCCTTGCCGGTGCCGCTCTCCCCTTCGATTAGCGCGGTGGCGCGCGACGGCGCGACGCGCCGGATCATCGCGACCAACTGCCGGGTCTGATGGCTGTGCGCGATAAAATCCGCCGCCGTGCTGGCCACGTCCAGTTGCTGCCGGAGCCGGCGATTTTCGCGTCTGAGACTCGTAATCTCCAGCGCGCGCGCGACGATCGCCACGAGCTCTTCGTCGTCGAGCGGCTTGGTGACGTAATCGAAGGCGCCCTGGCGCATCGCCGCGACGGCGCTGCTGACACTGGGATCACCCGTCAGCATCACCACCGGAACATCGGGCCGGCGAACGCGTACTTTGCGCAGCAGCTCGAGACCGTCAGTGCCGTTCAGACGCACCGCGCAGAGCATTACGTCCGCGCCACGCTGCTCAAGTGCGTTGAGCGCGGCGTTGCCGTTTCCTGCTGTCTCTGAGTCACATCCGGCGTTGGCCAGGGTCCGCGCTGCCACTTGCGCGACCGGCTCCTCTTCCACGATCAATACCCGAGCTCTTGCGTTCTCCACAGGATCGTCCACCACCCCTCGGCTCAGCATTACGTGTTTATCTGAGCGGGCGGTAGCATAATCGCGCATCAGTGCCCACATATCAACATACCCCTGTCAGTACCTGTGGAGCAAAAGCGCGATAAACGTTGCTTAATGGCAACATTGCGCAATCGACGCTCGAAACAATCAAATTAATGAGGCTTCGATCGTTGCTCTTGCCGCAGCGTCAGTATGGACGACGGCGCGGCAGGATCGGGCTCTTGACCACTCATCCGCTTTCAAGTACGCAGTCGCACAATCGACAGTGCCAGATATATGCCAAGCAAACGGCAGTGCGCTCAGGAATCAGGCTGACCCGAGAATAAACGGCAGAGCGTAAAGCCCGCGACCAGAAGTCAAAATAGTTCGGACGATCAAATTACGATCGGAGCGCGCGGCGCGACAGAATTGAAACGCGCCGATGCATCAGCACCACACTTTGCGCCGCGGGCGAAGCTGCCGCGTTGAGCAGTGAGGGATTGCGTCAGCCACCGGCGGCGGCAATTTGTTTGGCGCGATTTTTCTCGAAGCGCGCGATAAAGCGCGGGCGCCGCCACGCGATGAACGCCGGCAGGATCAGCACGCCGGCAATCATGTTGGTGCCCATGAGAAAGATCAGCAGCACGCTCATCTCGTTATGGAAGAGCAGCGGCGAAAAGGCCCACGGCACGATTCCGCCGATCATCACGGCGAAAGTGCTGAAGACCGCGGCGCCCGTGGTGTGCAAGGCGGTCGTGATGGCCTCTTCGATCGACGCGCCGTTGATCACTTCATCCTGGATCCGCGCGACCGCGTAGATGCCGTAGTCGACCCCGAGGCCGATACCCAGCGAAATCACCGGGATCGTGTCGATGGTGAGGCCGATATTGCGCGCGTTCATGTAAACAAAGGCGCCGAAATTCGCCATCACGCACGATACGATGAACAGCGCGCCCGCCACCGGCGACCGGAAGGTGAACGAGCAACAGAGGAAAATCACGAGCAGCACGAAGGTTATGTTGATGAAGTCGAGCCGCTTGAGGACGTCGTTCGCCGCCAGGAAAAGACCGGCTTCGCCGCCGAGATACTGCACCCTGACCTTGCTCAGCGCCGGGTCGGGGGTCACGCGCTCGGCCACAAACCGCTCGATATCGTCGCGCAGCCGGTTGAGCCGCGTGTAGGTGTGGTCCGGCAGCAGGACGCGGATGCATGAATTCGTCATGTGCGGCGAGTAGGCGAAGAAGCGCTCGATTTCACCCGGCGCGGTGCCGCCAAAAAACATGTACCAAAGGTTCCCGCCGAGCTGCGTGCCGCTGGGGATACTGCGGAATTTGGGAAAGCCGTTATGAAACATCTGATTCAACGGCTCGATCGCGATCGAGTTGAACGAGACCACGCCCAGCGCGTCGCCGCGCGAGACCAGGTAGCTGTTCAGGTCGCTGGTCATCCGCAGCACGTCCGGGCCGAGGCTCGATTGCGGATCGGGGTAGTCGGCGGTGTTGAGAATCACCCAGCCCTCGTCGGTCGGGAAAAATTTTCCGATCGCGGCGATGTCCTGGTTAACTTTCGAATCGGATTTGTAAAGCGGCGTCCCAGGCGTCTCGTAGCCAATCCGCGCACGCAAGCCTGAGGTGATGCCCCACAGGATGAAGGCCCCGCCGAAGAGCAACAGTCCGCCGCGCACCGCGCCGGGAGTTACCGGCACGCTGGTCAGCCAGTTGATAAACGCATGCAAAGCGCCGCGCCGTTCGGCATCCTTGGCCTTGCGCAACCAACTCTCGCGGATGCGCGGGCGCGGCAGATAACTCATGAAGATCGGCTGAAAGACAAAGACCATCGTCAGACTCGAGGCCAGCCAGACCGCGCCGCCCAGTCCGATCTCCTTCAGGACCGGAATCCCGCCCAACGCGATAAAGATGATGCCGGAGATATCGGCCACGATCGAGAGCAGCCCCGGCGGCAGCATCACGTCGGTCGTGGTGGCGCAAGCCAGCAGCTTGTCATCCAGCCGGTCGAGTTCGTCATAGTAGCGGCCTTGCCACTGGATACCGTGGCTCAGGTCGCGCGCGGTAAGAATGAAGGGGATCACGAGCATCACGGGATCGAAGTCGTAACCCATGAAACTGACGAAGCCGAGGCCCCATAGCGCCGAGAATGAACCGGTCAGAATCGGCGCCCACCAACTGCTCCGCTGACCGAGGCTCAGGTAGAGCAGGACGAGCATCAGGGCGATCGAGGTCACAAAGATCAGAGTGATGCGGGAGAGATAATAGTAACCCCAGCCGGAGATTACGGGCTGGCCGGCGACATAAATCTCGGTGTTGGCATCGGAGTACTTGTGGACCAGCGCGTTGATCCCGTCGAACAGGGCCTTATAGTCGAGCCCCTCCTCGTTGAAGCTCGCCCGGATTAGCGCGCCCTTGTTGTCGTAGGTCACCAGACCGGC
>Ga0187817_10002169_pt1 | contig 10028 bp, 5 predicted proteins | sample NC_wetland_sal_i_17_FD_132431 | JGI IMG/M metagenome (GOLD analysis project Ga0187817, IMG submission 132431) | Wetland sediment microbial communities from Neuse River Estuary, North Carolina, USA - SO4_2 | ecosystem: Environmental > Aquatic > Freshwater > Wetlands > Sediment | place: USA: North... | reverse complement strand
TGATAGTCGACGCCGAGCAGGTTGAAGGCGCTTCCCTGCCAGCGCAACTCGGCGCTTTCCTGGCGGAGCAGCTTCATTCCAAATTTTTGAAATAGGTCCGCGGACTTGGCCTCTGCCTTAGCATAGATCTCATGATTGCCATTGCAGCCCCAGACGCCCAGCCGGGCGCGCAGCCGCGAAATTTCCGCAATGCAATCTTCAAGAGGATCGCCTCGGCCGGTGAGAAAATCGCCGGTCACGACGGCCAGATCGCCTTTCAGTTCGTTGGCCATGCCCACGGCGCGGCGCACCTGCGCGACGGGCATGTATGAACCGATGTGGATATCGCTCAGCTGGGTGATGCGCAGCCCGTCGAGGGCGGAAGGAAGATTGGCGACGGGAATTTCAACTTCGCGAACATAGAAACGGAATCGTTCTTCCGCAAAACCGTATGCCGCGCTCGCAAATGGAATCGCTCCGGCAATCACGCCCGCGGCCTGGAAAAAATAACGCCGGGAATGATCGATTTTTTCCGAGGGCGCGCCGGGAGAAGCAAGCGCTGGCTGCATGGACGGAACGAGAGGCTTATCGGAAGACGACCCATGCAAACGCCGCCACAGCCATTCCGCGCCGGCAACAGCTTTGATGAACAGGTAGGAAAAGATGGAGCTGGTCAGCCAGAAGCCGAAAAGCGCCGACCACCACGAGCCGCGCGAAACGATCCCGCGCATGTTCCTCGTCGCAGCCACAAGCAACACAAGTACGATCGCCACAAGCGCCGCGATCAGCGCGACGCGGATTCCCTTGCGCAAGGCAGGACGATTGACCCGCCCAGCAAATCTCCACGCCCGCGCAAACCAGTAGCGCTGCGAAAGGAAAGCCAAGGAAAGCCCAGTGATGGCACCCAGATAAGCTAGAAAGACAAGAACCGTATGAACCATTAAGAATTATCCCTGGCTATTATAGCACCGCCTATACCGCTACCTTAAACAGGGACCCGCGAAGTGTGTTTCGGGATGTAACCGTGCGCTAGAGCGGGGGACGCGGCCTCTGCGTCGCGCCGCGGGACGCCGGCGCTACGCTTCTATTTCGCAGCAGGAGGCGGAGTGACGACCGCCGCCATCTTGCGGATCATGCCGTCGGATTTGCTCAAGACGTAGACTTCGCCGTCGCCGCCCATGGCGATGCGGATATCCGCGCGCCCGCCTCCATAAGGCACGCCCTCGGGATCGGCCTTGGGCTGTTTGTGGTCGGGGTCCCGCCAGCCGGTTGTCGCTGCGGCCGCACCGGGCAATACGCGATCCTGGCCGGGAGTTCCTCCCTTGTGCGCGTAGGTTTCGGCGACAACGTCAAACATCCGGCGCTTCACGGCGGTTTGGGAGGAAGGGTCGTAGGGACTCTTGTACATGATCTGCAACTCATGAATCGGCGCCTGGTGATTGCGCTGCCCACGCGTGGCGATCATTTCGGCCAGATCGACGTAAAAAATTCTGCCGGTGGTCATGTCATTGAAAATAAATTTTCCGCGCAGCTGCGGCATGAGCTTGCCCCGGTACACAAATCCGCTGCCGATCGAATCACCTTCCCAGTGGCTGTACACCGCGGCGGGATAGATGGGCACGACCGGCTCATCGATTCCGTCCACTTTTAAGAGATCGCGGTCGGGAAACGAGACGGGCGGGGTCATCAGGCTGCCCGTTTTTCCGGCATCGTCCACAAAAAGTTGTTCGTTGCCCTCGCGCTCGGGATAACCGTAATTAGCGCCCTTGGCAACGATATCGATTTCTTCCCAGTAGTGCAGGCCGATATCGATGACCAGCATCGTCTTGGTCGTCGCGTCCCAATCGAAACGGTGCGGGTGCCGCAAGCCGTAGGCGTAGACTTCGCCGCGCGCGCCCGCCACATTCACGAACGGGTTCGGATCCGGCCCGGTGGACGGAATGCGATAACGGCCATTGGGGCTGAGCATGTCCTTCGGACGCAAATTGATGTCCGGGGTGATTCGCAAAATTTACCCCAGCAGCGTATTGAGCTGCTGCGGAAGCGTGTGCGACGGGCCGGGGGTTTCTCCCTGCGCGCCATCACCCACGCCGATGTATAGATTTCCGTAGTCGCTGCTGCCGGGTTTCGCCAGCGGGTTGAAGATCGTATCGTCCATGGGATGATTGCGATCGTATCCCACGCGCAATAGCTCGCGCGCGGTGCCCTCGAACGTGGCGTTGCGAATGTTGGTGTCCGTCCATTCTACTAAGACCGACTGGAGATGAACCGGGCCCGCGGGCGGGTTTACCACATCCGTGGTTGTGTAACCCGTGAGGTTCAATGCGGAGAGCTGCGTGTTAACGGGAGTCGCGGTGCCAGGCAATTCGGGATTCTCCGTGTGTACGGTATAGAATTTTCCATTTTTCGCATAGGCGGGATCGAAAGTGATGGAAACAATTCCGGTGGCGTTGCCTTTGTCCGAAGCAAACTTCGGAAAGATATCCGTAAATTTGAGATAGGGAGTGAATTTCTTGGTCGCCGTATCCAAGATGTAGATCGTGCCGCTCTGATCGTTGACAAAGATGCGCGAAGAGGCGAGGGGTGCATTCGCGGGCTCCGCGCGCAATGACGTCACGCGGCCGAGCTGCAACTTGTAATCGATCGCAGTTGTGTTCGCACCAGAGTGCGTCGCGTTGGAGAGCGGAGGATTTGCGTAGTCCTCGAGCAGGACCGCCGTTCCATCCTTGCTGATTTGCGATTGCGTGGGATATTGCGCGAATGCGGCGTGCGCGGCCGCGAGAAAGCAGGCCAGCAATCCGAGTCCAATGTAGATTCCCGCTGACCGCAAATTCACCCTTTGTTTGCTCGACATTGTGAACGGCTCCTTTTCCATTAGTCCCCAGCTCGACTGTTTCAGCATATCCCTGCCAGTCACGCGATCCAGCGCAGCTCGATCCCCGCGTTCGTCACTTCTCGAGCGGATAGCCTCGGGAGAAATAAATCGCCCGCTGCCGCGCATCACGTTTTCAAGTGTATGGCCCTGCTGAATCAGATTCGCATTCTAGCACTGGACCCTCGATCGAGCTTTTCATTTTTCTGTTCACACAGCTGTTCCTGTGGCACAGCTTGCCGCGGCGAATACTTCCGTTTCCCCATTTGCGCCGTGGAACCCACCTATAAACTATAATTCACATTCCTTATTAATCTGAGTTAATATACATCGCTAGCCCCAGTGAATAAGTGGAGCGTGGATTTATGGTGATTCTTCGATTGATCGCTCGTATGCCAGCGGATCTGATTTCGCGAGGTCCCACGAGCATGCGCTGCCTCATTGCCTCCAGTTTGTTCGTCCCCGCCCTCGTCGTTCTTTCCCTCGGATTGCTTCCAATGAAGTCCTTTGCGCAGGGAGAAACCACCAGCGCCATTGTCGGGCAGGTGAGCGACGCAACCGGCGCGGCGGTGCCGGGCGCTACGGTGACGATCCGTAGCACGGAAACGGGACTGCAGCGAATCGCCACTTCCGACGACTCCGGTCGGTTCAGCTTCACGCAACTGAAGCCGGGCACTTACACGGTGCGGGTGGAATCGCAAGGCTTCGAGCCGCAGCAGAATGACGCTGTAACCGCCGGACTCGGCCAGAAGCAGACGGCCGATTTCATGCTTAAGGTCGCCCAGGCAAAGGAAAGCATTGAAGTGAGCGGCGAAGCGGTCATCCTCAACCCAGAAAACGCAAATACATCCACGACGCTCAACGCACCGGCGCTTGAAAACCTTCCCAATCCGGGCGGCGATCTGACCTACCCTCTGCAATTTGCCGCCGGTGCACTCATCAACACAGCAGGCAGCGGAAATGATTTCGTCGGCGGGACAAATGGGTACGGCAACGTGGAGTTCAACGGGCTGCCCGCTCTCTCCAACGGCTACATCGTCGATGGACTGGAAACCAACGACCCGCTGACCAATTTGAATAGCGGACTTTCGACCAACCTCGTTCTGGGGCTCAACTCGATTTCGGAAGTAACGGTCAATACGCTTTCCTATTCGGTGGATCAAGGACGGTACGGAGCGTCCCAGGTGAACTACGTCACCAAATCGGGTTCCAACGAGTTCCACGGAAACTTGTACGAATTGTGGAACGGTGCAAGGCTCGATGCGGCGGACTATTTCACGAATGCCACACCGGGAAATCACAAACCGGGCTCGACCGTGAACCATTTCGGAGGGAGCATCGGCGGGCCGATCGTGCACGACAAGCTGTTTTTCTTTTTCGATAGCGAGTGGGTCAGGATTGCGCTGCCCATTGTTACGGCCGCCACCGTTCCAACTCCCGCGTTTCAAACTTATGTCCTGCAGCACGTCCCACCGAGCGAGGCGGCTTTCTACGCGAATATGTTTTCGCTCTACGGAAATACAAACGGGACGCCGCAAGCCGTCCTTGGGTGCCCGCTCGGGCTGGGCGCGGGCAGCAACGACGGAAACGGCTGCGCCAATCGCCAAAGCGTTTCGCATTCCAGCGATGATCATGAGCAGGTCCAGACCGTCCGCATCGATTACAACATCAATGAGAAAAACACGACTTGGTACCGCTTTCAGGCCGACACGGGCGTGCAAGCCGCCTATACGGATCCCATCAATCCTCTCTTTGACTCAGTCTCGCCTCAACCGCTTTATTCTTTCGCAGGCGGGTATACGCACGTTTTTTCCCAGAATCTTGTGAATTACTTCAACCCGGCGTTTTCCTGGTACTCCAGCCTGTTTGCGCCAAGCGATTTTCAGAAGACGCTCGCCGCGTTCCCGATCGTTCTGCAGGGCACTGGAGCGAATCCCTTTACGACGGTCGGAGGGCTCGACAACACATGGGTTCAGGGCCGCCGCGCCTCGCGGTTCTTCATCAACGACAATCTCGCCTGGACCCATGGCGCGCACGAACTGCGCTTTGGAACGAATATCCGAATCCTTCGCCTGAATGATTATGATTTCGGAGAGGGCAGCGTCCCGACCGTGACGTATTCTACACTGCAGCAATATATTGACGGGGTCGCGTCGACGGCGACGGAAACTTTTCCAACCTCCGACAACGAACCTTTTAATTTTTTGAATCTCGACTTGTACGCGCAGGACACCTGGAAAATAACCAAAACACTGACCTGGACGTTCGGTATTCGCGATACGCTCAATTCCAATCCGCTCAATCCGCACGATCACATCGCGCGGCTCAACGGCTCTTTCGATTCCATCTCCCACGATGTAAATCAGCCGCTGAACGCGGCCATCGAGACCGGCCTGGGCACCGTGTTTTCCTCGACGCCCCTCGCGATCCTGCAGCCGCGGACGGCGATTGCCTATCAATTCGAGCCAAAATCAGTACTGCGAGCGGGCTTCGGAATTTTCAGCGATATTTTGCCCGGGAGCATTGCTGACGTGGTGGGCGTCAACCCGCCCTACGTGAAGACGTTTCAAGGCGGCATTCTTGGAACGGTCGGCGGCGCATCCATCGCTCCCGGAGTTCCCAACAGCGCGGTGGACGCTACCGCAGCCGCGAATCAAACGTTCACTTCCGGATTCGCAGCCGGCCAACTTTCCTGCGCCTCCACACAGGCGATTCCTGCAACTTGCCTTCCTCCGATCGCCATCACGGCCGTGCCGAGTGGAGAACTTCATGCACCCTACTTCATGGAGTGGAGTCTTGGTTTAGAGCGCGAACTCGGAACAACGGGAAGCCTTAAAGCGCAATACGTCGGTACGCGCGCGGTCAACCAACCGTACTTGACGCAGGTGAACGGCTATCAGACGGTCTGCCAAGGATGCTTTGCGCCGTTCCCGTATGCACAGGCAACCGATCCTCGATTTGGCGCGGTCACGCAATTTTCCACCGGTGCGGGCAGCCACTATGACGGGCTGCAACTGACCGCGATGAAGCGTCTCGCACATGGCTTGATGGGGCAAATCAACTATACCTGGAGCCATTGCATGGACGAGGTCTCAAACGGCGGGTTCCTGCAATTTTCGGCGGGCGGAATTCTCTCTCCTCTTCCGGGAGAACTAGCACGGAATTATGGCCCTTGCGATTACGACATCCGGAACAATCTGAATGCGCAGTATGTTTATGAATTGCCGATCAAAGTGAAAGGCCAGTTTTTAGGACACGCTTTAAATGGCTGGCAGGTATCGGGCACTGTGTTTTGGCACAGTGGGCTTCCCTTCACTGTATTGAGCGCGCCGTATTCGGCAAACGGGAATGGCATTGTGAACGGCAGCGGACCGCAATTCGCGAGCGTAGTTCCCGGCGTTCCGCTCTACGACCACAATTTCATTCCGGGAGTTACGCAGCCCGGCACGGTTCAGTGGCTCAATCCCAATGCATTTGTTTCGACCGTCGACGCAAGCAGGGGTGCTTGCAACGGGGGCGATTCGCCAGAGAATTGCCAATTTGGAAACCTCGGCCGCAATGCGTTGAGAGGGCCCGATTTTGCATGGAGCGATTTTTACCTGACGAAGTGGTTCCCCGTGACGGAACGCGTGAAGTTGCGGTTCGACGCTCAATTCTTCAACGTATTCAACCATCCGAATTTTGCTCTTCCAAGCATGGTGCTGGCAGGCATTCCCGGCAAGCCCTCCACGCAGGCTGGTTTTGGAGCGATCACCTACACGACCTCTCCTCCCACAGGATTGCTCGGCGTTGGATTGGGCGGCGACAGCACGCCGCGAATGATCGCATTCCAAATGCGCATCGAGTTCTGAGACGATCGCATTTTTCAGAGGGGCCAGTCGCGGCGAATCATGTTTGCCGGCATTAACTTGTTCCTCTTCCGCAGAGCGCCGGCACTTCCACGAATCACCGGGAATGATGTATCGTTGCGCCCATTGAAGCGTCTCGGAGTTTCGTCGCATTGAACGTATTGAAAAACACTGCGATGATGGCGGCACTGGTTTGCTTGTGTTGTGCCGTTGCGAGTTTCGCGCAGGACGCCGCGCCTGGTGAAGACGGTGACTCTGCACCTGCGCCCACGAAATCGTTTTACCTGGCTCGCATTGGCGAAAGCCTCAGCGGGCCGTACATCGGCACGCTTCACTATCTTGAATTTTTCCAAATTCGCAAAAAATGGATTTATCCCGACATTGGCTATGTGGACTTCGCCCAGAATAATTATCGTGAATTTTTCATCGGCGGTGGGCGCACGCTTTACGACGGCAAATACGCCACGTGGGATCAGGAATTGCTGTACGTCCAGGCCACGGGCCTGGCCGCCGCAAGCGCGCGCTACTTGCAGCCCTGGTCGATGCTGCGAATCCGCTTTTCTCCGAAGTGGTCGAGCGAAACAGTTTATTTCGGCTATTTTCCGCTGAACGATTCCGCACACATCCACCACGTCATTGAAAGGGCCAAGTTGGAGTACGCCCTGAAGAAGCGCTGGAAAATCGGCGCGGGCTATGGCGGAGTAAAATTTGAGGGCGTGCCGTGGGTGAACAAGCCGCTGATCACCACGACAGTTTCAACGCGCGCGGGCGCGTTCGAGTTTTGGCTGCAGAGAATACCGGGTGGAGAACAGGTTGAAGTGCGATACCTCTTGGTCCATACTTCTCACTAGATCTTGAGCCTTCCCCTTCGCCGCGACGCACAAGAGAAGCAGGTCTGCCGCGAGCGAGCAAATGAACACACAGAAAAAAACTGGCCCAGCCGAATGGCCGTCAGGCCCTTCCTCAAACAGCTCGCCCGTTGCTGATGAAGCTCCTCGCGCCTGGCGGCTCATCCTGCTGGGCGGACCGGGAGTGGGGAAAGGCACGCAAGGCGAACTCCTGAGCCAGCGGCTGGGAATCTGCCATCTCTCCACCGGCGATCTTTTTCGCGCTGCAGAGAGCAGAAAGGAAAGCGAGCAGACACCCGCCATGGTGGAGGCGATGAAGTACATGCGCCATGGCGACCTGGTCCCCGATTCAACCGTGTGGGACCTGGTTCGAGAACAAAAAGATGCGCTCCTATCCCGAGAAGGTTTTTTGCTGGATGGATTTCCGCGCACGCTGGTTCAAGCGGAACTTCTGAAGCAATTTCTGGACGACGAAAAACTAGCTCTCAGCGCCGTGGTGGAATACGAAATGCCTAAGGCCGAAATCGTTGTGCGGCTGAGCGGGCGCCGGATGTGCAGGAATTGCCGATCGGCATTCCACGTCACCTGGCGTCCCCCTAAAATCGAGGGCGTCTGCGACGATTGTGGCGGGCCGCTTTATCAGCGGGAAGACGATAACGCCGCATCGATCGCCATTCGCCTGGAAGCCTATCAGCACAGCACCGCGCCGCTGATCCACTTCTACAAAAACCTCGGCCTGCTGACGCCAATTGATGCGCTCGGATCCGCCGAAGACGTTTACGCCCGCACGCTGACGGCATTGCAAGCGCGAGCTTGACCTGAATCTCTCCCAGCCTCACTTCTCCGGCGCATACACGGCGATGCAGCCCTGTTTTTCGGGCAGACCGAAAAGCACATTGCAGGCGTCGGTCGGCGAATTCGGAGCCGGGACCGCGACGGGAACAAACACGTGATTGTTTCCGCTGAAGGCCGCGACAGAGTGAGAACCGGGGCCCGCGGGCAAATTGTAAAGCAGCTTGCCGGAATCGGCATCGATCACGCTGAGGGTTGGCGTGGGATTCTGGCCGCTCGGGGCGTAGAAATGGTTGTCGCCCGGGTTGTACCAGACTTCGTCCGCGCCGTGCGTCTCGGCAACCGTCGTTATCATTTTTCCCGTCAGCGCATCGATAATGATGAGCGGCTTCCCGCCTCCACAGCCCACGAGCAGATGCTGAGCAGGCCCGAGGGCGAGACCAGAACCGCAACCCGGCGTCGAGTACGTCGTCTCCACCACGGGCGATTTCGGCTTGCTCAAGTCGAGCACTGCAACGATGGATCCGTCGCCCTTGGCCGGGACGGTGACGAGCATCCGGCCACCCTTCAGGCCCGCGTCCCACAACGGCTGCTCAAATCCGTCGGCATCGGGAAAAGGAATCTTGCTCAGGACCTCGTAAGGCGCGTCCGAGGAAATAATGCTGGCAAAAGGAGGATGCTCCTCAGGATTTCCCACCACGACGACGTGGTCTTTCGGGTCGTAGCCAAGCTCATCGGCGCGGCAAACAGCTCCGGTGGAAATCGTGGCGACGGGAGTCAATCCGTTAAAGGGAGGCTTGGCGCCCGACAGATCAAAAACTTTCACTGTGCCGTGCGCGTCGTCCGCCCAAAGGTGGTTATCGGGCGTGACCATGACGCCGTTCGGTCCCATTCCCTCAATTCGCCCGCAGGGATCGTCTGCGGCGGCCAAACCGTGGAAGCCGGAAATCCTACCGATGAACAAATCGTTTTCGGCGTCGAAGACGTCCACGGCGGCGTTCCCGGACTCGGCGAGATAGTATCGCGCGCGCGCCGTGTCCACCCAGCTGATGTCAAAACGGATGGGATTTCCGGGCACAAGAATCGCACCCACAGGCTTGATCGATTTTTTCGCGGCCATTGGCGGATGCGCCGCAGTGGAAGATTTCTCGGCGCGATTGTTCTGCGGACGAGGTCGAGCATCCACTCTGAGGAAGAATGCTAACGCTATCGCGAAAAGAACAACGGCAGCTGCTTTGAGTTTCATCGCCATCCTCCTACAAACCTGCCCGCGGGTTTGAAAGCGGCACTATACAGCAAATTGGATAGAGACTCTCAATGCGCACCAAGCATTGCAGGAGTTTGCGTCAAGAGCGCGACGAGCGCTGCGGGTTCGGCGACCGGCGGACGGCAGGACGTGCCCACGCAGACCAGCGCTTGCGCGACGTCAGCGCGAAGGTGCGGCAACGTTTCGGCGAGCGCGGGCGGCAATGCGCTTGGCGACGCGATGCGCTCGGGCGTCACTCGGAGAACAGCCTTGCCGAACCGGTAGACGGAATTGGCTGCGCTTTCGAGCGCGGCAGCCATTGGTTCATCGCTGCGACCAGTAATAACAACCTCGAATGCGGGTCGGGCGTGCAAGAGCGCCGCGAGCCCGTAGCTCGCGGCGTGAATGCCAAATTGCGGCGCGATGGCGGCAAAAGCTTCGAG
>Ga0187817_10002168_pt1 | contig 10028 bp, 5 predicted proteins | sample NC_wetland_sal_i_17_FD_132431 | JGI IMG/M metagenome (GOLD analysis project Ga0187817, IMG submission 132431) | Wetland sediment microbial communities from Neuse River Estuary, North Carolina, USA - SO4_2 | ecosystem: Environmental > Aquatic > Freshwater > Wetlands > Sediment | place: USA: North... | reverse complement strand
GGCCTCGAGCGATCGGGGGATTGCCGTGTTTAACGATCCGCACTCGAACAGCCGGTCGGTGGCGGAGCTGGCGATGGGAGAAATCATTCTGCTGATGCGGCGGACGTTTGAGGCGAGTACGCGGCTGCATGGCGGGGTGTGGAATAAGTCGTCGGCGGGATCGCACGAAGTGCGCGGGCTGACGCTGGGGATTGTGGGGTACGGAAAGATCGGGTCGCAGATATCGGATCTGGCCGAAGCGATGGGTATGCGCGTGGTGTTTCACGACGTGGCGCACGTGCTGGCCCGCGGGAATGCCCGTGCGGTGAGTTTTCGCGAATTACTGGAAACTTCCGACGTCGTCACTCTGCACGTGGATGGGAAAGCGCAGAACAAGGATTTGTTTGGCGACGACGAGTTCCGGTTGATGAAAGACGGAGCGTGCCTGATTAATTTGAGCCGCGGCTTCGTGGTGGATCATGAGGCGCTGGCGCGACATTTGAAAAGCGGGAAGCTGGGAGGAGCGGCGGTCGATGTGTTTCCGCAGGAACCGGAGAGTGGCGGCGCGTTTTCCAGCCCGCTGGTGGGGCTGCCGAATGTGATTTTGACTCCGCATGTTGGCGGGAGCACGGAGGAGGCGCAGCAGAATATCGGGCAATTTGTCTCGGCGCGCATGATCGATTACTTCAAGAGCGGAAATTCGCTGCTGAGCGTGAACCTGCCGCATTGCCATCTGGACTTCGATCCGGACTCGGAGCCGCGATCCTACCGGCTGATGCACATCCACCACAATGTGCCGGGAATCTTGCGGGCGATCAACGACATCCTGGCGGATCAGGGGATCAATATCGACCGGCAGGTGCTGGACACTCGCGGACCGCTGGGATATGCGATCTATGACATCAATCGAGCGTGCGATGAGGCTTTGCTGGAAAAACTGCGTGCGGTTCCCCACACGATTCGAGTGCGAGTGCCGGGAGTGTGCGGGTAGATCAGGGGGCAGAGGCGGCGACGGAGTTGGCTGGAGTTGTTGCTGGTTCGGGGGCGGAAACCTCCTCAAGAGGCGGGCCCGAGGTGGTTACGGGAGAGGCGGGAATTCCGTTGATGTAGATGGTGGGGGCGACGGTTCCGGCGCGGACGGTTTGGCCCGCGGGCAGCAGACCCACCGCACGATTTCTTCCCGTACCCTTGGCCTGATAAAGGGCGAAATCGGCTAACACGAGAACCTGATCGTGAGAGACGAGGTTGGTGTCGGTTTCCGTCCAAGGAAAAACCGCCCAGCCGACCGAACAGGTGATGCGCAGGTCCACATTGCTGACTTCCACGCGGTAGGGCTTGGATCCGACCGAGTCAAGGATGCGATTGGCAAGGATGTGGGCTTCTCTACGGTCGGTATAGCGCGACAAAAGAAGAAATTCCTCGCCGCCCCAGCGAATCACCGCATCGGAAAGGCGGGCGGCGGAGTTGATGCGGCGCGCTACCTCAGCCAGGACTTGATCCCCAATCTTGTGTCCGAACTGGTCGTTGACCTTCTTGAAGTGATCGATGTCGATCAAATAGAAAACGAGATCGCGATTGCGAACGTCGGTGGAGGGATTGTCAAACGAGCGGAGGACCTGCCCCACGTCAGCCTCGATGGAATTGGTAAAGTACCGCCGGTTGCGAACGCCGGTGAGCAGGTCGGTGACGGAAGCTTCCAGTAGCTCAAGATTCGCGTTGGCCAGTTCTTTTTCGAGGCGGGCCTGTTTTACGATGCCGACAAAAGCGAAGACTACAACCGCGGCCAGCGACAGGAAAACGCGGAATTGCCAGACCGGAGCGGGCAGACTGCGGTCCATGAATGACCACGCCGCCAGCAGGGGAAGGAAGAGGGTGAGAGGAGCAGCCAGGCGCGAAGCCCACAACCAGTATCGTTCGCTGTCGGGATCGCCATGCTCCGACGCTGGTTCCAGACGGTACGCCATTAGCGCGGCCAGCGTCATGCCGGCGATACCAGCCGCCGACACGCAATCGTACCAGGCGCCACTAAAGGAAGCACCGGAGTTAAAGATCGTATCCACGACGTATTCCATGATGACGTCGACGGCGACGATGCCCGAGAGCAGCGCGTAGAACTGCCGCCATCGGCCGGAATTGTGGCGCCAGCCGAGCACGACAATGGAGAGCAGAATCACGTCCTGGGCCAGAGCAAGAAATTTGTAGGCTGGGCCATACGACTGAGGCTCAGGGGCCAGGTATTGCCATGGGATGACGAGGAACAGGTACAGATACAGGCCCGCCAACAAAAGCAAGAGCAGATCCAGCGCTCTCCGCCGCTGATGTTGAGGACTCGGGACCACGTGAGGCCGCAGAGCCAAACCCAGAATCAGGGCGGTCCAAGCAAGAAAAATGCCCGCGTCCCCCAAACTCATGGCGGGCGATTCCTTCCGCACCAGTTCCCAATGCATCCACAAGATCTGGCTGCAGGCTTCGATGGCGTAACCGCCGCCCAGCAGGATCCACACCAGGCGTTGCTGGTGGTGGCTGCCGAACGCGTTCCTGGTAAAGGCGACCGAGGCGGAGAGTATCAGGGCCAGGCTGATCCAATCGGTGATGGCGGTAAGGAGAAAGGATTTCGGGAGGAGGAGCGACGCGATCGCCTGCGCGATCACCAGGCAGAGAACCGCCGAGGCCCAAATCTTCGAGTTCGATCGAAGACGCACTAGTCCCCCAATCCTAGAGGGTGTTGCAAAAACAGCTTTGCGTGCTGATGGATATGGTTCCCTCAGCGATTAAAAACGCCGTTAATTTTTCAGGGGAAGTCGCGCTCCGTCAAAGCTCGCTCAGGAGCACGCTGAGAGAATTACAACCTGTTATTCCGGGAAACCCAAATGACAAAAGTAACGGCTAAAGTAACCTCAAGGAAATAGGGGATTTGGAGAGAAAGGCCTCAGGGATTCGAGGCCGCGCGGCGAAGGCGGTCGTGGACCGCCTCCCATGCGGGCATGCGGGGAGGAATGTCGACGGCAATCCAGTTGTAATTTCCTTCGTCCGCCAGGTGAAGAACGTCGTAGAGCGCGGCCGCGTAATCTGGTGGCGATTGCGGCATCTGGTGGATGGTGACAGTGAGGGTAGTTCGGCTAGGCGGATGCGTGTGCTGCAGGTACATGCCCCGGCCCTGATCGGGTAGATTCCCATTCAGCGCCAGGAAAAGAGGCGTGCGCGGGCTATAGTGGCGCGGATGCAGGCCGGGAGCGGGATGGGGGCCGGTATCCGGATCGGACGCAGTCGCTATGGGGCCGGTGAGAGATTCTATGTCGGTGCGCGCTATTCCCCCGGGGCGCAGCAGAACGGGTTGCGATCCGGTGAGGGACAGCACCGTGGATTCGATGCCGACCCGGCAGGGTCCGCCGTCGAGTATGAGATCCACGTCAGCGCCGAGGCTGCGGCGGACATGGTCCGCAGTGGTCGGAGAAAGTTCGCTGAAGCGGTTGGCGCTGGGCGCGGCGAGGGGAACGCCGGCGGCTTGGATGAGGGCAAGGGCGATCGGATGCGCGGGCATGCGCAGGCCGACGGTGGGCAGGCCGGCGGTGACGAGAGCAGGAATCGCAGGTTGCTTTGCCAGTTGCTTTTGCAGGACAAGCGTGAGCGGTCCGGGCCAGAATTTCCGAGCCAGGCGGTCGGCGATTTCGGGCCAGCCTGCAACCAGCGACTGCGCCATTTCGATCGAGGCTACGTGGACAATCAGAGGGCTGGTGCCGGGTCTGCCTTTCACGGCGTAGATGCGGGCGACCGCTTCGGCATCGAGGGCGTTGGCTCCGAGACCGTAGACGGTTTCGGTGGGAAAGGCAACCAGGCGGCCAGCGCGGAGCATGCGGGCGGCGTGGTCGATCTCGGTACGGTCGATTGGCGCAACAGATTGGAACACAGAGTTATTCTAGGGGCCGGATAGGCGGATAACCACAGGGGGCACAGGGGAACACAGGGCAAGTCCCAATGGACACGCCGGGCGGGGGCGCCCGGCGCTCCACCGAATGCGACTACTTCTTTTTCTCTTCTTCTTCCACCCCGAGGTTATTGGTCACGGAGAACGCGCCGGGAACGCTGTTGGCCTGCATGCCGGCGATTTGCTTGTCCATCTGGCGAGCCACTACGCCCTCGAGCGTGATGTGCCCGTTCTTCACGATGATGTGAATCGGCGGAACGGCACGTAACTGGTACTCGCTCAGGACCTCGTTGCCGTAGATGGCGCGGTAGGCATCGCGGCGAATGCGGTCGTCGTTCTGAGAGAGTGGCAGGACCTCTATGTTGTTGACCACTTTTGTCACGCCCTCAATGCGCTTGACGGCGTCTTCGGCGCCGGACTTAGTACTGGGACCCCTGACCGGCGCGACCTGGCCGAGCAGGGTCACGGTACCGTCAGGATCGACCTTGTATGCGAGGTTGTCGAACACACCGTAGAAAGGAAGCATCACGAGCTCATGATGGACTTCCTTGATGATGCGGTCGATGCTCTTCTGACTAAGCGCGCCGACTGATGGGTTGTCCCGGATGGCGGGATTTGCGAAGGCCACCATCGAGAAAATCAATGGCAAAGTAAGAACCGTAACCAGTAATTTTTTCATAGGTTTGACCTCCCACAAGCTTTCCTAATTTAGGGCGAATGCCCTTGGAATTTCTCCGCCTTAACAGACGCTAAAAGGGCCGGAGAGGTTGCATTTTTTTGCTCAGTGGACCGGCGCCTGCCTGGCGATTTTGCAAGTGCTTGGCTTGGACGGGGCAAAGCCCCGTCGCTTGCTTAGGCGGCCTTGGTTTTGCGGCGGCGCTCTCTGAAGCCTTCGATCAATAGGTAGAGGACGGGGATAAAGAACAGGTTCAGGATCGTGCTCATAATCATGCCGCCGAAAACCGTTGTGCCTACCGAGTGGCGCCCGTTCTCCCCCGCTCCACTGGCGGCGACCAAGGGAACTACGCCCAGAATAAAGGCCAGCGACGTCATGAGAATCGGGCGCAAGCGGATGCGGGCAGCTTCGACGGCGGCGTCGAGAATGGTCATGCCGCGTTCGCGTAACTGCTCGGCAAATTCGACGATCAGGATGGCGTTCTTGGAAGCGAGACCAACCAGCATGACGAGTCCCACCTGGCAGTAAACGTCGTTCTGCTGGCCGCGGATCCATTGCGCAGAAAGCGCGCCGAGCAACGCCATGGGCACGGCGAGCAGAATAATGAAGGGCAGCACGAAGCTTTCATACTGCGCGGAAAGCGTCAGATAGACGACCAGCGTTCCCAGTCCAAAGAGAAGGATCGTAGTCGATCCCGAGGCCAGCTCTTCGAGCGAAATTCCAGACCATTCATAGGTGTAGCCCTGCGGCAAGATTTTCGCGGAGAGCTGCTGCATGGCGTCGATCGCCTGTCCCGAACTGTAGCCGGGAGCAGCGGAGCCGTCGATTTCCGTCGATCGAAAAAGATTGTAGTGACTGATGACCTGCGGCGCCACGGTCTGAGTGAGGCTGACCAGATTCTCGAGCGGCACCATGGCGCCGGAATCGGAGCGCACGTAATACTGCTTCATATCCTGTGGATGCGAACGGAACTGCTTGTCCGCCTGCACATAGACACGATAGGAACGGTTGTTGAAATCGAAATCGTTGATGTAAGCCGAGCCCATCAAGACGCTGAGAGTGTCGGTGATTTGACTGAGCGGGATGTGCAGGCTCTTGGCTTTCTCGCGATCGATGGTGACGACAAACTGCGGATCGCTCGCGGTATAGGTGGTGAAGAGTCCCGCGAGGTCTTTGCGCTGAAATCCGGCGCGAACCAGGTCGTGAGTGACTTTGTCGAGATCCTGCAGGGTGTGATTGCCCTGATCGCGCAGTTCGAACTGAAATCCGCCGAACTCGCCAAGACCTTGCACGGCGGGCGGTTCGAAGGCGATGACAATAGCGCCGGAAATCCCGAATAATTGGGGGCGCAGTCGCTCAACCACAGCGGCGGCGGTGTGCTCGTGGCCTTTGCGCTTCTCGTACGACCGAAGAGTCAGAAAGACGAGGCCGGCGTTCGGAGCGCTGCCTCCGAAGCTGAAGCCGGCGACGGAAAAGGTGCCCAGGATTTCAGGGAAATTCTTGGTGATGGCGGTGACCTGGTCGCCGATTTTCCGCGTGTATTCCAGCGACGCTCCGGTGGGCGCCTGGATAGCGACGATGAGGTATCCCTGGTCTTCATTGGGCACGAAGCCTTGGGGCACTTGCCGGAAGACGAAATAAGCGAGACCGAGTCCAGCGGCAAAGATGATTAGTGCGACGACCTCGAAATGCAAGAAGCCGCGGAGGGCGCGCACATAACCTCGGTTGATGGCGTCGAGAGCGCGATCAACCTGCCTGAAAAACCAGCTTTTTTCTTTGTGTTCGACACGGCCGAGCAGGATCCCTGCGAGCGCAGGCGCGAGGGTGAGAGCGTTGAAGGCGGAGATGGTAATGGAGAACGCGATGGTCAGCGCGAACTGGCGGAACAGGATGCCAGTGGTGCCGGGAAAGAATGCAACCGGCACGAATACCGCAACCAGTACGAGCGAGGTGGCGATAACGGCGCCGGTGACTTCCCGCATGGCGTCGGAGGCGGCTTTGGCGGCGCTGGACTCGCCCCCTTGCAGGTGGCGCTCGATGTTTTCAATCACCACTATCACGTCGTCGACAACCAGCCCTGTAGCCAGAGTGATGCCGAAAAGCGTGAGCGTGTTGATGGAGAAGCCGAGGAGCTTGACGAAAGCGAACGTGCCGATGAGTGAAACTGGAGTGGCGATGAAGTGAATGATCGTAGTCCTCCAGTCGCCAAGGAAAACGAAGATCACCAGGATGACGAGGAGGATGGCGGAGCCCACCGTGAAGAGCACGTCGCGGATGGACTCGCTTACCGCGTCGGTGGTGTCGAAAGCAACTTCATACTTCATGCCGGGCGGAAAGCGCTTCGACAGGCGCTCCAGTTCGGCGAGGCAGCGGCGGCGCACGTCGAGGGCGTTGGCGGTGGAGAGTTGCGTGACGCCGAGGCCAACTGAGTCGTGCCCGTTGTAATCGAGGGTTGAGCTGTAGTCTTCGGCGCCGAGCTCGGCGTGACCCACGTCGCGCAGGCGGACCAGCGTGCCATCGGCATTGCTTTTCAGGATGATGTCATCGAATTGAGTGGCATCAGAAAGGCGTCCCACGGCGCGGACGCTGATTTGGAATTGCTGGCCGGGAATCGCAGGCTGGGAACCGACTTGCCCGGCGGCCACTTCCACATTCTGTTCCTGGAGAGCGTTGACCACATCGTCAGCCGTAAGAGCGCGGCTGGCCATGCGCACAGGGTCGAGCCACAGTCGCATGGAGTATTTGCGCTCGCCAAAGATTTGAACGTCAGCCACCCCGGGAATGCGCTTGAGATTGTCACGGACATAAACGTCGAGGTAATTGCTCATGAAGAGCGTGGAGTAGCGGCCGTCAGGCGAAAAAACGCCGGCGCCGAACACAAAATTTTCCGAGCTCTTGGCGACTGTAACTCCCACTTGCTTCACTGCCGTCGGGAGACGTCCTTGCGCGGTGTTGACGCGGTTCTCGATGTCAACCGTGGCGAGGTCGGGATCGCGGGTGATGTCGAAGGTGGCAGTGATCTGGCTGGTGCCATCGTTGCCGCTCGAGGAAGTAATGTACTTCATGCCCTCGGCTCCGTTGATCTGCTGTTCCAGCGGCGTGGTCACGGCGGACTCGACGGTCTGGGAACTGGCCCCGGTATAAACGGCGGTGACCGCGACTTGCGGAGGCGCTAAGTTGGGAAATTGTGCGATGGGCAGCGTGGGGATACACGCGGCGCCCGCAAGAATGATGAGCAGGGCGCAGACGGTCGAAAATACCGGGCGATGGATAAAAAAATCAACCATAAGCGTGCGTTGTCGAGAAACGCATCGGGTGATCGGATCATCGGGTCATCGGGTAATCGAAAGTCAAAGGCTTTTCGATGGCCCGATCACTCGATGGTGAGATCACCCGATGCTTAGCTGCTGCTTTCCTGCGGAACTACGGGCACGCCATCGATTAGAAACTGGGTGCCGGTAACTACTACCTTGTCTCCCGGTTTTACGCCGTCGAGGATGACATAGTCGTTGCCGACGATTTGACCGATCTGGAGCGGCTTTTGGTGGACCACGTATCCACCCTTCTGGTCGGGCTCAGCGACGAATGCGAAATAAAGGCCGCCGATTCGCGACACGGCTACGACCGGTACAACCGGCTTCTCCTGGCTGCCCCACACCACCCGTGCGCGGATGAATTGAGCGGTGCGCAAACTGTCGTTCGAGTTTGCGATCTGCGCCTTGACGAGCACGGTTTGCGTGGAGGTGTCCACCTGGGGCGAGATGAAGGTGACGCGACTGGCCGCCAGCGCATTCCCTGAGCCGTCGACGATCTGGACCGGAAGATTCATCTTCAGCTGCGCAGATTTCTCGACGGGGATATAGATGTAAGCTTCGAGGCTGCCGGGACGATCGACGGTGGTGAGCGGGGTGGTCGTGAGAACACGATCGCCAACGCGCACGGGAATATCACCGACGATGCCGGTCCGCGGCGCGACCACCTTGTAGTAGTGCAACTGGACCTGCTGCTCGCTGACCTGAGCGTCGAGCGAGTGCAGTTGCGCCTGGGCGGCGTCGAGGGTGGCGCGCGCCTGATCGAGATCCTGCTTACTGACTACGCCGGCATTAGCCAGGCCGCTGACGCGGTCGTAATTTTGCTGCGCCCATTTCACCTGGGCGACCTGGGCAGCGCGGGCATCTTCCTGGCTTCTGACCGTGGCCTGCTGCTTGGCAGGATCAATCTGCATCATGGGAGCGCCAGCGGCGACGCGCTCGCCGGATTGAATGTAGATCTGCGTAATGATGCCTTCGACTTGCGGCATCACCACGGCGGAGTCGCGGGATTTCAAGGTGGCGACGTAGTCGGTGGTGTCGTCAACTTTTTGGGCCTTTGCCGTCTGCACTTTTACCGGCATGGCCTGCGGGGCGGCAGCTTTCGCAGCTTTGCTGTTGCCGCAGGCGGCCGTGAAAATGAGCACGGCGAGGGCGCCGGACAGAATTCCAAACGATTTCAAAGATGGCGTTCTTGCGGAGAATCGAAACATAACTATTGCTCCAGAGACACGGCAAGCCGCGCCTCCACAGGAAATCAGAAAGCCCCCGGGCTGGTCGCTGTTGCGACCCAACCGCACCAATACTAGAGCATTTATAGATTCCTGGTAAGGGCGGCGGGCTTCGAAGAATTTTCAGTTCTGCTAAATTGTTTTGTCATGAAACCGAGCCGGAGTTTTGCCAGCGACAACAATGCGGTTGTGCATGCCGAGGTGCTGGAGGCGATCCGGCGGGCCAACGAGGGGCATGTGGTGGGGTATGGGGATGATCGGCACACGGAATCGGCGATGGAGAAATTCCGCGAGCAATTCGGAGCTGATGTGGCGGTCTTCTTTGTTTTCAATGGGACGGCAGCGAATGTGCTTAGTTTGCAGGCGCTGACGCGGCCGTTTCATGCGGTGTTGTGTCCGGAGCTTTCTCATATCTATACCGACGAATGTGGCGCGCCAGAAAAATTTACCGGCTGTAAGCTGGTGCCACTGGAAGCGCCGGACGGCAAGTTGACGGTGGAGACGGTGGGTCGTGCGTATCACGGAATTGGGGATCAGCATCACGTGCAGCCGCGGGTGATTTCGATTACGCAAGCGACCGAGATGGGAACCGTCTACCAACCGGCTGAAGTCGAGGCCCTGGCCCGGTTTGCCCACGACCGGAAAATGTTTCTGCACGTGGATGGGGCGCGGATTTCAAACGCCGCGGCGGCACAGCGGCTCAATTTAAGGCAGGCGACGCGCGACTTGGGAGTGGATGCGCTCTCGTTCGGCGGGACGAAGAACGGGTTGATGGGCGTCGAGGCTGTGGTCTTCTTTCGTCCGGAACTGGCCGAGAATTTTTCGTTCGTGCGCAAGCAGGGAATGCAGCTGGCGTCGAAGATGCGTTACATGGCCGTGCAGATGGAGGCGCTGCTGACGAACGACCT
>Ga0187817_10002166_pt1 | contig 10029 bp, 8 predicted proteins | sample NC_wetland_sal_i_17_FD_132431 | JGI IMG/M metagenome (GOLD analysis project Ga0187817, IMG submission 132431) | Wetland sediment microbial communities from Neuse River Estuary, North Carolina, USA - SO4_2 | ecosystem: Environmental > Aquatic > Freshwater > Wetlands > Sediment | place: USA: North... | reverse complement strand
GAGGTCAAGGAGAGTCAGGGAACCGGCCAGCCATTGCTTTCCATTCGAAACGTTGCCAAGTCGTTTGGGAAAAATGCCGTGTTGCGGGACATTTCCCTGCAGATCGCCGAGGGTGAATTCCTGACCATCCTTGGAGAAAGCGGCTCGGGAAAAACAACGCTTCTGCGCATCATTACTGGCTTTGAGAGCGAGGACTCTGGTGAGATCACGATGCAGGGCGAACGGCTTGATGTGCTGCCTCCCTACCGCCGCCGTGTAAACACAGTTTTCCAGCACTACGCTCTGTTCCCGCATCTGACGGTCGAGGAAAACGTTGGTTACGGCCTCCGAGTCGCGAAATTACCCACGGCAGAAATCGCGACGCGGGTTGAGCAGGCGCTCGCCATGGTCAAAATGGGTGCTTATGCCAAGTCCAAGCCGGCGAAGATCAGCGGCGGACAGCAGCAGCGGATTGCCCTGGCACGGGCGTTGGTGAACCGCCCACGGCTGTTGCTGCTTGACGAGCCCCTTTCTGCGCTCGACGCCAACTTACGGCGTCAGATGCAAGTCGAACTGAAATCGCTGCAGCGAGAAGTCGGCATCGCCTTCGTGTTTGTAACCCATGACCAGGAAGAGGCCATGGTCATGTCCGATCGCATTGCCTTACTGCGCAGCGGAGAACTGGAACAGATCGCATCACCCCGCGAGATTTACAGTCGTCCGGCGACCGCCTACACAGCACAGTTCATCGGGCATACCAATCTGCTTCGTGGGGACGTGACACATGGCGTTGCGCGGTGTAATCAGCTGACCTGGCCGGTTGACTTGCCGGATGGACCGGCCCTTTTCTCCTTGCGGCCAGAGAATGTCCGATTGGTAAAGCCCGGGGGCCCCAACTCGGATAGCCATGGGGTTCGTTTTCGCGGCAGGATTCGAAACCAGGCTTTCCACGGTGCGACTGAGTTGCTGCAAGTCGAATGTGGTGACGGCCTCCGGCTCTCGGTGAGAACTGCTACTCGCGGGGACTGGCAACGGGACGTAGAACTCGAGTTCTCTCCAGCCGACGCCGTGCCGGTTTGCGAATCGGAAGAAAGAGTCTGATGTTCTCCCGAGCGTATCGAGCAGCGATCACCGTGCCTCCCTTGGTGTGGGTGGCGATGTTCCTGCTCGTTCCCTACGCATTGCTCTTCTGCTACAGCTTCTGGTCCGTCTCGTCAACCCAAACCATCGTGCACACCTGGTCGCTCGATAACTATCGCGAACTCTTCCGAGTGAATGTTTATCTGCAAACCCTGCTGCGCTCCATGTGGATCGCGGCCCGTGTGATGATCTTTGCTTTGCTGCTGGGTTATCCGCTCGCCTACTATCTGTCTTTCCACGCGGGCGCGAGAAAAGACCTGTTCTATCAGCTGGTCATTATTCCGTTATGGGTCAGCTACCTGGTCCGCGCCTATGCCTGGAAAACGATTCTCGGCAGTGATGGCGTGCTCAACACTCTTTTGCAATACGTGCACCTGACGAAGCACCCGCTGGAGTTTCTGCTCTACAGCCCGTTTGCCGTCGTGCTCACACTTACCCATATCTACACGCCGTTTGCGTTCTTGCCGATCTACGCGTCACTTGAGCATATCCCGCGTAATTTGGTCGAGGCCTCGCACGACCTAGGTGCGTCGCCGTTTCAGACTTTCTGGAGAGTGATCTTCCCCCTCTCGATCCCGGGGGTGCTGGCGGGCGCAACCTTCGCCTTTGTTCTCAGCCTTGGGGATTTTCTCGCCCCGTTGCTACTTGGCGGGCCCAGCGGAATCATGATTTCCAATATCGTGGTCAGTTTGTTCGGTGCCGCGTATAACTGGCCCCTCGGAGCTGCCATTTCACTCATCATGCTGCTATTGGTTTTGGGGCTGATCTTCCTGTCGGAGCGCCTGGAAAAGAAATGGAGCTTCCGATGAGCCACCCCGGCCGAAGCACATCACGCTGGCTGCCGTGGCATGCGGGGATTGTCTTCGGCTTTCTGTATCTGCCAATCGTCACCTTGATCGTGTACTCATTCAACGGGTCGGGCGTAGGTGGCTTCCCCCCGCGGAACCTCACACTCGACTGGTACCGAATGCTTTTTGCCGACGAGGCGATCTGGACATCGGTGCTGAACAGCCTGGTGGTTGCCATCGCAGCGATGGCGATCTCCTTGGCTTTCGGCATTCCTGCGGCGCTCGCGCTGGATCGCGCCAACTTCCCCGGGAAGACGCTTTTCCGCAGGCTCGTGTTGTTGCCGCTCATCCTTCCCGGAATCATCACCGGACTTTCGTTGCTGATGTTGTTTCGCGAGGCTGATCTGAAGCTCAGCCTGCTGACGATTGTTCTCGGACACGGCACGGCGTTGATTTCGGTCGCGACCACGGAGGTATTTGCGGGGTTGCAGAAGCTGGATCGCGCGCAGGAAGAGGCTTCTCTCGATCTCGGCGCCAATTATTGGCAAACGTTCTGGCGGGTGACCGTTCCGAACCTGCGTTTGCCGATCATCGGGGCTGCCCTCCTGATTCTTACGCTTTCGATGGACGAAATTGCGGTGAGCTTTTTTCTGATCGGCCGTGACAACACCTTACCACTGGAAATCTGGGGCCGGTTGCGACGCGGTATAACCCCGGAGATCAACGCGATTTCCAGCATAATCTTCGTGTTTTCGCTGGTTGCCATCATGCTCTGGTACCGGCTCCGCGTAAGTGCAGAGGGAAAAGCCGAAATCGCCACCGAATTGGTGGAAGCTGCGTAGTCTTTCTCCCCACCGTAGGCCTGCTCATAGTAAAGTGTAGGTAAGGCCCGACACGCGCTCACTCAGGAAGGAAACCCCAGTTGAGTTCGGCTATGCGCAACATCGCCATTATCGCGCACGTGGACCACGGCAAAACCACGCTAGTGGATGCCATGCTGAGACAAAGCGGCACCTTTCGATCGAATGAGCACCTGGTCGAGCGCGTGATGGACTCGAACGAATTGGAACGCGAGCGCGGAATCACGATTTTGGCCAAGAATACCGCCATCTTCTACCACGATGTGAAGATCAACATCGTGGACACCCCCGGCCACAGCGATTTTGGCGGCGAGGTCGAGCGCGCACTCAAGATGGTCGATGGGGTCATGCTGCTGGTGGACGCCAGCGAAGGTCCGCTGCCGCAGACCCGCTATGTGTTAGGCAAGGCGCTGGAGGCAGCCCTTCCGCCGATTCTGGTTATCAATAAAATCGACCGCGCTGACGCGCGTCCCCAGGAAGTCCTGAATGAAGTTTACGATTTGTTCATCGACCTCGATGCCAAAGAGGAACAGCTTGACTTCCCTGTCCTGTACACCAACGCCAAGGCAGGAACGGCATCGAGTGACATCCACGGTGGAGGTGAAAACCTTCAGCCGCTTTTCGAAGCTATTTTGAAAACGACCCCTGAGCCGAAGGGAGATCCAGCAGGGCCGCTGCAAATCCTCGTCGCGAATCTCGACTACAGCGACTATCTCGGCCGGCTGGCGATCGCTCGCGTATTCAACGGCACCATGTTCACTGGCGAGGACGTGGGCATCGCCAAGCTCGACGGATCGATCCAGAAGACAAAGATCACCAAGTTATTTTCTTTTTCAGGTCTGAAGCGTACGGACATTACCGAAACTACCTTGGGCGACATTGTCGCAGTGGCTGGGGTCGAAGGTATCACCATCGGCGAGACTATCACCGACGCCGAGACCCCTTCCCCGCTCCCGCCGATTACCATCGATGAGCCCACCATCGCTATGCAGTTCACGGTCAACAATTCTCCGTTCGCGGGACGTGAGGGCACCTATGTCACCTCGCGCAACCTCCGGGAGCGCCTGCAGAAGGAACTGCTGACCAATGTTTCGCTGCGAATCGAGGACACCGACAGCACGGATTCCTTCAAGGTCATGGGACGCGGCGAGTTGCAACTCTCGATCTTGCTCGAGATGATGCGACGCGAAGGCTACGAGCTGATGGTCGGCAAGCCGGAGATCGTTACCAAACGAGTCGATGGCAAGTTGATGGAGCCGGTGGAGCGCCTGACGGTAGACGTTCCGGAAGAGTTCGTCGGCGTGGTGATGGAACAACTCGGCGCCCGCAAGAGCGATGTCGTCAATATGCACAATCACGGCTACGGACGCGTGCGAATCGAATTTCGCGTCCCGAGTCGCGGGCTGATTGGATTGCGCAGCCAGTTGCTCACCGACACGCGTGGCACCATCGTGATGAACTCTTTGTTTGATGGCTACACCGAGTGGCAAGGGGAGATTCCGCATCGGCTAACCGGCGCGTTGGCAGCCGACCGGGCTGGCACGACCACTGCCTATGCGCTGTGGGGCTTGCAGGAACGCGGCGAATTGTTTGTCGGCCCTGGCGTCGAAGTTTACGAAGGAATGATCATCGGTGAGAACGCCAAAGACACTGATCTCGATGTGAATGCGGTGCGAGAGAAGAAGCTGACCAATATGCGGGCTTCCACGGCCGACGAAGCCATCCGCCTGGTGCCGTTTCGTCAATTGAATCTGGAGCAGGCGATCGAGTTCATCGCCGACGACGAATTCGTCGAAGTCACGCCCAAGTCGTTACGCCTGCGAAAGAAGGTCTTGCAGGCCAACCGGCGCAAGAAGAGTTCGATGGCGATGGCGGAAAAAGAATAAGCATGCCGGATCAACATTCGCGCTCGAAGCCAGCCTAAGGCACCATCGATTCGTCTTCGTGACTAACCAGGCAAACAACGCCCTTCGAATGTTCCTCATTCCCTGCAGTTGTGGCAAGACGTTTGCGGTTTCCGAAAACTACGATCGACAGGGCACCACCTGGAGCCGGTACCTGGTCTGCCCAAACTGCGGCAAGCGCCACGATCCGAAGAACCGTCTGCTGCAAATCGGTTATCACCGCGAAGGATACTGGAAGGTGGACGGTTGTTAAGCCAGGAAGATCCATGAAGGCCGAACTGGAACATCATCCTCGCCCTTCGCGGGTTGCAATCGTCGGTACTGGCAACGTGGGCGCGACTTTCGCTTACGCCTTGCTGCTCAGCGGTCTGGCGGCTGAGATTGTGCTCATCGATGCGAACCGTGCAAAGGCTGAAGGCGAGGCCATGGATCTCAATCATGCCGTGCCCTTCACCTATCCCACGCGGGTCTGGGCAGGGGATTACCCAGACTGTGCGGGGGCGGTGGTTACGGTGTTGGCAGCGGGATCCAACCAGAAGCCCGGCGAGACTCGGATTGACTTGATCAAGAGGAATGCGGCGATTTGGCGAGAGATCGTCCCAAGAGTGGTCGAGCATAACCAGGATGGAATTCTTCTGGTCGCAACTAATCCCGTCGATGTGTTGACGTACGCAACTTTGAAGCTCTCCGGATTGCTTCCTCAGCGTGTAATCGGCTCCGGAACAATTCTGGATACGGCGCGGTTCCGCTATCTGCTCAGCCAGCATTTTGGCGTTGACGCACGCAGTGTGCACGCCTACATCGTCGGGGAACATGGAGACAGCGAGGTGCCGGTCTGGTCCTCGGCCAACATCGCCGGCATGTGGCTGCCGTAGTTCTGCAAAGCCCAGAACATTGTGTACGATCCGCAGATCATGCAGAACATCTTTCTGCAGACGCGAGACGCCGCCTATCGCATCATAGAGCGCAAGGGCGCGACTTATTACGCGGTCGCAGCCGGGCTCATGCGAATCACCGAAGCCATCCTTCGTAACCAGAGCACGGTTTTATCAGTGTCCAGCCTGATTAAGGACTACTGCGGTTTGAACGATGTGTGTTTCAGCCTGCCCACGGTAATTGACCGTGGAGGTGTGGAGCAGGTACTTCATCTCGAACTGGACTCGGAAGAGACCGAGAAACTACTGCGCTCGGCAGAAATCCTGAAGAGAACGATTCAATCCTTGGGTCTGGATTGAATCTGAGCGCCGGCTTTCTTGAAATGCTTCCCACCTTGCATAGACCTGCTATACTTCCCTCCGCGTTTGACTGCGTCAACTCTGGCTGTCTGGCCAACCAGCCTCTTCTGCCCCCGAGAGGACCGCACACTCAAATAGCTCACACCGGAGTTCAGTTCGCGTGAAAAACATCTTCGTTGGCAACCTTAACTTTAAGACAACGGAAGACGATCTGCGCAAGATGTTCGAGCCGTATGGGCAGGTTGACCGCATCAGCATTTTGACCGACCGCGACACCGGCCGCTCGCGCGGCTTTGGCTTTGTCGAGATGGCCAACGATGGAGATGGAGACAAAGCTATCGCGGCTCTGAACGGAGCGGACCTCGGCGGGCGAAAACTGAACGTCAACGAAGCGCGACCCAAGGTAGAGGGCGGCGGCCGCGGCGGTGGCCGCTCTGACCGCCGCTAGCCGTGCGTGTCAGCCAGTAGCCGAATTGATGAGGGCAAACTCTACATGTACACTTGAGGGAGAGCGCGCCCGTAGCTCAATTGGATAGAGCGCCGGCCTCCGGAGCCGTAGGTTAGGGGTTCAAGTCCCTTCGGGCGCGCCAGATCTGCACAGCACCCGCTGCCTGCGGCTGTCCATGGGATCTTGGGGCGCGCCGCGAAACGGCGCGCCCAACAGAACCCGCTTCAGTGGAACAGATTCAAGCTGTTCTCCACGTCATCCACGAAGTAAAGACCCTGTCCTGGTACAAACACCAGACCGAACAACGCACCGGCTCCGGGCGGCGAGCCACTGCTGTCCAAGAGCGTTTTCGCGATTTGATGACCGGAGGGCGTTGTCACCACGGCGAATCCATCGTTCCCATCCACTGTGATGATGTTTCCGTCCGGCGCGACGATCAGCCCCAGGGGATCATTCAAACTTCCGCCCTTGGAGATCGTTTTACCTGTTCCAGCAGAGGTACTCCGCGTCAGCGGATTGGAAATCGCCGCAATCCGGTTGTTGAGACTATCGGCCACGTAGAGGGTTGGGCCGCCATCATCGTCTCCGCGCTCGTCGTCTCGGCCTTCACGGCGTCCGAGGCCAACGCCGGTCGGTCCGATTACCAGTGCCGCAGGATCAGTCCTCTCCAAAAATCCAGAGCCGATAGTCGTGATGGACTGCAGGCTGGGCACCGATCCATGCGCGATGTCCAGATTCAAGCAAAGAACGGTGCCTTCGTTTACCACACTGCCGCCGCCAGCCACTGTGCCGTTCAACACATTCGTCACGAAAAGGCTCACTTTGCTTCCCTCATCGAATGCCGTCATGTCCCATGGGCCATTGATCAGAAAGCCCGAGAATGTCTCCACCACATTGCCCTTGCTGTCCAGCACGAGCAGGCATCCGGCCTGGGCCGTATCAGCCAGACCGTCCGTCGTGGGCAGGCTGCCCACGATGACCCATCCGGTCTTGAGCGCCACCAAGGCAGTGGTCAGACCAACTCCTCCCGGGCACGGACCGGGCAGGTTGTTGGCATCGACCTGCGCAAACAAACTGAACCCTCCGCTCGGCGAGATCTGCACGATGGTTGTGCCGGTACCCTGCAGATTGTTCTTGTTGTTGAAGTTACTGACCAGAATGTTTCCAGCCGTCAGTGATTCGGTGGTGGTTGGCACAACGGCGACACCATAAGGGTTTATGTCCCCATTGAGTGGGACCGCAGACGCGATTGTGCCGATGCTAGTGGCGTAGGCTGTCCCCACAGCGAGTAGCAGCGTCAATGCGAGGGCTGCTGCGCTTGGATGACGATTGGAGTTCATGATCCAGATCCTCCCCTTTTGTCGTCTGCAGACTGCTGGCAGGTCAGCGACTTCAGAGAACACCACCGATTCTGCGCTGGGGACGAATGCTAAGGAGATGATCTGGTGCGAACGTCAGAGGATTGTCAAATCTGTGTCAAATTCCGCGCCGAGCAGCTGTTTAGCGTGAGTAGAGGAGAAAGAAGGGACGCGTTAAGTTCGATTCTCCCAAAGAAAAGGCGCAAGCCCATAACCCGGGGGCTCGCGCCTCATGATGTCATCCAACTTGAAGATTAGCGCCCGTAGTACTTGGCGTTGCGCTCGGTGAAGGCTTTCCACTTCTCCGGCAGATCATCGAGCGCAAAGATGGCCGACACCGGGCATACTGGCACGCAGGCGCCACAGTCGATACACTCGACCGGATCAATGTAAAGCATCTCTTCTTCGGCGTGGGCCGGTTCATCCTTCTTGGGATGGATGCAATCCACCGGGCAAGCATCCACACAGGCCGTGTCCTTCGTCCCGATGCAGGGTTCTGCAATTACGTATGCCATAGAGTGTCTGTGTCTCCAGGTTTCTTCGATCTATACGGAAAACGCATATTTTAACAAGAATGGCTGCCAGCGTACAGTATTCTGCATCGAATGGCTCGGGTGTCCTAAGCGGTCACCAACTCCCGCTCGCCGCTTGGCTGGTATTCCACGATATACCCCGCCACCGCGCTCGCTGCGACTGTCAGCGGACTTGCCAAATACATCTGTCCAGGGCCGCTACGGCCAGGAAAATTCCGGTTCTGCGCGCTGATGACTACCTGTTCCGGCCGCATCGTCACCCCCGGCCCGGCGTTGATGCAGGCTCCACAGCTGGGCTCAATCACATAGGCTCCCGCCTTCTTGAAAACATCCAGATAGCCCTTGCGCACGCAGTAATCCCGAGTCTCCTGCGATCCGAACTGAATGTAGAACTTCACCGAATCGGCCACACGTTTGCCATGCTGGAGGGCGTCGGCCAAAACGGCCGCGTACATATCCATATCTTCGTTCTTGCCGGCGGTGCAGGTGCCCCCATAGGCCAGTTCGACCGGAATCGGTGTATTCAGCTCGCGGATGTACTTGCCGTTGCCGGGGTCGCCCGGCGTGGCCACCATCGGCGTGACGTCGGCGGCGTCGATTTCGATGATCTGCGCGTACTGCGCGCCAGAGTCGCTGTACAAGCCCTCAATCATGGCTTCGGCTTTCTTGCGGTCCATACCGCGGCGCTCGACCAGAAAATCGACGGCCTTCCGATCCGGGGCAACGATGCCGGTGAATCCGCCGATCTCTGCCGCCATGTTCGTCATGGTGGCGCGTTCATCCACGCTGAGCGATTCGATGGCTTCACCCGCATACTCTATGACCTTGGCTAACGCCCTGCCGCTCCGCACATATTCGAGACTCAGAATCTTGAGGATGAAATCTTTCGCGGTGACGTTCGGGTGCTTCTTTCCGCGAATCACGATTTTCACCGACTCCGGCACCCTGACACGAACGTCCTTTGTAATCCAGCTATTGAACACGTCAGTCGTGCCGATACCGAATGCGACGCAGCCGATCGCACCGACATGAGGAGTGTGCGAGTCCGAGCCGATGTTCAACTGTCCGGGAAGCGCGTAGCTCTCCAGAACGATGGAGTGGCAAATGCCTTCCGATCCCTTGCGATCCTTCAACTCGCCGTGCAGCTTGATACCTTGCTTCTGGGCGAAATCCTGCTGCTTGAGCTTGAGTTGCGTGGCGAGGTCTAGCAGGCCCAGCTTTTTCTTCTCTTCTGAGATTACTTCGTCAAGGAACGTCAGATGATCGCGGAAAAACAGAATGCTCGAAGGATCGTTAACTTTGGCATCCTTGCCCACGTAGTGCTCGAAGAAAATTGCCGCCATCGGCGTGACGTACTCGTGGCTGAACCGCAGGTCGGCACGGGCAAAGCCGGTGTCACCGGGTTTGAGAGAGGGAATTCCAACCTCTCCCTTCTCCCCGATCATGTGCCGGGCAAAGATTTTTTCCGCCAGCGTCATGGGCGGTGTAGCGCGGGCGCCCTCGCCCGCGGCCTTAATCGGCGGCAGGAAGATTTTCTTCTGCATGCGAGCCACGTTGAACGGAAATAGTCCCCCGTACTCGATGACCTGGCGCGTGATTTCATCCTCGCCGGTCGTGAACTCGCTCAATGCAATCTCCTGTCCGGAGCGAATCCGGTCGATCAGCGAGAAGTAGGTCAAGGTCAGCAGTCCAAGATTCTGGCAATTCTGTTTGTAGATGCGCTCGACAGTTTCGGCGATCACCACCCGGATTCCGGCACACATCTCAGCGTAGGGGGACTGCTC
>Ga0187817_10002165_pt1 | contig 10030 bp, 11 predicted proteins | sample NC_wetland_sal_i_17_FD_132431 | JGI IMG/M metagenome (GOLD analysis project Ga0187817, IMG submission 132431) | Wetland sediment microbial communities from Neuse River Estuary, North Carolina, USA - SO4_2 | ecosystem: Environmental > Aquatic > Freshwater > Wetlands > Sediment | place: USA... | reverse complement strand
CCAGGCTCGCTATCTTGGGCGCAGTTTCTTCAGCTTTCGTCCTGCTTCGTCGAGCGTCTCCGCCTTTTTGCAGAAGGCAAACCGCACTTGTTTTGCCCCATCCCTGGGATGGTGGTAGAAGCTCGATCCCGGTACCGCCGCGACACCAATGTCCTTGACCAAATACTTCGTGAACTCAACATCGTCGGAAAACCCGAACGCGCTGATGTCGGTCATCACGTAGTACGCGCCACGCGGGCGGAAGCAGCGGAAGCCGGCCTCTTCCAGAGCTGGCATCAGCCGGTCACGTCGGACACAATAAGCGGTGGCAAGGCTCTGATAGTAGCTCGGCGACACACTCAGCGCAACTGCTCCCGCTTCCTGCAAAGGGGCAGGAGCGCCGACGGTAAGAAAGTCGTGGACTTTGCGAATCGCATTGGTGATCTTTGGTGGCCCGACGGTCCAACCCACGCGCCATCCGGTCACACTGTACGTTTTGGACAATCCGTTGATCGTGACCGTGCGCTCGCTCATGCCCTCGAGGCTAGCGATCGAGATGTGCTGGGTGCCGTCGTAGATAATGTGCTCGTAAATCTCGTCGGTGATAGCGAGCACGTCGAATTCAACGCAGAGATCGCGGATCAACTCCAGCTCCGCGCGGCTGAAAACCTTGCCCGTAGGATTATTCGGGGTGTTCAGAATAATGGCTTTGGTGTGATTGTGAAACGAGGCACGCAGTTCACGTTCATCGAAGGTCCATTCGCCAGCAGGAGTGGCCGGCGGGCGAAGCTTCACGAAAACCGGCTTGGCGCCCGACAGAATCGAATCGGGGCCATAGTTCTCGTAGAACGGTTCGAAGATCACGACTTCGTCGGCTTTATTGCATACCGCCAGCAGAGTCGAAATCATGGCCTCGGTCGAGCCGCAGCAGACCGTGACCTGTGTCTCCGGATCGACCGGAATACCCTGCCACTCCTTCATCTGGCGGGCAATCGCGTTGCGAAGATTCTTTGCGCCCCAGGTGATGGCGTACTGATTCACATCCGCGGCGACGGCTTCTTGGGCAGCGCGCTTGATCTCCGCTGGCGCGGGAAAATCGGGAAACCCCTGTGCCAGGTTGACCGCGCCATAGAGCATGGCCTGGCGGGTCATCTCGCGGATCACGGATTCGGTGAAGCGCTCTACCTTGTCACTGAGGAAGTGCTTCGGTTGGACGGTAGCTTCCGCCATAGTGGGTTAGGCTAGCACAGGGTAGGCGAGATTCACCACGGAGTCACAAAGATTGGTGGGCTTTTGCTTTTTGTTGCTGTGGCAATGCGCGCGCGACCCCTCCTTCCGCCTGAAGAACGGCTGCGTTCGGGATGACGCCGACGAGAGTTTCGGGGGCTAGGAAACGAGGACGCCCGTCCTCCATCGACCGAAGCAAAACCTAAGATGCTCTCAGCGTCCCACCCAATCCTGCCAACGCCTTGATCATCTGCGATGACCATTGCGCCACTTCATCCTCGCGCAGAGTCCGTTCGTTGGATTGAAAAGTCGCGCGGAGCAGAATCGAGTACTTACCTGCGGGAACCGAACCGCCGCGGAAGATCTCCACGGGAACAAAGCTCCGCAATTCGCCGAGGCGTAAAGCCGAAACCGCCCGTCGGACCTGTTCGAAGATCACCGAGTCTGCAAAAATGAACGAGAAGTCGCGCTCGACTGCGGGATATCTGGGCAATGGTTGGTAGAGAACTTCCCGCAGGTCACATTTGTACAAGCGATCGAGATACAGTTCGGCGACGTAGATATCCTGGCGCAACTTGCGCTTGGCTGCCGTCTCGGGATGAATCTGTCCGAACTGCGCCACTATCGCCCCGTCCATAATGGCTCGGGCCGAACGCCCGGGATGATAGTAATCGACGGTCTGGGTATCGTATGCGAGCGTTTTGTGCTCGAAACCCTGCAGCAGAGTTTCGATATCGCCCTTGATGTCGAAAAAAGAAATCGCCCGTGTTGGCTGATGCAGATTCGGATCCGTGGCGCTTCCCGTCGCACCGATGCAAATGCGCTTCAACTCGAGAGCTTTCCCGCTGGCAGCTTCGAACACGTTTCCCGCCTCGAACAGCCGTACGTTGTCGGTGCCGCGGTTCAGATTGTAGGCGATCATGTTCAACATGCCCGGCACCAGCGACGTGCGCATGATGGAAGCTTCTTCACTCAGAGGATTCTCCAGCTCAATTACAGGTGAGGCAGAAAACTGCTCAGCGTCTTCATGCGAGATGAAGGTAAGCGACAGGGCTTCGTTGTAGCCGAGCGCCAGGAGCGAAGTGCGAAGCTTTCTGTCCTTGGCGGCGTCCGGTAATTCGATGACCGAGCCCGAAAACGACGGCAGCGTATTGGGAAACCTGTCGTAACCGTGGAGGCGCGTGATTTCTTCAATCAGGTCGATTTCACGCTCAACGTCGAGACGCCAACTCGGAATCCGGACCGTGAACTCCTGATCTTCCTCCTGCTCCGGCAGCACCTCGAATCCGAGACTTTTGAGGATTCCTACCACCCGATTCGCGTCCAGGTCCGGGCCGAGAATGCGGTGAATCTCCGACATGCGCAGGGCGACTGGCGCCTGATCAAGACGGCGAGCGATGACGTCGATCGGTGTACCAATCAGTTCGCCACCGCCCGACTGCAAAATGAGTTCAGCCACACGGTCACAGGACAGGACAGTCGATTCGAAATCTGCACCGCGCTCGAAACGATGCGATGCATCGGTGTGTAACCCGTGACGCCGCGACATTTTTCGGACGGTTAGCGGATCCCACCATGCCGATTCGACCAGGATGTTGCGGGTCTTGTCGGTGATCATGGTGTCGAAGCCGCCCATGGTTCCGGCGAGCCCGACCGGTCGCTTGGCATCGGCGACGACCAGGTCATCGGAAGTCAGTTTGCGGTCTACGCCGTCGAGGGTCTTCAGAGTTTCGCCGTTACGCGCGCGGCGCACGATGAGGTTTCCGCCCTCCAGCAGGTCAAGATCGAAAACGTGCGTGGGCTTGCCCATCTCCCAAAGCGTGTAGTTGGTGGCATCGACAGCATTGTTGATGGGGCGCTGGTCGAGCAAAGCCAGCCGCTGGACAATCTTCGCGGGTGAGGGTTTGATGGTTACATCTCGAATGATGCGGGCGGTGAATCGCGCGCACCCCTGTACATCTTCGATCGCGATGGGGAAATTCGCGCCTGGGCGAACTTCGGGAAACTTTGGCGCGAGAGGCTTGAGCGGCACGTCGTAGATTGCCGAGGCTTCCCTCGCGACCCCGTAATGGTTCATCGCGTCGGGACGGTTGGTACCGATCTCCATCTCGAAAACAGTGTTTTCGCCATCGCCGCTGAGGCCTTCGACACCCATGCCGACCGAGGTCAGATCTTCAGCGAGACGGCGGTTGTCCACCGTAAGATCGACAAAGTCGCGAATCCATTGGGAAGAAAGTTTCATGTTCAAACTTCTGTGTTGTCATCCCGAGCGAAGTCGAGGGATCCCTATACCCGGCAGAACTGCCTGAGGGTAGGGATGCTTCGACTGCGAATGAACTTCGCTTCACGAAGTTCATGGTTCGCTCAGCATGACACGCGGCTCCTACGCAAACTGCCTTAAAAATCTCACATCGTTCTGGAAAAACAACTGCAAATCATCGACGCCGAACTTTAGCAACGCGATCCGGTCGGCGCCCATGCCAAAGGCGAATCCGGAAACCTTCTTCGGATCGTAGCCGTTGTCCTTCACGAACTCGAAGACGTTGGGGTCGACCATGCCGCAGCCGAGAATCTCGATCCATCCGGTCTGCTTGCAGGGACGGCAGGGCTCTACGCCCCGCTTTCCGCTGCCGCCGCAGATGAAGCAACTTACCATCAGCTCTGCGCTGGGCTCGGTGAATGGAAAGAACGATGGCCGGAAACTGGTCTTGACGCTGGAGCCGAAAAACGACTTCATGGCATGGTCGAGCGTGCCCTTGAGGTCGCCGAAGGTAATGTGCGTATCCACCGCAAGGCCCTCGATCTGATGGAACATGGGCGAGTGGCTGGCGTCGGGCGGATCGTTGCGATAAACCCTGCCTGGGATCACAATGCGAATCGGCGGCTTAAACTTCTCCATGGTGTGAATCTGCACCGGAGAGGTGTGCGTGCGCAGCAGCAATTGGTCGCGAAGCGGCTTCGACCCTTGGTTCGCGATGAACAACGTATCCTGCGTGTCACGCGCCGGGTGGTTGGGCGGAAAATTCAGGGCTTCGAAGTTGTAGTAGTCGGTTTCGATCTCGGGGCCTTCCTGGACGGAGTAGCCCAGGTTGCGGAAGACCGAGACCATCTCATTAGTGGTCTTGATGATGGGATGCGAGGCGCCGATGGCGCGGCGGATGCCGGGGAGGCTGATGTCGAGTCGGTCGGATTCTACCCGCGAGGCCGCCACAGCGCCCTGGGTACGCTGAAGGGCGGCTTCAATCTTTTCCTCGACGTGCTTCTTGAGTTCGTTTACCCGCTGCCCGACTTCCCGCTTTGCTTCCTTCGGCGCTGCCTTCAGCCAAAGGTCGTTGACCTGGGTGAGGACACCGTTCTTGCGCGCCATCCAGCGGTCGCGGAATGCTTTCCAGTCGGATTCGTTGGCCACGACGGCGGCTTCGTCCTGAAGGGCAGCCAGCAGTGCGCTTACCGCCTTGCTGAGCCCTCCAGCGGTGTAGTCCGTCAGTTTAGGAACGCGGTAGTTCACGTTCTTTCGCCCCTCCGGGGCTTCTCACTCCTGATCTGTCCACCCGCGGCTTGCGCCGTGGGCTTTATTCTTGCGCCGCCCTTCGACTCCGCTCAGGGCAGGCTTTCGCGGCTTCTCGTCCAATTGTCATCCCAAGCGGAGAATGAGCTTCGCTCCGCGAAGCTCATACGCAGTCGAGGGAGCTATTTTTTCCTCAAACTGCAGATTCCTCGGCACGCTCTCGTCGCGCTTGCGCGACTGCGAGCTTCTCGGAATGACAATTCACAAAATATCTCAGCAGCACACCTGAAACAGTTTCTTTAGCGAACCTCCGCCGAGCTATGCTCGGCCGGACGGCCGAGGGCGGCCGTCCCCACGTGTTCTGGGTTGAACACTGATTGCTGAGTGCTGAAAGCTGAGTGCTGAAAGCTACTACGCGGCCCCGCCGAGAGCGCTCCTCGCCTGCTCGGAGAGGCTTTTAAAGGCGCCCGGATCGTTAACCGCCAAGTCGGCCAGGATCTTGCGATCCAGTTCCACGCCGGCAGTTTTCAATCCATGGATGAACTGGTTGTAGCTCATTCCGTTAAGTTTGGCGGCAGCGCCGATGCGCACGATCCATAGCGAACGAAATTGGCGCTTGCGCTGCTTGCGTCCGGAGTAGGCGAACTTCAGACCGCGGTCGACCGCTTCTTTGGCGGCGCGGTAAAGCTTGGACTTGGTTAGGAAGTAGCCACTGGCGCGTTCCAGGATTCTCTTGCGCTTGGCCCTGCGTTTCGTCCCACGTTTTACACGAGGCATGAGTTACTCCTTTTTGCTTTCGATTTACGGCGGCTGGAGGTAGGAGACTGCTGGAGTCTGGATAACCTCTTCACACGCCTGGGCCGCTTGTTGAACGACCCTAGATGACGGGCGAGGACGCCCGTCTTCCATCATTCACTCTAATACGGAATCATTCGCTTGACTTTGGGGGTATCGGCATCGCTCACCAGCACGCCTCCACCCAGTTTCTTTTTGCGCTTGTGGCGTTTCGACGTCAGCATGTGACGCAGGAACGCCTGGTGACGCTTCACCTTGCCGGTGGCGGTTTTCTTGAAGCGCTTAGCGGCGCCCTTGTGCGTTTTCAATTTCGGCATAATTCCTCAAGAAAGCTATCAGCTCTTAGCACTCAGCATTCAGTCAAGTTGTGTCTTGTCTGCACCAAACCGCGAGTTGGATAAGCTGAATGCTGACGGCTGAGTGCTGACTGCTCCTACGCTTGCTTGACCCGGCTTTGGTCCGGGGCCGGCTGCGATGGCTTCTGTCCGCCGCCGTCTTTCTTCGGGGCCAGGATGGCGTGCAGCGTGTTGCCTTCCTGCCGCGGCCGGAACTCCACGATCCCCTTGGCTTCTACGTCTTTGATCAGCCGCTCCAGGATTTCGCGTCCCAACCCGGTGCGGGTCATCTCGCGCCCACGGAAGAAGATGGTTGCCTTAACCTTGTCGCCGTCGTCGAGAAACCGCAGAACGTGATTCTTCTTGGTCTCGTAATCGTGGTCGTCCACATTAATACGGAACTTGACCTCTTTGACGGTGATCGTCTTCTGGTGCTTTTTGGCCTCGCGTTCCTTCTTTTCCTGCTGGTACAGAAACTTGCCGTAGTCCATGATGCGGCATACGGGAGGCTGCGCCGTCGGCGAAATCTCAACCAGGTCCAGATTTTTCTCGCGGGCTTTCTTGAGCGCGTCGAAGGGTGCCATAATCCCGAGTTGCTGGCCTTCATCATCGATGACGCGGATTTCCCGCGCCCGGATGCGCTCGTTGATGCGAATAAAACGTTTGTCGATACAATCCTCCGTCCACCTGCAGGGCGAGTGGGAACAAAAATTATAGCATGGAGAGCGGTCGAGGTTCGCGGGCGCCACTCTGAAATGGCTGGGCTGCCTTCATTTCGGCTGCTTAAACAAGACTTGAATGGTGCCGTCGGCAGCTGGCCATGAGGTTACGGCTTCCCATCCCCGCAGCCCGATATGGTCAAGCTGCTCGCGCGTCATTCCGGGCTCATTCGCGGGAATCACTTCCTCAATCCAATATTTCCATTCCACGATATGCTCGCTCATCGCTTATGCCTCTCTTTTCCACTCAGTACCAGTCAAAGTGCCGCCTTCGACCTTCTCTACTCCGACGCTCGTCCATTGGTTCGGGGAGTGTTTTCCATGGAGGCGGAGCTTCAGATAATTGTCGGTTAGACATTCGGTAGAGGCGCCGTCGAAGACGTTCAACGTGATTGCCGCAACTTTCTTGCCGACAAATGACTCCATGAACGCCTGCCTCTTAGCCGCTCCTATCTCGCGCAGGATGCGGTTGCGTTCCCGGGCTACCGGTACCGAGACCTGGCTCCGCATCGAGGCGGCTGGCGTCCCCGGCCGCGGCGAGTAGGTGAACACGTGCAGATAGGTGAAGGGCAGATCCTCGATCATGCGGCGGGTTTCGTCGAAATCGGCATCGGCCTCACCCGGGAAACCGACCATAACGTCGGCGCCGATGGCGGCCGCCGGCATGGCAGCATGAATCTTCCCGATTTTCTCGCGATAGTGCCAGGGCCGGTATTTGCGATGCATCTTGCGCAGGACGCGATCGCTTCCGGACTGCATGGGCATGTGCGCGTGCTTGGCGATGCGCGGCGATTCCGCCACCAGGCGGATCAGTTCGTCGCTCCAGTCCATCGGTTCCACAGAGCTGATGCGTAGCTTTTCCAGAGAAGTGTGGTCGAGGATGGTGCGAATGAGACTCACAAAGCTCAGCCGCTGGTCGTTCGTCGTTGGTCGTTGTTGGGACCACAGGTCGCGCCCCCACCGGCCCAGGTTGATCCCGGAGATGACGACCTCGCGATAGCCGGCAGCGACCAGAGCCTCGACCTCTTGCAGAATTCGCCACACCGGCAGAGATCGGCTCTGCCCGCGAACAAAGGGAATCACGCAAAAAGAGCAGCGATTATCGCAGCCGTCCTGAATCTTGAGATTGGGCCGGGTCCGCTCGTTCGCCGCGTCGAAGACGGGAGCGGCAAGCAGTTCGGTATGAGCGAAGATGTCGGAAATGAAAATCGATCGTTCGTCGTTGATCGTGAGTTCTTGGGTCTCGGGTGCAGCTGGGATCGCGATCTCCACGAGCTGACGTTTGTGAGAATTGCCGATGACCTGGGCCACACCGGGAATGGCGGCAATCTCCTCCGGAGCACGTTGTGCGTAACAACCGGTCACTACGATTCGACAGCCGGGATTCTCGCGATGGATGCGGCGGATAGCGGCGCGCGCGTCCTGATCCGCTGAGGCGGTGACGGTGCAGGTGTTGAGGACAACGATCTGTGCCTGGGAGGGCGCTCCGGCGCGGTCGAGCCCGCGATCGCGGAACTGGCGCTCGATGGCAGCGCCGTCGGCCTGCGTGGCCCGGCAGCCGAAGTTTTCTACGTAGAAGGTTGCCAAGGCTCTATAGTAACCCGCGGACGGCGAGAACGCCTGCTCGTCCGGTGGCCGCTTCTCCTCCGAGGATGGAGCATCTACCGGCAGACAGACCACGGCGTATGAGTCGGAAACGGGAAAGAAACGCGAGCCACGTGGCGTCCGCAGCGCGAAGTTACGCTGCTGCTAACACCGATTGTCAAGCCGAGGCCGCGGGTCGCTTTGTTTGAAAACATTCGCGACACAAAACGGGACGACCCTGGGTCGGCCTAAACGGCACTGTAGTCTCCTTACCACATTGCGAACAGTTGGTCCGGGTCTCCACCCTGGAGTTCCCCCGATTCACGGGCGCCGCGCCGAGCACGGAGACGCGCTTGGTCTTGCAGGCCTTACACCGTTTGGGTTCGTTCTTGAACTGTTTGTCGTAAAAGAACAACTGCTCCCCGGCCGTGAAAACAAATTCCGTTCCACAGTCAATGCACTTCAACATCTTGTCCTGGAATTCCATTGAGGATGCTCTCCCTTCGACCCCACCTGCGTCGTCCCGGCTTACGCCGGAGACGGACCAGAGCGCAGGATCCTTGCCTTCATCCCCCTCACTGAAACTTCGGAACTACCCCTGGATTCGGCCCGCCATGCCCAGAACGGACATGGATTACAACGAATGCCTACGGCCCAGCCGCGAATGGACTCAGCCTGCATTCCCCCACGAAATGCGGCGAGAAAGGAAAAGGGGCCGCACCCGAGAGCGGCGGCCCTCTTTAAGATTTTAGTCCTGCTCTTTACGAGCTTTTTTCCGGCTTCGCTTGCGTGCCAGTGCTTCCTTCACACGCTTCTTCTCGCCGGGCTTCAAATAAAAAGAGTGGCGCTTAACCTCCTTGATGATGTCTTCTTGTTGCACTTTGCGCTTGAACCGGCGCAGCGCATTTTCGAGGGACTCGCCCTCTTGCAATCTGACTTCTGCCAACGAACTGACACCCCCAAACTCGTCCCGTTTGGACTGCATAGTTATTGCAAGGTTCCGCACACAAGTCAAGCGGTATCTATCACCCGAGGGCAGGTCGACGGGATCGAATTGCTTCGCAGAGCCTCAGAAACTCGTCCGCAAGGCGAACTGCAGTTGCCGCGGCGGGTAAGAATTGGTGGCCCGGGCCGGGCTCGAAGGTATCGGGTAGTAACCCGAGAAGTAGTTGATTCCAAGCTGGTTACTAATCCTCACAAAATAAGCGGAGTTGCTCTGCAGCCCGTTTTTGGTGATCTGGACCAGCTGGTTGTCACGGTTCAAAAGGTGAGAAAGATGACAGAACACCCAGAGCACAGAAGTGAGAAAAGCAATGAGCACGGCACGCCATGACGCTTTCGGGTGCAAGTGAATTCTCATCAAGCCGAGCCCTGTTTTGAGGGGAGACACATCCTTCATATAGCAGGGTCGGGAATCCGGGTCTGTGAGGCGCAGAAATCTTCTTGGGATTTTTCCCGAAGCGGGACGGATCGACTAAATTCGTGGCGCGGTTCTTATTGCAACAAATCCTGCATAGCTACCGCCTAACCGGCGTAATTCCCACGCTGCCGAGAAAACTTTGCACAGTTTCGAATGCCTTCAACTCCTGTTCGACGCTAAAGTCGCCATGCCCGCCACCGGGAATCGTCAGCAGCTGATTGCGCACCCCGGCTTTGGCTAGCGCTTCGTGCAGCCGGATGGCATGGGCGTATGGCACGACATGATCGGCGTCGCCGTGAATTGTAAGAATCGGAGGTAAGCCGGCGCGGACATAAGTGAGAGGCGACAAACGCCGCGCGAGATCTTCGCGATTCGGCAAGCTGCCCAACCATGCCACGGCGTACGACCGCGCGTTCGGCGCGCCTTGCAGCATATCTGCCACGTCGGTGATGCCAAACCAGTT
>Ga0187817_10002164_pt1 | contig 10031 bp, 7 predicted proteins | sample NC_wetland_sal_i_17_FD_132431 | JGI IMG/M metagenome (GOLD analysis project Ga0187817, IMG submission 132431) | Wetland sediment microbial communities from Neuse River Estuary, North Carolina, USA - SO4_2 | ecosystem: Environmental > Aquatic > Freshwater > Wetlands > Sediment | place: USA: North... | reverse complement strand
GATGCCCTAGTGACCGCAGCGGGTGCCCTACTGGAGCTGGGAGACATAGGTGAACTGGTCGGTGCTGGTGATGGCCGAGGTGCCACCCGCGGTGGTCACCGTGATGTTCACCGTGCCCTTGCCCTCCGGGGCGGTCACGACAATCTCCGTGCTGGAGTCCGAGCTGATCGTCGCGCCCACGCCGCCGAAGCTGACGCTGGTGGCGCCGGAAAGGTTCGTCCCGAGGATGTCGACGGTAGTTCCGTAGCTCCCGCTGTCCGGGCGGATCCCGGTAACCGTCGGCGCCGGGACGACGTAGGTGAATTTGTCGGCGGAGGCGCTTTCTGAGGTGCCGCCGGGGGTGGTCACCGTGATGTCCACCGTGCCGGAGCCGGCCGGGCTGGTCGCGGTCACCTGCGTGCTGGAATCAGCGGTAATCGAGCCGCCCGCGCCGCCGAAGCTGACCCCGGTGGCACCCGACAGGTTCGTCCCGGTGATCGTGACCGAGGTGCCGCCCGCCGTAGGGCCGCTGGCCGGGGAGACCCCCAGGACCACCGGCGCCGGGGTGACGTAGGTGAACTTGTCGGCGCTGGTGGTAGCCGAGGTGCCGCCCTTGGTAGTCACTGTGATATCCACCGTGCCGGAGCCGGCCGGGCTGGTCGCGGTGATCTTCGTGCTGGAATCAGCGGTGATCGAGCCGCCCGCGCTGCCGAAGCTGACCCCGGTGGCACCCGACAGGTTCGTCCCGGTGATTGACACGGAGGTGCCGCCCGCCGTAGGGCCGCTGGCCGGGGAGATCCCGGTGACCACCGGACGCGCCGGCGGCGGAGACGAGGCGGCCTTGTAGCTGAACTTGCCGGCGGTCACATTGCCGCCCGGAGCGGTCACCGTGACGGCCACCGTGCCCTTGCCGGGCGGGCTCTTGACCGTGATCCGGATGCCGGAGTCGGCGGTGATCGTCCCGGCCGCGCCGCCGAAGCTGACCCCGCTGGCGCCGGACAGGCCGGTCCCGGTGATCGTGACCGAGGTGCCGCCCGCGGCCGGCCCGCTGGCCGGGGAGATCCCGGTGACCACCGGATGCGGCGGGCGCGGCGCGGTGGCGGAGCGGTAGGTGAACATGCCCGCGGTCGAGGTGCCGCCCGGGGTGGTCACGATGACGTCCGCCGTGCCGTTGCCCGGCGGGCTGCTGACCGTGATCTGCGTGCCGGAGTCAGAGCTGATCATCCCGGCCACGCCGCCGAAGCTGACCATGGTGGCGTCGGCCAGGTTGGTCCCGTTGATCGTGACCAGGGTGCCGCCCGCGGCCGGCCCGGTGGCCGGGGAGACCCCGGTGACCGCCGGGGCCGCCATGTGAGCCGACGGGGAGTGGTAGCTGAACTCGCCCGCCTTGCCGGTGCCTGCCGGGGTGGTCACGGTGATCTCCACCGTGCCCTGGCCGGGCGGGCTCTTGACCATGATCTTCGCGTTGAGGTCAACGGTGATCGTCCCGGCCCTGGCGCCGAACATGACCGTGACGGGACCATCCAGGCGGGTTCCGGTGATCGTGACCAGGGTGCCGCCAGCGGTCGTCCCGCTGGCCGGGGAGGTCCCGGTGACCGCCGGGAGCGTTGAGGACGGCGAGGACGGGCCCTGCGAGCCGGACGTCGGACCTGATTGTGCGGTCAGGTGACCGTGGCCGCCGCTGGACCCGGTCAGGCCGACCGCCAGCGCGGCGCCTGCCGCCACGACCACGATCGTCGCCGCGGCCGCGATGACCGCCTTGACCGGGCGCCGCAGGTTTCGCAGATGCTCCAGGTGCAAGAGGTGCCGGAGATGCCGGAGGTGCCAGATGTGCCGGGATTCCGCGGATGGCTGGGATGTCTGGGAATGCGCGGCGTGTCGGGACAGGTTGAGGCGCTCCGCGCCGGAGCCCTGGACCGCGGGCGCCGCGGCGGAGGGCCACAGCAGCGCCAGCAGCAGCGCCGCCTCGCCCAGGTGCGACCGGCCGCGTTCCTCCCAGTCCGGGCCGTACGCGCCGATCGCGGCCGCGTTGAGTGCAGCGATGAGGGTGCTCCCGTCAGTCGGCCGGTTGTCGGGCTCCTTGGCCATGCCTGCGGTCACCAGCGGCCGCAGCGGTTCGGGCACTGGGTCCAGCGGCACCGGCTGCGACAGGTGCTGGTAGAGCAGCGCCTCGGCGGTGTCTCCGGTGAACGGCGGACGGCCGGCCAGGCACTCGTAGAAGGTGGCGGTGGCCGCGTAGACGTCGCTGGCCGGGGTGGCCGGGGCGCCGCTGAACTGCTCGGGCGGCGCGTACACCATGGTGCCCGCCGGGATCGGGCTGTCCCCGGCGCGGGCCGCGATGCCGAAGTCGGTCAGCTTGCTCGCGCCGTCCCCGTTGACGAGCACGTTCTCCGGCTTGTAGTCCCGGTGCACGATGCCGCGCTGGTGCGCCGCGGCCAGGCCGAGCAGCGAGCCCTGCAGCACGACCAGCGCCGCCTCCGCCGTGGTGGCGCCCTGATGGGTCAAGATCTCACGAAGCGAGACGCCGTCGATGAGCTCCATGACGATGGCCGCGCCTGACGGCGATTCGACGTATTCGTACAGCCGGACCACATTCGAGTCGTTCAGGGAAGCCAGGACCTCCGCCTCGCCGCGGAACATCGCGGTGAACTCAGGATCGGCCAGCAGGTCGCGGCGCAGGTACTTGATCGCCACCAGGGTGCCCGACACGTTATGCCTGGCCAGCACGACATCGCCGAAACCGCCCGAGCCAAGCGCTTTCAGCTCGGTGTAACCCGGAACATCCCACTCCGCCATGCCGATCGCCCCTTTTCGCGGCCTCAGCCAGGGTCGCCGGACCGGGCATCACGCTGGTGCTGAGCCCGTGAACGTCCCAGCTTCCAACTATTCGGTACCGTGCTGGTTCCCCGATTGCCGGGACCGGCGCCGGATCCTCACCTTCGCAGAGTGCGGTGATCCCCGTGCTGATATCTACGGAATCTACGCAAATATGCCCGGTCCGTTTCGGGTGGGCTTCATTGGGTTAAGCCCTCCCAGGCCAGGGGTTCATAGCCGCATGATGAGTCCCACGTTGGCCTCCACCGCGATCTGCGGATATATAGAGACAGGCTCACCCGTGCCTAGGTCAGTCCCGACGTTCGGCATGGGTCTTCGTGCTCGCCTCGGTGCGCCGGGATCCGGCGCCAAACGATGCTGTTGATGCGTGCCCGCATCGGCACAGCACCAGCGTGGAAGGTGTCCGGGGTGACACAAGGCCGTCGGGTCAGCCGGGCGGCAAGCTCCACCGGTCCGGGACGGCGCCCGGGGGCCGCTGCTGGTGATCGGCGGGACCGAACGCGATCGTCCGGATATCGCGGATCAGGCGGTCGAGCTCAGCGGTCACCGCCGCTAGCCGGTCGCCGGCGGGCCCTTCTCCGACGATGCCGCGCGCGCTGTCCAGGCTCAGGCCTATCGAGAAGAGCCGGTTCACGATGTCCCCCGCGAACTGCGACGTCGTTTCGTCAAGGGAGGCTGGCTGATGCGCCGGGCGACGCTCGCGGTCGCCGTGCCCATCACCTGGCCCCGACAGGACGGCCGCGTCCGGCGCATGACCTTTTGCCGGGCCGAGCAGGGCTGAGATCATCGCCTGGCCGATCGGATTGCCCAGATCGCCACCTGCGGGTGCGCTCAGGTGCCGGGCGAGGGCCTCGCCAGCGTAGTCGGCGTACAGTTCCATGATCTGCAGGTCCGTGCCGGACGGGCGGTGCTGGCGCCGGAAGTGGGTCGAGACCATGCCGATCAGGTGACCGGCATAGTCGACCAGGGGCGTGGACTGGACCGCGCGGAAGCCGGTGGCGGCGGCGATGTCCAAATGCGGCGCGAAGTCCGGGTCATCGGCGACGTCGGCGATGACGGTCTGGGCGCATTCCTTCGCTGCCCTCCCGCACACGGCATGGCCGTCGTCCACGACAGCGAAATAGTCCAGGAACTCAGGACCGAAACCATACTGGGTGACAATTGTCAACGCGCCGGTGACCGGATCGAGGAGCTGTATGTTCCCGAAGTCGGCTGCCAGGAGCCACAGGGCCCCGTCGAGGACCCGTGGCAGCAGCCGGCGCAATGAGGAGACATCGTGAAGGCCGCCCGTCGCCTGGTGCAGGCGCTGCATCGCCTCGGGTTCAGCTCGGCTGAAACGAACCGCCCACGCGAAGTGCCGGGCCCGCTGGGCAAGCTCGTGCCTGCTGACCGGCGGCAGCTGCCCAGCTGCGTCGCGGTACACGGCTGCGGCCTGCTCCAGCATCCCTGGCAGATTCTGGCTCTTGCTGGTGAACATGAGTATCACCCGACGAATTGAGTCGTGCATGACAGCGGCGGCGGGCCCCGGCACTCGCGCCCATACCCCCTTCGCCAGGGGCGCAGGAACGCGCCGACATATAGGACATATTAATGATAAACATCGCATTCCCTGTCAACCCCTACGACTAGACGCCCAGCCTGGCGGTCAGTTGGTGCCGGTAAGGCCTGGTTCACGGGCCGGGAGGCAGAGCTGGCCGAGATCACTGCGCTGCTGGATCCGGCTACTTGCTCGAAGGCGACAAGCGGTTGGCGGCTGCGGGGGACACTGTGGCGCGACCCTTTGGCCCTGCTCCAGACCCCTCCCGCGAACCCGGCTGTTGCCGGACCTTACAGCGGACGGGTTCTGTCCGGGGTCGGCATAGCCGATCACGTTGTGACGCCGGAGGCGCCCTGGACAGGTTCCGGCTGGCGTGAATACTCCTACTGCGGGCTCGGGGGAGGACGTCCGTACTTCCACGGGCATGCCGCCCGCCGGGCACCCTGATCTCGCCAGCCTGCTGCCGACGCCTTTAGACCTCCGGCGCGGTAGCCGGGACTTCGGTCCCTGCCCGGATGCGCGGCCGGGGCTGGCGGGGTGGCGGGCCGTTAGTCTTTCCTGGCTGGGACTTGGGTCCCTGTGGGGTGACCTGCCTGGCTCGTAGATTCTTCAACTATGACTGCGCACGATGACGCGCTCTCTGAGCCGGAGTGCTGGGAGCTGCTGGTGACGGCTTCGGTGGGCCGGCTGGCGTTGTCGGTCCGTGCGTTGCCGGTGATCGTGCCGGTGCAGTACTACCTGGATGGCCGCAGGCTGGCGGTGTGCCTGGGGCACCGCGAGCTGCCCGAGCGGTCGCTGGATCAGACGATCATCGCGTTCGCCGCCGATTCGATCGACCCGGTGACCAGGTCGGGCTGGTGGGTCCAGGTCCAGGGGAGGTCGCTGGTCCCCCGCGGGCTCCGGATCAATACCGACTGCGGCTGGCCCACCGCGGCTCAGGTCGTGGAGATTGAGCCGGGGACGATCAGCGGCCACCGGATGCACCTGTGCCCGTTCATTGACGCGCTGCTGGCCGCGGGCCCGCCGCTGCCCACCGTATGAGAGCCGCTTGCCCCGGCTATCCGGCGGTCCTCGCTTCCCGGCTTTCGTAATCAGGGCGAGGCAAGTGCCAGCGTGCCTGGCTTGGCCACGGCGCGGCCGGTGTCTCCGCTGCGTGCGGCGGCGGGATCGCTGATCGCCCCGGTGAGGCGGCCGAGCAGGGAACGTGTGGTTGCGCCCGCGGCGTGCTGCGGCGGCTAGTGCCCCCGATTCCCCCTGCGATAATCGAGCTAGGGTTCGGCCCTCGCCGACGACGCTGGCGCACGTGACCTCGGCGGACTTCAGCAAGTCTGCGTTTGTACCCCGAGTTGACCGAATCGGGTCAGCTCCTGAATCGCAGAAGTACCGCCAGTCACTCCAGATCACGTCGGCCACAACGGCGGCGCTGTCCCTGTCAGATCCGCTTCAACCTCTTCGATGTGGTCGATTCAGAAACTTGAGGTCAGGGCGTCGTTCCTGGTCAGCGAGAGTGAAGCTTGGGAGAGCACCGGTCCAGCCAGCTCCGGGGAATCGAGGCTAGCTGGCGACTGGCCAGGTGTGGACGGGCAGCCCGGTCCCGGAGTACCTGAGGTAGCGGGAGAGCATGACGGCAAGCGCGCGCTCGCGGTCGTGACGCTGCTCGGCAGCGGCCAGGGTGGCGCGCTGCCACACGGCGCCGGTCTGGCCGGTGGCCGCCCGGGCGGAGATCACGTCGAGCAGCCCGTCTGCCTCTTCCGCGGCCACGCCTGCCTCAACCAGCCCCTGCCGTGCCGCGGGCACCACCTCAGCGATCAGCCTGCCCGCGGCCACCGTCCGTATCTGGTCCCGCTGCCCAGCCGGCCAGGTCAGCTGGGCGGACAGGCCACGCTGGGCGGCACGGTAGAAATTGTGATCGGCCCGCTCGAACGGCAGCGCGTAGGTCCACCGCTGGTCCTGCCCGGCCAGCCACAGCGACAGCCCGATCAAGAAGGCGGCGTTGGCGAGCATGTCGATGACGGTGGGCCCGGCGGGCAGTGCCCGCATCTCGATCCGCAGGTGCCCGCCCAGCGCGGGATCGTAGATGGCCCGGTTCCAGCGCCACACGGTACCCTGGTGCAGCCTGAGCTCGTCCAATGACGGCGCCTGCCCCCCGGCGCCGACGGGCAGCGGGCCCCGGCCGCCCATCACCGAAGGCGGTTGGCGCAGCGCCGGCAGCAGCGGCTGGTGCAGCCGGACGCTCTCGGTGAACAGCTCCAGCGCCCCGCCGCGTAGCCAGCCCGTGCCCAGCGCTGTGCGCGCCAGCCGGCGTCGCGGCCCATGGCCGCCGCGATCGTCGACCGACTGCTTGAACACGACGATCCGGGTCTCTTCCCACAACCGGTGGCCCAGGAAGGTGGGCGAGTTACCGGATACCGCCAGCACCGGCGCCGTGGCCAGCTGGACCGCGTTGTAGGTGCGCGTGAAGTCGGCCGGGTCTACCCGCAGGTGGATCTGGAACGAGCTGTTCGCCCCTTCCAGCCCGACGTCCTCGCTGGCCAGCTCGAGCGGGTCATCGCCCGCGATCCGGATGCGGAACGGATCCGCGCGCAGCCGCCGTAGGGCGGCATTCAGCGCCCGGTACCGCGGCGCATCGGTCATCATGCCAGGCCCCAGGTCAGCCTGCGCCAAGGTGGGCAGAATGCCGATGAGCGCGGGCCAGCCCGCATGATGCCGGGCGGCGACGGCCACGTGGTCAAGCAGCACGTTCAGCTCGCCGCCGAGCGCGGCGAACGGGCGCCCCGCCAGCGGGGCCGGCGAGGCATTGAGTTCCAGGTTGAACTGGTTCAGCTCGACGGTGACCTGCGGATCGGCCACCGCGGCACGGACGGACTGGTTGCACGGCAGCGGCCGGCCCGTGCCGTCGACCAGGAACAGCTCCAGCTCGGCACCGACCGTGGCGGGGCCGGCCCCGAAACCGGGCCGGTCCAGCAGGTGCCCCAGCGCGCACAGGCATTCCCCCAGCCGCTCGGCGAAGCGCAGGTAATCACGCTCGTCGAACTCTTCCCGATCTATCTCGGCGCCCATCGCCTGACCTCACTGCCGCGAGCGGGCTTTCGCCCCGGCTGTGGTTCGCCACCGCAGTCGACTGGGCCGCCGGGTGCCGAGATCCGCCGTCCGGTCAGCACCGCGGGCAGGATCCGCACGTAGTGCGTCTTGGCGCCGGGCGCCCACGGATCCAGCGGGAGCTGCCGCAGGCGCGCCAGCTCCGCCGTGCCGGTGACCTCCACGGCCTCACCGCGGACCACCACGCTCCAGCCCGTCCGGGCCGCCTCGTCGGTCCCGTCGATCTCGAACGCGACCCGGCTGCCCCTGACCGCAGCGTCCAGCTTGGTCCCGCCGTCGGTGCGGAACACCACCATGTGGCGGTCCAGAACAAAGTTCACCGGCACCACTATCGGCCCGAGGTCATCCACGAAAGCCACCCGCCCCACACGTTCCCGGGCCAGCAGCCCGAAGCACTCCGACTTGGACAGCTCCTGCCAGCCAACCCCGGACGGGGGCAATTCACCCATGACTGATACTGACACACCGGCCGCCCCCGGCGGACAGGACGCTCGGGAGGCGATCCAGCAGCCACATACCGCTGGACCTGCCGATCCTCAGCGAGGCCGGTCCTCGGACTACCCGAAGAGAGGCGATCGGCCTGATGATGGCCGGGGATGCGAGCCGCCCGGTCCAGCCAACCGGGAGCGGACCCGGCGCGCCGGATCGCGCCGCATCGCCCATCCAGCTAGCGCAGTACCGTGATCACGGCCGCTGTCGGGAGCTCCTGGAGGGATAGCACAGGTGAGGCTCATGGACTTCACTCTCAGCGGCACGTCCATGTCCCTGCCAGCCGAAGATGGGGGTCTGCCCTGCTCCGTGGCAGGTGCGGGATTACCTCAGCCAAGGGATGGCCGTGCACCGGAGGGTTCCTGCGGCGCGCGCCCCGTGCTCGTGGACGGCAAGGCCGTGGTGTCATCCGCCCAGGGCGCCAGCCGCGCCGCCGGCAGGGAAGTAACGACCATGGTAGGCGATCCGGGCAAGACTGGACGAGAGGACCCGCCTCCGCCTCTCGCGGATCTCGATTGCGCGGTGCGCGAATCTGGTTCCGCTGCTCCGCGTCTGCCTCGAGCCCTCTCGTCATCGGTCACTCCACCGTGCCACGGGAGCGTGCGCCATGGACCAAGGTCCCGGCTTGCGGGACCTTCGGCCCGGCGGCTCAGCTGTTGGTCGCCGGATGAGCTCGCCAGTCGGCGGGCGCGCTGGGCGGCCCGTGGCAGCCTGCCGTGATGAGAGGGCAGGATCGCGGGCTGGCCGAGGCTGGCCGCCGGGGTGCCCTGGCAGGCAGGCGTGAGCCTTCCCTTCCTGCTATCGGGCGGCTCCGTCTTACGCGATCTGCACCTGGCTGCGCCGTCTGCCGGGGTAAGCAAGAGCTCACCAGGCCGCCGCGGGAAGCTGGTGAGGACGATCCCGGCGGCGGCCGGGATAGCTGCGCAGCGAGTTCCATGGCGCTGGCGGCTGCGGCGCCGTCCGGCGTCCCGCGGCCGTCCCGGCAGATGTGGGGTCATCGGTGGGCCTGCAGGTATTCCGGGCAGACCGCTGGCGGACCTTCGGCGCGGGATGACAGGACCTGTGGCCGCTGCCCGGCTGGTGCCGGACCGGTGGACTGGCGTTGTGGCAGACCATGTTTTCGCCGGCCACCGCGTGGTCTTGGATGTCAGCTTCGGTACGGGCCGGGCGCGGCTGGGGATCCTGGCCCGGGACGGGGTGCTGCTACGGGCCTGCCAAGCGGCCTACAGTGAGGGAATCGCCGGCCTGGCGCAGGCGGCGGGCCCTACGGCAGTGCTGTCCCGGCTGGCCGCGGTCCGCCTGGCCGACCTGGCCGACACCGATCACTGCGCCCGGCTTGCGCTGCGCTGGGAAGCGCTGGCCGCCGACGGCAAGGTGTTCTCGGCCCTGGAGGCTGACCTGATGCTGACCCCGGCCGGGGAACAGATCACGCTGCTCGCCGTGGCCGGGACGTACCGGCTGCAGCCCGGCCGGGCGGGCGCCGGGCTGGACCAGGCGATGGTGCACCGGTGCGCCGTGACGACGATCCGCAGCTTCATGGCGCGGATCGCGTGTGCGCTCGTCCACCCTGCGGGGGGCAACCGGTCCGGCGGCTGCTAGCCTACCGCGTCGGCCGTCAGGGGAACAGGAGCCTTAACCGCCGGGTCACCGGCCAGGTCTTCGGGGGCTGTCATCTGCGGACACCGGCACGAGCTGAGCCCAGATCATGCCCGGTAGATCTCGGTCGTGGCGCCGCTCAGGCCGGTCCCGCGTGTCATCCTGCCGTCGCAGGCCAGGTCACGCCGTGACCTTAAGCGGACCCGTTTGGCGAGCCGGACGGTGGCGGCTGTGCGGCGAGCCTGGATGCCAGCGGGCTGGACCGGCTGGTCTCGATCTACCCGTCCGTACTGGCGGCCATGGCCGGGATGCCGGGCGTCAGAGCATCCGCGCTGCCGTGGAGCTCGACCGGACGATCGACGGAACCGGGGGTCTGCAACCCGGCCAGGCCAAGACCGCGGGCTTGCTGCTGCCGGGAACCAGGATGACCGGCGGCGCGGCAGCGGGCCAGATCCGGGCCGCGGTCGGCCACCACTAGCCTCCTATGCCCTTTCAT
>Ga0187817_10002163_pt1 | contig 10033 bp, 7 predicted proteins | sample NC_wetland_sal_i_17_FD_132431 | JGI IMG/M metagenome (GOLD analysis project Ga0187817, IMG submission 132431) | Wetland sediment microbial communities from Neuse River Estuary, North Carolina, USA - SO4_2 | ecosystem: Environmental > Aquatic > Freshwater > Wetlands > Sediment | place: USA: North... | reverse complement strand
GATGCTGCGGGCGATGCGGCGCGAGCGCTCGGGCGCGGCGCTGGTCAAATTGCTCGACCGCGTGCGCGAGCGCATCCCGGGCGTGGTGCTGCGGACGTCCTTTATCGTCGGCTTCCCCGGCGAGACCGAAGCCGCCTTCGATCGTCTGGTGGATTTTGTTCGCGATCAGCAGTTCGATCGCGTGGGAGTGTTCACCTACTCGCGCGAAGAGAATACTGCCGCCTACGACCTGCCCGAACAAGTGCCCGAGCGGGTCAAGCGCGCGCGGCGGGCACGCTTGATGGCGACGCAGGCGGAAATTTCCCTGGCCCGCAATCGCAGCCTGGTGGGACGAGAAATGGAGGTGCTGGTCGAGGGCCCGATGCCCGGACGCGCCACGCGGATGCGCGGGCGAACGCCCGGTCAAGCGCCGGAAATCGATGGCTCCGTATTCCTGGCCGGCGAGGCGCAGGCGGGCGAGTTCGTCCGCGCACGGATCGACAAGGCGCTCAGCTACGACCTGCACGCAACCGTCGCCGACGCGGCCGTTTAATATATACTGGGAGTGGCAAGTTCAATGGCGAAGAAACCAGTTGCAGCGACCCGAAAGAAGTTCCTTGCCAAAACCCGCGAGCAACTGCTGGAAATGAAAACCAAACTGCTCGGCGAGATCGATTCCGAATTGCGCGCCGAACGCGAGGGCAACAAGGACGAGGGCATGGACACCTACGACCTCGCGTCCGAAGAGCGCGACCGCGAGATCACCTTCATCCTGTCGGACCGCGAACGGGTCAAGCTCAAGCAGATCGACGACGCGCTCGAGCGCCTCGATGAAGGCACCTACGGCGTCTGCGAGTCGTGCGGACTGGAGATCGCCGAGGAACGGCTCGGGGCGCTGCCGTTTTCGCGCCTGTGCCGGGATTGTCAGCAGGACCAGGAGCGCGAGGCGAAATCGCAGCGCCGAACCGACGACGAGCGCAATACGTATCGCAAAATAGGATCGACCGACGCTGACGACGAGAGCGCCTAGCCCGGCCGGGCGTGCCGCGCCAGGCATTGTTTACCGGGCTCCCCAAACCAGTCATCCTAAGCGCAACAGCTTGCGTGGCAGCCACGGTGGTCAACGACCGCTGGAGTCGCCGCGTCAGGATTTCGGCAACCGGCTAATGAGGATATTTTCCGATATTAAAAGCGATGGATTCGCCGGACCATCCGTCGATTTAGCGGACGTTCGCGAGCGGATTCGCGCCAATCTTTCCGGCGTCGGCGCGACCATTGCCCTTGCGAGCGCTCGGGGCGGCGTCGGCAAGAGCATGCTCACCGCGAATCTCGCGGCGGCGTTGGCGATGAAAGGGCGCAAGGTGGCGATTGTCGACGCGGACCTGAATTCGCCCAGTGTCGCGGCGATGCTCGGGATGAAGCCGCCGCGGCGCTACGAGATGATCGGAGGAATCGAGCCGGCTGCGGGACCGCATGGCCTGCGCGTAGTTTCCAGCGATCAGCTTCCCGGCGGCGAAGCTCCACCGATCAGCTTTGTGCAGGATTACGATGGCAACAACAACGGCGAGCCGGTTGCGGCTGCGCCGACGCGGCCCGTGGAACTGAGCTATCGCGAAGCGCTGGGGCAGATCCTGGCGCAAGCGCAGTTCGGGAGCGTGGATTGGTTGATAATCGACGTGGCGACGGGCCTCGATCGATTGTACTCGCTAGATGCCATGGTAGCGCTCGACGGCGTCATCCTGCTCAGTCATCCCTCCGCACAGGATTCCACGGCCACGCGTCAGGCGATAAAAATCGGCCGCGCGATCGGCGCGCCAATCGTCGGCATCGTGGAGAATATGGCCGGCTTCAACTGCGACGCATGCCGCGCAGTTCGGCCTCTGTGGCCGGAGGGCGATCTCAATGGAGTCGCGCGCGAGGCTGCGGTGCCAATCCTGGCGCGGCTCGGGTTTGAACCGCGCCTTGCGGACTGCTGCGACCGCGGCGTGTTGTTCGTTCGCGAGTACGGGTCCACGCCTACCGGCAAAGCGCTTGGCGATATCGCGAGCCAGGTTGAAGCGATGGTCGCCACGCGCACCCGGTCAGCGGATACGCCCGCTTAGCGCCTCGCCTCAGTCCGTATCGGAATCATCGTCGTTCTCACCGGCCGTGGTCAGCACCGAGTCGGCGACGCGCGAATATTCAAACATCCCGACCCCGCGATGGGCACCGGTGCGGAAGCTCGCGAATCCGAGCGACGTGTAGATGCGCGAATTCGCGGGTCCGGGGCGCGACAGCGGGATAAAGCATTCGACGCTGCCCTCGGGTTCGCACGGCGACCCGTCCGGGCGGGTTAACGATGCGAAAATTCGATGCGGCGGCTGCTCGACCGACGGCGTATCGATCGTGAGATCGCGCAGTTGGCATGCCGACCAGCCGCCGGCGCCGAGGATCCTGGCGCTATGACCTGGCGGCGCGTCGCCTGTCGCGACGGCGCGAGCTTCTAGCGCACGCGGCGCCTCTCTACCTTCGAAACACGCCCAGATCATCCGGCGCGCGTTGAATTTCTGCGGCCCCAGACCGGTAAACGATATTCCTGCACGGGCAAACCCGTTCACCGTGCGCGCGGCGCCGTCGATGCGAACCTGTCCTGCAATTCGGCCGAATGAAACGCCCGGCGAGCCACTATTCTGCGCGGCACCGGCTGCGGACAGAATCCGCTCGAAGTCGAACTCGCCGCCAGCCTGATCGATTTCGAAACGCGCGTTAACTTCGGTGTCGCCGTCGAGCCGTCCCGATGCAAGCGCGCGTTCGATGCTCAAATACGCGGTGGCATCGGGCACGATCACCGCGGGTCCGCGAAACGCGAGCACGATCGATTCGCCCTCGCGCCTGAGCGAGAGCGGACCGTGAATGACGGCGCTGCCGGAAGGCGTCGGCCGGCCTTCGGCGGTGAACAATGCTGCGCGATGGCGATCGAACAGCATCATGATTCGCGCGCCCATGCCCGCGCCTCCGACGTCGAAGCTCGCCATCGCGCCGATCCGCGCCGCTGGGTCGTAGAATTCGATCCCGACGCGTCCGGGCGCCGCGACCGATGCGGCCGCGCCGATTTCGGATCTGGCGACTGGCGGGCGCGGCGCGCGATTTACAACCAGGGGTGCGCGAGGGGCGTGCGAATCAGCGCCGTTTGCCGAGAAAACCTGGGCGATGGCGTCCTCGCATCGGGCGCGCAACTCGCCGGGCATCCGGACCGAGACCGACAGTTCGAGTTGGGCCGCATCGACGACGCCGTTCATGGCGGTCTCGGCAATGGATCTGAGCGGCGCGTTGGGGCTGTGGCGATGACGCGCGGTGAATGCCTGCAAAAGGTTTTGCAGGCCGCCGCCCGGGTAACGCATGCCGTAGGTGGGTTTGATCCCGTGCTGATGCAGGCGGTGGGCGAGCCCGGCCAGAGGGCCGTTGATAAAATCGTCGCTGGCCGAGACGCAAGCGGAACCGGGCGGCCGCAGTTCGCCGCCTGAATGTCGCAGTCCCACTCCGAAATCGAGGCGCGGCTCGATAATGTTCCAGCCGTGGATGAGCAGCACCACGGCGCGCCCATGACGCGCGACGATTGCGCCGACCCGAAGAGCTATCATTTCGAGCAGCCACGGCGCGCGCTCGGTCACTTGCGACAGACGGTTGCAGTCGAGCCGATTGCGATCCATCGCGACGTTGATCAGCGCCGACGCGCCAAGTCGCGCCGCAAGTCCGCGCGTGATGTCGGCGGTATGAAGGTCGTTGACCTTGGGATTCGGGATCGAGCGCGTGCGCGGCTCGGCGCGGCCGCCGTGCGGCGCGATGAGCAGGATGGGAGAGTCGGAATCGATCACCTCGAGCCATGACTCCGAGGCGGCGGACGCGCCAGCAGGCTGTTGATAAATCACAGCCTGCTCCCCCTCTCTTGTCTCCCCCGCAAAAGAGCGGGAGAGAAGATTAAGGAAGGAAGCCGTTTTACGCAGGGTGTTGAGATCGAATTTGGAGAAGGCTCGATCATAACCAGGTTTCTCAAAACCCTGCTAGTGAGCGCGGATTCAGGCATTGAGATCGACGCGGCTGCGCCTGGACTTGAGCGCGGCCCGCGCCTGAAGCGCGAACGACGCGATGAAGTAGTAGGCGATGAAACTCAGCCCGGTCCACAACATGATGGGATTCACGGTCGGTATCATCAAGACCGCCGCGACCGTCACAAACGCCCAGATTATTCCAAGCGTGAGCGTGACCGGGCGGAGCGGGACTGTTTTATTTGGGTAAATGAACTTGAGCGGCGTGAACACCATCACGGCGAAAATCAGCAGTACGGCAACGTTGAAGACGGCGCCGGCGCCGAGACAGAAAAGATAAAACGCGACCAGGTTCCAATAGTTCGGGAAGCCGAGGAAGTAATTATCGTCGGTCTTGGCTTGCGTCCGGCAGAATCCGTAGACGCCTGCGAGCACGACGAAACACGCTAGCCCCAGGCCCCATCGCGAACCCGGTATGATCCCGGCCTCGAGCATCAAAAACACCGGCGCCACCGTGTAGGTGAGGTAGTCCACGATGTTGTCGAGCAGCGCGCCGTCGAAGCTCGGCACCCGAGTCTTGACCATCAGCCAGCGCGCCAGCGGACCGTCGCTGGAATCGATCGCCGTCGCCGCGCCCATCGCAATGAACGACGCGCGGAAGTCGCGCTGCGAGGCGAAGTAGATCGCGAGCAGGCCCAGCGCTGCTCCCAAAGCGGTGTACAGATGCACGCCCCACGCGCAGGCGGTGAGAAATTTCTGCCTCGGGATTACCCGGGGCAAACTTCCGGCTGCGCCTGACGAGGTCAAGTCATTTGTCCGGCTTGTAATCGCGCGGGCCGAAATACTCTTCGAGCACTGTCATGAACGGCCCGCATGCGCGATGTTTTTTCACCAGCCGCATCGCTTCTTCGAGCGACATTTGCCGGTACGCGCGCAGGAACGCAATCGCAAGCGTGGGCGCGCGGTTCATTCCGGCGTTGCAATGCAGATAGACGCGCGAACCGGAACCGACCAGGTCGCGAAGATCGTGCAGCGCCGCTTCGAGCTGCTCGGCCATCGCGTCCGCGCTGCCATCGGGGATGGGCGTGCGCACATAGTCGATCCCATGCGCCGCGTACTCCGCGCTCAGGCGGCGATCGTCCAGCCCGTTCAGGCGCAGATCCTCGTCGTCCTGTAGATTGTGAACCGCGGTGATCCCGTAGGTATCCTTCAACCAGCCGATGTCGGCATGGCTGGGATATTCGCCGATCAACAATTCATCCGAGATTACGCTGACCGACGGCCGGCGGTCGCCGCGAGTTGCATGCGCGCCACGCTCGTGGCGAATACTGAACCAGTCAACCATCATCCAAATGTAACCATCCGGCGCGCAACTATTCCAGCGTCGGTGCGCAGGCGAGCAGTATCGCCAGGGTCGCAAGCGCGAATCTGCGCACGAAACCAGGCATCACGCTTTGGCGTGGCCGCGCGGAATTTCAGGCGAGCGATCGGACCTGGAATGCGCGCGTTTCACCGGTTCTGTGCCGCTTAAGGGCGTGCTCGATGCGTCTGCCGTCAGCGTGAGCCTCGGGCGCGAGCCGGATAATGCGGTAACTGCAGTGCGCATCAGATCGGCGATCTTGCGATAGGCGCCGGCGCCTTCGGAACTCTTGGCCACTTCGAGCAGCTCGGCGGCGGTGATCGCGCGGCCGATTCTGACTTCCACCGGATGGCGCCGCGGGACGAGGCTGCCTTTGCCCATCACGTCATGGGTGCCGCGAATCAGGATGGGCAGCACGTCGCATCGGCTGCGCAGGGCGAGGAATCCCGCGCCGCTCTTGAACTCGTGGATTTCACCGTCGGCTGAGCGGGTGCCCTCGGGAAACATCAGGACACTGCGTCCCCGGGCAAGCTCGGCAAGCGCGTCTTCGAGCGATTCGAGTTGCGCGCGTTCGCGATCGAACGGCATCAACGAGGTGAAGTTAGAGGCGAGAAAACGCCGCGCCGGGGTGTTGAAGAAATAGTCCTTGGCGGCGAGCACCCGGATATCGTCGCCGATCGCGCCCAGCGCGTAACCGACCAGGCCGAAGTCGAGATGACTTTAATGGTTGGCGACGACGATGAAGTTGCGATTGGCGGGGATATTGCCGCGCCCGAGGACCTTCGGCCGCAACCATCCGTCGAAAATTGCCCGCTCCGCTCCACGCACCGCAATCCGCCCGAGCCACTTCATCGGCGCGGGCAGGCGCGGAGTGTAGGGCTCGGCAAACTTTGCGTACGAGGGCATCCGATGGCGCCCGCTGCCGCCCCCTTGGCTGGCGAGGATTTGGAGGTCGGCGACGGTGCGCAGGTCGGCAATTTCCTCGGGCGCGATCTCGCGGCTCGCGCGCTGGCCGATCAGTTCGCCGATTTCAGCCATTGCGAGCGAGTCCAGCCCCAGGTCCTCGACCAGCCGCGTCTGCGGTGCGATATTGACCGGCTCGGTGGCGATTAGCGCGAGCGCTTCGGCGAGCCAGGTCTCGACCTCCGAGCTCCCGGCCTCGGCGGTGGCCTCGCTCGGGCGAACCTCGAGTATCCGCCGCAACGTTGCGATCACGTCGGCGCGTTTGATCTTGCGGGTGCGCGTGCGCGGCAGTTCGGCGTCGGTGAAGCGCAGTATTCTGATTCGCTTATGCGCGCTGAGTTCGCCCGCGACTCGGTCGAAGTCGCTGCGCAGCCCATCTTCCACGGCGCGGCGGCTCTCTCCGCGCGAGTAAGCGGGCACCACCAGCGCCGCGACCTGCTCGCCATCGCCGACCTTCAAGCCCACGACCGCCATCTCTTTGACGTATTGCGAGCGGCCGTAAATTTCTTCCAACTCTTCGATGTAGACATTGTTGCCGCCGGAATCGACGATAACTTCCTTGGCCCGGCCGACAATGTACAAGCGGCCATCGTCGTCCAGCCGCCCGAGGTCTCCGGTGTGAAGCCATCCATCGGTCAGAGCTTCGGCGGTCGCGGCCTCATTGCGCCAGTAACCCGCCATCACGTTTGGCCCGCGCGCCACTATCTCGCCGATTCCACCGGTTGCCGGTGCGAGCTTGATCTCGACTCCCGTGAGCGGCCGTCCTACCGAACCGGCTTGCGGCGTTTCGTCGGGCCGCGCCGCGGATAGAACCGGCGCTGCTTCAGTCAATCCGTAACCTTCGAGCAGCCGGATTCCGATATCGTTAAAAAACTCCGCCACGCGATGGGGCAACGCGGAACCGCCGCTGACCGCCAGCCGCAGCCGTCCGCCGAGCGCCGAGTGTACCTGGCGGAAAACAATCGAACCGAAGTTCAAACCCGAGTTCGAGTCGAGGCGCCGATTCAGCTCGCGCAGATTGTCGAACGCGGCGTGAAAAAAAGGACCGCGCGCTTCGACTTCATCGACGATCCGGCGATGGACCGCCTCCCACACCGCGGGCACGCCGATCAGCGCGGTCGGGCGAACGTCGGCGAGCGTGCGCGACAGCGTCTTCACATCGAGCTCGAGCGGATAGACAATCCTTGCGCCGCTGGCCAGCGGCAGCAGCATCCCGCAGGTGAACTCGAACGCGTGATGAAGCGGAAGCAGCGACAGCACCACGTCGTCGGCGCCGAGCACGAAGACCCGCGACAGCATCGCGACTTCGGCGGCGAAGTTGCCGTGCGACAGCATCACGCCCTTGGGCGCGCCCGTGCTGCCCGACGTGAACAGGATCGACGCAAGCGCCTTTCGCTCGGGCGGCGCGGCCGGCGTCTTGGCGTTGCCGCGCATGATGAATGGACGCGCAAGCTCGGCCAGGTCGAGTTCGATGAGCTTCGGATGAGCATCGCTGAGCGCAGAGCCCAGCCGCCGGCGAACCGCGCTCGAGCGAATCGCCGCGGCGGGCTCGGCGATCTTGCAGATCGGCGCGAGTTCCTCGGCGGACATCAAATGGTCCAGCGGCACCGCGATTGCGCCGGCCCACAGGATCGCGAAATAGCCCAGCACCCAGTCGGGCGAGTTCTCGCCGATCAGGAGCACCCGGTCGCCCGGCTTGATTCCGCGCGTGGCGAGCAGCAGCGCCGCGCGACGGGCCTTGTCGCGCAGCTCGCGATAGGTCATCCGCGTCTGCTCGCCGGACGGCCGGCGCGCGATCATCGCGACTTGCGAGCCGTAGCGGTCGGCGGCGCGATCGAGCATGTCGACCAGGCTGCGATGACGCGGGATCGACTTGGGCCTGCCGCGCGTGTGGAGATCGAGTTGCGGAAAAATATGGCGGCGCAGTCCCGGCAGATGAATGTTGATCCAGTAGTCGCGCCAATCTATCTGATCGGGACGGAACGGATGGCGCTCGACGTCGGCGGGTTTGAGCGTCGCGTAGAGCGCGCGAATGTTGCCGGCGTGAAAAGTATAAACCAGCTCCTGGATATAGGGGCGATAGACCTCGACCAGTTCGCGCGCTAGCTCGGTGGTCTCCCTGAACTTGTCGATTCCGGTCTCGATCTTTTTCGCCCGCTGATTTTGCTCGCCCAGCACGCTGCGCGCGAGTGCCGCCGCTTGCTTGAGAATCTGCGGAACCTTGCGGCTGGCCAGCTCGTAAGTATTCTGCGACACGACGACTGCTTCGAGGTGCGGCCCCAGCCAGCGCATCGAGCCGCCGTCCTTGCGATGCTCCCGGCGATTGCTGAGCGCAGTCAGCTCGACCAGCCGGCGCATCGGCAGCGGATTCCGGTCCGAAGTGCATAGCTGGTAGATCGGCTTGTGCTTGCGGGTAAGCAGCGCCCCGAGGATCGGAATCATCGCGTGCGCCGCCAGATCGACCGGGATTACGTCGAGCACCAACTCCGCCTTGGCCGGATAAAAGCGGTAGCCGCGGCCGGCCAGATAGGTCAACGGCGCGCTGGTGTTGACCCCCTGGTTCCATCCAGGAAAGGGATCGCGCAGCGCGCTTTCGATCACCGCCGGTCGCACTACCGTGACGTTAAGCGTATCGCGCTCGGCGAGCACCAACTGTTCGCCAAGGCTCTTGGTGTAACTGTAGGTGTTGGGCCATCCCCAACTGAGCGCGCGCTTGCGCCCGACCTCCTTGAGCCGCTTTTCGACCCACTGCTTGCGGCGATGCTCCACGGCGGACTCGCGCGGCGCCTCGGCGTCGCCGTCTTCGCCATGAAACTCGGCATGACGCAGTTGATCGCGCGATTCGGCCTGCACCCGTTCGACCGCCGCCAGCGCGTCGCGGATCTCGCGCTCGAGCCGAAACGACTTGCGCCCGTCGGGACACCAGTTATCCGGGATCTCGTCTTCGTAGCGATGGCCGTCGGCGCTGCCCGCGACGTAGCAGGTCGACACATGCATCATCGCCGCACCGAGCTTGCGGCAGAACTCGATCACGTTGGCGACGCCTGTCGTGTTGACCTCGAGCGCCCGTTCCAGCGATGCCTCGAAGTTCACCAGGCCCGCGCTGTGCACCACCGCGTCGAGGCTGCCCGGCTTAAACGGCTTCGCTTCTTCGCCCAGCAGGCCCGGGTTGGTGATGTCGCCGGGAACCACGACGATCTTGTCTTCGATGTAGCGATCGAACTTTTCGCCTAGATGCTCACGCAGCGGCGCAAGCACCGGCGAGTCGAGAATTTCGCGGCGCAGACGCCCGACGCTGCTGCGCCGGTCGCCGCGAATCAACAGGTAGACGCGCTCGATCTCCGGATGCCATCGCAGCAGGATCGCCAGAAACACCTTGCCCAGGAATCCAGTCGCTCCCGTCAGCAGGATGCGCCGCCCGGCCAGCACCTGCTCCAGCGCCGGCATCGACGACGCGCCGCGAACCGCCCCGTTGCGCTTGCCGTTGCTACTCGACATCCGCGATCACCAGCGGCGGCAGGTGCAGGTAGGTTATTGAGGCCGAGCGCCCCAAGTCCGACGTCGCCATCGCGATTGCCTCGTCGAGCATGTCAGCCGCTTCCCATCCAAGCCGCGCCGCGACTTCCGGCTCTTCGCATCCCGCGGCGATCACGCGCCCGACGTGCTGCCGCGCCGGCTCACCCCAGTACCACATGTAGAACGGATG
>Ga0187817_10002162_pt1 | contig 10035 bp, 9 predicted proteins | sample NC_wetland_sal_i_17_FD_132431 | JGI IMG/M metagenome (GOLD analysis project Ga0187817, IMG submission 132431) | Wetland sediment microbial communities from Neuse River Estuary, North Carolina, USA - SO4_2 | ecosystem: Environmental > Aquatic > Freshwater > Wetlands > Sediment | place: USA: North... | reverse complement strand
CTCACAAGTAGGACAGCGCATGACCGTCCCCATGGCGCTCTTGTAGACGGTGAGTTCACCAACTATCCTGGTGGTGCCGCAATGAGCACAGGTTTCCTCGACGAGCGTCATTTCAAACGGGAACACTTCCCGCAAGATACCGCCTGCGGCATTCCCATCGAGTGTCGTATTGTCCATTAGGAACCTCCTGTCGGACCGAAACGCTCCGTTTTGATGCGTGTCGGCTCATATCCCAGCGGCAGCAGGTCTGTTGCCGCCGTTTCGACGAACGGTGTCGGGCCACAGATGTAGGCGAGAGGATGCTGCTCCACCGGCCAGGCGATAGCTCGCAAGAGCTCGGCGTCGATGCGACGGCTGTAGCCCACCCATCCTGGCGGCTGTGTCCTGGTGAGCGTGTGGATCACCTCCAGGGCCATGCCGGTCCCGACAAGGCGCTCCAGTTCGTCTCGATAGATAATGTCCTCATAGGTGCGAGACGAGACGAGCAACCGTGTCGGGATGCTACTCTCCACGGCCCTGCGGTGCCGGATCATCGCCATCAGAGGCACGATACCTGATCCGCCTGCAATCAGCAGCAAGGGTCCGCCCAGGCGCTCCTCCCAGACAAAGTAGCCGCCGATGGGGCCGCGCAGCTCCAGCTTGTCACCAACGCGCAGTTCCTCGGTGAGGTAGGGTGACACTTCCCCGTCGTCCAGCTGCTCAATCGTGAGCATGATCTGCTGTCCGTCCTCGGGAGGTGAAGCGATGGAGTAGCTACGCTCGGCCTGGTACCCGCCCTCAGCAGTGAGACGAATATCCACGTGCTGGCCAGCCAGGTGCCCTGCCCACTTGGGAACCGCGAGCGTCAGACTCCTGGTTCGTGGCGTTTCCTGGTGGGTGGCGACGACTTCACCAAGCTGCCAGGTTAGTCGCCCTGATAGCGCTGTTCTTTCCATGGATCACCATAATTGTTGTAGCCAAGCGACTCCCAGAAGCCCGGTTCATCCTGCTCGACCAATCGCAGACCCCGGACCCATTTGGCGCTCTTCCAGAAGTAGAGATGAGGGACCAGCAGCCGCGCTGGCCCACCGTGTTCGGGAGCCAGCGGTTGTCCTTCGTAGCTGAAGGCTACCCAGGCTTTCCCACCCAGAACATCGGCAAGCGGTAAATTTGTGGTATAGCCACCATCGCTGAACGCGATGACATATCTGGCGTCGTTGGGATCATAGTCCACCTGTTGCAGCAAGGTCTCGACGGAGACGCCTTCCCAATGGGTATCGAACTTGGTCCATTTGGTGACACAACTGATGTCGACGGTTGGCGTCTCATGGGGAAGGGCCAGCAGTTCCTGCCAGGTCCAACGCTTTGGCTCTTTGACGTTTCCTATAATCGAGAAATCCCACCGCTCCAGGGGAGTATGCGGGGTTGGACCAGCCGAAAGCACCGGGAAACCGCGCTCAAGATACTGTCCAGGCGGAAGCCGCCCGGCAACGTCACTCTGTTGGCGACGGCCTCGGAACGCCCGCGAAATGAATCCTTCGCTCATGTTTTGTACCTCCTTTGCTTTATTATACATTGAGTTTTTCAAACGGTGCAAACAGAGCCCTTTGTTTCGATAAAGCGGTGGTTTTGTTCCACCAGATTATTCATGATATCCTGAACTCAACCTTCCTCTTCAATCCCGGTGCATCACCTTGATGAGCGTCTGACGTGCTGATGGAAACAGATCATCCCATGCGGTGGTTTGCCAATCGTCGAGACTGTCTCGAGGGGGAATCCAGGGTGGGAGGGAAACCTGTAGAAAATGCGCCAGGGCGCTCACAAACGGCTCATACGTCCCTCGTAGCTCAGCCAGCTTCTGCTCTGTTGCCGTTCCCCCATTCAGGAGGATGCTAGACTGTGCAAGTACGTCTCGGAGGTGGGCAAATTCGGCCGATGAGAGCCGATTCACTCCTGGTATGGGTGGTACACGAAAGACCAGGGCAAGGTCGACGGCTGTATGGCGGGCCATAGCAAAGACAAACCTGGCTGGTCCGTCCGGAATACTCTCAGTGCCAGCCAGGATGAGTGCACACGTATCCAGGATCACCGTCAGGACTTCCAGCCAGGATTGTTGATCATGTTGCGAGCGGTAGTAGGCCAGGACAGGATAAGACAGGTGGCTCTCCAGGATGTCCGCGCACCAGGGCTCCCATTCACGCAGCATTATCAGCAGTTCCTCGACATGCTTCCCGGCGCAATTTCGACGGAGCAACTCCGCTGCAGTTGCTGGGGAACCTGCCCGTGCGTCCAATAATGAGATTCTCAGTTCACGCCGAGAAAACGCTTGGTAGATGACGGGCATGTAGCCGATCACCAGTGCCAGAAAGCCGAACCCCAAGGCGACCTCGATGACCACCAGCAAACGTGCCACACCTGGCAGGGGGGTGACGTCACCCAGGCCAAGAGTGAAAAACGTGGTTCCGCTCAGGTAGAGATAGGTGACGAAGCTGATCGTCTTGTCAGGGGCGTTCAGTGGAAGAGCTAATCCCCACAGCAGCAGCCCAAATGCGAAGACGAAGAGCACGGCCCAGAACCCGAACAGTGTCAACAAGGAAAGCGGGCCGAAATAGCTCAGATAATACTCTCGTCTTGTGTCTGGTCGCACGATGCGGCCGAGGGATTTCCACCCCGTCCAGGTCACACGATAGAAGAGTCGGGCGAGGCGGAAGCGTCGTATCACTCGGCGGGGTAAGACGACCGTCTCAAAAGCGTCCTGGGCGACCAGCAGAATCACCACAATCCCGAAGATGACCGCAAGAATTCTCATTGTTTCCTCCTTAAGGCACGGTTCAAAAGAACTTGACAGTTCCTTATCAACAGAAAGGTCCAGCCCTCTTTCGTTGTTTTATCACACACCTCCTGTTGCATCGACCAGCCGGACAGGTTCGCCAGTCTCAGCTGAGCGAGAGATCGCGACCAGTGCCCGCATGGCTGCCACACCGTCGTCAATATCTGCCCCCTGCATAGGGGCCCCGTGCAGGATGGTGTCCGCAAAGCCCTCGACCTGCAGCTTGTAGAAGTGAGCGTCCTTGCCGAGCAACCGGTGGTACTGGCCGTCGCGGACGGAGAAGCACTCGACGTCGCTCGAACGCAAGTACCAGGGGTTGTAGGTCTTGCCGACAACGCTGCCGTGCTCGCCATACACCTGGAAGCCTTCGTGCCAGTCCATTCGTACTGGGATCGTCAGATCGAGATGACCAACGCTGCCGTCTGCAAACGTGGTAGCAACAAACCAGCAGTACGCATCGAACTTCTCGACGTGCCTGGCCTGCACGCTCGTAATCTCGCCACCCAGGAAGCGAGCCGTATCGACGAGGTGGCTGCCGTGGCTCAGAAGATAGTAGCGCTGCTTATCGGCTCTCGGGTTGCCTGTCGGCCGCCTTGCCTGGGTACTGGTGACCAGGATGGGTTGTAGATTGGCCGTCTCCTCGTAGCGGTACGTCGAGTCGCAGTACCAGGCCTTGAGCGCTAGCAGCTGTCCCATCTCTTCACGAATGAAACGGTGGGCGAAGGCAATGCCCGGGTCGAACCGCTTCATGGTCCCCACCTGCAGATGCAGCTCTGACGCCAGCACCTGCTCGCGCAACTCCTCGCACTCCTCAATGGTGACGCCAAGGGGCTTCTCCACCAGCACGTGTTTGCCTGCCGCGACGGCCTTGAGGGCAGCCCTGACATGGAACTGATCGGCGATGGCAACGATGATGGCTTCCACCTCTGGGTCAGCCAGCATCTGGTCGTAGTCCAGGTAGGTGACCCGAGGTTCATGTACCGCGGCCATCCTGGTGACAAGGTCTTCCGCTATGTCGCACATGGCGTACAACTCGGCATTGCGGGCCTTGCGGCAGGCCTCAAAGTGGGCCGCTTGCGAGATGGGTCCACAGCCGAGTACACCTATCCGTAATTGTCGTGGTTCCTTGTTCATTGCATTTCCTCTTGACTGAGTATACGTTCCTGCGTCACAACCGGTTCGATCCCCAGACCCTTCAGACGCGTGTAGGTATTTGTGAGAGCCTTGTGATACCACCCTCGTGAAATGTGATAGCTCTGTGATTAGTTCAATCTATGCTCTAACAGAGAGAAGCTGTATGGGCTCCGTTTCGGGATCACCCGACAGAATGGTCAAAAGGAGAACAACGATGTTTAAGCATATTCTCGTTCCACTTGATGGATCAACACGAGCAGAAAGCGCGCTGCCCGCCGCTGCGCGCATCGCGCGAGCGTATGGCGCTTCTATCACCCTACTACGCGTCGCAGAATCGCCTGCCGAATATGGTGCATACTTGCGGACATTAGTTGAAGATGAGAAAGCAGAGGCTACGAGTTACCTTGAAAGAGTTGCCAAATCCGATGAGTTGAAGGGCATCGACACCGATATCAAAGTGCCTGGCGGCGTAGTAGCCCCAACCATTATCGCGGCAGTCCAAACCGCCCATGCCAACCTGGTCGTCATGTGCAGTCATGGCTACACAGGCTTCAAACGGTGGGTCCTGGGCAGCACTGCTGAGAAAATCGCGCGCCATGCCCCTGTACCGCTCTTGATCCTGCGCGAAGGTGAGACATTCTCCGCGCTTTCCCCGCAGAAACCGGTGCGCGCCCTCGTGGCGCTGGACGGCTCACCCTTCTCGGAAGCGGTATTTGAACCTGCTATCTACCTGGTCGCGGGCTTGGCCTATACCCTGCCGCAATCAGGGGAGTTGCACTTGCTGCGCGTGATCGATCTCCCACGCACCAGTGGCAGACTGAGAAGTCAGGCCAACATCGATAGCCAGACCAGGGATCAGGCAAAGCAGGAAGCGCATGCCTACCTGGACGGGCTGATGGCTCGCTTGGACGAAACCGAGCTCGCAGAACTCAACATTGAGGCAACCACCTCGGTTGAAAGCGATCCTGATGTGGCGGAAGCGATTATCAAGCAAGCAGAAGGCTCTGAGACTGGCAGCTATGATCTGATTGCGATGGCGACCCATGGGCGCGGTGGCATCGATCATTTCGTTATGGGCAGCGTCACCGAGCGCGTGCTGCATACCACGAAACTTCCGTTGCTGGTTGTCCGCCCATCGAAGACTCGGACATCACCTATCGCAAGTAGCAAGGAGACAGGCAAGGAAGAGGTGATGGTGATCGAGACGACGGAGACAGAGGTGCAATCCTGGACTGGGTTGCTCTAAGGAGCATCTTGTTTAGCAAGGAGCAAAGGTCGTGGTTCAGATACCGAGAGCAACCCTTCACCATCAACAGAAATCACCAGCCTTCCTTCTGCTGGCGTGGTTTGCTCTCAGCTTCCTGCTTGTTCTCTGGAGCGGTTGCGGTACCCAGGGCACCAGTAAGAGCGCTTTGACTGCTCCTGTGGCTCAAACTCAGTCCTTCCACCAGGTGCAGGTGCATCTTGCCCCAGCACCCACCATCTCCACGACTGTACATGTCGCACAGAGGCATCTCTATACCTTCTCAACGTCCAACGTCGGCCTGATGCAGCCAGCAGTGGATGCACAAGGCAATGTCTGGGTTGGCGAGATGCACGCCAACCGCCTCGGTTGCCTCAACTCGCAGTCAGGAGTCGTGACCAGCTGGACCCCTCCTGGTGCGCAGGATGGTATCATGACTACGACCGTCGATACACAGGGAAACGTCTGGTTCACTGAGCAGAACGCTAACTACATCGGGCGCTTTGAGAAGGGGCAGCAGACCTTTCACATCTTCCATCTGGGTACGTGGAACGGGAACCCTCTCGGACCGCAAGACCTGCACTTCGATAGCAGGGGTTTGCTCTGGTTTACGGCAGAGGCGGCGGGAGCGATTGGGCAGCTTGATCCCAGGACCGGCATCATCCGCCTCTGGTCTGTCCCTTCTCCCGCTCCCGCAATACCATCTTCTCCCTATAGTCTCACCGTCACGCCCAACGGGCGAGTCTGGTTTGGCGAGTTTGCAGGCGGTGCGATTGGCACCCTGGACCCGCAGACAAGCCAGATCACCCTCTATGACCTGCCCAACCCCCAGGCCCAGCTCTTCTCGCTGGCGATGGATACCACAGGACGCGTCTGGTTTACCGAAGTGTTACCCGGCAAGCTCGGCATGTTGGACCCGACGACTGGCACCGTGACCGAACTGCCTGTGCCGGCCCTCTCAGGGGGCCCTCCCGCGTTGTACGAACTTGTCATTGACCACAAGGGGAATATCTGGTTTGTGGACGTCAGTGCTAACACGCTGGTACGCTACGCACCAGAGAAGCAGAGCTTGACGTTCTTCCAGCTCTCCCTGCCTGGGATTGTTCCCTTCGGTCTCACGCTCGATCCTGCTGGCAGGTTGTGGTTTACGGCTGGTGGTTCCTCAGCCAACTATGTCGGGGAGATGACTCCATAGATGTACGTAGACTCACTTAGCCGGAGTCCTTCACCAGCTTCGATGAGACGAACGGGCTTGGAGTTCAATCCTGCCTGAAGATTGCAACCATTTTGTCGTGGCTAAGTGGTCTATTGTGCTGGCTGCATGCTTGAAGCGTGATGATTGCCGTCTGACAACACATGCCGGCGAAACTGTGAGAGGAATGTGAGATAAGAAGCACCTCTTGTGACCCATCTGAGAGAGTGATGATGTATACACGTAGCATGATATGTATGGATGCTTGAGTTTGGTGACTTCTGTTCCAACACTCAGCAAAACACGAGAGAGAAATAAGTAGTGCTTCTGATTGGAGCAACAAAGGAATCAGTCTCATCGAGGTTCTTGATGGAGCAGCAAGTAGGCATGGGACAAAACCCATCCAGATCGGAGAGATCAAAATGCGTAACAGAGTAATATGGTTCGTCGTAGGTGCAGTCCTGGTGAGCATTCTGGTCCTGGTCGGCGCAGCTGGAGTGATCGCCGCGAGGGCGGGAGCTTTTGGAGCAGGTGGCTCACCGCAGGGCACGGCTTCGCAAGAAACTGCGATCTTCGGTGTTTCACACGTCTTCATTCACGATGAGGTATTCTCCCCCTCTCACATCGAAGTGGTTCTCGGCACGACAGTGACCTGGACCAACCAGGATGATATTCCTCATGGCGTGATCATATCCCCTGGAGTCATCGCTACGCAGGACACATGGCAGAGCGGACCGCTCTACCCAGGAGCGTCGTTCAGCTATACCTTCACGTCGCGTGGAACGTTCGTGTACCACTGTTCTGAGCACCCCGGCATGTCCGGAACAGTGACGGTGATCTAGCAGGCTGAAGAAGAGCCACCCAACTTCTATGTGCAATTGGTGAAATGATTGGAGTTCCTACGAGAATGGACTCCCTAGTAGGCTGCCTTGCCCTTGGCAGACCTGGGAGTCCATTACTTTGCCGCTTGTACCTCAGGTTAAGCAGCAAGCAGATAGCCGATGCCGACCTTGGTAAGGATGTAGCGCGGATGGACAGGATCAGGTTCCAGCTTGCGTCGCAGCCGGTTGATATTCACCTGGAGCATGTGGCTCTCCCCAATATACTCAGCTCCCCAGACATGCTCTAACAACAGGTCCTGTGTCAGGACACGGCCCGCGTTTTGCGCTAAATAGACCAGCAGGCTGTACTCGATGGGCGTGAGCATTATCTCTCGGCCAGCCATCGTCACCAGGTGCTGCGCATAGTCAACCGAGAGGTCCCCGACTGTGGTGCGCATAGCATGGGTGTGCTCACTCGGGATAAACTGCGCCCGTCGCAACACGGCTTGCACTCGCGCCAGCAATTCGTCCACACTAAAGGGTTTGGTGAGATAATCATCCGCCCCCAGGTTCAGCCCGCGCACCTTGTCCTGGTCCTGCCCCCGCGCGGTCACGATGATGATGGGGACCGCAGAGAATTCCCGTACCCGCTGACAGACCGTAAACCCGTCCATCTTGGGCATCATCACATCAAGGAGCACCAGGTCAGGGACTTGCTGCTCAATCTGCTCAAGAGCTTGCTTGCCATCGCTAGCCATGAGGACCTCATACCCTTCGAGTTCGAGATTGCGTGCAATTAAGCGCAGAAGTTGCGGATCATCATCCGCAGTCAAGATCGTCGTTTTCTTTACGGGCATCTTTCTCCATCCTTTTATTCGTGTATGAATCTCTTGATTATGTGCGTTCATCCACCGGCAGCCAAACATGGAAGGCACTCCCCGTGCCGACCTCACTCTCTGCCCAGATCACCCCCCCATGTAATTCTACAATACGCTTGCAGATCGAGAGTCCCAACCCAAGGCCATTGACTTCGCGGGTGAGGCGAGTGTCGACGCGGTGGAAGCGATCAAAGATCCGCTTCAGATGCGCTGGGGGAATGCCGATGCCGGTGTCACGCACACAGATCTCGACCATCTGTTGGGACTCCGGCGCTGATGGCGCTACCACTGACTTGTTGTGACTGCCATCATCGCGATCTGCTAAGGTGTCTGACTCGACCGCAAGACCTGGTGTGAGCATCGGACGCACTACCACTTCAACCCTGCCGCCCTCTGGCGAATAGCTGATGGAATTCTCGAAGAGATTATCCAACAGTTCCCTTAGACGATACCGATCAGCCCATATGATCGGTTCGTCACTGCTAGGATTGCCAAGGCGGTCCTCGAGGCGGAGTGTGAAGATATAGTGCTTTGGCGTGTTCGCCTCTCGTCCAGCATCTGAAGATGCTCCAAGGCGCAGTTCTATGGCAGTGATGGCCTCGCGAACAAGAAAGGCCAGATTCACCAAGGTGCGCTCGATGCTGATGCCGCTTGTCTCCAACAGGGAAATCTCCAGGATGCGGTCAATCACGACCGCCAGGCGATCACTAGCCTGGGTGATAGCTAGAAGGAATTCGTGCCGCTCTTCGCGCGAAATGCGTCGTTCGTGGTTCAGTAGCGTAGCAGCGTACCCTTTGATGGATGCCAATGGACTGCGCAGTTCATGGCTCACCGTTGCCAGCAGTTCCGCTTTGAGCAACTCCATTTCACGTAGCGCCTTGCGGTCGGAAAGGGCTTCGAGCTCAGCGATGCGTTCGACCAGCAGGATATTCATCAAAGCGGATCCGGCAGCATCGGCAACGAAGGGCAGGACAGTCTGCCCCTTCTTCGTGGCAGCGATACACGCGCGCGCATCGTTCCCATCCCAACCGAGCACCAGTAGCGCATAGAAGGGGAAGAATGTGTGACCTGGCTGCCCTGCCCATTCGTCTTGTCGATGGGCAATCGTTTCCTGTTCGCTCGACGGGGTTCCCGAAATTGGCAGCCGACAGATCAGCCAGCAAGGCTCAGCAGAAGGCGACTGGATGCCTGCGTCTTCTGCTGAGAAGGCAGTAACCAACGCAAGCGCCTTCTCCTCGTTCATCCCATGCAAGGCGAACACGCGGAACGCTTCTCTGCTAGAAGGGTGAGGCCTTTCTCCATCTTGCAGGGAGACGAGGACTGCGCCACGCTGCGCCACGCAGAGCGTCAAGAGCCGCTCAAGGAGCAGAGCAGCAGTGGTGCCGGGTGCGTCTCCTCTGGTCAACTCAACTCGGTGTGAGAGCCGTGCAAGGTCTACTAGGACTGCAATGACTTCGGACGCAGGAATCCCGCCAATCGGCTCATCCTCTGCTTCCATCTCATTTCTCACTCATGTGTTGCTGGCAGACTATCTTCTTGTGCCATATGCTTATGTTTTATTATAAATAGGATATTCTCACATTGAAGTCACGAACAAGGCGCTAGCATCACAATCAGGTCACAAAAGCGGGTAACTAACCACGCGCAACGTTACGTCAGTTTTCACGCTGGTTCCAGATCTGCCCTGTACTACGAGTATACGGTATGAGCATCACAGCTTCATCACATCTGAAGGCCGTGTGGTCACATGTAAGTCACAACATAACGGGCTCTCGTCCTTTAGAGGACTCAGGCTGCCTGGGAGGGTCTTGGTATTCAGAGAAGGAAAGGCTTCCTAAAAGGCCAGATTGATATCTACACTATAGGGGAGCGGTAGCCATAATGTGTGCTGTTTGTGATATTATCCGCGTGTGTTGTGATGTGTTTGTGATGACTTCATTCTATGCTTCCTACCATAT
>Ga0187817_10002160_pt1 | contig 10037 bp, 7 predicted proteins | sample NC_wetland_sal_i_17_FD_132431 | JGI IMG/M metagenome (GOLD analysis project Ga0187817, IMG submission 132431) | Wetland sediment microbial communities from Neuse River Estuary, North Carolina, USA - SO4_2 | ecosystem: Environmental > Aquatic > Freshwater > Wetlands > Sediment | place: USA: North... | reverse complement strand
GGCGGAGCTGACGAGTACTGCGAAAACTGCGGACGCGTCATGGTCCTCAAGCGCGGACGTTTCGTCCAGTTTATGGCTTGCACCGGATACCCCGATTGCAAAACGACGCGCCGTCTCGATCAGGGCAAAAAAGTTCCCGACATCCCGCTGGACGAACTCTGTCCGAAGTGCGGACGCAACATGATGATCCGCCACGGCCGTTACGGCGAGTTCACCACCTGCAGCGGATATCCCGAATGCAAATATGTCAAGCAGAACTACATCGGCGTGAAGTGCCCCGAGTGCAAAGAAGGCGACCTCGTCGAAAAGCGCGCCCGCAAAGGCAACACATTCTACGGCTGCGGCAATTATCCGAAATGCAAATTCACTTCGGCCCACAAGCCGATCCCGGAAAAGTGCCCAAGCTGCGGCAGCGAATACCTGGTCGAAAAGAATCTGAAAGCCGGATCGGTCATTGCTTGTCCCAACAAAGAGTGCGATTACGAGCGCCCAGCCCCGCCGTTTCAGCCGAGTTCCGAGGCTGCAGCCAGCACAGGCGTGTAAAAAGGCAACAGGCACTAAGTGGTAAGTAGTCAGCGGTGGGCAAGAGCAAGGATCCCGAAGCTCGCTGCCCATTGCTGACGCCTCTTATTGCAAACGGGTTTCTCTCTGCGTTCTCTGCGGTCGTTCTCCGCGGTCTCAGCATCGAAAGTCTTCTTCCGATGCCTCCGCACCTCATCGCGAATTTTCTGATTCTTCCGAACCTCTTCCGCGTCTAAACTTGCCGTCATACACAATTCACGGAGGAAATGCATGTCCAAGAAAGCAACCGTAGCGGATGCTCAGTTGATAGCTCAACTCTATGACCTTCGGCGCGAGGCCGAGATGCGCAAAGCCCGACATTGGTGGGGAATGGATTTCTTCCCGCAGAATGCTGACGACTTTCTGAAAATCGCCTGGGCCATGGGCACCCAGGAAAATAACTGGCTCCGTCAAGTCGGCGGCTACTGGGGAATGGTCGCATCGTTCGTCAACAACGGAGCGCTGAACGAGCAGCTGTTCCTCGCCCCCGGATTCAGCGGCGAGATGTTTCTTATCTACGCCAAAGTTCACCCCTACATCAAAGAACTCCGCCAGAAACTCAACGACCCCAACGCCTGGAAGGATATCGAAACTGCTGTGACCCACACCAAATGGGGTCGCGACCGCCTCCAGTTCATGATCAAGCGCGTCGAAACCATGCGCGAGAGGCGCAAGTCGAGCTCTCAGACATAGGCTTTCCCTTATCGCTCAGAGCTCGTCGCTCGCTTTCTGTTATGCTAGTCGGCTGTGCGGATGATCTGGTGGTTTCTGATCCTGGGTCTCAGTACGCTGGTCGTTGTGTGCGTTGCCATCGCGTTGTTCGTTCATTTGCGGCGGCATCTGCAGAAAGCCCACGCCGGTCACGACGGCCATGCGGAGCAGGACCACGACCACCCGCCCGACGGCACGCAACACTGAATTGGCCGGTTGCAATCGGGGGAGATGTTGCTATGGCAAAGTCAGCGGTTCAAACTCTAACCACGCAGCACGAGGGCGCGCTTGAGACCTCGCGGCAGGTTGCGCTCGTAGTCGGAGCCAGCCTGTTCGTAGCGCTATGCGCGCAGGTCACCATTCCGCTGATGCCCCTAACCCCCGTTCCGCTCACGGCGCAGAACCTCGGCGTTTTGCTGGTCGGACTGCTTCTCGGCAGCCGCCGCGGCTTCGCCGCCATGATGCTCTACCTCGTTGAAGGCATGGTCGGACTGCCAGTCTTCAACGCGGCCCAGGGAGGCATCGCGCACCTCTTTGGAGTGACCGGTGGATTTCTCCTCGCCTATCCTTTCGTTGCTTTCCTCGCCGGATATATGTTTGAGCGAGGTAAGAAAAGTTTTTCGCGCGCCGTGCTCGCCGGATTCTTGGCGGAAGTGCTCCTGTTCGCGGGAGGCTTGAGCTGGCTCTACGTGTTCACACATTCCCTGGCGAAGGCGGCATACTTCGGCCTGTACTGGTTCGTCGCCGCCGAGATTCTGAAGGTGATCGTCGCCGCCTCAGTCGCAACTGGCTGGAGCCATGATCGGCGCCGAGCTTGATTGGTGAGGGTTGCACTTTGCGTCGGCCCAGACGCAGCCCCGGCAGGGGAACAATTCGTTAGCCCAGGACCTAAATCTTGGGTCAGCGCAAGAAAAATATATGAGTCCCGTCAGGGACGGCACCCGCTCGACCTCAGGAGTTCGCATTCAAATGACCGCAGTATCCGACACCACAAAAGCCCCGGCCGCAAACACCTCCACCGACGTTCGCGAGATCAGCGTCGCCCACAGCCCCGACTCCGACGACGCTTTCATGTTTTACGGCCTCGCGACGCACAAGGTCCGCACTCCCGGCCTGCGCTTCACGCACACCCTCTGCGACATCGAAACGCTGAACCAGAAGGCGCGCGAAGGCGTCTACGATGTCACCGCCATCTCGTTCCACGCCTATCCTTACGTCCAGGACAAATACGCGCTGATGGCCTGTGGAGGCAGCGTCGGCGAAGGCTACGGTCCCATGGTCGTCTCGCCGCGCCCATTCACGGCCAGTGAGATCAAGACCAAGAAAATCGCCGTCCCCGGCACGCTGACTACGGCGTTCCTTGCCCTCAACTTGTTCGCCCCCGGAGTCGAAACCGAGGTTGTCCCCTTCGATCAGATCATCCCGCAGGTTCTAGACGGCAAGTACGAAGCCGGACTTATCATCCACGAAGGCCAGATCACCTACGACAAGGCCGGACTGCACAAAATCGTCGACCTGGGCCGTTGGTGGCAGAAAGTCACCGGCCTTCCGCTCCCGCTCGGAGGCAACGCCATCCGCCGCGCGCTCGGACCGCAACTCATGCCCGCCGTGACTGCGGCGCTGCGCGAGAGCATCCAGTACGCGCTCGATCATCGCGAAGAAGCCCTGGCCTACGCCATGCAATTCGCCCGCGACCTCGACACGCCGTCGGCCGACAAATTCGTCGGCATGTACGTAAACGAGCGCACTCTCGACTATGGCCCCGACGGTCGCGAAGCAGTCCGCCGCCTGCTCGACATGGGCCACAAAGCCGGCATCATCGGCCCCGAAGCCAGAGTGGATTGGGTGTGACCAGCTTCTAGCTGCTGGCTCCTAGCTTCAGTTGCCCCGCTCCGAAATATTGAGTGAGTGCCCGTCCTGTAGGGACGACTGACAATAGCCCGCCCGTTCACTGGCGGGTAGAGACGACCAGCCAATTCGCGTCCCGTAGGGACGCTTGAACCACCTGAGATTTCGCACTAGCCGGTTTGTGATTAGCTAGAGCAGCATGCCCACTCTCCTCATCGACGCCGACGACACTCTCTGGGAGAACAACATCTACTTCGAGCGCGCCATCGCGCGCTTTATCTCATTCCTGAATCATCACGAATTCTCTCCCGAACAAGTCCGCGAAGTCCTCAACGACGTCGAACGCGAATGCATCGTCAAGCACGGATACGGCCTGCACAGCTTTGCTCACGCCCTGGTCGACACCTTCGAGCGCCTGAGCCCAAACCCAGTCACACCGGAAATGCACGAGCAAGTCATCAGCTTTACGTGCACCATCGAGAACCACGCCATCGAATTCCTGCCCCAAGTTCCGGAAACGCTTGAAGACTTGTCAAAGCGCAATCGCCTCATCCTCGTGACTAAAGGCGCCGTCGCCGAGCAGTCAGGAAAAATTGACCGCTCCGGAATCCGCCACCATTTCACCGATGCCGAAATCGTTGCCGAAAAAATTCCCGCTGCATACGCGCACATCGTAGAAAAATTCGAACTCGACCCACGCTCCACTTGGATGATCGGCAACAGCCCCAAGTCCGACATCAACCCCGCGCTAGCCGCAGGCCTCCAAGCCGTCTTCATCCCGCACGGCGACACCTGGATCCTCGAACACGAAGAAGTAAACCAGGCCCCGCCAGGCCAAAAGCTACTGATAGTAGGCCGCTTTGCAGAACTGCGAGAACACTTCTAATCTTGTGTAGGGGCGGACGCATTTCGTCCCCCCCGCGAAGCGAAGCGAGCGGTCAGTAACGCGGACGTTTCGTCCAGCCGGCGTCCCGCTCGCGCCGTTGTCGTCCGCTCAATGTCGGACTCCGCCAAACAAGCCCCGTCCATAGCCCGCCAGTGCCGGGAACCACCCCCGTTACTCTGTTCACATCTTCGTCAATACCGCATCAAACTAACCAACAAGCCGCTCTCGCGCCCTCTCTCAGCCGCGTGTTACGCTCATTCTGCTCTGCGATCTGGCTCCCACTTCGTCTGTGGCGATTCAGACCAACAATCTAAGACGTCTGCTGCACACGGTCGAAGCTCTGTCCGAGCTCGGGCCCGCCTTGACGGCGGAGCGCGAGTTCTCAGAGACTTCGCGGCTCATGCTGTCCGCTGTCATGGAAGCGGCAGGCGCGCGCGAAGGCGCGCTCTTCCTCTTCAACGACAAGCCCGCCGTCCTGACATCCGCCACAAGTCTGGGATTTGCCCTCATGCCCGATCCCGCCTTCATTCCTCTCCTTCCGAAACACGTTCACGCACTCACCGCCGCCCGCGGACCTATCGTTCTCAACTCATCGACGTATTCCGTATTCCTGAGTTCAAACGGCAATGTTGCACCGGAACTGTTCAAGTGTCTCGCTCCGCTGAAAGCCGGGGGCCGCCTAGCCGGGGTCATCGCTCTCGGCCGCCGCCCCGGCGATGCCCTCTACGAAGACAACGAACTCGATGCGCTCGACCTGCTCTGCAGCTACGTCGCGCTCGCCGTCCAGAATCATGCGCTCACTCAAACCATCGCGCAGCGCGTCTCTGAAAATCTGCGTCTCATGGCCTCGCTGCACGGCTTCTACGACAACGCTCTCGAAGCCTTCGCCACCGCCATCGATGTCAAGCACGTCAACATTCACGGACACTCCCTACGAGTGGGCCGCTACGCCGCCGCCATCGGCGATGCCATGGGCATGGTCCAGAGCGAAGTCGCCGCCCTGCGCAGCGCCGGATATCTTCACGACATCGGAAAGGTCGCCGTCGACCGCCGCCTCTTCGGCAAGGCCAGTGCTCTCGATCCCGAAGAATTCCGTGAGATGGCCGATCACACGACAGTCGGTCACCAGATCGTCAGCAGCGTGCAATTCCCCTGGCCGAGAATTCCCGAGAGCGTGCGCTGGCACCACGAGCGCAGCGATGGCTCCGGATACCCCGACCACCTCCTGCAAGAAGATGTTCCACTCCCCGTGCGCATCATCGGCCTCGCCGATTCGTTCGACGCCATGACCAGCGCCCGCCCCTACCGCGCCCCGCTCTCGGTGGGCAGCGCCCTCAGCGACCTGGTCCGCATGGCCCCAGACAAGTTCGATCCCAACGTAGTCCAAGCTCTGCTCATTCAGGTCCGTCGCGACGCCGTAGGCAGCAGCCGCGTCCCTCTGCTCGACACCATGTCGGTCAACATCGCCCCCACGGATATCGACCACCTGGCCTCCACTTTGCAATACAAGATCTCCCGCGGCAAAACCTACCTGATCTAGAAGATGCGGCCTGAGAACTAATCTCATCGCACACTCCGCGTTCTCTGCGCGAGTTCCTCCGCGCCCTCTGCGGTCAAAAGCTGTTGACGAGGAGGACGCAGAGAAATCGCAGAGCACGCAGAGATGTGCCGCCGCGCCTGCCACGGAAGTACCGGCGTTCGGTCTTCGATTCCGTGGGAAAACAAACGCCGGCGCAACCGTGGAAGAGCGGCCCTTAAGGGGCCGCGTAAAGTCGCCGCCAAGAGAAAAGGGGGGCTTCAGCCCCTGAACCCCCTGTCCCACAACAACTTCCGAACCCCCTCCGAACCACCCCATACAGCAACTTTTTCCCCAAAAAGGGTTCATAATCTAGAGAGCTTTCCTTCCGGGAGTACTCATGAGATCCAGATTTGCCCGACTGGCGGCTGTGCTGCTGTGTTTGAGCGTGGCCTGGGCGGTTCCGCAGTTACTGGCCAAGAAGAAAGAGAATCCCGAGGTCGGCGCGAACGAGCAGAAGCGCGCCGTGCACGCTCTCAACCGCGTGACCTTCGGTCCCCGCCCGGGCGACGTGCAACAGGTCATGGCGATGGGCGTCGATCGCTGGATCGACTTGCAACTCCATCCCGAGAGAATTTCCGACAGCGAAATCGAAGCCCGCCTCCAGCCCTTGCGCACGCTGCACATGAGTTCGAAGGAAATTCTCGAAGACTTTCCCGACGGTCAGATGATCCGGCAGGTGGCCGACGGCAAGCGCCCCATGCCAACCGATCCCGCACGCCGCGCCATCTACCAGGTGCAGGTCGCCCGCCTCGAAGACAAACAGGAAAGAGACAAGCAGGAAAAGAAGGAACAGAAAGCAGCCTACAATCCGGCGCCCGCTCCCGCCGCGCCTGCTGCAGAAACGCAAGCGCCCGCGCTCGCGCCCGACGCCAACGGCGCCAAGACCGAAGCCGAACTCGCCGCCGCCGCAGCCGCCAGTCCTGATGCCGCTCCCGCCGACAGCAATTCGATGAACGGTATGAGTCCCGCAAACGGTGAAGCCGCGTCGAACGCCGGCAACAACGAAATGGCGATGGCCGCTCCGCCCGAGCCCAAGCCCGCACCAAAGCTTACCCCGGAGGAGGAAGCCGAAGCGCGCCGCCGCGAAGACCGTCTCTATGCCGACCTGAAAATCCAGGGCCTCCTCGACCTCTCGCCCGACGAGCGCTACAAGAAAGTTCTGGCCATGTCGGCCGACGAGCAAATTGCTTTCGCTGACTCGCTCCGCGGCGGTAAGGGACAAGAGTTCGTCGCCGACATGAATCCGAGGCAGCGCGAAGTTCTGCTCGCCATGAACAACCCGCAGCAAGTCGTCGTCGAGGAACTCTCTCAAGCCAAACTGATTCGCGCCATCTACAGCGAGCGTCAGCTCGAAGAAGTGATGACCGACTTCTGGTTCAACCACTTCAATGTATTCGTCGGCAAAGGCCCAGTGAAGTTGCTGCTCACCAACTATGAGCAGCAAACGATTCGTCCGCGCGCTCTTGGAAAATTTGAAGACCTGCTGGTCGCCACCGCGAAAAGTCCCGCGATGCTGTTCTATCTCGACAACTGGCTCAGCGTTGGCCCCGACTCCATGCAGGCCCTCGGCGGCCCGCAACGGCCCATGGTTCGCTACGGCCCCTACGGACGCCCGCATGTCTACGGTCCGAATCCGAATGCCAAGCGCAAGCAGAATGCCGGACTGAACGAGAATTACGGTCGCGAATTGCTCGAACTCCACACGCTCAGCGTCAACGGCGGCTATTCGCAGCGTGACGTCACGGAAGTCGCCAAAGTTTTCACCGGATGGACGCTCGAGAATCCCAACGAAGGTATGGGCTTCAAGTTCGATCCCCGCAAGCACGAGCCCGGACCGAAATTCGTACTCGGCAAACGCATCAAGCCCAAAGGCATGGACGAGGGCATGGAAGTGCTGCACATGCTTGCCACCAGTCCGCAGACCGCGCACTTCATCTCGCTCAAACTCGCGCAGCGCTTCGTCGCCGACGATCCACCGCCTGCGCTCGTCGATCGCATGGCGAAGACTTTCGAGAAGAAAAAAGGCGATATCCGCGAAGTGCTGTCGACGATGTTTCATTCGCCGGAGTTCTGGGCCGAAACCTCGTATCGCGCCAAAGTCAAAACGCCGCTCGAATTCGTAGCTTCGGCCGTGCGCGCCACCGGCGCCAACGTCGAAGATGCCATGCCGCTCGCCCGCCAGTTGAACAACATGGGCATGCCCCTCTACGGCGCGCAACCACCCACGGGTTACTCGATGAAAGCGGAAACCTGGGTGAGTTCATCGGCTCTGCTGACGCGCATGAATTTCGCGCTCGCCTTGACGGCAGGAAAAGTTCGCGGCGTGAAGGTCGATTCGATCCAGTTGGAAGGAGGCCCACCCGCACCAGCGGATGCAACGGTCGCGCTGTCGACGTTAGAAGCGAAGTTGCTCGCCGCTGACGTCTCCAAGCAGACGCACGATTCGATCGTGGCGCAAATCGAAACGCCAGTAAAAGCCGCCGTGCCAGATCAAAGCAATAACAGCGCAAAGCCCAAGCCAAATGCAAGCCGTCCACCGGACGCAAACCTGATGGCCGGCCTGCTGCTGGGCTCGCCAGAATTTCAGCGCAGATGAGCACCAGCCGCGAAGCGGCGAAAGAATGCAGCCCACGGCGCAAGCCGTGGGTGGACAGAAGAATAGAGAGCGAGCCCCGAAGGGGCGAAAAAACGAAGACGTCTGCTTCAGGGATGCCGATGAAAGATTCAGTACTGGAACACGAACGCTGGCGCCACCGTGGAAGAGCGGCCCTTCAAGGGCCGCGTCAGGCGTCCAATTTGATTGCGGGGCTTTAGCCCCCGGGGGATGCTATGCCAACACGCCGCGTATTCCTTCGCAACAGCGCTCTCGCCGTCGTCGGGACGGCCGCCGTGCCGAGCTTTCTCACCCGCGCCGCCTTCGGCGCCGTCGATGCCGGTACTCGCAACAAACGCCTAGTCGTCATTTTCCAGCGCGGCGCTGCCGATGGCCTCAACATCGTGGTTCCTCACGGCGAGTCGCAGTACTACGCGATGCGTCCCAGCATCAACATCCCAAAGAAATCCGTGATCGATCTCGACGGCTTCTTCGGATTGCATCCGTCGCTGGCACCCTTTCAGCCACTGTGGCAGCAGCGCCATCTCGCCGTTGTTCACGCCGCGGGGTCGCCCGACACGACGCGCTCTCACTTCGACGCGCAGGATTTCATGGAAACTGGCACGCCCGGCGTGAAGATCACCGAAGACGGATGGCTGAACCGCTCTCTTCGCAACCTTGCCGCGACGCAGCAGACTTCTCCGTTCCGCGCCATCGCGCTCGGCCCGTCGCTGCCGCGCATCCTCAGCGGATCCGAGCCCGCGGTGGCGATGAACAACATCAACGACTTTTCGGTCGGAGGAAAAAATCCGAAAGGCTCTCCAGCGGCCAACGCGTTTGAAGCGATGTACGATCACTCGTCCGACACCATGCTGCATGGCACGGGAGAAGAAACGTTCGACGCGGTGAAGATGCTCAAATCTGCCGACCCCGGCAAATACACTCCCGACCCGAATGCCAACTATCCCAAGGGACGCTTCGGCGACAGCCTGCGCCAGCTCGCGCAACTGATCAAAGCGAACCTCGGCGTGCAGGTCGCCTTCGCCGACATCGGCGGATGGGATCACCACGTCAACGAAGGCGCAGTCGAAGGCCAGCTCTCGAATGTCCTCGGCGATTTCTCGCAATCCATCGCTGCATTCTGGACTGATCTCGGCGATCTCGGGGAAGACACAATCGTCGTCACTATGTCGGAATTCGGCCGCACTGCCCGCGAAAACGGTGACCGCGGCACCGACCACGGTCACGCCAACGTGATGTTCGTCCTGGGAGGCCCAGTGAGAGGCGGAAAGGTCTACGGCCGCTGGCCCGGCCTCGATCAATCACAACTCTACGAAGGCCGCGACCTCGCCCTCACCACAGACTTCCGCCAAGTGATCGGCGAAGCAGTCGCAAGACACATGGGCAACAAAAATCTGCAGCAGGTTTTTCCCGGCTTCGACAATCAGCCCGGACGATTCTTGAGGTTCCTCGGGTAGCAGCGGGCGCTGGCGCGCCCGGAAGAATGTTCCTGCAGGAACACATCGTCATGACGATGGCGGCATGACTATGTTGTCATGACGCTGAAGTTATTGAAAACAAAAGGCTACAGCCCTCAACTTGGATAGTCATCGGACCCGCAAGCCTGGATGCCGATTTTATTCGGGCTTAAAGCCCGCTGCCGGAAAACGATGACGTAAGGCCGCGACGAAAAGTACGTCCGCTTTGGGCGAAATCATTTCTAAGGCCGAGAAGCCTCGCCGCCACGCCAGCCACAGCGTGATCGCAAGAAGTCCAACTGTGATCGCCACATTCGGCCAGGCGTTCAGTCCCCATTGTCCGCTCCAGACCAGTTGCAGCTTCGAGGAAAACGGAGACAG
>Ga0187817_10002159_pt1 | contig 10041 bp, 11 predicted proteins | sample NC_wetland_sal_i_17_FD_132431 | JGI IMG/M metagenome (GOLD analysis project Ga0187817, IMG submission 132431) | Wetland sediment microbial communities from Neuse River Estuary, North Carolina, USA - SO4_2 | ecosystem: Environmental > Aquatic > Freshwater > Wetlands > Sediment | place: USA... | reverse complement strand
AGCCACCCGTTGTCGCAGATCGGACGAGAGGCCGCCAGCTCCGCGCCCAACACCTCCGCCAGCTTCTGGACCACCGGGATGTTGTCCGCCTCCTTGATGCCGCGCCCCACCGAGACGATGATCTCGGCCGCCGTGAGGCCGACTGCGCGCTGCGACTCGCGGAACAGTTCCCGCGGTTTCGTGCGGATGGCCGAGGCCGAAAGGTCGGGAGTGAATTTCTCCACCGCCGCCGAGCCCGCGGCAACCTTGTCCGCACGGTACGCGCCCGCCTGCACTGATGCAAAGAACGGCGGCTCGCCCGCGAACCGTACATCCACGTTCATCTTTCCTTGAAAAAGCTGGCGCACCAGCGTCAGCTCGCCGCTTTCCACGCGATGCGCCACCACATCGCTCACCATCACCCGTTCCAGAGACGTCGCCAGCTTGGGCGCAAAATCGCGCACCTGGTACGTGTGCGGGAATAAGATCAGCCGCGGTTTGGCGGCCGCGATAAGCTGGCGCAGCGCCGCCGTGTAACCGTCCGGCGTGTAATCCTTCAGCAGCTCGTGCTCCACGGCGTACGCGCGCTCGAGCTGTTTCCCCGCCAGTTCGCCCGCCAGCGCCGAAACATCGCCGCCAACCACCGCTGCGCTCACCGGCTGCCCCAACTCCGCGCCGAACTGTTGGGCTGCTGCCAGCGTCTCCCACGACATTCTGTGCCACACACCGGCACGCTGCTCTAGAACCGCGAGAACACTCATAGGACCCGTACCTCGAACTTTAGTTTCTCCACCAGCTTAGTTGCGGCTTCCTTGGGTGATCCGTCCAGGATCTGTGTGTGCTTGCTCTTTTCGGGCAGGTACACGCGCGCCAGCCGCACCGACGCCCGCGGCGTGACGCCCAATTCCGCCGCCGTGAGCCGCTTTACTTCTTTCGTCTTGGCCTTTTTAATGCCCATCAGCGTGGCGTAGCGCAGCTTGTTAATGCCGGATTGAATGGTCAGTAGCGCCGGCAGCGGCATATCCACGTGTTGGAACCAGCCGTCTTCCAGCTCACGCTTCACACGGATTCCGCCGTTCTGCTTCTCCACCTGCATGATGATGGTGGCATGCGGCAGGCCCAGCACTTCCGCCAGAATCACGCCGGTCTGACCGTAACCTAGGTCGTCCGATTGCAGCCCCGTCAGCACGAGATCGGGCCTTTCGGCCTGGAGCGCGGCCGCCATCAGCCGTGCCAACGCCAGCGGATCGAACTCGCCGAGCTTTTCCTCCTCCACGTGAATGGCGCGATCCGCGCCCTTGGCCAGGGCCTCGCGAATCGTCTGCGCGGCGCCTTCCGGGCCGGCGCACAGCACCACCACTTCGCCGCCATGCTTCTCCTTCAATTGCAAGCCCTCTTCGAGCGCGTAGGCGTCCGGCTCATTGATTTCATAGGTCAGGTCGGCTTCCTGAATCCATGCGCGCGATGCATCCACGCGCAGAACAGAATCGCGGGCCGGAACCTGTTTGATGCAAACGACAATTTTCACTAGGGTTTACTCCGTGTAACGTTGGAAGATGAGCGCGCCGTTGGTGCCGCCAAAGCCGAACGAATTGGAAAGAGCATGCTCGATACGCATCGGCCGGGCGTGGTTCGGGACGTAATCCAGATCGCAGTCCGGATCGGGCGTTTCGTAGTTGATCGTAGGGGGCGCGATCTGATCGCGGATGGCCATTACGGTAATCCCCGCTTCCAGGCCGCCCGCGCCGCCTAACAAATGCCCGGTCATCGACTTGGTTGAGCTCACAGCCACTTTGTACGCATGTTCCCCAAAACATCGCTTAATGGCCAAGGTTTCGATTCGGTCGCCCAGTTCCGTCGAGGTGCCATGCGCGTTGATATACTCGATCTGCGCAGGTTCCAGGCCGGCATCCCGCAGCGCATTGCGCATCACCCGGTAAGCTCCGTCGCCATCTTCCGACGGCGCCGTGACGTGGTGCGCGTCGGCGCTCATGCCGTAGCCCACCATCTCTGCCAGAATGTGCGCGCCGCGGCGCTTCGCGATTTCCAGTTCCTCCAGAATCAAAATGCCTGCGCCCTCGCCTACCACGAAACCATCGCGCGCTTTGTCCCAGGGGCGCGAGGCGCGCTCCGGTTCGTCATTGCGTGTGGATAGAGCGCGCATGGCCGCAAACCCGCCAACGCCCATGGGCGAAATAACCGCCTCCGCGCCGCCGCAAATCATCACATCGGCATCGGCGTGCTGGATGATGCGGAAGGAATCGCCGATGGAGTGCGCGCTCGTGGTGCACGCCGTCGCGGTAGCGGAATTCGGTCCCTTCGCGCCGGTGCGAATGGAAACATAGCCGGACGCCAGGTTGATGATGGTCGCGGGAATGAAAAATGGCGAGATGCGCCGCGGCCCATGCTCCAGCAGCGTTTTGTGTTCGCGCTCGATGACCTCGAACCCGCCGATGCCGCTGCCAATGTAGACTCCCACGCGCTCATCATTTTCGGCGTCGACCTTCAGGCCGGAACACGATAGAGCGCATTCCGACGCCGCAATGGCGAACTGAATGAAACGCCCCATCTTCTTGACTTCTTTTTTTTCAATGTACTTGTACGGGTCGAAACCCTTGACTTCCCCCGCAATCCGGCAGGCGAATTCGGCGGCGTCGAAAGCGGTGATCGGGCCAATACCGCTCTTCCCGCTTTTCAGAGCCTGCCAGGTGTTTTCGGTGCCAATGCCCACGGGCGACACCAGGCCGACACCGGTTACCACTACTCTGCGCGACAAGTCATTCTCCAGGATCGGTGCAGAAAGCTATTTCTTGGAAGTCCTGCTCTCGATGTAGTCGATGGCGTCTTTGACGGTGGCGATTTTTTCCGCGTCCTCGTCGGGAATCTCAATCTCAAAAGCTTCTTCGAAGGCCATTACCAGCTCTACAATGTCGAGCGAATCGGCGCCGAGATCTTCCACGAAAGACGCATTGTTATCCACCTGGCTCTCGTCTACGCCTAGTTGCTCGACAATAATCTGCTTGACCTTCTGCTCAACGGCCATGATTCCTCCTGGATGTGTGCGAACTCATTGATTCTAGCGATGCTGAAGCCTTCTGGCAAGTTAGGGCCGCATGCGCATTTCCGCCCCTTTAATACGGCCAGCCCGGTCCAGGCGTAGTGTTCTGCCCCGCCATTCCACGGTGGACCCGCCCAGGCCCGCCGCCCAAACGGCAAAACCCCAGGCATCGCGGAAAGGGATCAGGAACCAGTGGCGCGCGGTATCCTGATCTCCAAGCACCAGCGCGCCGGTGGCCACTCCGGCCACAATCCGGACGGCCAGGCACAATAAAGCCACCGGCCACCAGCCCGAAACCACCGCCACCGCCGCCCAAACGCTGGCGTTGGTAATGACGTATCCCATATAACCGGCGGTGCGCGATACGCGAATGGTCCGCGCCCATCGTAATTGGTGCCGCCACACCTGTCCCCACGTATCGTCCGACAGCCGGGTTTCCACCACAGTGGGGGCCAGCACGATCTTGTAACCCAGTTCCCGAATGCGCCGCCCAAGCTGGTAGTCATCCGCCAGGTAGTCGCCCACCGCTTCGAAGCCGCCAATCCGTTCCAGATCCGCCGCGCGCATGGCCATCGTCGACCCAAGTGCGAACTCCGAGACGCCGATGGAGCGCGCCACCAGCACGCTGGGAGCAAAATCCGTCGCGATGCCCAGCGCCTCCCAACGCGCCGGCCAGCTGGCGCCGCGCCCGCGATAGAGACAGGTCACCACACCGGCATCGGCGGCCCCGAGCGGCTCGGTCACGGTGCGCAGATAATCGCTCGCCACAACGATGTCGCTGTCGTTCACCACCAGCAGCGGGTACCGCGCCTGGCGCGCCAACTCCGCCAGCACGGCCACCTTTCCGTTGGGCAGAACGCGCTCCACGGGCACCAGGCGGATAGCGCGCTCGGGGAACTCGGCGGCCAGCCGCTCGATGTCTTCTCGGGCGGCATCGCCAGGATCGTTCAGCCCGAACAGAATTTCAAACTCGGGATAATCCAGCAACGCGTGCGATCGGATGGCTTCGTAGAACTGGGGATCGCGCCCGTGGACCGGTTTCAGGATGGAGACCGGCGGAAGCGGGACCTGCTGGTTCAGTCCAACGCTCTTGAAACGCAGAGCCGCCACGAGCGCAATCACATAATAGAACGCCGCCAGAACCGCGGGCGCAGCCAGCCAGATCACTAGAACGCGAGGAGCACCACTCCGCCAGCCACCAGCACGGTACCCATCCACCGCTTCCAGCCGATGTGCTCCTGGAGCATGTACTTCGCGAGGATGGTTTCCAGGATGTAACTGCCGGCGGTCGCCGGCACGGCGAAGCTCAGATCGGCAATGGAGATGAGTGACATGAAGGCGAAGAAGGAAACGGCCATCGCGGCAATCGACGCCACAATATGCCAGGATTGCGCCAGGGTCGAAGCCACCCGCCCCAGCGCGCCCGGACGGAAATCATGGATCTCGCCGTGGTGCCGCATGCCGATAGCCTGCAGTACCTCACCGGCGGTTGTAGCCAGCACGATAATCGCAACCAGAATCCACTTCATGCCGGTCTCCCGTGCTTATGAGCCCCGGTGGTGCGGGGAACCGTATGGCCTACCAGGGCCACCCCGGCCATGATCAGCGTGACACCCAGCCAGCGCATGAGAGACACGTGCTCGTGCAGCAGGAATCGGCCCACAAGCGCCACCAGAACGTATGCGATCGAAGTGACCGGCAGCACGTAACTAAGATCGGCCCAGCTCAGCAGGGCCATGTGCGAGAGAAGCCACACGATCAGCAACGACACGCCCACTGCCACCCAGGGGTTGAACAGCGCGCGAATATACGGCAGCGGGGAAAGCGACAGCAGTTCTCCCACGCTCTGCATGCCCCGGCTCAAAAACGAATTCCCCAGCACATTGGTCAGCACGACGATGGCAGTGAATATCCGCGTCTTGAACTGCAGCGCTTTCAGGGGGGAATTCATGAAAAGGAATTCGGCTAGTCGCCCGCGCTGGCCGCGGTGGCCGCCTCCCGCTGGTCGCTGACATACCGTTTGCGCTTGGAACGCAGGGCCATATATTCCCGGGCTTCTTTGGTCAGCCGCCGGCGCTCGTGCGAATCGAAAATCGCTTTGCGCACCACGCGCCAGATCACGCGCGGCCGGAAGTAATACTCTCCATAGAACTGCTCGACCGCGTCCACCAGTTCCGCTTGGTCGAGGCCCGGATAGGTGATATTCGGGAGCTGGTGCCCTGCCTCATCAGCCATTGAAATGTTGATCAGGCCGTTCTCTCTGCCGTAGTCGTACAGCTCCGTCCCCGGAAAGGCGTGCGCGATCGACACCTGAATCGTCTCGGCGTCGATCCGTTTGGCGAAGTCGATGGTCTTGCGGATGGTCTCGCGCGTCTCTCCGGGCAGCCCGATAATGAAATCCCCGTGGATGGTCAGGCCCAGCTTCTTGCAGTTCTCGGTGAACCGCAGCGCCATGTCGATGGTGGCGCCCTTCTTGATGTTCTTGAGAATCTGCTGGTCACCCGACTCGTAGCCCACAATCAGCAGCCGGCACCCGGACTCCTTCATGGCCTTGAGCGTCTCGTAGTCCGTGGTCACCCGCGACGTGCACGACCAGGTGAATTTCAAGGGCTTCAACTTGCTGCAAAGGTCTAGCGTGCGCGCCTTCTGGTAATTGAAGGTGTCGTCGTCGAAGAAAATCTCTTTGATGTTCGGAAAAGCGTCCAGAGCATAGCGGACTTCCGCCGCCACGTCGTCGCTCGACCGCACCCGCCAGCGGTGGCCTGAGTGCGTCTGCGGCCACAAGCAGAACGTGCACATGGCCGGGCAGCCGCGAGTGGTGTAAAAGGAGATGTACGGATTCAGCAGAAACGGCACGTTGTAACGGGTGACGTCCAGGTCGCGCTTGTAGACTTTGGTGACCCAGGGAAGTTCATCCAGGTTCTCGATCACGCCGCCTTCCGGGTTGTTGATGATCTTCCCGTTCTTGCGGAAGCTCACGCCAGGCAGTTCTTCCAGCGGCTTGCCCTTGGCGTAGTCCGCAATCTGGTAATCAAACTCCCGGCGCACCACGAAATCGATGGCCGAATTGGCGAGCGCCTTCTCCGGCTCAATCGTCACGGGCGGCCCCACAAAGGCGACCTTGAGCTTCGGGTTGGCGTCCTTCATCATCTCCGCCATCCGCACATCGACGTGAAAGCCGGGACTCGACGTGAACAGCACCAGCAGTTCGAAATCCTTGGCCATCTCCACGGTCTGTTCGATCGAGACCTTGTGCGGCGGTGCGTCCACTACTTTGCTGTCCGCCAGCATTCCCGCCGGATAGCAGATCCAGACCGGGTACCAGTAGGATTCGATCTCGCGGGCGGCGGGCCAGCGGGAACCGGCGCCGCCATCAAATCCCTCGAACGAAGGTGGATTTAAGAAAAGTGTTCGCATGTAATTCGTTTTTTCCTAGAGCCCGAAACTTACCGGCCCGAACCGGCCGCTATAGAAAGTGCAGAATTGTCGGGGAGCGAGAAGTTCTGAAATCGAATCTTCAGCTCCGCCTTCCCCACCAGCCGGGTGTCCACGATGCTGTCGATACTCCGTGGGACCGCCAGACCTCCCTGAATATCGTACTCCCGGACAAACTCGATCCGCCGCAGGAAAATGGACGGCATCTTCGCCAGCCGGCCCGTTTCCCGGACCGGAAGGCACGTCTCAGCGTCGAGCCAAAGTTCACCCTTGAACAAGCCTACTCGTTTCTTTCGCGGTGTCAACCGGAAGACATGCACCAAGCGCCCGTCTTGGTCCAACATTCCCCTGTATTTGAATTTGTAATTGGCCGGCGTGATGGCGACGGATGCGCCGTCACTGGTTTGGGTTTGGGTATCGGCTGCCAGATAGCGCGCGATGACATCGTTCTTGATGCTGCTATCTCCCTCAAAATGAACCGCTTCATACGTAATCCGCCCCAGCCGGGATATTCGCCGCAACGCGTGCAACTTCCCGTGTTTCTTTAGCTTGGGCAGACTCGCCTCGATCTCCACCTCCATCGAGGCTCCCCGTAACCGTTCGCTCTGCGCGCTGGTCGCCGCCGTGAAGTTCTCCACCAAGGCTGCCGGGACGGCGTCATTTCCCAGCAAGCAAACAAACGGAATGAAGGGGATAACAAGACGGGGCCACTTCATATCTGGTTGCAACACAGTAGTTTAACAACTATTGGATGCTGCAATCAATCAGACAGTTCCAACCGCGGACGCGTTTTTATTTCCCGCAATGTCAGTTTCGAAGCACGCGCGTCACCGGCGCAACGCGCGCGCAAGCCTTGGTTGGTTACCGCAACTTAGTTCTGCACCGGAATGGCCAGGCTCGGCGTCGTAAGCGCGCCAAGCTGCGCCGACACCGGAACATCCCCGTTGGGCGCCGTAGCCGGCACCATCACATTGAACTGGTACAGGCCCGGACCGGTCAAACCGCCGAACGCCACCGGTACGTTGGTCCCTCCAATGCTGATGGTTGGCTCCGTCACCAGCAGCAAGGCCGTGGTCACCTGCATCCCGTTCGGAATGGCTGGACTGGTTGGTCCGAAACCTGTTCCGTATAGCACGATGGTCTCGCCCGGTTTGGCGGGTGTTTCGCCGGTGGTCCCGGCGGGCCCAACAATCGAACCATCCGCGTGAGTCGCCGCAACATGTTTCCCGTCGCTCGATGGGAAGAAAGCCGGCGCTAGTGCCTGCACCGGAATAGAGGCGCTTCCGCTGGTCAGACCGTTGTTGTGGATGGTGACCGTCACAGTCCCCGACGTTGGCAGATCCGCAGCGGTCAGGACATTGAGCTGGGTCGGGCTCACATAGTACACGTATGCTGGAGCGCCGCTGATGCTCACGCTGACGCCATCGATTTCAGTGGGAAGCGCGCCGCTCACGAAATCGCCGGCATTCCAGGTGCGCGTGGTCTCGGCGAGATTCGCTCCCTTGATGGTCATCCAGGTGTTCGGCGCGATGGCGCTCGAACCGCTGGCGCCGTTGGTGATGTTGGCCGCCGTAATCGCCGGCGCTGCCTGCAGCCGGCCGAACAGCCCATGATTCCCGTTATCCGGTCCGGGGATACCGGCGGTGAAATAGACCGCGTTCACGTCACCGCCTGAGCCGCCGTTGCCCGCCTGCAGCGCCCACAGATTGGGCACGACAATGGGAGCTCCGATGGTGTCGGTCAGGGTGGCCACATAAGCGCCCGTCGAAGGATTAAACGCGTTGATGGTGCCGTCGCCAAAATTGCCCACCAGCAGGTCACCCGCGAAATCGCCGAAGCCGGCCGGCGCAATGGCCAGCCCCCACGGTGCGTTCAACTGTGATCCGGCAATGAGGTGCAGTAGCAGATTGCCCGCTGTGTCGTACACATCCACGTACCCCAGGCCCGCTCCGGTATTAGCAAAGTTTTTCCCGGCGTTCTGTTGGGCGTAGGCCACGTAGAGCTTGCCTCCGAGATTCTGGACGTTGAAGGGTGCGTAGCCCGCGGGAATCATCGGATCCTTGAATCCGTTCGTCAGCGTCATAGGCGCGAAAGTCGAGCTGTAGACGTCAATGGTTCCCGCCGAAAAATTGGCGGCATAAAGGTACGAGTTGCCATTGCTGACGCCCATCGCCAGCCCGAAATACGATGCGCCCGTGCTCGAGTTGTCCACCATCACGATGGCGCTCCCTTTGTTGACCCCTGGATTCCAGCCGGAGATGGTGCCATCCAGAGTGTCGAAGAGGAACGCGGCGGCCTTGCCGGAAGCGACCTGAAATCCAGTGGTGCCGTTCCACACTGTCCCGGTGGGGCTCCCCGCGCTGCCGCCTGCTTTGGAGACAGGGATGGTGACCACGAGCGGGACTGGGGTGCCGCTGCTGCTATAGAGCGTGGACACGCCTGAGCCGGCGTCGGAGATCCAAAACGGGCTCGAGGGCGACTCCGAGATGCCCCACGCCCCGACTAAGTGGGAGTCGGTGTAGTCGGCGAGGTCGGGGATGTCCGAAACCAGATTGCGCACCAGATATGCATTTGCGGCTTCGAGTGAACTCGAAGCTGCAAGCATGGATAGACAGAGAGCGAGCGACGCGGTCATTTTCTTCATGTGTTGTAGGTCCGGTTATTCAGAATAAGGCAGGAATATACAGGAATATTCCACCGGCGCATCAGAATTAACGAATCTGAAGTACTTATTTACACTACTAAACGGACTTCTAGATGTGTGTTCTCGCACAAGTGGGCGCGGTGCTAGCCCTCGTGCGGGGCGCCACCCGCCGCATTCCACTCCCCGAAACCGCGTGTTGCGTAAAAGAGTTGAACACTATCGCTTCAGTGCCGGTCTTAGGTAGTGAGATGGCTCATGAATGATAGACTCCCGGTTGCAGATCGCGTTCCAGGAGCGAGCGTTGGCAGGAGAGGAAGAGGCCACCAGCCGCGACGACCGTTTCGCCGCTTTGGTGACGCGGCAGGCGCGGTTCGTCTTTCGGGTGGCTTACTCGGTTCTGCGGAATGCTCCCGATGCCGAGGACGTAGTACAGGAGACATTTCTGAAGATCTATCGGGCGAGGAATTGGGAAGCCATGGCTGACGAAAGAGCTTTCCTGGCTCGCACCGCCTGGCGGATAGCCGTGGACAAGCTACGAAATGTGCGCATGGCGATGCTCGATTCCGGCCTTCCGTCGGGCGGCCAAGACCCCGAGCAGGCCGTAATCAGGGCGGATTGGAACGCGGCGATTCACAGGCTGATCGACGCTCTGCCGGAGGACTTGCGTCAGCCGCTGGCACTGTCGACGATAGACGAGTTGAACTCGCGCGAAATTGGCTCGGTGATGGGAATACCCGAGGGAACGGTACGGACCCGGCTGATGCGGGCTCGGGAGATTTTGAAGCAGAAGTTAGCTGCGCTGAGGGAAGACCGTCATGGAAAGTAACGACGAACTCGACCGGATGATCGACAGTGCGCTCGCCGAGTACTCAAACGCGCAGCCGCTGGCGGGGCTCGAAGAACGCGTGCTGAACCGGGTCCGTTT
>Ga0187817_10002158_pt1 | contig 10042 bp, 8 predicted proteins | sample NC_wetland_sal_i_17_FD_132431 | JGI IMG/M metagenome (GOLD analysis project Ga0187817, IMG submission 132431) | Wetland sediment microbial communities from Neuse River Estuary, North Carolina, USA - SO4_2 | ecosystem: Environmental > Aquatic > Freshwater > Wetlands > Sediment | place: USA: North... | reverse complement strand
TAAAGATGGAGGAACTGGTGGGCCTGCTGAATGCGGCCGTGGAGCGCGCCCAAGAGCAGGAGAACCAGCGAGCTACGGGAGGCAAGGTAGCCGCCAAAATCAAGGAGATCGGCGAGCGTCCTGCGGCGGAGCTGGGCGAACAGAGCCCCGTCCTGCATTATGTGCGGGCGGTGGACGCCTATCTGGGCATCCGCTCGCGTCTCGATTGTTCATCGACGGACGCCAACATTCCGCTTTCTCTCGGAATCCCTGCTGTTTCTATCGGCACCGGAGGCCAGGGCGGTGGCGCTCATACGCTCAAGGAGTGGTATAACCCCGATGGCCGCGACCTCGGGCTCAAACGAGTTTTCCTGATCCTCAGCCTGCTGCTGCGCGACGCGCAAATCGGGCCGGCCGCGGCATGACGCCGGAGGGTGAGGGGCTTCTCCTTGCCGTCGAAGCGCGCAAGGCGGCTCGCACCTGGCGCGCGGATGCCGCACTGGCCGGCAACACGGTGATCTGGGGCTCGACCTTTGTCCTGGTACAGGCCGCGCTGAAGGACATCTCCCCCATCCTGTTCCTGGCGATCCGCTTCACCATTGCGGCCCTCGCCCTGGCGCTGCTATTTCGCGGGCGCGCGCGCTGCCGGCCGACGCGCGGCGGCCTGATCGCAGGCGGCTGCCTGTTCGCGGGCTACCTGTTTCAGACCGTGGGTCTGCAGTTTACCACCGCATCCAAGTCCGCTTTTATCACCGGCTTGGCCATTCCATTGGTACCTTTGCTCACCTCCCTCGTCTATCTCAGCAGGCCACGAATTTTCGAGATGGCCGGTGTGCTGTTTGCCACGGCAGGCATGGGATTGATGACCCTTCAGGGCGGCTCGCTACGGATCGGACGCGGAGACCTTCTGACCTTCTTTTGCGCGGTCGCCTTTGCGGCGCATATCATCACGTTAGGCCACTATTCCGGCCGCATCAGCTTCGAGTCCTTATCGTTTATGCAGGTGGCGGTGGCTGGCGGCCTCAGCCTGTCGAGTTTCTGGTGGGTGGAAAAGCCTGTTATACACCTCACTCCGGTGGTCTGGATTGCGCTTGGAATGACCGGGCTTTTGGCGACCGCGCTGGCGTTCTCAGTGCAGGCCTGGGCTCAACAGCACACCACCCCCACGCGCACGGCTTTAATCTATTCACTTGAACCGGTGGTGGCTTGGTTTACATCTTTCTGGTTGATGGGAGAACTACTCTCGCGCCGGGCGGCGGCAGGGGCGGCTTTGATATTAACCGGAGTATTGCTGGTAGAACTGAAACGTGTTCATTCAACAGAACATCTATCGACATAGGATCGCGAATCGAAACGCAACCCCCGAGGTATAATAAAAAGACTGCGGTTCTTTAGGAGTTCCAATTCCATGAGTTTGTTTGACAAAATGCGAAAGCAAAAGTTGCTGTCGTTCAGTTTGATTTTGTTCACGTTGTCCATTGGCGTGGTGATCGGCACGCTGGTGTCGACCGGCGTGAAGGCGGCAAAAGAACAAGCGGTGGCGCCCGGAGCGACGCCCTTGACCATCCCGAACCCGGTCCAGCTCTCGACGGCGTTTTCTGCTCTGGCGAAGCAGCTCGAACCCTCTGTGGTGAATATATCGAGCACTTATGTCCAGAAGGCGACGGTGCAGCAGTTGCACAAGAGACGATCGCCGCAGCAGCAGCAGCCGGAAGACGAAGACCAGGACGATAACGGGATGCAGGACTTTTTTGAGCGATTCTTTGGCAATCCGTTCAGCGGACCGCCGCAAGTGGGCCCGCGAAGGAGCTTCAGCCTGGGCTCGGGCGTGGTCGTCGATAAGGCCGGCTACATTCTGACCAACAATCATGTGGTCGAGAAGGCCACCCGCGTCACGGTGAAGTTTAACGGCGATCCGGCTGAATACGATGCCAAAGTCATCGGCACCGACGCGGCCACCGACGTGGCGGTGTTAAAGGTCGATCGGTCCAATCTGGTGGCAGCCAGAATCGGCAACTCGGATGGAGTGCAAGTGGGCGATTGGGCAGTGGCCATTGGTTCGCCATTTGGCTTCCAGGCCACGGTCACGGCGGGCATCATCAGTGCCAAGTCGCGCGACATTCCGGGCGATAGCGCCATGAATTCCGGCTTTCAGCATTTCCTCCAGACGGATGCCGCCATCAATCCGGGCAACAGCGGCGGGCCGTTGTTGAATATCAACGGCGAGGTGATCGGCATCAACACCATGATTGCCAGCCGTAGCGGCGGGTATCAGGGGATCGGTTTTGCGCTGCCCATCAACACGGCGGTAAAGGTCTACAACCAGATCATCAAGACCGGCAAAGTGACGCGCGGCTCGATTGGTGTTTCTTTCAGCCAGGATGAAGACAAGAACCATGAACTGGTGAAGGGGTACGGCGGTTCGACGGGCGTCTTTGTGCAAAAGGTCGAACCGGGTGGGCCCGCGGAAAAGGGCGGCCTGGAGGCCGGCGATATTATCGTTGCGCTCAATGGAAAACCCGTGGTGCGAGGCCAGGATCTGATGGACCGCGTAGCCGATGCTTCCGTGGGCGAAACCATGAAGATTACGGTCCTGCGCAACGGAAAGAAGGAAGACTTCGACGTGATCATTGGGGACCGCAATAAGGTGTTCGCCAGCCAGTTTGGTGGAGGTCGCAACGAGCAGTCCGAGCAGGGAGAAGGCACGCAAGCCAAGTTCGGAATCTCGGTCAAGAACCTGAACAACACATTGCGGGAGAGCCTTGGATACAAGGGTCCGGCGGGTGTTGTGATCACGGACGTTGAGACGGGGTCGTTTGCTGAAGACATTGGCTTGCAGCCCAACGACATCATTACCAACATCAACCGGCAGCCGGTCACTTCGACCGATGAGTTGATCCGGCTGCAAAGCACGCTTAGGCCCGGCGATGCCGTGGCGTTCCGTGTCATGCGCGGTACGGGCACGCGGAACCAACCGGAGTGGACCCCTCAATTCCTGGCGGGCCCCCTACCGAGCAACGGCCAATAAGCCGACTATAGTCATCAGGGGCAGGTTTTTCACGCCTGCCCTTCAATTTTCGTAACTGGAGATGGGTTCTTGCGAATCGTCCTGCTTCTGACGTTAGCTTGTGTGTTGACGCTGTCCGCACCGGGCGCTGATGCCACCGCGAAGAAGCAAATCCACCCTAGTACTAAGAAAAAGTCTTCAAAGCCCACCGGAAAATCCGCTGCCAAAAAGTCCCCCACGGCTCGGCGCCCAACGGGAAAGACCCCGGCAAAGCATGCGAAGACCACCGGAAAACGCAAAAAGAGCAAAACCGCGGCAGCGGACTGGCGTTCGCGGCAACTGGCGCCTACACCTGAGCGGTACAAAGAGATTCAGACGGCCCTGGCACAGCGGGGATATTTGAATGCGGCTCCGAGCGGCGTTTGGGATGCCTCATCCGCGGAGGCCTTGCGGCGTTTTCAGCAGGACCAGAACCTGGAGCCTAACGGCAAGCTGAATTCGCTTTCGTTAATCGCGCTGGGGCTGGGAGCGAAGCGCGGGAACACACTGGCGGGGGTCCCTACCGCGCCGCCGGTGACCGCGCCGCGTACTCCGTCGATCGACAGTCCGCCGGCTCTTCCGCAGAACGCGATCCCGCCAACCCTGGCGCCCAATCCCGCCGTTCCTGAATTGCCTCAAGCGGGTCCACCGCCTCCGGCGAGCCGTTGAGGGCGAGAGCGTTCAGCGATCCGCGGTCAGCGTTCAGCTTTTGAATGAGCGCGGCCCCGCTTTAGGCCAACCGCTAAAGCTGATAGCTGATCGCTGAGGGCTGACAGCTTGCCCACAAAAGAATCCTCACGATTCACACAGCGTAGCGACCAGTGTGCCCTTGGCGGTGGAGTGCAGGGGGTCGGCGGCCGTGCGGATTTCGGACAGCTCGATGGGGAAGTCGGAGGCGCGCAGAGCTTTTTCGAAGCGTTCCTGGAACCCGGGAGGCATCGCGGTGCCGCCGCTCAGCACCAGCGGTACGGCCTGTTTGAGCTTGGGCAGGTGCGCCGCGTTGGTAAAAGCATCGCGCATGGATTTGACGAGCGACTGGATCACGTCGTCGTAGTAAACGCTCAACGCGTGATAGATCTTGTTCTCGAAGAAACCGTTGAAGCGAAACCCCTTCTCTTTTTCCACCCGGACGCTGGTAGCCAGATCGTGGATGGCCGAGGCGGAGCTGGCGTCAATATAATCGCCGCCTTTGGGGACGCTGAAGCTGATCACTGGGACCGAAAGATACGCCAGGCAGACGTTGCACATGCCGCCGCCGCAACTGACGCCGATCCCGGTGAAGTTGGAATCTCCCAATTCGCCATAGACCACCGCCAATCCCTCGCTGATGCTCTTCGGCTCGTAGCCCATGTCTCGCAGGCATTCGCGCAGCGTGGTTTCGTGGAAGGTGAACTTCTCGTCCGTCACCCCCATGGCTGGCGCCGGCACGCTGAAATAGATGGGCTGCCCGGGTTTCTTGGCGCGGCCGAGCAATCGCGTGATGATCTGCCGGATCACCAGCAAACCGTCCGCCTCGCCCGGATTCAGAATGCCGTCCATCATGGGGCGGCGGGCTTCCACATGAAACAGTTCGGCAAATTGCTCGGCCTCATTGCCAAACACCAGAATCTCTTTGCCCTGGACCGCGTGATTGATGTGTTCCTTGGCCATCAGAGTTTCGGCCAGCTTGGTGTACGGGATGCTCACGAAGGCGTTGAGCTGCCGTTCGTATTGAAAGTTTTGTTCGAAGTTCCGTGCTGCCACGATGTGGCTGGTGCCAATGTCGAGACCGAGCACGGGTGATTGTTCGGTTGGTTTCATAGATTCTCCCATGGCCGTCAACCCCTAGCGGCTCAAATAATCGAAGGGGAAGGCCCCTTCGCACCGGGCTTTGTGCTCGTACAGATCGAGCCATAATTTATCCGACCGGTTGATTCGAGAGTGCGAACGCCGGTTGCTCAGTTGCAACAGCACCAGGGCCAATAATCCAATTGCGATGATCATGCCTTGCTATCCCCGATGCAGCAACGCCGGATCGTTGGTGGCGGCTGCCAGTTCGCGAAACGCAGCCATGGAATCGGTCACCGGCTTCACGCTGGTGGAGCTGCTCTGAGTGACGCACAACGCCACGGCATCGGCGATGCGCTGCGCCTCGTACTGTTTCTTCGCCTGCCACTTGCGGAAACTCTCTTTTTCCCGCGCCACCTCATCGAGGTTGGCGGATATGCGGGCGGCGTACTCGGCGGCCACGCGCTCCGCTTCTGCCTGAATCGCGCAATTCTCCTGCGCCTTGCGAGCCTCGTATTCTTCGAGATGTTTGCGTTGTATGGCTTCGTACGAATTGATGGCGCGCTGGCGCAAGGTGGCATCCTGCAGAACTTCATCCACCTGGACGCCCGCAGCCTCCAGCGCCATCAGCAACGAGGAGCGTTTCATCTCCGCGGACAATGTCTTGATGTGCTCGCTCTGAAGCATCTCGATGACCTTGCCAATGGTGTACCCAAGGCGCGGGCCCTTAATGCCCGCTGAGCGGTAAATCTCCTCGAAGGGCAGCAATTCCCCGCCGGAAGCCGCGAATCCGTTGCCTGAGGAGTGCGCGGACGCCACTCGGTTCTCCGGCGAAGGCTCGGTTTGCGCGCCGCCGGCCGGCTGCGGCGCGCCATTGGCTGGTTCCATGGAATCTTCCTGGCCACGCCAGGATGCGAACCACTTGTTTTGCATCTGATCCTCTGCTTGAAAATCTTTAGAATTATTCAGGAGGCTGCGACCCCGGATCTTCTTTGCCGCCCTCGGCAAACATGCAGCCCAACTGCCCGAATACACCCAATAAGTAAGAGGGCTATGTCTTTTTTCTCAGCGAATTTTGAACCTGCGCAAGCCTCCGGAGCGCAAGTGGCCGGTGTTACAGTAGCTTCCATGCGTTGGATTGCGAGCGACGGTTCCCGGGGCCGCGGCGACTGAAGGGACTACATGGCGTTTTTTTTGGGGGTGGATGGCGGGCAATCGAGCACCACGGCGCTGGTTGGCGATGAGACGGGCCGCGTGCTGGGAAGCGGAACAGGCGGTCCGTGCAATCACGTAGGCGCGGCGGAGGGACGCGACAAGCTGGTGGGCGCGGTGAGGGAAAGCGTGGCTTCGGCGTGCGTCCAAGCGCAGCTCGATGTGCGCCAGGTCCGTTTTGAAGCTGCGTGCTTCGGGATGAGCGGCGGACCGGCCGACAAAGAAGCGATCCTCGCTGAGATTCTAGCGGCCGGGAAGCTGTTGGTCACGCACGATGCGCTGATCGCGCTTTCCGGCGCCACGGCCGGTGAGCCGGGTGTGGTGACCATCGCGGGGACGGGGTCGATCGCGTTCGGCCGGAACGCGGCGGGCGAGACGGCTCGAGTGGGCGGCTGGGGATACCTGTATGGCGATGAAGGCGGGGGATTCGACATTGTGCGGCAGACCATGCGCGCCGCTCTCCGGTACGAGGAAGGCTGGGGACCGGAAACGGTGTTGCACCGTGTGTTGATGGAAGCCATCCGCACGCCGAGCGCCGAGGCAGCGATGCATCGCCTGTACACAGCGGAATGGACCAGACCCCGCGTGGCTTCGCTGGCGAAGCTGGTGGATCGGGCAGCGGAAGAAGGCGATGAAGTGGCCCGGCAGATTCTCGTCAACGCCGCGCAACAACTGGCTACGCTCGCGCTCACCGTGCGGCAGCGGCTGTTTGGTGCGGGGGAAGCCGCTGTGGTTTGTGCCATCGGCGGGGTTTTTCATAGCCGGATGGTGACGGAGCGGTTCCGGCAACTGGTGGAACTTGCAGAGGGGACCTGTTTGCGGCCGCCCAGATACGGTCCGGCGGCGGGGGCGCTGCTGGAGGCGTACCGCGCGGCGGGAATGCATCCGGTCTTGTCGGGGGGAGGAGAGTTGAAGAGATGAGAATCGAAGGTTCATGTAGCGCAGGCCTACGGCGGGGTTTGCCGGAGACCTGCGGGTTTTTGTCCGTTGAGAGCAAAAAGCCGCAAGCCCCCGCCAAAATCAGCCGTGGTCATGCGTTACAGGTCGGATACCGGGAAAAAGCCGCGAGGTGTTCGAGGATTTTCGTTGGGCTTCTTGCGGCCTCTGTTGCCGTGGCGGCGGAGCCGGACTGGAACGCGATCAACAACTCGGCGGTGGATCTGTTGCAGCAGTACATTCGAATCGAATCCATCGATCCGCCGGCCAACACGGCGGAGGCCGCGAATTTTATCAAACGAATTCTCGAGGAAAACGGCATTGCAGCGCAGCTTTATCCCAGCGGGCCGAACGGCCAGACCAACCTGGTAGCGCGGCTCGCCGGCCGCGACCATTCGAAAAAGCCGCTGCTGCTGATGAATCATCTGGACGTGGTGCCGGTGGACCGCAAGGCGTGGAAGGTGGACCCGTTCGCCGCGGTCATTCAGAACGGCGAAATCTGGGGGCGCGGAACCATGGACATGAAGGGCATCGGCATGGAGCAGGTGATGGCCTTCGTGACTTTGAAAAAGTCTGGCATCACGCCGTCGCGCGACATCGTCATGTTATGCACCGCCGACGAAGAGAACAACGGAACCTATGGTGTCCGGTGGATGATCGAGAATCATTTTCCGGAGATCGATGCGGAATATGTGCTGGATGAGGGCGGTTTCGGCACGCGCTCGATTCTTGCCGAGGGCAAGCTGGTGTTCGGCATCGCTGTGGGGGAGAAGCAGACGCTGTGGCTTCGGGTGCGGGCGCGCGGCACCGCGGCGCACGGATCGCAGCCCATTCCGGACAACGCGAATGTCACGCTGCTGAACGCGCTCGACCGAGCCATGGAACTCGATCCGGCGCGACCGCATCCGGTGGTGGCGGAGATGATGCACACCATCGGCGCGCCGCTCGCGGCGAACAAATACACGGCGGCGATCCAGGCGAATACGGTATCGTTGACGACGCTGACGTCGGGAGTGGGCTCGCCGGTCAAGGTGAACGTGATTCCGTCGACCGCGGAGGCTACGCTCGATTGCCGGCTGCTGCCGGGCGTGAATACGGCCGAGTTCATTTCCGGGATGAAGGCGCGCGTCAACGATCCGCGCGTGTCGATTGAAGAGATCAACCGGCCGGAGGACCCGGGGGCGAGCCCGAGCCGCACGCCGCTATTTGAAGCCGTGCGCCGCGCGATTCTGAAGTCTCACCCGGATGCCGTGGTGACGCCCATGCTGGTGCCGCACGGCACGGATTCGAACAAGCTGCGCGAGAAAGGTCTGATTGCCTACGGCTTGACGCCCATGGTACTCGATTTATCGACCGCCGGCTCGATGCACAGCGATCAGGAACATATTCCCGTCGCCGAGTTTCAGAAGGGGATTCGGATTTTTTACGAGGTGTTGACGGCGGAGTTTTGAGTGGGGCGAAATCGGGATTTGAGGTCTCCGTCCCTGGTTTCCCCGGTGTGATGACCGGCAGGGCCGGCGCTGTTTTGGCGTCGGCCCAGTAGGGGTCAAGCGCAACTCGCGGATCCCGCTGCTATGGGTGAATCCGCTCATCCTACCCGATCGAAGCTTTCCGTGGAGCGGGACGAATGAGGCGCACGGCACTCTCTAGATGATTATGCGCTGCGCTGCATCCGCCGCGATGGCCATCTCCATCAGCGTGGTGAGGAAATGCCGGCTTTGGCCTATGAACAGCCCATCGGCGATGAAGCTGTTGATCGCAGCGACTGCGCCTGCAAATCTGTCGGTGAGCGGACGAATGATCGAGACATGGGGAAGGTTGGCGTTGATAAATTCGCAAGGGACGGGGAAAATCAGGCTAGGCTGAATCTGCGGATTCAATGGACTGAAAAAGTTGGGGAACGTCAGGCCGGATTCGGTGTCCGTAAACGGCGCCACAGGGGGTTGTACTCCGTTGCCCGCAAAATCGACCCACTCCAGGAAGTGAGCGATCTCGTCTCCGCCAATGCCAAGGGTGACCTGAAGCACCTCCGGATCCGACACTTTTTGACTCATGGCTGCGTAGAGACTCGATCCACCTTGCTCAATATATCCAAAGTGAAAGGCCGCGATATTGGCGATGGCTTGGAGATGATTGCTGTTGGGATCGTTCAACTCGGCGGTCGTTCTTGGAATAGCGGTCACGTTCTTGAGAGTGATCGCCGGAGGGAAGGTGGCGCCGAAGTCTGGATTGGTTGCACTGCGGTACCGAACGAACCAACTGGTGTCGACGGTGAGACTCATGAGATTGGTGAGGCGCTTTATCCCGGATGATCCGGTAGCCGTGCTTCCGTTCAAAGTGCGGAACTGATCGAAATTCACCGCCGGTGCTCCTCTGTACTCAAGATAGGCATTGAGGAAGTTAGCGTGGCTCACTTCGTCCAGAGTGTTGCTGGCGATGTATTGCGGGCCATCGGAATCGAGATTGGAGAGGGCAACCTGGTAGGGGTTCAAGGTTTCGCCCGGGTCTACTTCAATCGGCGGATTGTCGCCAATTCCGCCCAGTTCCGCATACTGCGTCCACAGGTCCGCTTCAATCAGCTCAGCCGCGGCCAGAAACCTGAGAATGGCCACGTCTCCCTGTGTGATGGGAAATACTGGCGCCGCGAGCAGCTTGCTTTCGCGCAGCGCACCGGCGCCAATCACGGCGGCTCCCGCGGCAATAGAACCTCGCAAAAAAGAACGGCGGTTATTAAATTGTTTCGAGTTATTGTCCTTCATATTCTCCTCAAGAGTTGGTTCGCGTTATGTACGTTCCGTTTTGAGTGTATGGGATTATGAGCGATGCAGTTGTGAAATCAAGTAAACGGGTTGTAAATTCGTCATCAAGGGCAGAACGAAGTTATAGTCGTTTCAAGGTGGATCCTTACCACCACAGGCAAGTTACGATTTCTGCGATTGCGATTGGAACGCCGATTCCAACTCCACAGCCTTCCAAACTGACACATATCCGTGCCTAACGGCATTGATGAAAACGAAGGTCATCACTGGGAGATTCACAACCACCGCCGTGACCAGGGGATTCGGATTTTTTACGAGGTGTTGACGGCGGAGTTTTGAGTGG
>Ga0187817_10002157_pt1 | contig 10045 bp, 9 predicted proteins | sample NC_wetland_sal_i_17_FD_132431 | JGI IMG/M metagenome (GOLD analysis project Ga0187817, IMG submission 132431) | Wetland sediment microbial communities from Neuse River Estuary, North Carolina, USA - SO4_2 | ecosystem: Environmental > Aquatic > Freshwater > Wetlands > Sediment | place: USA: North... | reverse complement strand
GGCGGGGCAGTCGAGAAGCACGTGGCCAGCATCTTCACCAAGCTCGGCCTGCCGCCGGACGAGAGCGACAACCGCCGCGTCCTCGCCGTCCTCCACTACCTCGGCTCCCCGGCCTGAGGGCGCGCAGAGGCTCAGCCGCTATCGAGGGTAATAGTCCAGTTGATGGCGTGAGACGGCTACCTGGACACGTGAGGTCCTTGGCCGGGACCGCCGGGCCGGCCAGCTGAGCCGAGGCTCGCCCGTGCCCGCTACCTGGGGCACGTGTGCCCCCGGCCCCGCCTTGCGGGGCCTGTGTGCCACCGGCCCCAAACGCTCGCGCTCCTCGGGTGGGGTGCGTGTGCCACCGGCCCCATCTAGCGGGGCCTGTGTGCCACCGGCCCCAAACGCGCGGCCATGGAGCCGGTCCTGACTGCTGGCCGCGGAAGGTTGCGAGCCATCGGTTGACAGGGCCGAGCCAGTCGTGACGCACTGGCCGCGATGCTGACCGCGGAACGCGCCTACGTCAGCGCGCATCCAGGCCGCTACGCGGCCACCGTCGGCGCCGAGTTCACCGGGCCGGACGACCCGCTGCTGGCCGCGGGTACCCGCGTCATCGACTCGATCGCTGCCGTTCTGCGCGGCTACCGCATCGGCGAGAGCGAGATGAACCACGCCATCCGCAGCATCCGCAGCACCATGCACGGCTTCGCCATGCTGGAGGCCTCCCGGGGTTCCAGTGGGATGCCGATCCGGACGAGAGCTTCGAGTGGATGATCCGCATTATCGACCGCGGCCTGCGGCCCGGATGAGCTACCCGCCGAGCCGCCTGCTCCGCAGGCACCGGCAGATCAGCGGCAAGTCGACACTGTCCCACGGCTGGCGGTCGAGAAAGGCCCGGACCCGCTGGGCGAAGTCGGCCCGCCGCTCGGGATCGAGCGTGATCACCCCGCTGTAGGTGCCGAGCAGGCCGACCAGCTCGTCCTTGGTCATCGGCACCGAGAACTCAACCGTGTGCTCCTCGATGCCGGACATCGGCGTCCCGGCCGGGAAGCTGACCTCGCGGCGGCGGTGGCCCGCGTCCGCGCCGTGCGGCCGACGGTCCGCCTCGCGTGACTCGCGGGCCAGCTGGTTGAACTCCGCCACCCAGGGCACCCGCATGTCCCGGGAGGTCCAGATCACGCCCAAGACTCCGCCGACACGCAGGACCCGAGTGATCTCCGGCACGGCTAGCTCGGGGTCCAGCCAGTGCCAGGCGGCCGAGATCACCACGGCGTCCACCGACGCGTCCGGCAGCGGGATGTCCTCACCGCGGCCGGCCAGAACCTCAGCCTCCGGGCATCTGGCCGTCAGGACCGCGCGCATCCGCTCGTCCGGCTCGACCGCGATGATCCGTGCCGCCCGGCCGGCCAGCTCCCTGGTCACGGCGCCAGTCCCGGCCGCGAGGTCGAGCACCGCCTGCGCGCCCGCCGGGATCAGCCAGTCCAGCGCCTGCGGCGGCGGGGAGGGGCGGTAACGGTCGTAGTCGGTGGCCACCGACCCGAAGGACAGCCTGCGCGTCTCGCGATCGGTCACGCCAGCAGGCTACCGCCCGGCCCGGTCAGGTGTGCCCCAGCACCTGGTGCGGCAGGTAGAGCTCCTCGAGCCTGCGCACCTCCTCCTCGCTCAGCGTGAGCTGGACGGCGGCCAGCGCGTCGCTGATGTGGCCCAGCCTGGTCGCGCCGACGATGGGCGCGGTCACGCCGGGACGGCTCAGCAGCCAGGCCAGCGCGACCTGGGCGGGCGGCGCGCCGCGCGCCGCCGCGACCTCGGCCAGCCGGTCGGCGACATCGAAGTCGCCTGGGGAGTTGTACCGTTCGTCGGACAGCGGGTCATCTCCGGCCCGGGCCGTGCGCCGCTCGCCCTGCCTGCCGCGGTTGCCGGCCAGCACGCCGCGGGCCAGCGGGCTGTACGGCAGCACGGCGACGCCCTGGTCGGCGCACAGCGGGATCATCTCCCGCTCTTCTTCCCGGTAAATGAGGTTGTAGTGGTTCTGCATCGAGGCAAACCTGGCCCAGCCGTGGCGTTCGGCCAGGTTCTGGGCCTTGGCGAACTGCCAGGCGAACATGCTGCTGGCGCCGATGTAGCGGGCCTTCCCGGCCCGGACCACCTCGTGCAGCGCCTCCATCGTCTCCTCGATCGGCGTCTGGTAGTCCCACCGGTGGATCTGGTACAGGTCCACGTAGTCCGTGCCGAGGCGGTGCAGGGACGCGTCGATCGCGGCCAGCACGTGCTTGCGGGACAGGCCCCGGTCGTTGGGCCCGGTTCCCATCGGGAAGTAGACCTTGGTGGCCAGCACGTAGTCCTCGCGGCGGTCGAAGAGCCTGGCCAGCAGGCGGCCGGTGATCTGCTCGCTCACGCCGCCGGAGTAGGTGTCGGCGGTGTCGAAGAAGGTGACGCCGCCGTCGATGGCCGCCTTGACGATCAGCTCGGCCGCGGCCTCGTCCAGATGCCAGGCGCGTTCGGCCTGACTACCGTAGCTCATCATGCCCAGGCAGATCCGGGATACCTTCAGCCCGGCCGATCCCAGCCGTACGTATTCCACGCTGCTTCCTCTCCTGTTGATGCATCGCGACACCGAGTACTACAAGCGTGATACCCGTGGCGTCCTGGACGGTAGGGACTTGGTGCAGCACGATCGCGCCAATGACATTGACTCTCCCGTTACGGGAGAGTTGACGATCACGTCATCACCGGAGAGGTGGGCCTTATGTCATGAGCGTCCTGGTATCGATCGGCGATTTCTCCCGCATGACGCACCTGTCCATCAAGGCGCTGCGCTTCTACCACGATCAGGGGCTGCTCGAGCCAGCCCGTATCGATCCGGACAGCGGCTACCGCTTCTACGAGCCCGCCCAGGTCCCCGTGGCCCAGGTCATCCGCCGGTTCCGCGACCTGGAGATGCCGCTGGACCAGGTGAAAGCGGTCCTGCAGGCCCCCGACCTGGAGACCAGGACCAAGGAGATCATCTCGCACCTGACCGCCATGGAAGCCAAGCTGGCCGAGATGCAGATGAGCGTGGCCAGCCTGCGGGCGCTGCTCGAGGGACCGCCGGACCGGCCGACCGTGGAGTTCCGGTCGATCCCGGCCACGCCGGTGCTGGCCGTCCGGGAGACAGTGACCGCCGAGGAGTCCTTCGCCTGGGGCGCCGGGGCCTTCGAGGAGGTCTACGGCCAGATCGCCCGGGCCGGCTTGTCACCCGCCGGGCCGGGCGGGGCACTGTTCCCGGCCGGCTTCTTCGAGCTGGAGCAGGCCGAACTGACCGCGTTTGTGCCCGTGCCCGAGGTTCCCCCGGTGGACGGGCGGATCCAGGCGCTGACCATCCCTGCGGTGGAGGCGGCGGTGATGCTCCATACCGGGCCGATCGGAGACATCGACCAGACCTACGGCAGGCTGGGCACCGTGGTCGCCGAACGGGCGATCGGGGTGGACGGGCCCATTCGCGAGTACTACCTCGTGCCGTTCGACGAGCCCGACCCGCCGGGCGGCCACCGGACCGAGATCTGCTGGCCGGTCTTCCACACGGCCGCGGCGGGACCGGCTTGACTCTCCTGTTACGGGAGCCAGCAGGCTCGGAAGCATGACGACAACGACAACTGCTACCCGTTCCGTCCAGTCCGAGCCCAGCCCGTCGCTTCCCGACCGGCTCCTGCATAACCGCTGGTCGGCCCTGACCGTGCTGATGTTCGGGACGTTCATGTTCGTCCTGGACTTCTTCATCGTGAACGTGGCGCTGCCGTCCATTCAGCAAGGCCTGCGAGCGGGGGAGGGCGCCATCGAGTGGGTCGTGGCCGGCTACACGATCTCCGCCGCCGTCCTGCTCGTCACCGGCGGACGGCTCGGTGACCAGTTCGGCCGCCGCCGGGTGTTCGCCCTGGGGATGGCGATCTTCGTCGCCACCTCCGCCGCGTGCGCGCTGGCGCCCGATCCGGCCGTGCTGGTCGCGGCCCGGGTGGTCCAGGGTGTCGGAGCCGCGCTGATGGCGCCCAACATCCTGTCCATCCTCGGGGTGGTCTATACCGGACCGGCCCGGGTCCGGGCGATCAGCATCTACGGGATGGTGATGGGGCTGGCGGCCACCTCGGGCCAGCTCATCGGCGGGATCCTCATCCGCGCCGACGTGGCCGGGCTGGGCTGGCGGACGATCTTCTGGATCAACGTGCCCCTCGGCGTAGCCGCCCTGCTCGCCGCCCCGCGCCTGGTCCCCGAATCCCGCGACCAGCACGGGTCCCGGCTGGACCTGACCGGGGTGACCCTGATCACCGCCTGCCTGATCGCGATCGTGCTGCCGCTGGTCGAGGGGCGGCAGGCGGGCTGGCCGACCTGGACCTGGGCGGCGCTCGCCGCCGCCGTGCCGCTCGCCATCGCGTTCGCCGTCCACCAGCGGCGCAAGGCCGACCGCGGCGGGGTGCCGCTGCTCAACCCGCGGGTCTTCGCCTCCTGGCCGCTGCGCGCCGGGCTGCTCACCCAGACGGCGTTCTGGTGCCAGCAGGCGGCCTCGTACCTGGTGCTCGGACTGTACCTGCAGCAGGGACGGGGCCTGTCGCCGCTGGCGGCGGGCGGGGTGTTCACCTTCCTGGCGGTCGGCTACCTCATCACCTCGTTCCGGGCGCCGGCGCTGGTCATGCGCTTCGGGCGCACGGTGATCGCCGCCGGGGCCGTGACGGCCGCCCTCGGTGACGCCGCCCTGTACCTGGCCACGGCGCACGCCGGCAGCGGATCGGTGGCCTGGCTGTTTCCCGGGTTGCTGCTGCTCGGAGCGGGACAGGGGCTGTGCATCACCCCGCTGACGACCACGGTGCTCAGCCACGCCGACCCGGCGACCGCCGGATCGGTGGCCGGGGCGCTGTCCACGGCCCAGCAGGTCGGTAACTCCGTCGGCGTCGCCGTCACCGGCGTGCTGTTCTTCGGCGCGCTCAGCCACGGGTACAACCTGGCCTTCGAGCGCAGCGCGCTCCAGATGGGCGCCCTGCTGCTGGTGGTGGCCGCCCTGACCCGGCTGATGCCGGGACGTCAGCGGACGGCGTGAACCCGTCTAACCCGGCCGGAACATGCCGTGCAGGGTGGCGATGCCTGGACCGGTGGAGCGCACGTCGAGCACGGGGGCTCCGGCGACCGTCTCCACCGCCCAGGCCGCCCACGAGCAGCAATTGTTCTCCACGGCGACGAGCCTGCGCAGTTCTTCCTCGGCCCCGGGCCCGCGACTGGCTGGAATGTGCCGCACGGTGTGAATGCCCGAGCCTGGACCAGTGCCCGCTGTTCGATGACCCGGCCCAGCTGCCCGGCCGCGATGACGCTGATACGAACAGCCCCCGGCCGGGAAGGAGGCAGTCATGATCGCTGATGTGGACCAAGGAGGCCTCACCGCGCTGGGACGCCGACAAGCAGCGCCTGTTCGGCCCGGCTGAGCTGGCGGCGGTCGGGCTGGCCCCGCCCGCGCCCGGGCAACCGGTGGCCGACGAATGGGGGCGCGTCACCGACGGCCACGACGTGGCCGGCTACGGCTGGCTGGACACCGAATGGGGCGACGCGCGGATCACCTTCTTCGTCGTGCCGGGCCGTCGCGGACAGGGCGTCGGCCAGTTCATCCTGGAGCACCTCGAGGCCGAGGCCGCCGCGCGCGGACTGAACTACATCTACAACATCGTGCCCGAGACCCATCCCGACGGGCCGTGGATCAAGAACTGGCTGTCGATGCACGGCTTCCGTGAGGTGTCCCGCGGGCAGTTGCGCCGTCAGGTGGAAGCCAAACCGGCACGAGCGCGGGCTCAAGCGAGCGATCCACCACGCTGAGCAGGTCCGTGTCCGGGCGCGGGCAGCCCGGCCCGTTCGGCCAAAATATGCCGCTCGTGGTCCGCATTTGCTTACGGCGGGAGGTGAACCGCCTCGGCCGTCCGCTCGTGGACTAAGTCGGGACCACGGGGCGGAGTAATGGTGCCTGCCCCGCACGGAAATGTCAGCCGAAGGGGAAGGCGCGGCCTTCCGGAAGGGGAGCACGGTGCGGCCTGATCACTATGCCAAAATCCTGACTGCCATGATCGGCCTGGGCCTGGCGGCCACGGCCTGTTCATCGACATCCACCTCAAGTTCCGCGAGTGCGACTACCCCGAGCGCGACGCCCACGTCGTCGGCGCAGCCCGTCGCGTTCCTGGGCCGGCTGCACGGCCTGACCCAGGTCGCCTCGACGGTTCCGGCCAACGGCGACGTGAACCCGTACGGGGTCGCGGTCGTCCCGGCCTCCGAGGGCCGGCTGACGGCCGGCGACATCCTGGTCAGCAACTTCAACGACAAGGCCAACGTACAGGGCACCGGGACCACCCTGGTCCAGGTTTCCCCGGCCGGCAAGACCAGCGTGTTCGCCAACATCTCCGCCCTGCCGGCCGGCCAGGCCTGTCCCGGAGGCATCGGCCTGAACACCGCACTGGCCATGCTGCCCGGCGGCTGGGTGGTCGTGGGCAGCCTGCCGACCAGTCACGGCGGCGTGCTGCCCGCCCTGAACCCCGCTGGCTGCCTCATCGTCCTGAACGACCAGGGGAGCGTGGCCGAGACCATCACGAATCCCGACATCGTCGGCCCCTGGGATATGACCGTGAAGTCGAGCGCGACGTCGGCCGAGTTGTTCGTGTCCAACGCCCTGGGCGGCAACACCAGCACGCAGAACGGCGAGCCGGTGACCGGGAACTGCACCGTGGTGCGGCTGGACCTGGCCCTCAGCCCCACGTCGCCGCCGCAGCTCACCGGCAGCACCGTGGTCGGGACCAACTTCCCGTGGCGCGCGAACAAGGCGGCGCTCATCCTCGCGCCGACCGGCATGGCCCTGGGCGCCAACGAGACGCTGTACGTGGACGACACGCTGACCAACTCGGTATCGGCCATTCCCCAGGCGCTCACTCGCACCAGCGCAATCACCGCCGTCGCCGGAACCCTGTCGACAGGTGGCGCGCTGAACGCTCCACTCGGCATGACCATAGCGCCCAACGGTGACCTGGTCGTGGTCAACGGCAACAACGGCAACGCGGTCGAGATCACCCCGGCCGGTAAGCAGCTCGCCACCAGGACGCTGATCAAGAACGGCGCCGGGGACCTGTTCGGCATCATCACCACGCAGACCGGCCTCATCATCGCGAACGACGGGACGAACGCGCTGGACCAGGTCAACATGTGAGCGCGGGTCAGCCCGACCGAGGCGCCGTTTCCCCGACGCGGCCGACTGAGAGGTGGGCGGCGACCGCGGCACAGGACCGGAGCGTGTCCAACAGGTAGGCCGTGTTCTGCGCGTCCGGCCAGGACGACATCTTGACCACGACGGTGCGGGCGGCCCGGTCGGCGTAGATCAGCTGGCCGTGAATGCCGAGGCAGACCAGGACCGGCCCGCCCGAACCGGGGATGACCCAGAACTGGTTCCGGTACCAGCCGCCGGGCAGGACGTATTCGTTGTCGGTTCGCTCGAAGGCCTCGCGAACCCCTGACTCGGGTTGGCGGACGTCGGCCAGCCATGCCTCCGGGACGACGGCCCGGCCCTGCGCCACGCCGTCGTCGACCAGCATCTGCCCGAATCTGGCCAGGTCACGGGCCGTGGCCGAGATCCCGCCGTCGGGGATAGCCGTGCCGAGCGGGTCGCAGGTGATCTCGGCGTCGCGCTCAGCCCCGATCGGCTGCCAGATGAGAGCGGAGATGAGATCGGCCACCCGGAGGCCGCTGACCCGCTCGCAGGCCCAGCCGAGCATGTCGCTGTCGGCCGACCGGTAGCTGAAGTCGCCGCCGTGCGGCCCCGCGCCACCCAGGGTGGCCAGGTACGGGTAGGTGCCGGCCGGATCGCCGGGCTGCGCCGGACGCCAGCCCATGGAGCGTTCCATGACACGGACTTCAGCGTCCAGAGCGGTGTAGGTCTCGCGGAAGGCGACCCCGGTCCGCATGTCGAGCAGGTCCCGGATCGTGGCGCCCGCGTATCCGGAGTCGCTGACCTCCGGTACGTATGTCGTCACCGGGGCCCGGAGCTCGAGCAGGCCCCGGTCGGCCAGCACCCCGGCCACGCAGCTCAGGATCGACTTCGACACCGACATGATCAGGTGCCTGGTGCCGGCGGTCATGCCCGCGTAGTACCGCTCGGCCACGACCTGCCCGTCGTGCAGGACCACGAACGCGTCGGTGCAGGTGCCGGCCAACACGTCCGCTACCGTCGCCGTGCTGCCGTCGAGCCGGGTGAGCGGGGCGTGACCCAGGTCCAGCGCTGCGGCCGAGGCAGGCAGCGGCGCGGGCGGGCCGGCCGGGATCGGGTGGCTGGGAATGAGCTCGCGCATGTGCCGGAACGCCCAGCGGTGAAACGGGGGATCCTGCCAGTTAGCCAGGGTGACCTGCGATTCCGGCGCCGGGGGGAAGCCGGTCATGAGCTCGGGCACGCCGTCGGGCGAAGCGGCGGGAGTCTGCGGGGTCGTCGGGTCGGCGCCGTCATAGGTCATGGAGCGCACCTTAACCCACCTTCTGCACCAGGAGCTGTGAACTAGGATTCGGCTATGTCGCTGGAGCGGGGTCCGGAGCTTTCTGGCGCGCCGGTCACCGCCTGCAACTGGCAAGACCCGCCCTTTAACCGCTGGGCGTTCTGGCACGTCGGTGACGTCCTGCCCACCTATCAGGTGTCCCGGGGTGACGGGCCGGCCCGCGTCCTGCCCGCCTCGGCCGCGGCCCTGGACCTGCTCGGCGTGGCCGTCACCCGCATCGACGGGTCGGCCGGCACGGCGGGCGAGGTCCTCAACGACACCTTCACCGACGCGTACGCGGTGCTGCAGGACGGTGAGCTGGTCACCGAGTGGTACGGCCCGCTGGGGGCACCGGAACAGCCGCACGCGCTGATGTCGGTGTCGAAGTCGGTAGTGGGCTGCGTGGCCGCCGTGCTCATCGACGGCGGCCAACTCGACCCCCAGGCCTTGGTGGCGACCTACGTTCCCGAACTGGCCGCCAGCGGCTACGCCGACGCCACGGTGCGGCATGTCCTCGACATGCGCAGCGGGGTCAGGTTCCTGGAGGAGTATTCCAACCCGCAGGCGGACATCCGGCGGCTAGATGAGTGGATCGGCTGGGACGGGCCGCCGACCAGCGAGCCCCGCGGGTTGTACCGCTTTCTGGCCACGCTCCAGGCCGAGGCGCCGCACGGGAGCAGGTTCCTGTACCGCTCGGCCGAGTCGGACGTACTGGGCTGGGTGTGCGAGCGCGCGGCCAGGCGGCCCATGGCCGAGCTGATCTCCGCGCTGGTGTGGGTGCCGATAGGCGCCGAGCACGAGGCCCGGCTGCTGCATGACGGGCTGGGCACCGCCGTGCACGACGGAGGCCTGTGCGCCACCGCCCGTGACGTGGCCCGGTTCGGCCAGATGCTGCTGGACGGGGGAGCGGTTCCGGACGGTGCGAGGGGCACCCGCCGGGTCGTCCCACCGCGCTGGCTGCGCGACGGCTGGGCGGTGGACGCCGACGTGCGGAGCGCGTTCGCCGCGTCCCCGGCCGAGGCGGCATTCCCCGGCGGCTGGTACCGCAACCAGCTCTGGTTCCGCCCCGGCGCCCACGGCGACGTGCTGCTCGGCCTGGGCATCCATGGCCAGATGCTGCACGTCAGCCGGCGCACGAACACGGTGTGCGTGAAGTTCTCGAGCTGGCCGCAGGCGCAGATCCCGGCCTATCTGGAGGACACGCTGCGCTCGTTCGACGCGATCGGCGGCGTGCTGGCCGGCCGGGATCCCACCCGGGGACGGCGCCGGCTGGCCGGGGTGGTCTCGGGCCTGAGCCGGCAGGGCGATACCGTCCCGCCCTCGCCGCCGACCGTGATCTGATCTTGCCGGCACGGCCTCGACGGGCGTGCAAGCGGCGCTTAACCTGGCGTTATATGGGACGATGCCGCGGCCCGCGGTTCCCGACGCAGAGGAGGCCGAGTGACTGCTACGTCAGGTCCAGACCAGGCTCGCCGTCACCTCAACGGCATCGCGGAAATCCGCACGTTCTTCCGGACCAACCAGCAGCCGATCTACTTCGTGGGCCCGACCGC
>Ga0187817_10002156_pt1 | contig 10047 bp, 8 predicted proteins | sample NC_wetland_sal_i_17_FD_132431 | JGI IMG/M metagenome (GOLD analysis project Ga0187817, IMG submission 132431) | Wetland sediment microbial communities from Neuse River Estuary, North Carolina, USA - SO4_2 | ecosystem: Environmental > Aquatic > Freshwater > Wetlands > Sediment | place: USA: North... | reverse complement strand
GGCTTCATCAATATTTTCGCGGTGCCTGCGTCGGTCGCGCTGCTCAACGCGTACCGGGCCGGCGACTACAAGCGCGCCGAGGAAATTCAGCGCCGCCTCAACCGATGCTTCCCGCGTGGCGGCGAGGAAACTCTCGGCCATCTCGGCACGACCAAGGTCACCGCGTCGGTCGCGACGGGAATCGAGATGGGCCCGGCGCGGCCACCCTACATGGCTCCGGCCGACGCCGCCGAACGAATCAAGCAGCGCGTGGCGTTGCTCAACGAGGTCATCTGAGATGGGCGCGCGCTCAGGCATAAGGTGTCCGGTTTATTTGGCGTGGAATTCGAAACCGCCCACTACCTGCCGATGGGTAGTGATTTAATTTGAATCCGCGATCAGGAAAATAGCTCAATGAAGCTAGCTAGGCTCAGAGCGGCGACAGCCCTAATAGTAGCTCTTGCAGTAATCGGGATAGAGGGCGGGCGCATTGTTCTGAATCAATCCAAATATTTGCAAACGCGTGCTCAAATCGGTGAACTGCAGGAAGCGCTCCGGCGCTATTACGTGGACAACAGACGCTATCCTACGACCGATCAGGGTCTCTTGGGCCTGGGTCACTACTATGATTTGGGGAGTTGGGGAGCAGATGAAGATCCGGGTATGGTGTTCCCGCGACCCTTAGCCCCGCGCTCGGGCTCCGGCGGCGGGATCGGCATCGACGGCGAGATGGGCCCGGGCCTGGTCGATCCCTACGGGCGCGGCTCCGGCCACGGGATTGGCGAAGGTTTCGGTGGGTTCATCGGCGGACTCAGGCGTAAGGGACTGGACGTGGTGCTGGTGATCGACGGGGCCGGCTCGATGAAACTGATCATCGACGACGTCAAGGCCAGGATGGAGCCGCTGGTGCAGGCGATTCACCGGCTGGTGCCGATCGCGCGAATCGGGATAGTGGTGTTCGGCGGCAAGGGTGGGCCGATGAAAATTCAGCCGCTGACGCTGTCGCCGCAAGAGCTTGCCACCTTTCTCAACAGCATCCAGGGGATCGGTGGCGGCGAATGGAAACCGGATACGTTCGGCGCCTGCCAGACGGCGATCAACAAGATGGACTGGAAGCCATACGCCAAGAAGGTGATCGTGCTGGTGGGCGATTCGGCCCCGCCCAAGGAGGACTTCGCGCCGCTACTGACGATGATACGCCAGTTCAAATCCAACAACGGCACCTTCAACACAGTGGACGTGGCGGAAGAGGAGCACGAGAGATTCGAGCATCGGTTCCGTCGCGACGAGGAGCCGCCGAAAATCTCGCCGTTGCCGGAGTTCTACCGCCAGACGCAGGCGGCGTACGGAGTGCTGGCTACGGCAGGCGGAGGCTCGATGAAATCGCTGACCAGGGACGTGCACGTCAATCAGCTGCTGCTGATCCTGGCCTTCGGCGACGAGTGGCAGCCGCAGGTCGCCCAATTCGGCCGCGGGCTCAGCAACAGCCCCAGCCCCAGTCCATAAGTCAGGGGCCGCCGCCGACGACGGCGCAGGGAATCCGCGAGGTGCATGATGAGAGGCGAAAATTTCTGCTGGCCGTGGGCTCGCTTGCAGAGACAGAATCTTGAATCGCGCGCGCCCGTGGGCACGGGTAGCCAGTATTAAGACCCGTTGGCAGGGACGCTACTATTAAGAAGGGGAAACATGGCGCGCTGTATAAGGACCCTCACCCTCATCCTCTCCCTTGCAGGGAGAGGAAACAGATCCGGGATTCTTTGCTTCGCTCAAGAATGACACGGAGGGGCGACGAGACAGAGGGCGCGACCGGGTCACGCAAAGTTCTACTGAAAACGAGGTCATCTGAGATGGGTGCGCGCTCAGGCAACAATTATCTGTCGTCGCTGAAAAAGCTCGGCGCGACAATCTGGATCGGCGGCGCGTCCGCCGGCGACGTGACTGCGCATCCGGCGTTTGCCAATTGTGCACGCTCGATAGCGTCGCTCTACGACATGCAGATGGAGCATCCCGAAACGATGACGTTTCGCACCGACGACGGCGGGCGCGCGGGGATGTCGTTCATAATCCCGAAAAGCGCCGACGACCTGCGCAAGCGAACGCGGATGATGAAGACTTGGGCGGACTTCGGATGCGGGATGCTCGGGCGCACGCCGGATTACCTCAACGCGAGCATCGCGGCGATGGCGGCGGCGCGCGACTTCTTTGCCGCGAGCGATCCACGCCACGGCGACAACATCTGGAACTATTATCTCGCCGCGCGCCATCACGATTGGTGCGCCACGCATACGCTGGTCAATCCGCGCGCGAGCCGCGCCGCAGGATGGGCGGGACATACCGACGCCGAGCTGGCGCTCAAGCTGGTCGAAAAGACCGGCGACGGGATTATCGTCAGCGGCTGCAGGATGCTGGCGACGCTCGGGCCGCTGGCCGAGGAGCTGCTCGTCTTTCCTTCGACCGTGCTCAAGGCCGAGCCGGCGGCGGAGCCGTTCGCGCTGTCGTTTGCAATCCCGTGCAATGCCAAGGGCCTCAAGTTCATCTGCCGCGACCCGTACGACTCGGGCCGTTCGCGCTTCGACACCCCGCTTGCGTCGCGCTTTGACGAAATGGACGCGGTGGTCGTGTTCGACAACGTGCTCGTCCCGTGGGAGCGCGTGTTCATCTGCGGCGACGTCGCGCGATGCAACGCGCTGTATGCGGAAACCGGCGCGGTGGTCCACATGATGCATCAGGTGGTGGTGAAAAATGTCGCCAAGAGCGAGTTCCTGCTCGGACTGGCGGCCCGTATCGCCGAGGCCAGCGACGCGATGGCGTTGCAGCACGTGCGCGAGCGGCTGGCCGAGATGATCATGACCACCGAGACGATGCGCGCGTGCCTGCGCGCCGCCGAAGCTGACGCCGCGCCCGACAAGTGGGGGGTGTTCGCGCCGGCGCGAGCGCCGCTGGATACCGCGCGCAATCTTTTTCCCCGGCTCTATCCGCGACTGGTCGAGATTATCCAACTCAACAGCTCGAGCTCATTGATGGCGACGCCGTCGGCGAGCGACTTCGCCAATCCCGCCGAGGCGGCGGATATCGAGCGTTACTTCGCCGCCGCGGATGCGCCCGCCAAAGAGCGGGTCGCGCTCTATCGATTGGCGTGGGAGGTCGCGTGCAGCTCGTTCGGCGGCAGGCAAGTTCTTTACGAGCGCTTTTTCTTCGGCGATCCGGTCAGGATGGCCAGTGCGCTGGTCGACAATACCGACCTGAAGCCGCTGGTCGATCGCGTCCGCGCCTTCCTGACCCGTGGCGACGGGCCGTAGGCACGGCGGCCAGGGAAAAAGATCCGGGATTCTTCGCGCGGCAGCCACGCGCGAGAATGACAGACAAAAGCGAGCGGAAGGTCTCTCGTCGGATGAGCGCTGAGAGGAACCCGGGTTGCATCGCGGCCCCCGAAAAAAGCGGCCCGACTGATTTCCTAATTCGAAAATTTCTTGCCTAGTGGGGCGGGCGTCTCTGCCCGCCATGGCAGCGCTCGCTGACGCTCGGCCAATCAAATGGCGGGCAGGGACGCCCGTCCCTCTGAGCTCTGGACTATGATGCTGGGGCGGTAGCGGGGCAGGGTGGAGCGGGCTATCGTCATGTTCATCGATGGCGAGACTGAGAAAGGCGGCGCGAATTTGGGAAAATCCCAAGGCCCGCGAGATCGGCGAGCGCATACTATTAGCCCCCGGCGATGGCGTCTTCACCATCGATCCAGCCGCGATCTTCGGCCGCCGCGCGCCGGTTGAAATCGAGCTCGGCGCGGGCAAGGGCGAATTCATTATCGAGCGCGCCGCGGAATTTCCCGAGCGCGACTTTATCGCGGTGGAACTGTCGGCGACGATCACGCGTGTGCTGGCGGTGCGATGCGGCCGCGCGGGGCTTGGCAATTTGCGCGTGGTGAGAATGGACGCGCGCACGCTGGTCAATCTGATGCTCCCGGAGGCCAGTGTGAGCGCCTACCATGTCTACTATCCGGATCCATGGCCCAAAGAGCGCCACGTCAAGCATCGGCTGTTCAAGCCGACGTTCGTCGCGAGTCTGTTTCGTACCGCCGAGCCGGGCGCTACCGCCTACGTCGCAACAGACGTGCGCGATTACGCGGCCGAGATCTTCCCGATGATGGCAGCGGCGGGTTTCATCCGCGCCGTCCAGAGCGCGCCCGGTGCGGATCGGACGGGCTTCGCGCGCAAGTACATAGCGGCGGGGAAAGCGGTTTTTTCGGCCTCGTTTCGCAAGCCGCGCAATTTGACAAGTCCCTGAAACTGCTCGGTTATCGCCGCGATGCCGGAATCGGGGGCTCACGCGCCGATTGCAATGATGAACCGCGTTGTTTAACCTTTTCGCGGCTATCCGATGAAACGGTTGGGGGTGATATTGGTGGCGTTGGTCCTGCTGCCGGCGGCTGCCTGCAGTTTGCGCCAGAAACCCACCGGCGAAGATTACTACGCGCAAGCCCAGCTTGATTTCGCTACCAAAGAGTACAAGGCGGCGATCGAAAACTATCAGCAGGTGATCGACAAGTTCCCGTTCAGTCCGTTCGCCGAAGATGCCGAGATGAAAATCGGCCTCGCCTATTACCAGCAAAAGGATTACGCCGAAGCGGTCGGCGCGCTCGACGATTTCCAGCGGATGCATCCGACCAGCAAAAACCTCGAGCTCGTCACCTACTACATCGGGATGAGTTACTACGATCAGATGGGGCGCGAGGACCAGGATCAGGGCAAGACCCTGGCGGCGCTCAAGCGCTTCCAGGAATTGGAGCAGCGCTTTCCGGAGGGCGACTTCGCCGAACTGGCGCACGACAAGGTCCTGGTGTGCCGCGAGATGCTCGCGCGCAACGAGATGATCGTCGGCAACTACTATTACAAGCGTGCGAACTTTCGCGCGGCGGAGTCGCGATTCGCCGAACTGCTGCAAAAGTATCCGGAAACCCCCATCGCCCCGGACGCGCTGTTCGAGCTGGGAATTTCGCTGGAGAAGGAGGGCAAGCGATACTCGGCGGCGCAGGCTTTCGCCGCCGTCAAGAAGCATTTTCCCAACACCAACTACGCCAAAAGAGCCCAGGCCGAGCTGGCCAAACTCCACCAACCAATCGACAACGAAGAAGATCCGCTGCCGCTGGTGCTCGCCGAGACCGGCTACGGCGGAAATCCCGACGACTCGAATGCGGACAAAGTAGTCGTGCGCCAGCGCTCCGATACTGCCACCCGCACCGATGTCGCGTTGGCTGGTGGCTCATCGGCATACGGCCCCGACGGCCTGCCGATTCTCGACGCGCCGTCGTCGCCGTCGCCTGCCGCGGGCGCCGCCGCCGCTGGCGCTCAGGCACCGTCGCCGGATACGCGGGCCATGATGCATGGGCCCGATCCGTCGCAGCCCGATCTTCCCAGCCGAAACCCCGCCGGGCCTGACATGATGCGTGCGCCAGCCCCTATCCTGCCAGCGGCCACCGGCAGTATCGCCGGTGCCGCCGAGGCGCAGGCGCGCGCGATGACAGGTGCGGCAGGCTCGGCGCCGGAGCCGTCGTTGCATGAGATGGGTTCGGGCGGGCCGGCGTCTGCGCCGTTGTCGTTAAGCGAGCCGCCCACGGCCGGTCCCGCGACCCTCAAGACGATCAGGTTGTCTTCGAACGATCCGCCGCTGTCGGTGATTTTTGAACTGAGCGGGCCCGTCAGCTTCGCCAAAAACCTCCAGAGCAGTTCCGACGGCTCGACCGCGACGGTTGTGCTCAAGGACGTTACTCCCGACTCGGCCCTGCAGACTCATCTGGTGTTCGACAAGTCGATTTTCAAGGATTGCAACGTCTCGAGCAGCTCGTCGGGAACGACCGTGACCCTGAACATGCAGCCCATAGCGCATTTCGCGGTGGTGCCGCTGGCGGGTCCGCCACGCCTGCTGGTGACGTTTACGCCGCAAGCCGGGACCTTAAAGACCAGCGCGGCGAACTGAGCTGCGCAAGCCCGGGGCGTAAGCCGCGGCGCGCCGCCCGATCACGCGAAGACCTGGTCGAACCTGATGCCGAGAAATTTGAACAGCACTTCGGCGTAAACCCTCAGTCCCCAGAAAAAGCCCTCGATTGGCAAGCGCTCGTCGTTGCCGTGATAGAGCGCGCCGAACGGCATTTGTGGATCCAGCTTGACCGGCGAGAATCCGTAACACACGGCCCCGAGCTGCGAATAGTACTTGTTGTCAGTTGCACCGGGGATCATCCAGGCAATCGCCCGCGCACCGGGGTCGGCCGCTTCGACGGTCTGCTTGATCAACTCGAAGAGCGGAGTGTCAGGACTCGCCTGGACCGGTGGCGCGCTCTTGAGCAACTCGAAAGTCGGCTCGGGACCGACAATCTGGCGCAGCTCGGCCATGAAGCTCTCGGGATCTTCGCCGGGCAGGGTGCGGCCGTCGAGCACGATCGTCGCCTCGCCGGGAATCACGTTGTCCTTGTAGCCGGCGCGCAGAATCGTCGGCGAGGCCGTGTTGGCAAGCATCGGCGCAAACAGCGGGCCGGGCGATTCGAGCGGCACGCCCATATCTTCGAGTGCCCGGCGCATAAACGGCGAGATATTGGTGCGCATCGGCGTCTTGACGATCTTGGTGATCAACTCGGAAATTCGGGAGATCGCAGTGTCCGAGCGCGGCATCGATCCATGCCCGGGCATCGCGGTGACCTTCATCCTGACGGTGACGAAGCCCTTCTCCGCCACTTGGATCGGGTAGAAGCGACGGTTCATGAGATGAACCGTGAAGCCGCCGACCTCGTTCAATACGTAACCGGCGCGGACCAGTTCGGGATGGCGCTCGACGAGAAATTTCGCGCCCAAATCCGAGCCAGCCTCCTCGTCGGCGACGGCCGCCAGTATCACGTCGCGGTTGGGCTTCGCCCCGGCGCGCTTCATCGCGGTCATCATCGCGACGTCCATCGCGCACTTGGACTTCATGTCGATCGCGCCGCGGCCCCATACACATCCTTGCGCGATTTCGCCGCTGAACGGCTCGCGCGTCCATCCCGATCGCTCGACGGGAACGACGTCGGTATGCGACGACAGCAGCAGGGCAGCAGCGGAAGAATCGGTACCCGGATGGCGCGCCACCAGATTGGCCCGGGTCGGAGCGCCTTCGCGGATCACGGAATCGATGCCATAAGTGCCCAGCACGTCGGCCAGGTAATCGACCGCGATTCGTTCGTTGCCCGGCGGATTGGTGGTGTCGAGCCTGACCAGCGCGCGCAGACAATCAAGCGCCTCCTGCTGAATCGACTGCCAGGAGATTGTCATTTGGTTCCGCCTTTCCTTGAACGCGAAATTGTCATAAAAACCTACGACCTGTTAGAATATGAATCAAGATATCTGAGCGTCAATTATCGTGACTAGAACGTCGTAAAGAAAGGACCTTCCAGAGATAGTTGCGGCTCAATCTGCGCCTGGTGGCATCGGAGGGTGGGTGACGATACCGTTGGGGCCAAGGTTGACATCGTGGGCATCATTTGCGTTGAGAGAGTCATCGTCGCCGTGCGCGATTTGGCGGCTTCGCGCGAGAACTGGCGACGGGCCGGGTTTGCCGTTGCCAATGACGAAAACGAATTCGACGGCGCCGGTGTTTGTATCGCCCGGCTGGCTGCGGGTGCCGTGGAAATCGATCTTTGCGCGATGCACTCTGCCGAATCCGGGTCGCCTCTGACTGAACATTTGCGCGGTACGATTGAGAATGGCGGCGGCATCGTCGGATGGGTCTGGGGCTTCAAGGGTACCTCTGCAGATGAGCCGGGGGCAGGCCGAGCTCGAGCATCAATCATCCTTCCGGGACTATCAGAGCCCACGACCAGAGCCGAGATGCTTTCGTCCGGACTGCCGGGGGTCGTTACGGCTGCCGCTCCAATTACGCTTGACATTGAGTCGCGCCGCCAGTCGCTCAGGCGGCTTTGCGGGAGCAACGCGAACAGCGTGGAATATCTCGAGCATATGGTCGTGATGACGCCCGTGCTGGAGGAGGCGATCGCTGCGAACGAGGCGATTGGCGTTCCGTGCAAACGAATCCGTGAAGCCGGCAATGGCGCCAGACAGGCGTTTTTCAAGCTCGAGCAGACCGTGCTCGAAATCGTGGGACCGGCGCGTGGGCGGCCGGGATGCTGGGGGCTTGCGCTGATGTGCTCGGACATCGCGCGAGCAGTGGCAACGGCGCGCGCGGGCGGACTGCAGGCGACGGAGCCCAAGCAGGCGGTTCAGGGTGGGCAGATCGCGCGAATCGTCGAGCCGCTCGATGGAGTGGCGATTGCGTTCATGCAGGCTGGTCCCCGTCGCGACGACTGAGCGATCGTTGGCCAGCCGCGCGAGCGCGCGAATCGAGGATCTTGCCGCCCACGTTTGTCGAAGTACGGACGAAACCCTAGGATCGCGATTGGCGCCTGATAACTGAGCCCAATGAGTGTAAAAATTCGCCGCGGCAAAGCGGATGATGCGGCATTTTTGGCCCGAGTCATGATGCTCGCGTCGCGGGGGCATCTGCCGCGCGGCGTATGGGATCTGATTGCCGGCGGTAACGAGAAAAACTGCCTCGACTATTTGCGGCGGCTCGCGCTCACGGAGCCTGTGTCGTTGTGCCACTACTCCAGCTTCATCGTCGCGGAGCACGACGGCTGTCCGGCTGCGGCGCTGTGCGGCTTTGACCCGCGCGCGGGTGGATGGCAACTGCTGGCAGAAGCGATGAAACAAGTCCAACGGGAAAAAGGTTGGACTCAAGCGGACGAGAACGCATCGGCGCATCGAACCGCGCCGGTGTGGCAATGCACGTTCGACACGCTCGAAGGCGCGTGGGTGGTGGAGTCGGTCGCGACCGCGCCCGAGTTCCGGCGTCGCGGACTGGCCGCTTCGTTGATGGCCGAGGTGCTCGAAATGGGCCGCGCGCGCGGACATCGCATGGCGCAACTTACGATCCTGATCGGCAACACGCCGGCGCAGCGCGCATACGAGAAGGCCGGCTTCAGCGTTATGGACGAGAAGCGCCATCGCGACTTCGAGGCCGCGCTCGGAGCGCCGGGCTTCATGCGGATGGTGCGCGACTACTGACGCGCTTTAGAACGGGCGCTGGCCGAAGAACACGGCATTGATATCGCGCTTCGATGCAGCGAGTGCGTCGCGCGATTTCGCCGCCAAAGTTTTCGCCAGCTCGCGCGCGGCCGGCATCAACGCATCAGGTTTCACGACCCGGTTCAGCGCGCCCATCGCGAGCAATTCGCCGGCCCGGTAATGGCGGCACATCAGGATCGCTTCCTTGGCCCGCCACGGTCCGAGGCTGGCGGCGAGTACGACAGCCGGCGCGCCACGATACGGCACGCCGAGATCCACCTCCGGCACCCAGAACTCGGCGCCCTCGACGGCGATCGCAAAATCAAAGGCAAGCGCGATTGACCATCCGCCGCCGACGGCATAGCCGTTGATCGCGCCAATCGTGATCTGATCCAGGTGCGCCAGCACGTCGAAGGCCCGGCCTATCAGGCGCGGCAATCGTTTGCCGAACTCGCCCATGCGGCGACGCCGCTCGGCGGGATCGACGACGGAACCGGCCGGGTTCTTGAACATCGCGTTGTCCGCTCCGGCGCAAAAGGCGGCTCCCTTTCCGGTCACGATCAGGACACGGCAATCGCGATCGTCGCGGACGACCTGCAGCCGGCGCTCGAAGTCGAGGATGACTGCTTCATCGAGGCAATTGCGACGCTCGGGCCGATTGAAGGTGATGGTGGTGATCGGACCGTTTTTTTCGACGAGGAACTTTTCCGCCATCTGTGCCGGCTCTACTGGTGTTGCTTTACTTCGGGGCAAGGCTGCGGCGCAAGCGACAACATTTTCACTGGCTTGCGCGCTGGCGATCGATGTTGAACAATCGCTTTCTCTTGTGCGGAGAGGTGGCCGAGTGGTCGAAGGCACCAGATTGCTAATTCGGTACAGGCCGTTTTGCCAGATCACGCCAGATCATAAAAGACCGCAAACTCGAGGGTGTTTTGCTTGCGGACCTCATCTCAAATCAGCTCAATTCAGATCACCTTGGACACTTTTG
>Ga0187817_10002154_pt1 | contig 10049 bp, 11 predicted proteins | sample NC_wetland_sal_i_17_FD_132431 | JGI IMG/M metagenome (GOLD analysis project Ga0187817, IMG submission 132431) | Wetland sediment microbial communities from Neuse River Estuary, North Carolina, USA - SO4_2 | ecosystem: Environmental > Aquatic > Freshwater > Wetlands > Sediment | place: USA... | reverse complement strand
GCTTCCTCCTGACCCCGCCGAAGGAGTTGCCGCAGACCGGGCCCACGATTCGTTACCGGGTGCTGATGGAACCAATCGCCACTAGCGTATTCTTTCTGGCGCCGACGCCGCTCACCCTCGAGGGCAACTACCGTGTGATCTCGACCGACAGCGGCGGAGCGGTGTTCGATCCTGACCCTGAGCATCCCGTCAATACTTACGACGCCACCTCGAAGATCGCCCAGGTGAATCCTGCGGCGCTGCGCGCGGCTTCGCCAAGTTATCCGCCGGAGGTAGAGTTGAACTACCTGCAATTGCCGCGGCTGGACCCCCGGATTGCTGCGCTAGCGGCGCAGATCTCGGCTTCCGAAGGTAATAATTACGACAAGGCCATCGCCATCGAACGTTACCTACGCACGAACTATGCCTACACGTTGCAGCTTCCAGGACGGCTTCAGCGCGATCCGGTAGCCAACTTTCTGTTCGAGCGCAGGCAGGGACACTGCGAGTATTTCGCATCTGCGATGGCGATCATGCTGCGGACGCTGCGAATTCCTTCGCGCGTGGTCAATGGTTTCCGTACTGGAGAGTTCAATGATGTCACCTCACAATATCTGATTCGGGCAAGCAATGCGCACTCCTGGGTGGAAGCTTATTTCCCCGACTATGGCTGGATCAGCTTCGATCCAACGCCTGCCGCGCCGCTGCAAACGCACACCGGGTGGGGTCGGGCGATGCTGTATGTGGATGCGATGGCCTCATTCTGGCGGGAGTGGATCGTCAACTACGACGTCAGCCATCAACATACTCTCGGTCGAGACGTCACCCATAGCGGTTTGGATTGGCTGCGACGGACACAAGACTGGGGACGCGACAAATACGATTCTTTGCTGAATGCGGCTCGGCGCACCCAGAAGACTCTGTCGGATGCCCCCTTGCGCTGGGTCGTCGCTGGAGTGGTGTCCACCCTGTTGTTGATTTTGGGAGCGAATGCCGGGCGGTTGTGGCGGGCGGCTGCAGTGCGCAGGCTGGCATCAAAACCGGAGAGATCTCCGCGCGCAGCGGCAACCATCTGGTATCAACGCACGGTCCGCATGCTGGCGAAGCGGGGGCTGCGGAAGTTGTCTGCACAGACTCCCACAGAGTTCGTCCGATCCATCGAGAAGGAGGCCCTGCGTGAGCCGGTTTCGCGTTTGACCGCGCACTACGAGCGGGCTCGCTTCGGCGAATCGGGTGAAGACGCTGCCCGCTTGCCGGAACTATACGAAGAAGTCTCTCAGGCGGCCCGCCGCTGAATCGTGTTTGGGCAAACTTCTGATTCTTGTCGCATCAAGTCTTAGCCAAGAGTGTGAGCGCACACTCGGGACAAATACCGTGGCTGAATTCAGCCTCTGAGCGGTCCCGGATATAAACTTCAAATTGGTGCCAGGCTCCGTTTTCGTCGCGAATCTTCTTGCAATACGCGCAAGTTGGAAGGATACCCTTGAGCGTCTTGACCTCCTGCACGGCTTGCTGCAGGTCTTTGATTAGTTGCTCTCGTTCGGCTTCGAGCTGCTTACGCTTGGTAATATCACGGACGATCGACAGGCCGTAGGGCTTGCCACCGATGTCGATATGGTGGCGACTGATTTCCACTGGGATCCGGCGCCCGTCCTTGGCCAAATGGATTCTTTCGAATTGCTCTGGGACTCCCGGCTGGAAAGAAGAAAACACCTGTTGCTAACCCTCAGGGTTTTCTGGAGCCTGAAGATCAACCGGGCTGAGACAGAGCAGTTCTTCCCGCGAGTACCCATATTGGCTGCAGGCCATGTTGTTCACTTTCTCGAAGTTCCCGGGTGTAACCGCCGTCGTCATCGGATACAGGAAGATCGCTTCTCCGACCTGCTCGAACAGCAGGCGATAGCGCGCCTTTCTACTTCGCAACGCCCTCTCAAGCTTTCTTCGCTCCTCCAGCAGAGCTGCGAAAGGCAGGACTATGATAAGGGCGGCGGCGAGATAGAGCTGCAGAATCCAAATCCGGTGCACCGGGTCGCTATTCTGGATGAGCATCGCAGGCCCGTGTTTCGCGGCGGTAAACCCGACCGAGATACTAGCCACGAGAACCACGCCAACCGCAGCACCCGCGAACCCCAGCCGGAACACAACCCAGAAGAAAGGGGAAAACCGCGAATAACAGCGGGTACGAATTCTGCATGAAGGTAAGCAACGTTATCAGTGCGAGAAGGCCCAGGGCTGCCGCGGACGGAGCGAGATTCTTGCCTCCAGACAGCTTTGCCAGGTTTTCTTGCTGCAACGCCCAAACACAAGGTGTGACCAGCGCCATCCCCAAAGCGTCCGCCACGTACCAGGCACGCAGAGTGTTGCTCCACGCAGGGTTCATTGACAGCAGAGAGAGCCAGGAAACGGCGAGGAACGCTGAGACCGCCGGAGCCAAACCAACTGCGAACAAAACAAAGCTGAAAAGAGTCTTCCGTTGCTGCAGGTCGAATGGGCGGGAGCAATACTTGCGGATGGACACTCCTGCGATCAGGATCTCCGCCGTATTGCAAAAGGCCAAGCCGGCAGCGACTAACAATCGGTCCCCGGTCACCGTGTCTGCGATGAAGTTGCCGACATAACCGCCGATCAAGTAAGGGATCCAGTGGCGGCGTGGAGCCATCAGCCACACGGCTAGCAATAGCCCATTGGCAGGCCAAAGTGCGGCAATGCGGCCGGATTCATGGGACAACATCAAGCCGCCCCAGGCTGCCGCTCCTACCAACAACGAAATGACCAGCAACTTGGAGAGTTTGGGCACAGGTTCATCGGAACCCATGGTGGAGGACGGTTCTTCGGCTTTGAGCGGGGCTTCCACGGGTTGAGTTTGGTGTCGTTGCGGCTTGTTTTCTGAGTTCGAGACAATAGGGACGGTAGAGTGTACACCGTCCTCGCCTGAGCGCGATGTGATTGCTACAATAGAAGGATTGCATGCCTCATCCGGACACCACAGTAGCCCCTGAAAATAAAGCCGCAAGCGCAGAGAAAACGATCTCGGCGCGGCCGAAGGTGGGCTTCGTGAGCCTGGGGTGCCCCAAGAACCTGGTGGACAGCGAAGTGATGATGGGCCTGCTGGCGCAGGCGGGAGCGGACTTGATCCCTCGCGCGGAAGACGCGGACATCATCGTGGTGAATACCTGTTCGTTCATCGCTACCGCCCAGCAGGAATCCGTGAACACGATTCTGGAGATGGCGCGGCACAAGAGTGAAGGCCGTGCTCGCAAGCTGGTGGTGGCGGGCTGTCTGGTGGAGCGCTTCCGCGACGAGATTCGCAAAAGCATTCCGGAAGTAGACGCGGTCGTGGGTACGGGCGAACTGGAAAATATTCTCGCTGCCGCGGGAGTTACCTCTGCCCCGGAGACAAACTCACCGTTCCGCATCCTGACCTCGAGGCCCGAAGGAGATGCCCGCGCGGCACAAGGTCGCTTTTCCCGAAAGTCCTGGGACGGGGCTATCGCCGATCTGCCGAATTATCTGTACGACGAGGCGACACCGCGGGTCCTCGCGACACCTCGCTACACGGCCTACATCAAGATTGCGGAAGGTTGCGATCATCCTTGCAGCTTCTGCATCATCCCGCAGCTGCGCGGCAAGTTTCGCTCTCGCCGCTTTGAGTCCGTGATCGCCGAAGCCGAGCGGTTGGCGCGGTCAGGGGTGCGCGAGATTACCCTCATCGGTCAGGACACAACTTGCTACGGCGAAGATCTTGACCTGAAGGACGGCTTGGCTCTGTTGCTCGAAAAGCTGGCTGCGATCGAAGACTTGCGCTGGATTCGGTTTCTATACGCGTACCCAAACAAGATCACCGGCCGGCTGCTTGAGACCCTTGCCGCCCACGACAAGATTTGCTCGTACATGGACGTTCCTCTGCAGCACGCCTCGCCCTCGGTGCTCAAGCGCATGAGACGTGGCGGCGGCGCAGATGTCTTCCTGCGGTCGATTGAGAAGATGAGGCGCACGATTCCCGGGGTAACCCTGCGAACCTCGTTCATCGTTGGATTCCCGGGTGAAACGGAAAAAGAGTTTGAGGAGTTGTGCGAATTCGTCCGCGAGGCCGAATTTGATTGGATAGGAACGTTTGGCTACTCGGACCAGGAGGGCGCTGGAGCGTTCTCGCTGGAGGAGAAGCTGCCGGCTCGCGAAATTGAGCGCCGGCGCAAGCACTTGATGCAGATTCAACGCCGTATCAGCAAACAGAAAAAGAAAGCGCTGGTTGGAAAAGAACTTGAATTGCTGCTGGAAGGGCCGTCGGAGGAAAGCGAACTCCTCCTGGAAGGACGCACTGCCATGCATGCGCCGGAGATCGATGGCAAAGTGTTTGTGAATGATCTGCCCGAAGGGCTGGAACCCCAGCCAGGCGAGTTCTACCGCTGCCAGATCACCGAAGCACACGACTACGATCTGGTGGCGAGAATCGTGTAGCCTATGCCCCGCAAGCATGCGCTGAAGCTGCTTTGTCCCGCCTGCAAGAAACCGGTCAAAAATAGCGACCCGGAATTTCCGTTTTGCAGCGAACGCTGCCGCCTGATTGATCTGGGGAAATGGGCCAGCGGACATTACGTGATCTCTTCTCCGGTGACCGATATCAGCGACGAGATCGGGGAAGGCAGCCCGCTGGATTCGGATAAGAAACCGTAGTACGGGCGGCTCTACAAGAACATGGCAGCGGAAACGAACGCGGGTCGTGCCAAAGCTCCGCTCTGGGCGACGCTCATTGCGACTTTTCTTGGTGTCGGGCGGCTTCGTCCCGGGCCGGGCACATGGGGTTCGCTGGCAACCGTGCTACTTTGGTGGGGGCTCAGTCACCGAATCGCGCCGAACCTGCAGCCCGTGGTTGCGGTCGCACTGGCTGGTCTGGCCGTGATCGTCGGCATTCCCGCAGCCACGCGGGTCTCGCGTGCGTACGGATGGAAAGACCCGCAGTTTGTAGTGATCGACGAAGTGGCCGGCCAGCTCATCACCCTGATTGCTGTCCCGGTCACATGGAAATCTCTGTTGCTGGGCTTTATACTTTTCCGAGGGTTCGACATTGTGAAGCCTGCTCCAGTGCGCCAGCTGGAGCAACTTCCCGAGGGTATCGGCATCGTAATTGATGATGTCGGCGCCGGATTATACGCGCTCGCGGTAATGCAACTCCTGCTACATTTCGGTGTTTTGCCGAGGTAGCTGGTCGCAGCTCAAGGAAGCTTCAGAGCCGATGGGAATATCTGACCGACTGCTGGGCAAGAAGAACGTCAACGGGAAACCGCACATTGCGGCGGTACAGCCCGGAGCTGCCCTGCCGGGGGGCGAAATCCGGATCACTGGTACCGACCTGCGTCCCACCGATCTGCGCCGGCCGCGCGTGCGGTTTGGAGAAGTTGAGGGCTCGGTCGTTATTAGTTCTGACCAGTTTCTGGTAGCGCGGGTTCCCTACGGGGCGTCTTCCGGACCCGTGGTTGTCTCCACTAACGGCCATTCCAGCAATCCGCACCAGATGAAAGTAGCCGTGCCAGTCGCCGAGAACCTGCATCCCGTAACCAACCCTGCACTCGACGCCGAGGGAAGTATTTATGCAACGTTCTCGGGGAGCCGGGGCCAGAAGGTCCCGGTCTCGATCTTCAAGATCGATACCAACTACAACGTGAAGCCCTTCGTCTCGGAGCTCATGAATGCCACTGCGATCGCATTCGACAAGGCTGGACAGATGTACGTTTCTTCCCGGATGGACGGCACGGTGTACCGCGTGGCGCCGAACGGGGCTATGTCTTCCTACGCAGAGGGGATGGGAGTGGCGACGGGCATCGCTTTCGACCAGTCCGGGAATCTGTATGTGGGCGACCGTAGCGGAACCATTTTCAAGATCGCGCCGGACCGGCAAATCTTCGTCTTTGCCACGCTGGAGCCCAGCGTTTCCGCCTACCACCTGGCGTTCGGACCGCGCGGCGACCTCTTCGTCACCGGCCCGACCACTTCGAGTTTTGACTGCGTGTACAAGATCGATACTCAAGGCAACGTGACAACGTTCTACCGCGGACTGGGCCGTCCGCAAGGAATCGCCTTCGACGCGGACGGCAATCTCTACGTCGCGGCTTCGATCAGCGGCAAGCGCGGGATCGTCAAAATCTCTTCCAACGGCCAGGCAACGTTGGAGGTCGCGGGTAGTGGCCTGGTCGGACTCGCCTTTGCTCCGGGGCGTTCGGCCGTTCTGGCAACCACAAGCGCTGTCTATCACCTCGCATGGAACATTCCCGGCGCTCCGCTCCTGAACACTCCAGTGGTGTAGGAAATGAGAAGGGCGCCTGCGTCCGCCTAGCCGCGGCTGATCATTTAAACTCTTAGCCGATGAATGCCGAGATCATCGCGGTCGGCTCGGAACTTCTGACTCCATTCCGCCAGGACACGAACTCGCTCTACCTGACCGAGCAGTTGAATCGGCTGGGCGTCGAAGTAATCTTCAAGACGATTGTGGGCGACAGCCTGAAGCATCTGGTTCAGGCTGCTTCCTTCGCCTTGTCCCGCGCGGACATCGTTATCTTCATCGGCGGGCTGGGCCCAACTGAAGACGACCTTACCCGGGTAGCGGTCGCTGAGACTCTCGGACTTACACTGCGGCGCGATCCAGAAATTGTTGCCGGCATCGAGCAACGGTTCGCAGCGCGGGGCTGGAAGATGTCCCCAAACAACGCCAAGCAAGGGGACGTCATCACCGGGGCGACGGTGCTACCCAACGCCAATGGCACCGCTCCCGGACAATGGATCAGCGGGAAGTATGAAGGCAGCGAGAAAATTATCGTACTGCTGCCCGGTCCGCCGCATGAATTCAAAGCATTGTTCGAGGAACAATGCTGGGACCGTTTGCAAGCCAAGCTTCCGCCACAGTTTATTGCCACCCGCGAATTGAAGATCACGGGACTGGGCGAGTCGCACTGCGACGCTCGTGTGGCGCCGATCTACAAACGCTTCGTGGACGTGCAAACCACAATTCTGGCCGGAGCGGGCGAGATCCAGTTGCACCTGAAAACTCGCGGGGTCTCGCGGGATGCCGCGCAGCAACGAGTGGATGAATTGGTCACACAGATCGAAGAAGAGCTGGGCGACTATGTTTTCTCCGACAACGGCGACTCCATGGAACAGATCGTTGGCTACTACCTGCAAATGCGTAACGCCAGCCTGGCGATCGCAGAATCGTGTACCGGTGGCTTGGTCGGCCAACGCATTTCCTCAGTGAGCGGCAGCTCGCGTTATTTTGTGGGCGGTGCAATCGTGTATTCGAACCAGTTGAAGACGGCGATGGCTGGCGTGCCGGCGGAACTCATCGAGAACCATGGAGCAGTGAGCGGCGAGGTTGCGCGCGCTCTAGCGGAGGGAATCCGCACGCGCTGTGGGGCGACGTTCGGGCTTGGGGTCACCGGCGTTGCTGGCCCGAATGGTGGGACTCCCGAAAAACCGGTGGGGTTGGTGTATCACGCATTGGCTAGCGACACCGGAACTGAAGTGGTGGAACGCAAATTCCCCGGCGACCGCAAGCGCATTCGCTGGTTCGCCAGCCAGCAGGCATTGGATATGGTGAGGAGGAAGCTGCTGTGAATCAGCACTTAGCGGTTAGCACTTAGCCATTAGGAGTTGGATTCGCATCCATTCCGGAACGGCTAGTTGCTAATTGCTAAGGGCTAAATGCGGATTTTTATCGCTCTCGACATTGACGACGCGATCCGCGAGCGCATTCAGCGCTTCCTGGAGGGAGTGCGTGGATTCGCGCCCGACGCGCGCTGGGTACGTCCCGAGTCATTGCACGTGACCTTGAAGTTCATTGGCGAGAAGCCTACACAGGCGGTGGAAGAGATAAAAAGCGCCCTGTCCTCCGTGCAGAGCCAGTCTTTTGAAGTTGCTCTTCGCGGCCACGGTTTTTTCCCGATGCCCAAGGCCGCCCGCGCCTTCTGGGTCGGAATTGAATCCGGCCCGGAACTTCAGAAACTTGCGCAAGCAGTGGATGAGACAACGGCTGCGCTCGGGGCCCCGAAAGAAGACCATGCCTTCAGCCCGCATCTCACGCTGGCGCGGGGTGGGGGACACTCGGGTGCTCCCGGTTGGCACAAGGGCGAAGGTGCGAATAGGAATTTCCGCCTCCTACAGGAGAAATTGGCGACGATACCCACTCCCGACTTTGGTACGATGACCGCGCGTGAGTTTTTTCTGTATGAAAGTCAGCTGATGCGCGGGGGTTCGCGCTATACGAAGATAGCCAGGTTCGCGCTCAGGTAGTGCCGGCGCTACGCAAGAACAACCAATGCTCTCATTCCTCCTCACCGCCGCTTACAGCTACCTGTTGGGATCCATTCCTTTCGGCTATATCCTGATTCTCATTTTTCGCGGACAAGACGTTCGGCAGACTGGGAGTGGCAACATCGGGGCGACCAACGTATCGCGCACTTCTCCTCTGTTGGGAGTGATCACTCTGCTTCTGGACGCTCTCAAGGGAGCAGCCGCTGTGCTGACCACACGAACCTTGTTTCCCGGACAGATAGTGTTGCAAGGCGTGGCGGCGTTCATGGTCATTGCCGGCCACATGCTCCCGGTGTGGTTGAAGTTCCGCGGAGGCAAAGGCGTGGCCACCGGACTTGGTTCCTTTCTGGTGCTGGTACCCAAGACGATCCTGGTGATGCTTGGAATCTTTGTCGCTATCTTTCTGGCGTTCCGCTACATTTCACTGGCTTCGATTCTCAGCGTGGCGTTGTTCCCGGTGGTGGTATGGGTTCTGCATCCCTACGCCGAGCCGGTGCAAATGCTGCCATTCATGGTGGCCTCTTCCCTTCTGATCATCGCGCGCCATCATCAGAACATCCGCCGGTTACTGGCACACACTGAACCACGTTTCCAGTGGAGGCGAGGATGAGCCGGATCGTAATCATCGGTGCCGGGGCGTGGGGAACGGGCTTATCCATCGCTCTTGGAAGAAAAGGCACACACCAGATACGGTTGTGGGCCCATGAAAAAGAAGTGCGCGAATCGATTGCGTCGCGGCGAGTGAATGAACTGTTCCTCCCGGGTCAGACGATTCCGGAGAGCGTCTCGGCCATGGGGGACTTTCAGGAGGCGCTCGCGGGTGCAGAAATCGTGGTCAGCGTGATGCCGTCGCCGCACTGCCGCGGGCTATTTGAGAAGATGCAGCCGTTCCTGATGTCGGACATGCTGTTCGTGAGCGCCACGAAAGGATTAGAAGAAGGAACGCTGCTGCGGATGACCGAGGTAATTCAGTCGGTGCTCGCTGGAGGCTTTCAGCCGCGGGTCGGTGCGCTTAGCGGACCGACGTTCGCGAAAGAAGTGGCCCGAGGCGATCCGACTGCGATCACCGTCGCTTCACAGGATGCGGAGCTAACCGAGGCCGTGCAGCGAGAGTTTAGCGATCCGCGTTTCCGGGTTTACACCAACCGCGATGTGGCAGGGGTGGAGCTGGGCGGGGCGCTCAAGAATACGATCGCCATCGCGGCAGGAGTTTGCGATGGTCTCGGGCTCGGATACAACTCGGTCGCTGCCCTGATCACACGGGGATTGGCGGAGATGACCCGCCTGGTGGTGGCCTGCGGCGGGTCACGGGAGACGATGGCGGGCCTGGCAGGCCTGGGCGATCTGGTTCTGACTTGCACCGGCGGGCTTTCGCGAAATCGCAGCGTCGGAGTGGAACTCGGGCGCGGGCGCAAGCTGCCGGAAATCATCGCCAGCATGCACGGCATGGTGGCAGAAGGCGTGTTCACCACTCACGCGGCAGTTCAGCTGGCGCACGCCCGCAAAGTTGAGATGCCCATCGTCGCCCAGATCGATGCCATCCTGAACCACGGCAAGTCTCCTCGCGATGCCATTCACGAACTGATGACCCGGAGCGGCAAGAGCGAGACCGGGTTGTAGCAGACGAACCCCACTTCTCGCAAGAAGAAGCTGTGAAAAAACCATCCACCGAGTTAATTGACAGAAGTAAAAAGCGAGCTAAGCTCTGGGCATGAGCAAGCCTTTACTCCGCAGGATTAGTCGTGAGCAGATGATGGGGCGGGCCGTCG
>Ga0187817_10002150_pt1 | contig 10057 bp, 11 predicted proteins | sample NC_wetland_sal_i_17_FD_132431 | JGI IMG/M metagenome (GOLD analysis project Ga0187817, IMG submission 132431) | Wetland sediment microbial communities from Neuse River Estuary, North Carolina, USA - SO4_2 | ecosystem: Environmental > Aquatic > Freshwater > Wetlands > Sediment | place: USA... | reverse complement strand
CGGAGCGATGAGATAGGAGCGGTTCGCGACCTTGCCCTGATCGAGCTTCACGCCGAGCGAGCCGACATGCAGCCAGACGCCAAGCTCCTTCGCGAGTGCCTGAAGCTGCGCGAGCGGCGCGGACTTCTCCTCGGTCTCGAGCTCGGACAAGAGACGCTCGGTCTCAAGCTCCATGATCGAGGTGTTCTCAGGCGTCTGCACATAGACGGCGCCGTCCTTCGCCGCGCGGCGGATCAGCGCTTCGGCAGTCTCCATATTGGGCGCGACAGACCGCCCAGACCTCAGCTGAACCAAGGCTGCACGGAAGGTTCTGGCCGAGGGCAACGTCATTCTCCGGGAGCGGGCGCGACCGCGGCGACCTCGGCCAGCAGAGCATCGAGCTTCGCCTCGCGCTCGAGCTCGGCAAGCTCGTCATAGCCGCCGACATGGGAGCCGTTGATGAAGATCTGCGGCACGGTGCGCCGGCCAAAGGCGCGCGCGATCATCTCCTGGCGCCGCTTGAAGTCTTCGCTCACATCGATCTCGGTGAAGGTGGCACCCTTTTTGGTGAGCAGATGCTTGACCGCACGGCAATAGCCGCAAGAGGGCGTGGTGTAGAGGATAATTCTCGTCATCGAAGTTCCGCTGCTGCGGCCATTCGGCCTTATGGCGTCATTGTAAGTAGGCGCGGCAGCAAGCAAATTCCAGACTACAGCAGTAGAGCCGAAGGTTCCACGGCCGGGGCGAGCGCGAGAACATCGACCCGCACCCCGCCCGCCCGTTTCAGCACATGCGCACTGCCTCCACCGTGGCGCCGGTGGTGATCACGTCGTCAACGACGATGATCCTGCTTGCCACGAAGTTGGCCTCATGGGGCGGCAACCGGCAAAGCGCCGGCGACATTCTTCCGCCGCTGCGCTGCTGAGAGCCCCACCTGGCTTGGGGTGCGCTTGACCCTCGCAAGCAGGAAACAGTCGACGGGGACGCCGGTTAAACGGCTCACCGCCTGCGCCAGCAGGGCCGACTGATTAAAGCGCCGCGATCAGAGCCGCGAGCGGTAGAGGTGAACCGGTACGATCGCATCGGCATCGGCGAGAAGCTCGGCTCCCGCGGCAGTCATCCACCGCCCGAACAAGGGCAGGCCCTCATGGCGATCCCCATATTTGAAGCTCTGGATCAGGTCCCGCATGGTCGAGGAATAGCGCGCCGCGGCCCGCGCGCGGCCGTAGACTGGCGGATCGGCGCTGGCCGCTGCCGAGAAGCTTGGCTCGCCGGTATCGTAGGGGAGCGGCACGCCAAGTCTTAAGCAGAGTGGAGGGGCAATGAAATCGATCTCGGTCCAGCAGACGGCGCAGAGAAGCCCGTGGGGCGCCAACGCGCTTGCGGCAAGAGCAGGACATCGGCAAGCGAGGCGAGCACGCCGCACAGAGCCTCTGCCGCCGAGAAGACTTTCGGCCGCGCCGCAGGGACGTCTGAGGTGATCTCTGCCCCGTCGATCGCCATGGACCTCATGATAGCGGCGAGGACCGAGCCAATAGAAAAGGGCGCGCATGCGCCATGAATGCGGATCGTGAGCTTTTCGACCGCAGCCTATTGCGCCGCCGGCGCGCGCGCTTTGCCGGAGAGATGGGAGAGCACGAGGCTCTGCTCTCCCACGTTGCGGCAGAGATCGCCGACCGCATCGGGGCGATCTTGCGAGACTTCCCGCTGGCGCTTGATCTAGGCGCCTATCATGGGGTGCTCGGGCGCGCGGTGGCGGCGCTTCCCTCCGTCGGCGAGATTATTTACGCCGAGAGCGTGCCGGCACTTGCGGCACGTTGCCCGCGGCCGAGCGTCGTCTGCGACGAGGAGCTGCTGCCCTTCAAGGACGAAAGCCTTGCTCTCGTGCTGTCTGGCTTGGCGCTTCACCGCGTCAACGATCTCCCCGGCGCGCTTATCCAGATTCGCCGTGCGCTTCGTCCCGACGGGCTGTTCTTGGGCGCCGCACTCGGCAGCAGTTCCTTGAAGGAGCTTCGCCACGCGCTCATCGAGGCGGAAGCCGAGCTTCATGGCGGGGCGAGCCCGCGTATCGCGCCCTTCGCCGATGTGAGACAGTACGGCGCGCTCCTGCAACGCGCTGGCTTCGCGTTGCCCGTGACCGACGCCGAACTCCTGATGGTAACCTATCCCACGCCCCGCGACCTGATGCGCGAGATCAGGGCGCTTGGCGGCGGTAACGTCATGGCGGCGAGGCGCAAGGAACCGCTGCCGCGCGGCACGCTTGAACGCGCCGAGGAGATTTACCGGAGCCGCTACGGAACGCCGGAGGGCAAGATCGCGGCGAGCTTCGAGATCGTTTACTTGAGCGGATGGGCGCCCCATGCGAGCCAGCAAAAGCCTCTCGCACCGGGGAGCGCCAGGCAGCGCCTCGCCGACGCACTCGGTACTACCGATCATTCCGCCGGCGACAAGGCAGGATTCCCAGCTGGTGCTAAGCGAGAGTCTAAGTAGAGCTTACAGGAGCACGGGGAGCACCGCCTTGAGTGGCTCGTCGGCCGGCGGCATGGCGTAGGACGCGAGCTCAGCCGGCCTCACCCAGGCAAGCTCCTGGCCCTCATGCGGCGTCAACGCTCCCCGCCAACGGCTGCAGAGAAAGAGCGGCATCAGCAGGTGAAAGTCGGGATAAGCGTGGCTCGCGAAGGTGAGCGGCGCAAGATCATCGGCCGCGATCTCAATGCCAAGCTCCTCGGCAAGCTCGCGGGAAAGCGCATGCTCCGGCGACTCTCCCGCCTCGACTTTGCCGCCGGGAAATTCCCAGAGACCCGCGAGCGGACGCCCCGGCGGGCGCTTCGCAATGAGGATCCTGCCTTCGCCGTCGAGAAGAACGCAGGCCGCGACAAGAACGAGGGGTGGAGAAACGTCGCGGTCCATGACTGGTCAGGACCGGTAGTCGGCATTGATGGCGATGTAATCCGCCGTGAGATCGCAGGTCCAGACGGTGGCGGCAGCGCTTCCCACGGCGACATCGACGGTGATCACGATCTCGGGCCGCTTCATATAGGCGGCGCCAAGCTCTTCGCGATAGGTCGGTGCCACCTCGCCCTCCTTCGCGACCTCAATGTCGCCGAGCCAGATCGCGAGTTTGTCGCGGTCGGCAGCTTCGCCGGCCTTGCCCACGGCCATGACGATGCGGCCCCAATTGGGGTCCTCGCCCGCGATCGCCGTCTTCACCAACGGCGAGTTGGCGATTGCGAGCGCAATCCTCCGAGCCGCGGCGGGAGTTTCGGCGCCGGTGACCCGCACCGTGACGAACTTCGTTGCCCCCTCACCGTCCTTCACCACCTGGTGGGCAAGATCGAGCAGCACCTCGGTGAGTGCAGCGCGGAAGCCTGCAAGCCGCGGGTCGCCCGGTAGCCCAATCCTTGGCGCTCCGCGCGAAGCCGCCGTCCCCGTGGCGAACAGGAGCAAAGTGTCGTTCGTCGAGGTATCGCCGTCGATGGTGATGGCGTTGAAGGTCGCGTCCGCGGCAGGGCCAAGGATGTCGCGCAAAGGTGCGGGCTCGATCGCAGCGTCGGTGAAGAGGAAGGCGAGCATGGTCGCCATGTCCGGCGCGATCATGCCGGCGCCCTTGGCGATACCGTTGATGGTGACCGGCACACCCTCGATCTCGGTCTGGCGCGTGGCAAGCTTTGGATAGGTGTCGGTGGTCATGATGGCCTGGGCGGCTTGGTCGATCCCTTCCGGATCGCCCTTGGCGGCAAGGCCAGCGAGCAGGCCTGTGAACTTGGACGGATCGAGCGGCTCGCCGATCACGCCGGTCGATGCGAGATAAATGTCGGCTTCAAGGCAATTGGCCGCGACGGCGGCGGCTTCCGCCGTGAGCTTCACGGCCTCCCGCCCGCGGCGCCCAGTAAAGGCATTGGCATTGCCGGAATTGACCACGAGCGCGCGGGCCATTCCGTGCTCAAGCCGCGCGCGGCACCACTCGACCGGGGCCGACGCCGTCTTCGACTGGGTCAGTACGCCGGCGACCGCAGTGCCGGGGTCGAACAGGGCAAGCAGGAGATCGGTGCGGCCAGGATAGCGGATGCCCGCCGCACAGGCGGCGAAGCGCGCTCCGTCAATGGCGGGGAGATGCGGCGGCTCTTTCGGTGCGAAAGGCGAGACCTTGCCCATTCAAAGGCTCGCGGCCCGGGATCTAAGGCGATCCCTTAGTGATTGTTTTCGACGTCGCCCGCCGAATCGGGCTCGTCCTCAGGCTGAGTCTCGCCCCTGACCGCAGCGTCCTGCATCGACTTCTTGATCTCAGGATCGACGATGTCGATCTTGGCAGCGTCGTGCAGCTGCTTGAGCGTGTCCTTGGCCTTCTGTGTCGTAAGCTGGCTGATGATGGTGTCCTTGACCTGATCGAAGGTCGGCAGCGGGCGCGTCCGCTTCTCCTCAACCTTGATGATGTGCCAGCCGAACTGCGTCTGTACAGGATCGGAGATCTCGCCTTCCTTGAGTGCGAAGGCTGCATCCTCGAAGGGCTTCAGCATCTGCCCGCGGCCGAAAAAGCCAAGATCGCCGCCTTCAGCGCTCGGGTCCTTCGATTTCTCCTTGGCGATCGTGGCGAAATCCTCGCCTTTCATCAGCCGCTCTTTCACTTCCTTCGCCTCGGCCTCGGTGCTGACCAGTATATGGCGCGCATGAATCTCTTCCTCTGGCTTCATGCTGGCGACCTTGGCGTCGTAGATCTTCTTGGCCTCCTCCAAAGGCACGGCATCGCGCACGTCTTTGTCGAAATACGCGTCACGCAAGGCGCGGCGCCGGTGGTATTTGACCCGGTTCTCGAAGCTTTGGCCGCTGTCGAGCCCAGCCTTCACCGCAGCCTCCGCCATCAGTTCGTTCTCCATGACGAACTGCAGGAGCATGCGGCGGCGATCCTCCGGTGGAAAATTGGCGAGCTGAGCGCCGACTTCGGACGCGGCGAAATCGAGGTCCGATTGCTTAATGTCGACCCCATTGATCGTGGCGACGACAACATCGTCGGCCGAAGCGGTGAACGGAACGCAAGCAACAAAGGCTGCGACGAGCAGCAAGGTTCGCCAAACTTTCACGGAATGAGATCCTCTTCTTATGCCCGCCTGACCAGCGCCTGATAGAGAAAGGCGGGTGGGTTGGGGTCGTTTCCCCGGGCGCCTTCATAGACCGGGGGCGTCTCTCTGCCAAGCGGCGAATCTGGGGCGTCGCCTTGTCGAATCGCAGCGTCAAAGGCGTTGACTTCATGCCCGATATTTCCATATTTCTCGATATATGGGGATATTCAACGCGATCGGCGCGCTCGGCGGTTCGGCGCAACAAAGCCGGCTCAAGATTTTTCGGCTGCTCATCCATTGCGGACCGGGCGGCATGGCGGCAGGCGACATCGCGCGGCAGCTCAAGCTGCCGCAGAACACGCTCTCCTTCCACATCGCGACGCTGTCCCGCGCACGTCTCGTGACCTCGCGCAAGAGGGACGCTCGATCATCTATTCGGTGGACCTTGCCGGAACCCGCGAGCTCCTGTCTTTCCTGGTGAAGGACTTTTGCCACGGCAAGCCAGAGCTTTGCGGGTCGCTGATCAACGCCATTGCCGCCCAATGCTGTCCGGCATGACAAAGGAGGGGCCGCCCGTGAAGCTCGTGAGCAGCAACGCACCTCTCAACGTTCTCTTCCTCTGCATCGGAAACTCGGCGCGATCGATCATGGGGGGATGCATTCTGAACCGCCTCGGTGCCGGCAAGTTCCGCAGCTTCAGCGCCGGCAGCCAACCGCGCGGGACCATCAATCCCCCTACTCTCGCGGTGTGCGCAAGTCGAACTTCGATGTCTCGCAGCTTCGCTCGAAGTCCTGGGACGAGCTCGAGCCCCGGCGCGGCGCCGAAGCTCGATTTCGTCGTCACCGTCTGCGACGACGCGGCGAAAGAGGTCTGTCCCATTTGGCCGGCCAGCCCATGACCGCTCACTGGGGCTTGCCAGATCCCGCCAAGGCGGAAGGAACCGAAGCCGAGCAGGCGCCTGCCTTCGCGGACTGCTTCCGCGTGCTCTATCAGCGCATCAGCATCTTCGAGAGTTTGCCCTTCGACCGCTTAAGCAAGCTGTCGCTGCATACGGAGCTCGACCAGATCGGCAAGACGCGAGCCGCCGCCACGAAAGAGCCCGCCTAGCCCCGCCCTTGCGGCACCTGGCCACCGAGTCGGACGCAGCGCGCCCTTCGCGTTGACAAGGATAGGCGCCCCTCTTATGTCTCACGGGCGGCTGCTTCCCTGGCATTTTTTGGTCGCTTTCCGCCGGTTTTATGCGAGGCCGGCAGGAATGGCAGCATGACGCTTCGATCAGGTGCTTTCGCCCCCCAAAGCAAAAGCCACCTCTGAACTAGCTCCTGCGATGAGAGGCTAAGACCCAATGCTTTCTTTCGGTACCCTGGCCAGTAAGGTCTTCGGCAGCTCTAACGACCGCAAGCTCAAAAAATACCCACCTATCGTTGGCGCCATCAACGCGCTCGAGCCGGAAGTTGCTGACCTTTCCGACGAAGCCCTGCGCGCCCGCACCGACACCTTCCGCGCGCGGGTGAAAGAGGGCACCCCGCTCGAAGATCTGATCCCGGAAGCCTTCGCCACGGTGCGTGAAGCAGCGAAGCGGACCATCGGCCAGCGCCATTTCGATGTGCAGCTCATCGGCGGCATGGTGCTGCATGAGGGGCGCATCTCGGAGATGAAGACCGGCGAGGGCAAAACATTGGTCGCGACCCTTCCCGTCTACCTCAACGCGCTAACCGGCCGCGGCGTCCACGTCGTGACCGTCAACGATTACCTCGCCAAGCGCGACGCTGCCTGGATGGGCGCCATCTATAAGTTCTTAGGCCTCAGTGTTGGCTGCATCGTGCACGAGCTGAACGACGACGAGCGCCGCGTACAATATGCCGCGGACGTCACCTACGGTACCAACAATGAGTTCGGCTTCGACTATCTCCGCGACAACATGAAGTACTCGACCGCCGAGATGGTGCAGCTCGGCCATTACTACGCCATCGTCGACGAGGTGGACTCTATCCTGATCGACGAGGCGCGCACGCCGCTCATTATTTCAGGCCCTCTCGACGACCGCTCCGAGCTCTACAACACGATCGATACGTTCATCCCGAGGCTCAATAAGGGCGACTACGAGCTCGATGAGAAGACCCGCGTGGTTACCCTGACCGAGGCTGGCAACGAGCACGTAGAGCAGCTCTTAACCGCGGCCGACATGCTCAAGGGCGATTCCCTCTACGACATCGAAAACGTCACCGTCGTGCACCACGTGCAGCAGGCGCTCCGTGCGCATACATTGTTCCAGCGCGACCGCGACTACATCGTCAAGGACGACGAGGTCATCATCATCGACGAGTTCACCGGCCGCATGATGCAGGGGCGCCGCTATTCCGAAGGACTGCACCAGGCGCTCGAGGCCAAGGAGCATGTGAAGGTCCAGCCTGAGAACCAGACGCTCGCCTCCATCACCTTCCAGAACTACTTCCGGCTATACGAGAAGCTCGCCGGCATGACCGGCACGGCTGTGACCGAGGCCGACGAGTTCCTAGATATTTACGGGCTCGACGTGGTCGAGGTGCCGACCAATATGGACATGATCCGCGACGACGAGGACGACGAGGTCTATCGCACCGCGTTGGAGAAATACCGGGCGATTATCAACCTGATCAAGGAGGCGCGGACGCGCGGCCAACCGATGCTGGTCGGCACCACCTCCATCGAGAAATCCGAAATCCTGTCGGAGCTCCTGAAGAAGGATAAGGTGCCGCATCAGGTGCTGAACGCCCGTTATCACGAGCAGGAGGCCCACATTATTGCGCAAGCGGGCGTGCCGGGCGCTGTGACCATCGCCACCAACATGGCCGGCCGCGGCACCGACATCCAGCTCGGCGGCAATCCCGACATGCGGCTCGAGGATTGGGTCGCCGAGGAGATCGCCAAGGGTAAGGAGCCGACACCTGAGCAGATCGCGGCGAAGCGCGAGGAGATCAAGGCCGACGTCGCTAAGAAGAAGCGCCAAGCGCTCGAAGCCGGCGGCCTCTACGTCATCGGCACCGAGCGGCATGAGAGCCGCCGTATCGACAACCAGCTGCGCGGTCGCTCGGGACGCCAAGGCGACCCTGGCCGCTCACGCTTTTTCCTGTCGCTGGAAGACGACCTCATGCGCATCTTCGGCTCGCAGCGCATGGACGGCATGCTCCAAGCGCTTGGCCTGAAAGAGGACGAGGCCATCATCCATCCCTGGATCAACAAGGCGCTGGAGAAGGCGCAAGCCAAGGTCGAGGCGCGCAACTTCGACATCCGCAAGAACTTGCTCAAATACGATAATGTAATGAACGATCAGCGCAAGGCGATCTTCGAGCAGCGCCTCGAGCTGATGACGGATGCGGATTTGGGCGAGACCATCGGCGACATGCGCCGCCAGGTGATCGACGATCTCATCGAAAAGCACATTCCTGAGAAATCCTTCGTCGAGCAGTGGGACGTCGACGGCCTGAAAGAGGACATGCAGGGCATTTTCGATCTCGATCTCCGGATCGCCGACTGGACGAAGGAAGAGGGCATCGGCGAGGAGGAGGTGCGGGAGCGGCTGGTTCGTGCCGCCGACGAGAAGGCCGCCAAGAAGGCTGCCGACTTTGGTCCCCAAATAATGCGGCAGATCGAGAAGGCGGTCCTGCTACAGACCCTGGATCATCTTTGGCGCGAGCATCTCGTCACGCTCGAGCACCTGCGCCAGGTCATCGGCCTCCGCGGCTATGGCCAGCGCGACCCGCTGAACGAATATAAGAGCGAGAGCTTCACCCTGTTCGAGCACGTACTCTCCCGCCTGCGCGAAGCAGTGACGGGACAGCTCATGCATGTCGAGATCAGCCGGCAGGAAGAGCCTCCTCCGCTCGATGCCGCGGAGCTTCCCCCAATGGAGGCCCATCACTTCGATCCGACCTCTGGGGAAGACGAGTTCGCGCTGGAAGCGGCAAGTGCCGGTCCCGCCGTCGCCGCGCGGGGAAATGCTGGGCCTGCCCGTGCTAGGAAACCAAGCCAGGGTCCGAACCCGGCAGATCCTTCCACCTGGGGCAAGGTACAGCGGAACGCGCTCTGCCCTTGCGGGTCTGGCAAGAAGTATAAGCACTGCCACGGCGCTTACAGCTAGTCGGGGCTTACGGCTCGCGTGCCACCATCCCGGCGCATTGCGTGAGGCTGGGCTCGACGCCCGGCATCGCCTCCGTCGCCACATAATGGCCGCCGCAGACGCTGATCACAGGCGGCACGTGGGTACGCTCGAAGGCGTCATAGCCCCTTTTTAGATCGGCCCAGAATCCGCTCCATGGATAGGACTTGCGCAAGGCGAGGTTCCGGTCCGTCATGCGGAATGGGAAGATCTGTACATTGAAGGCCGGTTGGCCCTGGTCGAGTGCCGCCGTCACAAGCCGCCAGATCTCATCCACGACGTTATTCGTCATGGCGTAGCAGCCGACGGACTGGCAACCACCATGCACCATGACAAAGGAGCCGGTGCGCCCTTGCGCGCGGTCGAACTCGTTGGGGAAGCCGAGATTGAAGGAGCGGTGCCAGCGGCTGTTGGGATTGAGCTGATCCTTGGTCACCGAATAGAAGCCCTCGGGCGCCTGCAGATCCCCTTCTTGGAGCTTCGGGCCTAACCGCCCCGACCAGAGACAGATCGGATAGGTCGCAAACAGCTGATAGCGGCCGTCCTTCTCCATCCACAGCTCAAGCTCGGATTCGAGCTTGAAGATGCGCAGGAAGACCGGCGCCCCGAGCGCGACCCCTTGCGCCTTCAGCCGGTCGTCGAACTTGGCTAGGTCCGGCGTGCCCGGCAGCGGAAGCCCGCTCTGCTGATACCAGTGGTTCTGCCAGCGTGTGTACGTGATGGACGCACGGTCGAGCAGTTGCCTGCCTTCGGGGGTGTAGAGGGCAAACCCCCCGCCGATCAGAGCCCCGATGAGAAGAAGGAGAAGAAGCTGCCGCAACATGGGCTCCATGATGCGACGAAGATGGGCAAAGCCGTGGCGGCGCTAATGCTTGGCTTTGG
>Ga0187817_10002149_pt1 | contig 10058 bp, 7 predicted proteins | sample NC_wetland_sal_i_17_FD_132431 | JGI IMG/M metagenome (GOLD analysis project Ga0187817, IMG submission 132431) | Wetland sediment microbial communities from Neuse River Estuary, North Carolina, USA - SO4_2 | ecosystem: Environmental > Aquatic > Freshwater > Wetlands > Sediment | place: USA: North... | reverse complement strand
CGCAACAACGAAATTCTGCGCGCCAACAACCGCGATCTGTCCGGCTTCAACAAGGATTTCCTGTGCGTGAAGGGCCGCTTCGGTTTCGACTTCACGAAGCATCCCGATCGTTTGAAGCTGCCGCTGGTGCGGCGCGACGGCAAGCTCGTCCCCTCCAGCTGGGAGGACGCCCTGGCCGAAGTTTCGCGGCGCCTGGCCGATGTGCGCAAGACCTCTGGCCCGGAGTCGATCGGCTTCATCGGCTCAAACCGCACGACGAACGAGGAGAGTTACCTGCTGGGGCGGATCGCGCGCGCCTCCATCGGCACCAACAACATCGATCACCACCGCACCGCCGATTACGCGGGCCTGATCGCCGCGCTCGGCGCACAGGCTGCGACTTCGGAAGCCACGATGACGCAGCTGTACGAAGCCGACGCGGTGCTGCTCGTCGGGCACGATCCAACCGAGCAAAGTCCGCTGGTCGCCTGGCAGATTCGTTCCGCCATCCGCCATCGCGGCGCGCGCCTCTACATCGTCAATTCAGAATCGATCCGGCTGCTTCGCAAGGCCGCCGGATTTGCCGAAGTGCCCGAAGGCCGCGAAGCGACCGCCGTACGGTGGCTCGCCGGCGGCGAGGCGCAGCTCGATGCCGGCACGATCGAGCGGCTCTCCTCGCTCAAGTGCTCGCTCGAAAAAGAGAATAATGTCGTCATCGTTTTTGGAGCGCAGCTGACGGGCGCCTCGATTCGCGACCTCGTGAAATTCGGCTCTACCCTGCCCGGCCGGACGCGCTACATGGCGCTCGGCGATTACGCGAATTCGCGAGGCGCAGCGGATATGGGCCAGCTCCCCGACATGCTGCCCGGGTACGTCTCCATCACCAACCCGAACGCGCGGGAGAAATTCGGCGCGCTGTGGGAATCGAAGCTTCCGGAAAAGCCGGGAATGAACGCGCGGGGAATGCTCGCCGCGGCGGGCAAAGGCGACCTGCGCGCTCTCTACGTGGTCGGTGCGAACCCGGTGAAAACTTTTGGCATGTCCTCGAGGGACGGCCGGCTGGGCAAGCTCGACTTGCTCATCGTGCAGGACCTGTTCCTCACGGAAACCGCGCAGATCGCCGACATTGTATTGCCGGCGGCCGCCGCGTATGAGAAAAACGGAACCATGACCAACACCGCCGGCGAAGTGCAGCTCGTTCGCAAGGGCGGCGATGTCATGGGTACGCGCTCCGATTTCGATATCCTGCGAATCCTTTCCTACCAGCTGGCGCTGCGCGGGCTGGGACAAGCCGTGCGCCTGCGTACTCCTGAAGCCTGCTTCGACGAAATTCGCAAATGGGTGCCGGGCTACAACCTGGGCATGGCGACGCTGCTTCTCGGAGAGGCGGAGAGAACTTCTCCCGTATCTTCCGCGAATGGCAGCGCGAGCTTTGACGTTCCAGTTGGGTCGATCTTCTCCTCTGGCGACACATTGTTCACAAGCGGCAGTCTGAGCCGCTATTGCACGATGGTTCGCTCCCTACCGGAAGCAGGGGCGGAAGTTGAAGTGGAGGCGCGCCCGTGAACGAGTTCGCCGCCGAGCACCCGCTTCTCGTCGTCGTGTTGCCGAAAGTCGTGATCCTGCTCTTCGTGCTGCTGACCGCGCTCGCTTATCTCACCTGGTTCGAGCGCAAGGTGGTCGCGCACATTCAGGCGCGTTGGGGCCCCTATCGCGTCGGCCCTCACGGTTTGCTGCAGCCGCTGGCCGATGGCGTCAAATTTTTGTTCAAGGAAGACGTGACCCCAGCGGGCGCGGACAAATTCGCATATTTTCTCGCGCCGTTTCTGGCCCTTTCCCTCGCTATCACCTCAATCGCAGTGATTCCCTTCGGGCCCTCGGGCATGACAATCTTTGGCCAGCCGACTCCGACGGGCATCACCAATCTGAACATCGGGCTTCTGATTTTGTTCGCGATCACGGCGATGGGAGTCTACGGCGTGGCGCTGGCTGGCTGGTCGTCCAACAGCAAATATCCGCTGCTCGGCGGCCTGCGCAGCTCGGCGCAGATGATCAGCTACGAACTCGCGCTGACCATGTCGGTCGTGGGAGTGATCCTGATGGCCGGAACATTCAATCTGAGCGAAATCGTGACCTCGCAGCAGGGTTTCCATTGGGGGATCGTGCCGCGATGGAATGTGATCGGCTGGCCCATGCCCCAGATTCTGGGCTTCTTGCTGTTTGGCACCGCTGCGGTGGCGGAGACCAATCGCGCGCCATTCGATCTCGCCGAAGCTGAATCCGAACTCGTCGCCGGGTTCCACACCGAGTACGCCAGCTTCAAATTCGCGATGTTCTTCATGGCGGAATACGCCAGCATGATCACGGTTTCGTGCCTTGCCACGATTTTATTTTTTGGCGGATGGCTCTCCCCGTTTCCGCAGACTCCGCTTTTCGCGTGGACGCACTACATTCCGACGGCCGCTTTTGCCCTGGCCGGCCTGGCATTATTCGCGCATGGCGTGCGCTACCTCACTATTTTTGGGCGCATCGTCCTGCCGGTTTTGGGCGTCGCATTGTTCGCGCTTGGAGTATTATTCATCTTCCCGGGAGTCAACGGGTTCGTGCAGGGGCCGTTCTGGTTTCTGCTGAAGATCGCGGTTTTCCTGTTCATTTATGTCTGGGTGCGCGGCACGCTGCCGCGTTTCCGTTACGATCAACTGATGAATTTCGGGTGGAAAGTGCTTCTCCCTCTTTCGATCGTGAACGTGGTGATTACGAGCCTGGCTATTTTGCTGACACAACGATGAGATCCAAATACCAAAAAGCGGCGCGGGCAACGCACCGAGGGACGCGATGATCACGCCGCAGATCGCGATGTTCCTGATCCTCGCGGCCGTGGCGGTGGCGGGAGCGCTCAGCCTGATCCTGCAGCGGCATCCGATTCATAGCGCGCTGTCGCTGATCGTGGTGATGGTAGCGCTCGCCGGGCTTTATCTTTTGCAGGGCGCGGAGTTCGTGGCCGCCGTGCAGATCATCGTGTATGCCGGCGCGATCATGGTGGTGTTCATCTTCGTCATCATGCTGCTCAACGCCGGGGAGGAAGAGCGCTCGAACGTGAGCCGCCTGGCGCGCTTTGTGGGCGTGCCGCTTGGCGTCGTATTCCTCGTGGAAGTGGCCTACTGGATTGGCCGCGCGACGTCGCACCTCGGCGGGGCGCCGCAGGAGATGGTGTCCACGCGCGACCTGTCGGCGCTCCTTTTCCGCGAGTACGTGTTTCCGTTTGAGCTGACGTCGTTCTTGATTTTGATCGCTTTGCTGGGCGCCCTGGTCCTGGCGCGCCGCGAAGAGTCCGACTAAGGCCTGCTCACTTTGGCCTGAAATACTCTGGGGGAGTTGTGGTTCCGACTTCATATTATCTGGTGCTCAGCGCCGTGCTCTTCGGATTGGGTGTGATTGCGTTTATTTCCAAGCGCAACATTCTCACCATTTTTATGTCCATTGAGGTAATGCTCAACGCCGTCAATCTGGCTTTCGTTTCCTTCAGCCGGTTGCTCGGCCAGCTGCAGGGGCAGGTGTTCGTCTTTTTCGTGATCGTGGTGGCCGCGGCGGAGGCCGCCGTGGGCTTGGCGATTATCATCCTCATTCACCGCAACCGGGGAACTCTCAACGTGGAAAACGTGGATTCGCTGAAAGACTGATGCCGGTTCTCTCTTATCTCTGGATCATCCCGCTCCTGCCGCTCTTGGGCGCCGCCGCCAACGGAATTTTTGGCGGACGCTGGCCGAAGAACGTCATCTCCGCCGTTGCGCTTTCCTCGACGACGCTCGCGTTCCTTGCGGCGATCGAGGCTGTGCGCGAATTCCTTTCGCTTTCCCCGGGCGACATCCCCTGGATCAAAACCTATTTCACATGGATTACCGCCGGGGGATTTCAGGCTGACTTCGCGCTTCAGGTCGACCAGCTCACCGTGATCATGCTCCTTGTCGTCACCGGAGTGGGCTGGCTGATTCACATTTATTCCACGGGGTACATGCATGAAGATCCGGGCTACCGGCGATTTTTCGCATACCTGAATCTATTCATGTTTTTCATGTTGGTGCTGATCCTGGCGGCCAACTACCTGCTCATGTTCGTCGGCTGGGAAGGCGTCGGCCTCTCCAGCTACCTGCTGATCGGATTCTTTTTCTTAAAACAATCCGCCACGAATGCCGGCAACAAAGCGTTCTGGGTGAACCGCATCGGCGATTTCGGATTCCTGCTCGGCGTGCTCCTGATTTTCCGGACCTTCGGGACACTGGATTTCGCTCCGGTGCTTTCGCGCGCGGCAGCCATGACCGCCGATCCCGCGGGGCAAATCGGCACACTCACGACGATTGCGCTGCTGCTTTTCGTCGGTGCGGCTGGAAAATCTGCGCAGCTCCCCCTCTACGTCTGGCTGCCGGACGCGATGGAAGGCCCGACGCCGGTCAGCGCGCTGATCCACGCGGCCACCATGGTGACCGCGGGCGTGTACATGGTCGTGCGCTCGCACGCCATTTTCCTGAACGCGCCGGTGGCTATGCAGGTCGTCGGCGTGATTGGGTGCGTGACGGCGCTGTTTGCGGCAACCATTGGCCTCGTGCAAACGGACATCAAAAAAGTCCTCGCCTACTCGACCGTTTCGCAGCTCGGCTACATGTTTCTGGCGTGCGGCGTGGGCGCGTTTAGCGCGGGCATCTTTCACTTAATGACGCACGCTTTCTTTAAAGGTTTGCTCTTCCTCGCCGCGGGCAGTGTGATCCACGCCGTGGGCGGCGAGCAGGACATGCGCAAGATGGGCGGCCTGCGCAAGAAAATTCCGGTCACGTTCTGGACCATGTTCATGGCCACGCTGGCGATTGCGGGCGCTCCCGGCTTTTCCGGATTCTTCAGCAAGGACGAAATTCTGAATGAAGCGCAACACGTGAGCCCCGTTCTTTGGGGCCTGGGAGTCTTGACCGCAGGGCTCACCGCGTTCTACATGTTCCGCCTGCTGTTCCTGACTTTCTTTGGCAAGCCGCAGTACAACGAAAACAAAGTGCACGTGCACGAATCGCCGAAGAGTATGACTATTCCGCTCATAGTCCTGGCGATACTTTCCGTGTGCGGCGGATGGATGGCCGCTCCGGCGCTCATGGGCGGCGCGAACCACTTCAAGGATTTCCTCGCTCCCGTGTTGTCCACCGCCGCGGAACCTGCCGCGGCGGCACCCGAGTCTTCCGGAGGCGGCGAGATTTTGCAGGCCCTGATCGGGGCGCCCGTCATCGCCGGGCTGCTCGGCTTCCTGCTGGCCTGGTGGCTGTATATCAAGAGCCCGAAAACGCCGAAGAAGCTGGCGGATTTGCTTTCCGCGCCGTACAAGCTTCTTTCCGGAAAATATTTTATCGACGAGTTGTACATGGCCGTGATCGTGCGGCCTCTGGTGTGGATTTCGCGCAATGTTCTGTGGCACGTGGTCGATGAGGGCGCGATCGACGGCACGGTGAACGGCGTTGCTTTCGCTTCGCGCGAAGCGGGTGACAACCTGCGCCGGGCGAACACCGGAAACGTACGCAGCTACGCCACCTGGATCGTTCTCGGCGTCCTGGTTTTCACTTCCCTGCTGCTCTGGATGGTGGACTGACGTGCAGCAATCCTACTTGCTTTCGGTTCTGACGTTCCTGCCCGTCGCGGGCACGCTGGCGCTTCTCCTGCTGCGTGATGACGATCACGTATGGATTCGCCGGCTGGCGATGACTACGGCAGTCGTCGAATTCGCCCTATCCCTGCTGCTCGTTCGCGGCTTTGACGCGCACGCAGCCGGCTATCAGTGGGAAGAATTCCACGCCTGGATTCCGCAGCCGCCCATTCACTATCATTTGGGCATCGACGGGCTCAGCCTGTTTCTTGTCCTGCTGACCACCTTGCTCACGCCGATTTCGATCCTGGCGTCCTGGAAATCGATCGACCAGCGCGTGAAGGGCTTCTTCATTTCTCTGCTGGTTCTGGAAACCGGAGTGATCGGCGTCTTTGTTTCGCTCGACCTTTTCCTCTTCTTCTTGTTCTGGGAAGTGATGCTGATCCCGATGTATTTCCTGATCGGCATCTGGGGGCACGGCCGGCGCATCTACGCCGCTCTGAAATTCGTGCTCTATACCATGTTCGGCTCGATCCTGATGCTCGTGGCGATTTTGTGGCTCTACCGCATCACCGCTGCCGCCGGAAATCCCACATTCGATGTCGCCGAAATCCAGTCGCTTCTTTCAAACGGCACGGTCACCTTGCCGCTGCGGACAGAATACTTGCTCTTCGGCGCGTTCTTCCTGGCGTTTGCGATCAAAGTGCCGCTTTTCCCGCTGCACACCTGGCTGCCGGACGCGCACACGGAAGCCCCCACTGCCGGCTCCGTGATGCTTGCGGGCGTGCTGCTCAAGATGGGCACTTACGGCATGCTGCGCTTCTGCCTGCCGCTCTTTCCGGATGCATCGCGGCGCTTTGCGCCGTACATCGCCGTGCTGGCCATCATCGGCATCGTGTACGGGGCGCTCGTGGCCATGGTGCAGGTGGATTTGAAGCGCCTGGTCGCGTATTCCTCGGTCAGTCACCTGGGATTCGTGGTACTCGGAATTTTTGCGTTTCATGCGATCTCCGTTCAGGGCGCTGTCTATCAAATGCTCAATCACGGAATTTCCACCGGCGCCTTATTCCTCTGCGTCGGCATGTTGTATGACCGCCGGCACACGCACCTGATCTCGGAATTCGGCGGCTTGGCCACGCCCATGCCGGCTCTGGCGGCGCTATATCTGTTTTCCTGCTTTGCCTCTGCGGGGCTGCCGATGCTCAACGGTTTCGTCGGCGAATTTCTGATTCTGGCGGGGACGTACGAGAAGCATGCGGCATGGGCGTCCTGGGCGGCGCTCGGAGTTATATTCTCGTCAGTCTATCTGCTCTGGTCCTATCAGCGCGTGTTCTTCGGCAGCATCACGCAGGACAAAAACGGCTCGCTGCCTGATCTGGATCTGCGCGAACGCGGCATCCTGTTCGCGATGGCGGCGCTAATTTTGTGGATGGGCATCGGCTCGCCCTTCTTTACGCGACGCACCGAAGCTTACACGCAAAACGTTTTGCATCTAATGCAGCGCCCGGAGGCGTACAACGCCAGGAGTGCGCCGGGGGCTGACGGCCGCAAAGGCGTTGAGAATCGCCGATATACTGCCGCGCCGGTAAGCGCTGGCGGCCCGGTTCGGTATACGGACTTCACATTTGCGGTGAATTCGAAATAAATGTTCCCACCCATCCAAGACTTGTACAGGATTGCGCCCGAAATCGTGCTCTGCGGATTCGGGATGCTGGTCATGCTTCTCGCGCCCGTCGTCCCGAGGGCGCGCCATGGCGTGCTGGCGGGGATTTCGCTCTTGGGGGCGGCGCTGGCCCTGGCCGCGACGTTCTATCCCGCAACGTACCCGGGCCTCGCCTATTCCGGTCTTTTCCGCGCGGATGCGTTCAGCCTGTTCGTCCACTGGATTGTTTGCGGCGCGGCTTTCCTCGTGATTCTCGGCTCGGTCGGTTACCTCAAGCGCGACGATCTGGACACCGCAGAATTTTGCGCGCTGGTCCTTTTTGCGACGGCCGGAATGGGCGTAATGGCCGGCGCTCACGAATTGCTCACCGCCTTCATCGGCCTGGAGATGAGTTCCATTGCTTCCTACATCCTGGCGAGCTACCGCCGCGACGCCCCGCGCTCCAACGAAGCGGCGATGAAGTATTTCCTCCTGGGATCGTTTGCCACGGCCTTTTTCCTGTACGGCATTGCATTGTCCTTCGGCGCCACAGGATCGACGCACCTCGACCTCATGACGCCGCTCGCCAACGATTCCGCGCACACGCTCTTGAAGATCGGCCTCGGATTCATTTTTATCGGCCTGGCCTTTAAAGTCGCCGCGGCGCCCTTCCAGCTTTGGACGCCGGACGTTTACGAAGGCGCGCCTGCGCCCGTCACTGCGCTACTCTCAACCGGCCCCAAGGCCGCCGCGTTCGCGCTGGCGATGCGCATCTTGGCGAGTGTGGATGCCGCCGCGCCGCTGTGGTTCTGGGCGCTTTGGGTGGCGGCCGCGCTCAGCATGTTCGCCGGAAATTTGTCGGCCATCGTGCAGACCAGCGTGAAGCGCATGCTGGCGTACAGCTCGATCGCGCACGCGGGATACATCCTCGTCGCTGTGACCGCCGCGGCCGCCACAGACCATCCCGAGGCGGGCATCGCCGCGGCGCTGTTTTACCTTGTGAGCTATGCGCTCGTGAAGATGGGGGCGTTCCTGATCGTCGCGCACCTCGGCGGACCGGGAGAACGCCGCGTGGACATCGAGGATTTCACGGGGCTCGGGCGGCGCCAGCCCGCCATGGCCGCCTGCCTTTCGCTATTCTTGCTTTCGCTTCTGGGATTGCCGATTACTGCCGGTTTCCTCGGGAAATTTTACGTCTTCAATGCCGCTCTCGAATCCAACTTGATCTGGCTCGCGATCCTGCTGGCGCTGAACAGCGTCATCGGCTCCTACTACTATCTGCGCGTGATCGTCGCGATGTACATGCGCGAGCCGGCCGCGGAAATCCCCGCCTTGCCCGTGCCCTGGACGCTCTCGGTTGTACTGTGGATCGCAGCCGCCGGCACGGTCTACGCCGGATTATTTCCCGCGCGCATCATCGATTTCGCCGCCAAAGCCGCATTGAATATTCGCTAAGTTAGGATAGGCTCCAGCCTGTCTGATTTTGATAGTAGTGGGGGCCACCTCTAAATGAGACAGGCGAAAGCCTATCTTACAAAACAAAACGGCACGCCCTCTTCTTCCGAGAGCGTGCCGTCGGATACCACAACGGGTTTACCCTAGCTCCTCACAGCTTGAGGTAGAGGACCGCGAACATATACAGCGAAAGCGACTCAATAAAAACGAGGCCAAGAATCAGCGAAAGGCGAATTGCTGCCGCTGCTCCGGGATTCCGCGCCAACCCTTCGCAGGCTGCCACGGTCGCTTTGCCTTGAGCCAGCGCGCATCCCGCGACGGCAATCGCGTAAGCGATACCGGACGTGATCACAATCCAGCTTGTGGGTGCGGGGGCAGAACTCCCTGTTTGAGCAAACGCTGCCGCCGGGGCAATCAGAAACAGCCCGATCGCTCCGAATACTAGACTGCTGATTTTTTTTGTCATGTTGCTCCTTCGTTATGAATTAACCGTTCGGAGGTGGTTCCCGGACATCCCTCTTGCAGCCGGGCTCACACGAGACGGCGGATCATGCCAGATTTAGTGCTCTTCCGCTACAACGGCGCTCACGTACATGACTGGAAGAATTGTAAAAACGAATGCTTGGAGCACTGCCACAAATATATGCAGCAATATAAAAATGGGGGGAACCACTAACGGGACGACTCCGCTTGCATAACCCAACGGGGACAACTTGCCAAGACCGATGAATAGGGCTACGGTCAACCCCAAAAACAAACCGTAGAGAATTTCACTGACTAGCATGTTCACCCAGAGCCGGACCGTAAGTGAAAGAAGCCGCGAGGCATTGCTGACAATTTCGATAGGGAGCATTAGCCAGGCAAGCCACCAGACGGGCCCCAAGAAATGCTTTCCGTGCCCGATTGGCCCATTCTTTACGATGCCGGCCCAGTTGTAATAGACGAAAACGACTATGGCACACCCAAGAGGCACCGAGGACTTAGCAGTTGGCGACGTCAGCCCCGGAATTACACTAATGAGGTTGCAGGCCAAAACGAAAATACCGATGCTGCCGAGCATGGGTAAATACCGTTCGCCGCCGTGTCCGACAAGATCATCAAGCAAATCGCGAACTCCGACGCCAATTTTATTCGTGATCAGCATTTCAACGCACTGCTGCGTCCCGCCAGGATTTTCCACGGACAAGCGAGGTCTCAGCCACAAGAAAAACAATGCACAAACCAGGAAAACGAGCAATTCCATGGAAATGTGGTTTGGAATCGGGTAATGCGGGTTTTCGACATGAATATGCAACGCAGATAGCAAGGCCAAGGCTGGCTTCGCCAGAAGCCAGTTTACTGCCTTAGTCACACCCAGAATCTGTT
>Ga0187817_10002147_pt1 | contig 10060 bp, 13 predicted proteins | sample NC_wetland_sal_i_17_FD_132431 | JGI IMG/M metagenome (GOLD analysis project Ga0187817, IMG submission 132431) | Wetland sediment microbial communities from Neuse River Estuary, North Carolina, USA - SO4_2 | ecosystem: Environmental > Aquatic > Freshwater > Wetlands > Sediment | place: USA... | reverse complement strand
GGCCTGATCTTCCTGGTGAACGGCATCTTTGTTTATTACGCCCTTACCACCTTCGGTGGCGGCGACACGAGCGATCCCTACCGCAAGGGGCTGCATTACAACGACACGCTCGCCGAGGCCGCGCGCGAGGCCGAGCAGGGGTGGAATGCTCGGTTGATCTATGGAGCGACGCCCGGGCGCCTCGCGCTGACCCTCACGGACAAGGATGGACACCCCGTGTCAGGTTTGCATTTCAGCGGCACGGTCAGCAGGCCCGCCACCGATCGCGAAGATAGGTCGGCCAATTTCCATGAGGTCGAAGGGGGAAGCTATGCTGCAGAAATGCGGCTCGCTCCAGGGCAGTGGGTGGTCCAGCTTCAGTCAAATGAGCTGTCCCGCGTCGGAGACCCGGCTTATCGGTTGAAACAGCGGGTCTTTGTGCCCGAAACGCCATGACAGCCCACGTGCTACCGGCGAGCGCCGCCACCAAGGCGATGGGAGGCCGCGAGGCGGCTCCGCAAGTGCTTACGCTTGCCGTCGAGAACATGCGCTGCGGCGGCTGTATCCGCTCCGTCGAGCGCGCCGCCCTGAGCGTGCCTGGCGTGGTGAGCGCGCGGGCAAATCTTGCGGCGAAGCGGATAAGCGTCGCCTTGGAGGGCGGCCGCGCCAGCGAAGTCGATGTGATCACCGCGCTTGGGCAAGCTGGCTTCGCGGCTGCTCCCATGCAGGCCGTGAAACAAGGTGTCGAAACCGCGCGCGAAAGCGCGCTTCTTCGCCGCGTCGCGGTCTCTGGCTTCGCGGCGATGAACATCATGCTGTTGTCGGTCTCGGTATGGTCGGGGCGCTCCGGGGACATGGACCCGAACCTCGTGGCGCTGTTCTGCTGGCTGTCGGCGCTGATCGCGTTGCCCACCGTCGTCTATGCGGGGCAGCCCTTCTATGCCTCAGCGTTCTCCGCCTTGAAGGCGCGCCGGCTCAACATGGACGTGCCGATTTCGCTCGCCATCATTCTCGCGACCGCAATGAGCGTCTATCAGACCGTGCGGGGCAACGACCAGGTCTATTTCGATGCCGCAGTCGCGCTCCTCTTTTTTCTGCTGATCGGCCGCTATCTCGATGAAAGCCTTCGCGTCCGTGCGCGCGGCGAGGCGCAGAACCTCCTCAGCTTGCAAAGCGGAATTGCGACTCTCATCGAAGATGGCGGCGCGTTGCGACCGGTGCCGGCCCATGCGCTTGCCCCTGGCGACAGGGTGCTAATCGGGGCAGGTGAGCGGGTCCCGGCCGACGGATTGGTCCTGAATGGGTCCGGCGAGTTGGATCAGAGCCTGATCACCGGCGAGACGACGCCATCGACAGTGACCCCAGGCGCGCAAGTCTATGCCGGCACGCTCAATTTAGGCAGCGCGCTCACGGTCGAGGTCACCGCCGCCGACAGCGCGACACTGCTCGCCGAGATCGGGGGGCTGATGGCGGCTGCCGAGCAGGGCAAGGCGCGTTACCGCCGCCTCGCCGATCGCGCCGCGCAAATCTATGCGCCGGCAGTGCACGGCTTAGGCGCAGCGACATTCTTGGGCTGGCTGATCCTGGGAGCATCGTGGCAGACGGCGCTCACCTACGCCATTGCGGTGCTCATCATCACCTGTCCTTGCGCGCTCGCGCTCGCGGTACCTGCGGTGCAGATCGCGGCGGCGAGCCGCTTGTTCCGGCAGGGTATCGTGATCAAGGCCGGGGATGGGCTCGAGCGTGTCGCGGAGGCCGATATGGTCGTGTTCGACAAGACGGGCACGCTCACACTTGGGCGCCCACAGCTTCTCATTGGCGCCGCGATCGCGGACGAGGTGCTCAAGGCCGCGGCCGACCTCGCCGCGGCAAGCCGCCATCCTTACGCGCAAGCCATCGTCGCGGCGGCCAGGAACCGCAAAATGGCCGTTGTGGCACCTGAGGGCGTGGAGGAGACGCCGGGGCGGGGCTTGGCTCGGGCTCTGCCCAATGGCGAGGAGCGGCTCGGCTCGGCCGAATGGTGTGGAATCACGGCAAGCGGCGGAGCAAGCGAGGTCTGGTACGCGGGAGATCGGCAAGCTCCGGTTCGTTTCCGCTTTGCGGATGCGCTCCGTAGCGATGCGGCGGAGGTCGTCCAGGAGCTGAAGCGGCGCGGCTACCCGGTGGCGCTCCTGTCCGGCGATCGCAATAACGCCGTTGAGGCAGCGGCGCGAGCAACGGGTATCGAGACTTGGCTTGGCGAGCTAACGCCGGCCCGCAAGATCGATTGGTTCGCCGAATGCACCAAGCAGGGCCGCAAGGTGCTGATGGTGGGCGACGGTCTCAACGATGCGCCGGCTCTTGCCGCCGCGCATGCTTCGCTTTCGCCCGCGAGCGCTGCCGACATCAGTCAACGTGCCGCTGATTTCGTGTTCCAGGGGCAGGGGCTCGCGCCAGTGCTCGAGGTTCAGTCGACGGCGAAGCGCGCGCGCAACTTGGCGCTACAGAATTTCGGCGTTGCCTTTTGTTACAACATCGTCGCGGTGCCCTTTGCCATGGCGGGTTATGTGACGCCGCTGATCGCCGCCATCGTGATGTCGACCTCTTCGATCCTCGTCACGCTCAATGCGGCGCGACTTGCGGGAGTACGGACATCATGACTGCGCTCGCCTGGCTCATCCCGGCTGCGCTCCTGCTTGGCGCGCTTGGGCTTCTCGCTTTTCTTTGGGCGCTGCGCTCGGGCCAGTTCGAGGATCTTGAAGGTGCGGCCTATCGTGCTCTAGAGGACGAACCGCCAGGAGACCCTACGCCTCGGCCAGACGCGACGCGAGCCCGCTCCGATGGGGCTTAATCACCGGCATCGATTCCCTCGATTTCGCTCTATAATCGGGTCGCCGAGGGTCGAGCATGACAGCCACGCAATCGAATACCCCGAACGTCGCCATCACTTACTGCCGGCTGTGCGGTTGGCTGCTTCGGGCCTCATGGATGGCGCAGGAGCTGCTCACCACCTTCGCCGAGGAGCTCGGCTCGGTAACCCTCATTCCCGACAACACTGGCGGCGTGTTTGAAGTCCGGCTTGACGGCAAGCTCCTGTGGTCGCGCAAGGAGCATGGTCGCTTCCCCGACATCAAGGAGCTGAAGCAGCTCGTCCGCGACGAGGTGGCACCGGAGCGCACGCTTGGCCACAGCGACGCGAAGCCTGCGCAGTCCTGACGAGCTACCCCTGGCAGAAGCGATCTTGCTCCCCCACATGTGGGGTCAAGTTTGACCCGGAATCAGAAGGAACCAAAGGCATGGCTGAGCCCGTTGTCGTCACCATTCCCCACAAGTTGACCAAGGAGGAGGCCATCCGCCGCTTGAAGAACGGCTTCGGCAATGTGCGCTCGACCATCGGCGAGAAGTTCGTGGTGCTGACCGACGATTGGACAGGGGACCACCTAGATTTCCGGGCAAGCCTGCTCGGCCAGACCACCACCGGAACCGTGGATGTCGGCGAGCACAACGTGCGACTTGAGATTCAGCTTCCCTGGATGCTCGCCTTGCTCGCCAACAAGGCAAAGACCATCGTGCAGAAGCAGGGTCAACTCATGCTTGAGAAGCCGAGCAAGACGCCGACACGCTCGGCTTAGCAAGCCACAAGGAGCATCGTCATGCCCGGCCTTGTTGTGCCGGGCATGCACGAATTTCTAGGCAACCTCGAAGACGTGGGTGGCCGGGACAAGCCCGGCCATGACGAGGAATATCTTTGCCTAAGAAACTGCTACGAGATTTCGACGATCTGGATTTCCGCGGTTCCAGCTTCCACCACGTCGCCGACCTGCTTGCCGATGAGCGCCTGAGCCACGGGCGACACATAAGACAGCGTGCCCGCGGACGGGTCTGCCTCGTCCTCACCCACCAGGCGATAGGTCTGGCGGCGGCCGTCCTCGCGAAGGATCGTCACGGTCGAGCCGAAATGCACTTCTCTCGCGTCTTTCGGCGGCTCCATCACCTGGGCAGTGGCCCGCCGCGAGGTCCAATAGCGCAAATCCCGGTTGGTCTTGGCAAGCCTCGCCCGATCATTCGCCTCTTGCGCCGCGGTATGCTCGAGATGCAGCCGCGCAAGTTCACACTCGATCATCTCGAGCCCTTGCGGAGTGACGAGATTATGGGGCGAAACCGGGCGATCCGGCAGATCGTCATAGACGTCGCCGGCGTCGGGCTCGTTCGTGAACGCCTTGCTCATGGTGCCAATATAACATGGCAGAACCCGAGATTGTGGCACTGGTTCCAGCCCGAATGCGCTTAGTAACTAGGCAACTGATCCGCACTCTGGCTCATGCTCGTCTATGTGCCCGTCGCGCATTGGGTTTGGGGCGGAGGCCGGTGCTCGCCGCGATCTTCGTCGATGCGGCAGTTGGCGGCGCCGGACTTGCGGAGGGGCGCAGTATCGCGGACCAGCTTGCGATTCAGATCACCGGACTCGTTGCCGTCTTGCTTTGGTCGGTCTGGCTGAGCATTGCCATCGCCAAGGCAGTCCAGACGTTCGCCGGCTTGCGCGTCGGCAATGACGTCGAGGAGCAGGGGATCTTCGCCTTCACGGCGAACGCGGCTACAACATGTAACCAAGAAGATTTCGAGACCAGCATGGTCAACTGAGCCAGCCCGCAGGTGCTTATGGACTTGCGTCTCGACACTTGCCGCAGATCAAGACACCTGCTGCGGAAAGCGAAGCGGAACGCCAAGTCGTCGTGACGCACATGCGCCCTCACGACCAAAACACCTTGACGAGCAGGCTCAACCAGCCGAGGTTTTCGATCGGCGAGCAGATTAAGCGCCCTTCGACACAGTAGAATACGATGGCAAGAGCGAATCGGAGACCGACCCCCATGAAATACATAATCGCGGTGATCCAGCCGCACCGTCTCGATGCCGCGCGTGAAGCGCTCGCCGCCATCGGCGTGCAGGGGTTGACTGTAAGTGAGGTGCGCGGCTTTGGCCGGCAAAAGGGGCAGACCGAGATCTATCGCGGGGCCGAATACACTATGCAATACGTGCCTAAGGTGAAGCTTGAGATCGCCGTCGATGACGGGCTTGCCGACCGCGTGGTCGATACCATAGGCGAGGCGGCGCGGACCGGCCGTATCGGCGACGGTAAGGTGTTTGTGCTCGACCTTGAAGGTGTCATGCGCGTGCGCACCGGCGAGATGGGGGCCGACGCGCTCTAGCCGCGAGTTCTCGGTTCCCGTGGACGCCTCCAGCTACCGGAAACAACTTCTAGAGCGGCTCCAAGGGGAAATTTCCCTCGCAGAGTTGGTACGTAATTTCTCGCAGTGGTTCTTCGACCTTCTGCGCAATTTCGTTCTGGTTGGGGGCTTGAAATATTTCTACGAGAAGTCCGGCAGCACGATCCTGTTTTATCTGCATGAGTTCGCGCTTGGAGTGCTTCTTGTCTACTGCCTCTCCTATGCTGATCAGTGGTACGTCAATCTGTTCAGCTTCGTTAAAGACAAGCGGCTTGCTCACTGGCTGAACAGGACCGTCAACTTCAGCATCGCCTTCGCGTTGTTCTTATTGTCAGATGGGGTGCGTCAACAATCGTGGCCGAGATCTCCCATGCGCAGGTGTAGCGGAGGGTTAGCGCTCGGTCTGGCTCGCTGCGAGAGCAGCAAACCGTAAATCCTTGACGAGGCGGTCGAACTCCCGACGCTTGTCGCGCTCCTCAAGCAGGCGAAGCAGGTAGGACGGGTGCACCGTGATCACCGCGTGGCGATGGTCGGGAAGTTCGATAAGGCGGCCGCGATTGGCATTGATGGACAGCGCCTTGCGCACGACCGCGCGGGCCGCGGTTGCGCCCAAGGCTACCACGATATTCGGCTGCACGATGGCGAGCTCGTTGTCGAGCCACCAGCGGCAGGCATCGATCTCGCTCGTATCTGGCTTCTTGTGGATGCGCCGCTTGCCTCGCGGTTCGTTCTTGAAGTGCTTCACCGCGTTGGTGATGTAGACCGAATTGCGATCGATGCCGGCGGTCTCAAGCGCCCGGTCGAGCACGTTGCCGGCGGGCCCGACAAAGGGACGGCCAGTGAGGTCTTCCTGAGCGCCCGGCTGCTCGCCGACGAGCATGAGCGCGGCAGCCGCGGGTCCCTCGCTGAACACGGTCTGGGTCGCATTCTTGTAGAGGGAACAGCGCGTGCAGGTGCTCGCCTCTTCGGCGAGCTTTTTGAGTGCACGCTGGGGGTCGTTGATCCGCTTCGCCTCCGCGAAGAGCGGAACCTCCGGATCACGCCAATTCTGCGCCATTAGTGTCGCCTCGGCAGAGGGGGTGTGTTCGCATTCTGATCGCAGTAACGTTCCGCGTCCATGGCTGGGGTCGCCCCGTCTACGCCTAACCCATTACCGCATCAGAACCCTTTTGCCTGTGCTTACAAGCGGCTTCCCCGCTCCCCATATGAAGCCGGGGCGGTCTGGACCTGTTAGGATTGCGTGAGGACGCGATAGCCATGTTGGACGACATGCCGAAGGGTCAAAGCAACAGTCTCGTCTCGGAGTCAGGCGGCGCGCTTGCCGCCGTCGCCATTCCCTCGGGCGGAAAGAAGGTGAGGGCGGCTAGGCCTTCGCGGACGCGTCGCGCGCGCTACAAAAAAGTCGTCAAGGAGAGCGCGCTTGGCACGTTGCTGAAGCCCATCGGGATTTCGCTCGCGCTCGTGCTCTCGGCCTACGCGCTGCTATCGCTCGGCACCACGTTCTGGCGGAGCTATCAGCGGCACCTTGATCACAGCGCGGCGGTTCATGCCGACAACAGTGTCCTCGACATCTTGTTCGGCATTTCGGATTTACCAGCGGATCCCGTCGATCTCGTGGTCAAGGACGTAGATGGCACCTTGCACAAGGTGGTGGCGAGCAAGTCGGAGACCGATCAATTCGTCAACGACACAATCCTGATGCTCGATGATGAGCGGGCGCGCATCAAGCAATCCGCTCACGACGATCTCGACCGGGCTTTTGCGCTCGCCTTCCAGGACCGCGAGCAGTCGATATCCAACTATGCCGACTGGTTCTTCGAGTGGAAGCGCTCCTATGTGGTGTTGAAGGAGTCGCTTACCTCCGCGATGACCCGTTTCGTCGAGGCCGGCAAATACGAGTCCCTGACTGAGGCAATCGAAGCCGACGTCAAGGACTACTTCCTCAGGAACTACAAGGAGCAAGTGCTGAAGCCGGAGATACGCGACCAAACCATCACCCAAGGGGTGGAGCAGGCGGTGCGCCATGCCCACGATAGCTATCGCCGGGTGATCGCCAATAGCGATATGCGGCTGCAGCTGTTCATGGCCAAGCACACGAGCCATCTTGAGGACATTCCGGCGGCCACGCCGATGACCAATGTCAAGCTCGATTGGGACGCGCAGAAATGGAAGGCGCCGGTCTATCTCATGGAGGATCGCGCCTTCGATGGCATCGCGGGTATTGGGGCGGCTGCTGCCGGCAGCACGGTGGGCGCGCTTGCGCTCGGGCCAACGATGAACGGGGTGCTTGCCCAGAGCTTCGGGCAGCTCTCGCGCCGCTTCGTCACCTCGCTCGGGACACGGCTTGCCCTTGCCGAGCAGGGAGCGGTCGCGGGTACGATGGTGCAGCCCATGGCCGGACAGGTAGTCGGCGCGGCCGTCGGCGTCATGATCGGCATCGTCGCCGATTACTTAAGCAACGCCGCCAACGAAGCCTTCAACCGCGATGAGTTCGTGGCGGCGAATAATCAGGCGCTCGACGCCACCATCGCCACCTGGAAGTCGACTCTCACCGCCAATATCGACACCGCCATCGACAAATGGTTCGACGACGCGCGCGCAAGCGTCGTGCTCACGGCGAAATGACCACTAGACCCCCGTTTTCCCTGCTGAATCAAGGCAGTTCCGCGATCGGGCGCTGATTTCCGTAGCAATTCGCGTTTGCAGCGATATGCTTGGTTCGAAGAAGCGCTAAGGCCAACTTGGATGGACGACACGGTCAAAAGCATTGCGCGGCCGGCGACGAGCAGATCGCTGCATGAGGCGGTGCGCAAGGCCCGCGTCGAGGAAGCGTACCGGCTCGGCGAGGCGGCAGACCATCGCGACAGCGAGATCGCGCGGCTCGAGCTATTGAAGGCGGAGCTCGAAACCGTATTTGCCGAGGTTCCGGCCAGCGATGACCGCTTCACCCTCATGCTGGTTCCAAGCCGGCCGGCACGGCTGTGGATCGATCTCTTCACTTATGGGGCCATTGACGAGACGAGTGGCGCCTACCTCTTCATCCGCAATAGCGAGAGCGGCCGCCGGACGCTATACAGCACGACGTCGGTCAGCGAGATGGCAGACCGCATTACGAGCTACATGGCGCGCGAGATCGTGCGACGCGAGCGGCAGGAGGCCGCCCTGCTCGAGCCCCTACTGAGAGAAGAGCAGCCTGCGGTCCTACCCCCGCCGGCCCGCCTCGGCATGGGCATCGTGGTTTCGGCCTTCGTCATCGGCCTTCTCACCGGCGTCGCCGGCTTGTTGGCCGCGGCCTGGCTCAGCGCACCTTAGGTTTTTTAGGACTCCCGCAGCACACGCCGCTCGCATTCCCAAACATGAGCAGTCGTGTCCGCCACGGCGCGACCGACCATCTCGCAGCGCCAGCCGTTTGCGACCCTGTCGATGCGATATTCGTTGTAGCGCGCCGCCGGAATGCGCCCGGAGACGGCCTCCGACGCAGAAGGTACCCCGACCACCACAGCTGGGCCGGTGGCTGTGTCGAACTCGAACACTGTGTGCTCGTGATTGTGCCCGTGCAGCACGAGCTCGACGCCCTTCTCCTTAAGGATGTTCATCATCGCTTTAGCGTCGCGTAAGCCCCGCCGCCAGCTCGCCTGGCCGGGAAGGGGAGAGTGATGCACGAGCACCACGCGAAACAGCCCGGCATGGCCCAACTCCTCCAAAGCAAGACCGAGCAAAGCGCGCTGCTCCGAGCCGAGGCGCCCTGCGGCGATGAACGGCATAGTGGGGATGGCGGAGGACAGCGCCACCAGGGCCGCGTCGCCAAATCTGCGCACGAAGGGAAAGGCGGTCGGCGGCGTGCGGACGAGCGCCTCTCCGGCGTCGTTCGATTGCATATAGGGGCGCCAATACCCGGTTCCGCGCTCAGGATGTAGACGCACATACGCATCGTGGTTGCCGGGTATCGCCGTGACGCGCTCAGGCGGTCCGAGATGGCGCAGCCATTCCGCGGCAAGGATGAACTCCTCGGGCAGCCCCAGATTGACGAGATCGCCGGTCACCGCGATGTGGTCGGGCTGCCTCTCGATCAGATCGCGGGTAAGCACGTCGAGGATGTCGCGGCGATGCACGAACTTCCGCCCGCGATGCCAATTGACATAACCGAGAACGCGCTTGCCGAAGAGGTCGCGCTGGCGGGCGCGCGGCATCGGGCTCAAGTGAATATCTGACAAATGCGCAAGGGTGAACAATGGGCCGGTGATTCTGGAGGCGTGAACTGGCGTCGAGACTAGAGGGGAATTGAAAGGAACGTAACTAGGTCACTTGAGACTAAGGGGCAGAAATCGCAACTGCTACCAGGGATCTGCTTCAAATTTATGTCTTACGGTTTTGTTTCGGCCTGCGTGGAGTGCTAATAAACCCGTCGTCATTGCTATTTCGGGGTTTGAGTGAGGTCGACAGCTAAACCGACCGCGCTTCCGATCCGGGGCCTCACCAAAGTGCTGGGCACGTTCCGGCGAATGCGGCGAGGACTTACACTCGGCGCGCAAGGGGCCGTCATCGATGGCGATGACCGCGTTCTGCTCGTGCGCCACAGCTATCGACCCGGCTGGTTCTTCCCGGGCGGTGGCGTGGAATGGAACGAGACAATAGAAACGGCGCTCGCGAGAGAGCTCGAAGAGGAGGTCGGAGTAAGCCTCACCGAGCCGGCGCAACTCCATGGGCTTTTTGGCAACTTCGCGAGCTTCCCCGGAGACCATATCACCGTCTTCGTGGTCCGCCATTGGCAGCGGAACGGCGACTGCCGCAAGCTCGGCGAGATCGCCGAGACCGGCATGTTCGGGTCTCGGGATTTGCCAGACGGGACCGACGCGGGCACGCGAGCACGGCTC
>Ga0187817_10002145_pt1 | contig 10060 bp, 10 predicted proteins | sample NC_wetland_sal_i_17_FD_132431 | JGI IMG/M metagenome (GOLD analysis project Ga0187817, IMG submission 132431) | Wetland sediment microbial communities from Neuse River Estuary, North Carolina, USA - SO4_2 | ecosystem: Environmental > Aquatic > Freshwater > Wetlands > Sediment | place: USA... | reverse complement strand
CCGCGCGTACATGACTTTCGGTGCGTGCGGGGCCAGCTTCTCGGCGGCTACGAAGGTCTGCTCGCTCTCTTCGTACCGCCCTACCTTGGCCAGAAACCGGGCCAGATCGATGACACGGCCCACCTGGTATGGCGCCAGTTCCATGGCGCGGCGCAGGTCTTGCTCGGCGCGGTGGTAGTCCTTGCGCTTTTCCGCGATGCGCGCCCGCGCGTAGTTTCCCTCGGCAGCGTTCCGCTCCGCAATCCGATCCGCGACTTTGGCGGCCTTGTCCATGCCGCCGCCGATAAAGCCCGGCGCCTCGAGATAGAACTCGAACAGGTCGTTGACGGCTTCCGCATTGTTGGGATCGAGTTCCACGGCCTTTTCGAAATTCTGCCGCGCTTTCGAAGCATATCCCAGCGCCGTAAACGGATTCCCCATCTCTGCGCGCCGGCCGAAGGAGCGCCCCAGCCAGTGATAGTAAACCGAGTTCCTGGGCTCCGCCGCGACCGCCTGTTGGAAAAACTCCACCGCGCGTCTCGCATCGCCCAGCATGAAGTAGTTCTGCCCGATCAGCGCGTGTTCCGCCGCAGTCTTCGCCCCGACAGGAAGCAGCAGCTTGAGCGAACCCTCATAGTCGGTATGAGAATAAAGCTCCAGCGCCCGATCATACTCCGGCGACGCCGCGCACAACAGCACGGCAAGCATTGTGAACACAACTAGCTGGCGCATCTTCCGGTGGAGGTTATTTTAACCCATCTGTATGGATGAATACGACGGGCCGTGGGTTTCAGATGCTCAATGGCAGGCTGATAGCGTGGATAAGTTGCAGGCCCACAGGCGTCCGAACATCAGAAAGCGCAATCTGAAATGTACAGTCCATGAATCGAGCATCGAGCTGAGTTCTTTTTTGCAACACGTTCACTCTCTCCGGCGATTCGTCGGAGTCTGGTAAAGGCAAATGGAACCGCGGCCGCCACTCAACTGATTGATTCTAAAGACCGAAGAAATACTGACCCGAGGCAATTGACGCCGTTCCCAAAATGTGTGATTATTCATTAGAGTGAATAAACATTCACGACGGGAGGGTTCTCAGTCATGGCCACGGCGATAGCGGTTCGGCCCATCTCGAAAGTTGCGGCGCATGACTTCGCTCGCGATCTCGACCTCACGGACGACGAACTCCATTATCTGCTCGATCTGACGGAGCGGGTAAAGCGCGCGCCGTCGAAGTTTGCGCGTGCGCTCAGTGGCAAGTACATAAGCCTGCTTTTTGAAAAGCCGTCGCTGCGCACCCGCCTGACCTTTGAGCTGGCGATCAAGCAACTGGGCGGCGACTCCGTGACTTGTGAAGGGCCGGTCGGCGGCGGGCGCGAGCCGCTCAAAGACGTGGCGCGGAATCTCGATCGCTGGGTGAATGGCATCGTGGCGCGGACGTTTTTGCAGAGCACCATCGAAGCGCTGGCGGAATGGTCGTCCGCTCCGGTGATCAATGCGCTGAGCGATATGTATCATCCTTGCCAGGCGCTCGCGGATGTGTTTACCCTGCGCGAGCAGTTCGGCGAACTGCGCGGGATTAAGCTGGCGTTCGTCGGCGACGGCAACAATGTGGCGCACTCGCTGATGCTCACCGCGCCGAGGCTGGGTATGGATTTCGCCATCGCGACGCCGGAAGGCTACTCGCCGAACCCGGACATTGTCTCGCAGGCTGAAGGGCTCGCCGCGATCGCGGGCACGCGGCTCGAAGTCACCCACAATCCCGCAGAAGCACTGGCTGGAGCGCACGCCGTCTACACCGACGTCTGGGCCAGCATGGGCCGCGAGCAGGAAGCGCAGGAGCGTCGCGAGCGTTTTGCCGCCTACCAGGTGAACGAAAACCTGATGGCGCTGGCGCGGCCGGACGCCGTCTTCATGCATTGCCTGCCCGCCAAGCGCGGCGAAGAGGTCACCGACGAGGTGATGGAGTCCGGACGGTCGGTGGTGTTCGAGCAGGCGGAGAACCGGTTGCACGCCCAAAAGGCCCTCCTGCTAATGATGCTGGGGTAAAATCAGGTTTCAGGTGCCAGGTTTCAGGTGCCAGCAAACTTGGCGGTAAAGAGCTACCGTGACCTTCAGGTCTGGCAGAAGGCGATGGCGCTGGTGGTCGAAAGCTACAGTGTCGCGAGACTTCTGCCCAAAAGCGAAAGTTATGGATTGATCGGTCAGATTCAGCGGGCCGCAGTGTCGGTCCCGGCCAACATCGCTGAGGGCCACGGACGAGAACATCTGGGTGATTACGTCCGGCACCTGTCGATTGCAAACGGATCACTCATGGAACTGGAGACCCACTTCTTGATCGCAGTAGAGCTCCGATACGTGACGCACGAACAGACCGCGGCCGCCATGAGCATGACCTCTGAGGTAGGCCGTATGCTCACAGGCCTCACTCGAAGACTCCGAGGCCCGCTGACACCTGGAACCTGAAACCTGAAACCTATGAACAAACCCCACAAGGTTGCCCTCGCCTATTCCGGCGGTCTCGATACTTCCATCATCATCCCCTGGCTGAAGGAGAACTATCACTGCGATGTAGTCGCGGTGTGCGGCGACATCGGGCAAGGAGATGAGGAGCTAGCCGGGCTCGAAGCCAAGGCGCGCAAGACGGGAGCGTCGGAAGTTTACGTCGAAGATCTGCGCGAGGAGTTTGTCACGCAGTATTTGTGGCGGCTGGTGCGCGCGGGCGGGATCTATGAGGACAAGTATCTGCTGGGTACTTCGATCGCGCGGCCGCTGCTGGCCAAGAAGCAGGTGGAAGTGGCGCTGCGCACCGGTTGCGACGCGCTGGCGCACGGGTGCACGGGCAAGGGGAACGACCAGGTTCGCTTCGAGCTGACCTACAAAGCGCTGGCGCCGCATCTCGCGGTGATTGCACCGTGGCGCGAGTGGTCCATCAGCTCGCGCGAGGACGCGCTGGAGTACGCAGCGCAGCACAATGTGCCGGTCTCGCAATCGACCAAGAAGATTTACAGCCGCGACCGCAACATCTGGCACATCTCGCATGAAGGCGGAGCGCTCGAGGACCCGGCCAACGCGGCGCCGGACGAGATCTGGATGCTGACGTCGAGCGCGAAAGAAGCGCCCGACAAGCCGGCCGAGGTCACCATCGGCTTCGACAAAGGCGTGCCGGTTTCTCTGGATGGCCAGCAAATGATGAGCGGCGTAGCGCTGCTCGAAAAGCTGAACAAGCTGGGCGGGCAGCACGGCATCGGAAGAATCGATCTAGTGGAGAACCGTTTCGTGGGAATGAAATCGCGCGGATGCTATGAAACGCCGGGTGGCACTCTCATCATGGCGGCGCACCGCGAACTCGAAGCGTTGACGCTCGACAAGAACACCCTGCACTATAAACAGCGGCTGGCACTCGATTACGCAGAGATGGTTTACAACGGCCTCTGGTTTACGCCGCTGCGCGAGGCACTGGATGCGTTTTTCGAAAAGCTCTCCGAGACCACGGCCGGCGAGGTGACGCTGCGGCTCTACAAGGGGAATCTCGAGCCGGTGAGCCGCAAGTCACCGTACTCGCTTTACTCGCTCGACATTGCCAGCTTCACTATGGGCGCGAGCTACGACCAGAAGGACGCGCGCGGGTTCATTAACCTGATCGGGCTGCCGATACAGGTGCGGGCGTCGCTCGAAAGCAAGAAGACGGGCAAGCCCGCGGCGCGCTCATGAAGCTTTGGGGAGGGCGCTTCGAGACAGGCCCTTCAGAGGTGTTCGAGCGGTTCTCCGGTTCTCTTTATTTCGACAAGCGGCTGATCGAGGTGGATATCCGGGGCTCGCAAGCGTTCGCGCGCGCACTCGAGCGCGTGGGCATCCTGACGCCGGGCGAGCGCACTCTCATCTTCGAAGCGTTCGAACAGATTCTGGCGGAATCGCGCGGCGCGACGTTTTTCGATGGCGCAGCAGACGAAGATATCCACACGCTGGTCATCCGTAAACTCAAGGAGCGGGCCGGTCCGGTAGCGGACAAGATTCATACCGGGCGCAGCCGCAACGAGCAGGTGTCGCTCGACTTGCGGCTTTGGCTGCGCGAGGAATGCGACCGGGTGCGCACGCTCATCGCGGAGCTCGCCGAATCGCTGCTGAATCTTGCCGAGCGCCATCGCGATGCCGTGATTCCCGGCTACACGCACTTGCGGCGGGCGCAGGCGGTGCTGTGGCCGCATTACCTGCTGGCGTATTTCGACATGCTGGCTCGAGACAGCGAGCGCTTCGCCGAAGCGCGAAAGCGGGCCAATGTGCTGCCCCTTGGCTCCGGCGCGCTGGCGGGCAGTGGATTTCCGTTTGACCGCGAAGCTATGGCGCGCGACCTCGGTTTCGCCGCCGTGTCGCGCAACAGTATGGACGTGTCAGCCGATCGCGACTTCGTCCTCGACTTTCTCTACGCCGCCGCCGCCACCATGCTGCACCTTAGCCGTTTGGCCGAAGACTGGATCCTCTATTCCAGCGAGGAGTTCGGCTGGATCGAGTTGGGCGACGCGGTGACCAGCGGTTCGAGCCTGATGCCGCAGAAGAAGAATCCGGATTCGCTCGAACTGATTCGCGGCAAGTGCGGGCGCGTGGTTGGATGTTTGAACGCCTTGCTCGTGACCATGAAAGGGCTGCCGCTGACATACAATCGCGACATGCAGGAGGATAAAGAGCCGCTGTTTGAAGCCGCCGATCAATTGAGCGGCTCGCTCGAAATGGCGCGTGTGGTGGCGGATACCGTGAAGCTGCATGCGGCGGTTCCGAAACAGGCTGCCGCGGAAAGCTGGGTGGTGGCTACCGACTTGGCCGAAGCGCTTTCGCGCGCCGGCGTGCCATTCCATCAGGCGCATCAGATTGTGGGCAGGCTGGTGCTCGACAGCTTGAAACGGGAAAAGAAGCCTTCGGAGTGGACGGCCGAAGAGCTGGCCGCATTTGCTCCCGAGTTTGGGACCACCATGGTGCGATTGCTCGATCCCGTGGAGGGAATGAAGTCGCGTGAACTCCCCGGCGGCACGGGGCCGGCGGCGGTGGCGAGGGCGCTGGTGGATGCGCGTGCGCGCCTGGTTGAGATGCGTCCATGAGCAAGAGCTTCCGCCAGGGGCAGATTGTCAAACTCATTCGCGCGAAATCCATCCACACTCAGGAAGACCTGGCGCAGGAGCTGAAGACGCTGGGCGTGGCCGCAACGCAGGTGACGCTTTCGCGCGACATCCGCGAGTTGGGCCTGGCGAAGACGCCTGAGGGCTATCGCCAGATCACGCATGCCGACGCCGGGCCGTCGCTGGCCACCCTGGCCGCCGAATTTCTGCTGGACGTCCGGCTGGCGCAAAACCTGGTGGTGCTCAAAACCTCGCCAGGCAATGCGAATTCCGTTGCCGTCGCGCTGGACGACGAGGAATGGCCCGAAGTAGTGGGCACGCTGGCGGGCGACGATACGATTGTCGTAATTGCGCCCGACAATGCCACCGCAGCGACCGTGCGGGCGAGGTTTCTGGGGATGATCGAGGGGGCGGGGTAGAGGCTGGCTGCTTTGCCAGACCGAAACGAGGGCAGTTTCACGGTTGCAGATTGTTGCTGAACGATTCGAGGTGAGATCATGCGAGTTCGCAAGTGGATGCTGCTCATGCCTGTGATTGCGTCGCTGGGATGCCAAGGGTGCCGCTATTCTGCTGACAACTCGCGATCATTGACGCCCGCTCGTCGCGCCGCCGTTGAAGACGGCGTGCGACGGTTTACCGTTACCGTGGCTCAGGACGTCACACAGGAAGGTCCCATGGCCTGGCGCAAACATTTTGCTGACAGCCCGGGCTTTTTTATGGCGGTGAACGGCAAGCTCGTTTTTCCAAACGGGCAGGCGGCGGCGCATGCGATTCCAGAGATCGCCCGCAACTATAAGCACATCAAATTGCGTTGGGGGGATGATTTGCGGTTGGACGCTCTGACGGAAAACCTCTGCGTTGTTGCGGCTTCCTACACTGAGGTTATCGAGCTCCGCCCCGATGCCGAGGGGATTCAGGGCACGCAGAGCGGTTACTTTACGGGCTTGGCGGAAAATCGGAACGGGCAGTGGCAATTTCGCGATGTTCATTGGTCGGCACCTGTGCTTCCTGCGAACGCTCCATGATCGCGAGGCTCGTGGTTCGGCGCGCGGTCTGAGGCGCTCTAGCAGCCGCGCTAGAAATGAACGGATCGAGCCGATCGGGAAATTGGAGAGAAGCCAGGGAGAAACGGATTTATATGGCAAACAGCTTTGGCACGGATATTCTGATTCAAGCGCGAGATCCAAAGAAGACAGCACTTTTCTACGTCAACCATCTCGGTTTTGCGATTACAGACGAGAAGCCAAACCTAGTCAGCCTCCATGGGGAGCATATCAACTTATTCATCGAGCGCGGCTCAGCGCTCGGGCCGGTTCTGGAGGTCACGGTTGACAGCGTCGAAGAAGCCAAAATCAGGCTCGTAAAAAACGGCTGTGAAATCATCAAGGACGAACCGGGTTTTCCAAGATGTTACATTAAGGACCCGTTCGGCTTGATTTACAACCTGACCACTTGAAGAATATGGCGAGGCGCAATGGGATATCCAACACATCCATTCGCGCAGAAGTGGCAGAAGCGCCGGACATAAATCCTGCGACCTGGCGTTTGCGAGTGGATCGTCGGCCATCCGCAAACTATCCACATGGACGGATAGTGGCCGTCGCGCGCACGTGAGTGCGGGTAATGCGCTAAAATTTGGCCGAACTACCTGTTGCTGGAAAGCTAGTCTGGACCTTATAATCCAACGGATGACCAGAAACTACGTTCTCACCGCCGTTCTTGCCTCTTTGCTCGTTGTTGGAGGCATTGCCCTCGCGCAGCCGCCCGCTCGGAATGTCTCCGGCGCACGGCATCCGAATCTCGCTGCCGCGCAGCGGTTGAGCCGGCAGGCCTTTCAAAGAATCATCGCCGCGCAGCAAGCCAATGAATGGGACATGCAAGGTCACGCTCAAAGGGCCAAAGACCTGCTGGAACAGGCCAACAACGAGTTGAAGCTCGCGGCACAAGCGGCCAACCGCAACGCGCGGTAGAGCGCAGCACCATCAATAGCCTGGGCTTGGAAACGCCGAAATGCGAGGGGTAGGCTCGCTCATGGGCTTTTTCACGGCAACGGAATGCGGTAAAGATTGCGGTGCACGCTCGTGCGCGTGAATGCGTACGTTGTCAGGCTCGGGCCGAGGACGGCGCCGGAAGCATCAATCACCCGGACGCCAGGAATGGCATCCAGGTCAGCTCGGGATTTGATGCCGTGGGGCAGGAGCGGCCGCAACATTTTTCCGTCGCGCAGCGGGATGGCAAATGTCTTCCGATCGGAATTCATGGTGGCGCTGCTCCACCATCAGTCCAGCACGAGAAAATGGCCGGGCACGCTGGCGGGCGACGATACGATTGTCGTAATTGCGCCCGACAACGCCACCGCCGCGACCGTGCGGGCGAGATTCCTAGGCATGATCGAGGGGCAGGGTAGAGGCTGGCTGCTTTCCAGGCTCCACCTCCCGGGCATTGTGCCGAAGAGAACTCCCGGCAGTCGTGTCCGCGGCTAGGGCGTTACACTGCCGAGTGGGCCGGCATCAAGAGGTAAACGAGGTAACGATTCACGACCTCCTCCAGTCGGTGACGGGTAGCGCAATCGCCGTCTTTCGGCTTCGAGACATCTTTCTGCCTACTCCACGGTGGAATCCTGACCTACCTAGACAGAGGTATCCCTGAGGCCAACTTTGTCGTTATTTGAGAATCGTGCAATTGCGTGATGTGCGCTGTCGTTTTGATACCACATACTTGTGTCGTAGTGCCGATGAGAAAAATCGTTTAGGTGCCCGTCTACACCGTGCTGCTCCATCCGGGAGTGGATGTTTCAGGAAGGAGGCTGCTGGGATGAGAGGATCGTCTCCGGGAGAGTGGAGGCGAAGGCGTTCGACGGAGCAACCCTGGCCGGCTGGGTTCTTACGTAAAACAAGGAGTTCGAAGTGAAACGAGTTTTACTGGGAGTTCTAGGGGGCGGTCTTATCCCGTTTCTCCTGATTCAGTTCATTCGGCCCAGCATTCCGCAGAAGCCCGCGGCAGCGGAGATCCACGTTCCTCCTCAGGTCCAGGCCGTACTCCGGAAGGATTGCTACAGCTGTCATTCCGATGAACGGCGCCTGTCATGGTTCGATGAGGTGCAACCCGCATACTGGCTGGTTCGAAAAGACATTCTCGACGCGCGAGCCCCTCTGAACTTCTCGACGATCGGGTCTAAGCCGGAAGCAGTTCAGAAGTCCGCTCTCTACGAGGCTGTTGCCATGATGCAACTGGGAGCCATGCCGCTTCCCCGCTATACCCTGCTGCATTCTGATGCGAAGGTTACTTCTGAAGACCTCGAGACGCTTAAGAAATATCTTTCGCCGTGGTCGTCGCCTATCCCGCAAGCGACGGCAGGTGGCTCTGAGAAGGCCCTCCCGGTCTCGACAAACGTAAATGCCGCGAGGCCGAGTCCGAATGGACTTCCGTATGACGGAAGCTGGCACGAATGGAAGCTGCTGGCAGTGACCGATCGAGGCGACAATCGCCAGTTTCGCATGATCCTCGGAAATGATATTGCTTTCGCAGCGGCTCGGGAAGGTAAGGTCCACCCTTGGCCAGACGGAGCACGGTTCGCGAAGCTCGCCTGGCTGCAGGAGCAGACTCCTGAAGGCCTCATCGTTCCTGGGAAGTTCTGGCAAATCGAACTGATGGTCAAGGGAGCGGAGCAATATAAAGCCACAGACGGATGGGGCTGGGGTCGATGGAGGGACCGCGATTTGAAACCCTACGGTAAGGACGCCACCGTGGTCAACGAATGTACCGGCTGCCATCTTCCTGTGCAGGGCAACGACTATGTCTACACGCTCCCTTTCTCCCCGGCAAGCGCGTCTGGACAGGAAGTGATGAACAACGCCGCCGTTGGTTTCCCGAAGGGACTCTCATTCAATCCACTGAGTTGGACACCGGTCACGCTGTATGCCGACCCTCGGACACTTACCATCTCAGTTCTTTTCGCGCAAGACACTGGCACAAAGGGCATGGTGACGCAGACGGCAGCGCCCGCTAACGGCGCTGAGATGGCGCTCGTTACATGGACGGAGCGTGACGACCCGCACTGGTTTGGCGCGAGGATGGCAGACAAGGTCGTCTCCGTAGAGATCGTTCGCATGAGTCAAGGCAAGGAAGCCGGGTATCGCAGCCTTGCTGCAGACGGTGTCACTGGTGTCGCAGCGAATACCATGCCGGCCGAACGCTCTCGATTCATCGCCAACCTGCATCCCGTGCAGATTCCGTAGGCCGACGGTTCGGACTCACATCCGGAGATGCACGATGCGCGCCGGCGGCTGCGAGACCTGCAGATCACTGCTCTGCTTTCACTTCCTGCTGAAACCCGGAGCTCTCACGGCAGCGGGATGCGGTAGAGATTGCGATGGACACTCGTGCGGGTGAAGGCGTAAGTCGTCAGGCTGGGGCCAAAGACGGCGGCTTGGGCGTCGATGGCGCGGATGCCGGGAATGGCTTCCAGCTCCTTTCCGGTCTTGATGCCAGCGGGTGGCAGGGCGGGCAATATCTTGCCCTCGCGAACGGGGATGGCGAAGGTCTTGCGCTTGGCATCCATGGTGGTGCTTAACCACCAGTCCACCGTGAGGAAATGGCCGTCCGGAGTCCACTGGCAGAAGCAAGGCCAGCACAGGCGCTGTGGCGCGCCGCCGTTTAGAGGGATGGCGGCAACCGAGAGCGGCGAGTCCTCGTCGGTCACGGGGATCCCCGCGATCAGCAGGGTTCCGTCCGGAGAAATGGCCTCGACGTCAATGATGGGATCCGGCCGGAGCCGCTGGCGGCCGCTACCATCGGGTTTCATGCGGTAGGCGAAGTTGGCGTGGCCATCCGATGCGCGAAACACGATATCGCCTTTGGGCGTGAACACCGGCATATCTTCCGGGGAGGACGACAACCGGCGCGGAGCCGAACGGCGGTCCAGCGGAGCGACCCAGATGCGAGGATTCCGTCCTGAATCGGTGGCCGCGTAT
>Ga0187817_10002143_pt1 | contig 10062 bp, 7 predicted proteins | sample NC_wetland_sal_i_17_FD_132431 | JGI IMG/M metagenome (GOLD analysis project Ga0187817, IMG submission 132431) | Wetland sediment microbial communities from Neuse River Estuary, North Carolina, USA - SO4_2 | ecosystem: Environmental > Aquatic > Freshwater > Wetlands > Sediment | place: USA: North... | reverse complement strand
GCCGCGTGAGCAGGGAACCAGACGAGGCAGGGTTCGCGCCCGTGCACTGCGCCCGGCTCATGCCCGCAAGATTTCCATAGACTGTGCCGGCGCTGCTATCCACGGGGGTGATCGGCAGGCCTGACTGCAGCACCGACATACCGGAGATCTGCCACTGGGAAAGCACACGCCGTACCACGCTCGGGCCTCGCTCAAGCTCAGGCGGCTGGTATACGAAGCTCAAGACAAAGCGGTGCGTGCGGTCAAAATCGTTCAGTCCTCGGGACAGGCGCGGTTTCGTCTGGTCATTCCCCAGGAAGTCGAGATCGAGCGAATCCAGTCCCCCCGTCCCGCTGGTGAAATCCAGATTCTTGGCAAACGTGTAACTGGCCTCAAAATCCAGACCGTGACTCAATCGCTTGGTCACGCTCGTCTGCAAGGAATTGTAGTTGGCGTCGAACCCCGTACCGCAAATGAAGGATCCTCCCGCGATGCCAGCGAAGGGGACTCTCAGGGCGACGTTCTCATTGTTGGTTGTGGTTTGCCCGTTCACGGGATTCTGCGGGGTTGCGATAGGCGCCTGATTGAACTGAACACAACCGGTCTGGTGTGTCGTTTTCGAGCCGACGTAGCCCACCTGCCACAGGAAGTCAGGCGCCAACTGATCCTGAAGGTTGAGGTCGTATTGCTGCGTGTAGGGACTGGTCACGTTCTGCGAAATGCTCTGCAGGAACAATCCACTCCCCGGCGTGCTGGCGGTTGCGGCGACGCGAGGAATATAGATCGGGTAGGCTGACTGTGGGGGTGGGGGAGGATTAAAGGGCTCTTGCAGGGTCGCTGCCGCGTTCGCTGCACCCTGAAAATTCTGGGTGAGTGAGAAAGGCACCTGCCCGATACTCTCGGAAGCCAGCTCGCCGGAAAGTCTTTCATAGTAAATGCCATATCCTCCACGCAGGACCAGCGTTGGGCGATCGGTCAGCCGCAGCGCAAATCCGAAGCGTGGACCGAGGTCTTTGTGATCGGCATTCCACATTCCTGCGTCCTTGCGTCTGGTTACATCGCTGGGTAGCGTCCCCGGGAAATTCGAAGGCACAACAAACCCGCTGAGACTGCCGCTCGGCGGCACCTGCGAGGTGGCGATGGTGGGATCGAAATCGGAAAGGCGGCCATGAATTTCCGTGGGCGGTCCGAAAGACTCGTAGCGCAACCCTGCGTTTACGGTCAGGCGTGGCGAGACTTTGAAGTCATCTTGAATGAACCCAGCGTAGTCCGTGTAGCGTTCGTCTTTGCGGAAGATGCCTGATCCTCCGGCGCTATAAAAGACGTTGCTTTGGCCGCTACCATTTTGCGCCGCGCTTTCCCCCAGCAGGAAATCCGGAAAGCTCAGGAACTCCAAAAAGCCGGATGGACTCGAGGGAACCGGAACCAGTTGGTGGCGCTTGGCCTCTCCTCCCAGGCGAAGACTGTGCCGGCCACGGGTCAGCGAGACCGTGTCCTGCCAGACAAAGGTGTTCGTGTTTTCAAAATAAGACGCCTGGAAAGGCGGACCGATGGTAAAGGCTCCTGGTCCGAGAACTAAGATGCCGGGAATTTCCGGCTGGCCCGGAGCGGTCTGCATTCCCACGGCCGCGCCTGTAATCGGGTTCAGAGCGTTCTGCGTTCCATCAAATCTCATGTATCCAAACCGTGCCACGTTGATCAGGTTCGACGAGAAGGTGTGGGTATCCGACAAGACGAACATATCGTTCCGCTCGTTGATATTCGTTCCAAAGCCCGGCACGCTGGCGGCGAATTGGGTAAAAGGCTCGCTGATCGGGGTGCGGGAGTAGAAAAACCTGCCGCCGAGCTGGTTCTGCTCGGAGACTTTGTGATCGAGGTTCACGCTGAACTGGTCCTCCCGGTATCGTGCCGGGCTGGAGAATGTCGATTCTCCCGCATCGCTGGAGAGAACAGTCTGTGGGCTGGGAATCACATAGTTGCCGTTGGGGAGCTTGAAGTTCAAGAGGGCTAGCGCTACCGGATTGATATTCGATCCGTCGGATGCCACGGTGCAGGCGGGCGTCGGCGGGCAATTCGCGCCGGGCTGCCCCCCGAAAAGACTCCCCAGGCCTGTCTTGGAGCGGTCGTTGGTCAGAAGCGGCAGCGTGGTGCTCACCAGCGAGACGCTTTGAGAGTCGCCGTCAAGCTGAATGGTCGACTGATACGATCCAAAGAAGAACGTCCTGTTCTTTCGGAGCGGACCGCCGAATGCACCGCCGAATTGGTTCTGCTTAAGAACCGGCCGGGGCTGATGGTTCTGCTTCAGGAAAAAATCATTGGCGTTCAAGGCATCATTCCGGAAGAACTCCCAGAGGTCTCCATGGAACGTGTTGGTCCCGGCCTTGCTCACCAAATCAATATTCGCGCCCGCACCCCTGCCGTAGTCCGCATCGTACATTCCGGTCTGCACCTTGAACTCTGCAATCGTGTCCGGGGCAGGAACGGCGATGCCGGTCTCCGGATAAAACGTGGGGCTGGAGAAGGAATTCTCGGAAATGTTGTTCGCGTCTACGCCATTAAACTGAAAATTGTTGGACGTGGTCTTGGCGCCATTGGCCGAAACATTTTGAGTATTTTTGCCCAGAGCTCCAGCATCCGGAAGGCCCACGACGACGCCGGGGTTCAAAGCAAGAATCTGAGAAAAGTTTCGGTTGGCCAGGGGCAGAGAAACAATCGTGTTCTCGGCGGTCACTCGCCCCAGAGCTGAACTTTCCGTCTGCACTAATTCGGGAAGGGCAGAGACCTCTACCGTGGTCGCCGCAGCACTGGCAACCGCGAGGTCTACGTTGACCACGGTGGTTTCGGTCACAGTCACGTGGATGGACCGGACAGTCTTCGTCTGGAAACCGCCGGCTGCCACGACGAGCGAATAATTTCCTGGAGGAAGCAGCGGCAGGCGGAATATACCCTCCGCGGTCGCAGCCACGGTTCTGGACGAATCCGTTTGTTCATTAGTAGCAGTCACGTGCGCATTCGCGATCACTGCCCCGGAAGGATCAAACACCTGCCCCGAAATAGCGCCTGTGCCGGGCGCCTGGGCGACAACAAGACCCGCCATCGCGAAGATAGCGAGGCCGAGTAGAAGAAAACGGACTTTAGGTTGGCTACTGTCATCTTTCATATTGCGTTTCCTAAGGGTATGTCACACTTCGCTGCGATGGCTGTTGCTGGGAAAGGCCTCCGATCGCGGGTTCTGCTGCGGAGGCTTTGGGCAAGGCCCGGACATAGAACACCAAATCCCAAATGTGCTCGTCGGGCTCGACGCTTCCGAAGGCAGGCATGCCGCTCCAGCGGATTCCGTTCTTGACAACCCAGAAAATCTCATGATCGGAGTAAGACTGAGCGCCGAGCGACGTCAAATCGGCTGCGCGCGGGTACATCCAGCGTCCCGCGTCCGTAGGACTTTGGCCGCTGAGCCCGTGGCAAGCCGCGCATTCCATGCCGAAGAGCCTTCCTCCTTCCTTGAGACCCGCCACCCGGTCCAGCGGCGGCGCCGGAACTCCACCGCTGCTGCTTCGCCGCACCAGATAATGCTTCACTTTGGTCGCGAACAACGTTTCCATTCGCCCCGGTTCCGGAAGTGCACTCAGCGTAAAACGCGATGCTGCGATGGCAACGACTAGAACCAGCACACCGACTCCGGCGAGAACAAATCTTTTCATCGCGGACCATTTCGAAAGAAAAGCCATATATGGATCTCAGCAGCAATAAAAGACAAACAAGATCGAGAGAACCAGCCGTGCCTGATCAATCGCCACCTGATTTCTATGGGCCTGGTTCGATGTTTGTTATAAGAATCTTTTCGCCAGCCTTGTCGAGCGTACCGGTGACCTTCACGCTTTGGCCTGCAAATTGCTTAACCTTGCCCTGATCGTCTAGTTGATAGGTTTTCTTCGCGGTCGCGTCATAAAGCACGTACTTGGCGCCCATCTGTATGCAAATGTCAGAGCACATTTTCCTGATTGCAGGGTCGCTTGGGTCCTTGCCTCCCAGGCCCACTTTCTTGACCATTTTTGTGTGGGAGCCGTCCATGGCACACTGCGGGTCCATAATCTCGCCGCGGAAGGTTTGATCGGATGCGGCCGAGAAACTGACGACGAATGCCAGCACCGCGCACAAAGGCAACCACACGCGCAGTCTCATCGAAATATTCCCTCCGATGTCGCTCTCGACTTTTGATTCCCGCGCCATTTCAGTTCACCGTTTCTAGTACGTTTGCCGAGTCAGATCGAACCCAATGAACACCGCCGATGGCTTGTCAGCGCCCGGCTGCTGGAGATAGGTAGCGTTCGTACCGGCGCGATTAGAAACGATTGTGCCCGGACTATTGCTGAATCCGAGTGTGAATGCATGTCTCCAGATTTTCTTCTTGATGCCGAATGAGAAGGGAGAACGATGAATGCCTAACTCCGGTCCGTTCATTAAGGTGGGAATGGCCTCAGCGACGAGAGCAACGGTTGGCCGAATATCGACAGCTGCACCCACTCCTAAGGAAAAGGTATTCTCGCAAGGATGCACGTTAAACGAGGGATTGATGCCGGCGGCGAACGGAAGCGAACAGGACTGCTGCGGCATTGGGTCCTGGAGAGCGCCGCCCGGATTCTGCAGCAGCGGGCGATTGTGAATGGAAAAGGTCGGGACGACGTAGAGCTGAGCACGGTGACCGAGACTGCGGGAAAGGGCCAGTTCGATGTTCTCCGTGAAATTGGCGGAAAAATCGTTCTGTCCGTCGACCGAGAATCTCAGCGCGGCGTTGAAAGGCTGGCCGTCACTTTCATCAAGAAAGTTATAAGCGGCCATAAGTTCGATAGGGCGCCCGATGATGCTGGGTGAGCGGTACGCCATGACCGACAGCTTCGAGGTGACGCCGTACCGAAAGCCGAACGAGGAGATGGAGAAGTCGTCCAGGCCGAACAGAGTATCGCCGCGGCCCGTGCCCTTGAAGGCGGCCTCGTATGGGAAGCGGTGGGTGAAATTGATGTACAGGCCATGGCGCTCGAGACGGCGCCCCGTGGGAAGACTGAAGACCAGGTCGTCTCCGGACGTGTAAATATGAGCATTCTTGTTTTCCGCTGACGGCGCTAATGGCGCTGAGGATTGCGCTCCGCTGCCGGCTCCGAGCAGTGCAGCACCTGCAGTCTCCTTGGAAGAACTCGACCGAGCCTCGGCCGACGCTGTGTTATTTGCTGGGGAGGCATCCGGCGCCTCGGACTGGGTTTCGGTTTCTCGGATCGCATGAGTCGCAAGATCCACTATGTATTGGCGACCGTTACGTTGGATGAGCACTTGTGAGGTCGATCCATCCACAAATGAAATGCCCAAGTCGCTGGCTGCTACGACCGTGGCAGGCGCGTCACCCGAATGACTGGAGGACTTGTTGCCGTCTTCGTTAGGTCCCTGAGCAAGCCCGAACTCGGGTAAAGTCAAGGCCACCATCACCAGAACCAATCTCGACCACTTGCTCAGAGGACTCTTCCACCGCATTGGGAATTGCTCCTTATCCTTCGCTCTTCAAGGTCTTGAGAACTTGACAACTGTTTCCTGAGCCACTGCTCCGGCTGGCCGCTTACGATTGCGTGGTGAAATAGTTCGTGGTTCAGCTAGGACCTATGACTCTTCTAGCGAGTCACTAGCACGTGTGCTAGAACGTATTCACCATTTCCCACTTTCGCTACGTTTCGGTCCCGCAGCCCTCTCACGCGTCCAGCTCTCCAAAGCCCACCCGGACTTGTTTTCTTCCTGAGGAACAAATTTGTATCCCACCCCATGAACGGTCTGCAGATAGACAGGGTGCGCCGGGTCTTTCTCGATCTTCTGCCTGAGCCGCGCGATGTGATTGTCTACCGTGCGTTGACTGGAGCGCTCCTTCTTGGGCCAGGCGGCGGACATTAGCTTTCGCCGCGAGACCACCAGTTCCGGCCTGGAAATCAGGAACTTCAGCACTTTGAACTCCTGGAGAGTGAGCCCAACCCGCCGGTACGCGCGGCAGAGCTGCATTTTTCCGAAATCCACAGAAATCTCCCCGAATCGCGCTACCTGACTAATTCTCCTGGCTTGAAAATCTGTCATGTCCCTTCTTGCCGTGCCGTGGAATCAAGTCGTGGGGTAAGATAGCGCTGGCAAGCGGGCGGATTTGTCACGGAACTGTCACATTTTTGTTAAGTCTGCGAGCCCTGAGACGGTGCCCTGACGAAAGGATCTTGCAATGAAATGTCTAGTGCAGTCGTGCCTTACGTTTTGGTTGATGATCGCGATCACGGTCTCGATCACCGCACAGACCGCAACTTCTACGGCTTCTTCTGCGGAGTCAAACACGGACGAAAAGGCTTTGCAGTCGTTCGCCGCCGTCCATCCCATTGACGTTCACGTTCACGTTTTCAAGACTGATCCGGCATTTCAAAAGATGCTCGAACGGCTGAACCTGAAGCTGCTGGACATTCTGGTCATGGACGATACCAACCCAGCGGGCAAGCAACTGCACGAGCAGGTAGAAGACGCGCTCGCGCTGGTGCGCTCCAGCCGTGGCCATGTCGTTCTGTGCACAACGTTCGATCCTTACCAGTTCAGCAGCCCGTCTTTCGCGGCAGATGCCGTCAAGCAACTGGATCATGACTTCGCCGAAGGCGCGGTCGCGGTGAAGATCTGGAAAAACATCGGGATGGAAATCAAAGACCGCAACGGCCGCTACATCCTGGCTGACGATCCGAGGTTCGAGCCCATCTATCAGAATATTTCCCGGCAGGGCAAGACGCTCATGTCGCACCAGGCGGAGCCTGACGTGGCCTGGGGACCGCCAGATCCGTCCGATCCGTCGTGGTCGTATTACCAGGAGAATCCGCAATGGTACGTTGCCAACAAACCTGGTTTTCCGTCGAAGCAGATGATTCTCGACGCCCGCGATCACGTTCTGGCGCAAAATCCCAATTTAAAAATGGTGGGAGTGCACCTGGGCAGCATGGAAAGGGACCTCGACAACATCGCCCGGCATCTCGAAAAACATCCAAACTTCGCGATTGATACTGCGGCCCGGATGGAATACCTGATGATGGCACCGGCCGAAAAAGTGCGCGCCTTTCTCATCAAGTATCAGGACCGCGTTATTTACGGCACCGACCTCGACCTCCACGCGAATGCAAATACCAGCGAAGCCCTCGAAGAGTGGGAACACCGGTATGCGCGGGACTGGAAATACCTGGCGACCGACGCGATCTTTACCGACGAAGGCCGTCAGGTGCACGGATTGAATCTTCCTCCGGAAGTTCTCGGAAAAATATTTCGCAGCAACGCAATGCACTGGGTTCCGGGCTTATGAGGATCGAGGGGATTATTCCGCGCGCGGCTCGACCAGATAAAGATCTCGCCCCGCCTGCTCCACGATCAACGTGTCTGGGTCGTCCTCATAATTCTCGCGCCGGAAAGTTCGCGGGTCCATGTATTGCAGATTGACTTGCCGGCAGGTGTGGGCGTCGACTGCCGATGCCAGGGTGATCGAATAGCGCGGGACAATTTTGCCGTCGGCAAGACGCCGCCCCGCAAAACTGACGTGCGCCAGGTGAGCGGCCACGCAAAGATTCTGCTGCAACTCCGCCGACTGCGCTACGAGTTCCCGGACTCTCTCCAGCGGGGCATAACCGTATCGCTTGATGAATGCACCGTGCGTCTCAGAGATAGTCGTAAGGTGCGGGGCGTAGATAATCAACGCGCCTTGCTCTTCGATCACTGGGCCCAGGCGATAGCTGGCCTTTCCGCCAACCCAGAGGTCGGTATAGTGCGTGTCGAGCAGCGCAACCACTCGCTTGTATTTCCGTCCCGTGTATTTGATATGGACGTGGCGGCTTACGTCCGCCGCTTTTCGGACCGCTTGGCGGAAGTCTCCACAAAAAAGAGCGTGCGTTCGAAGCCGGCCATGGTCGCGGGTTACGACTGAACTGAGTGATATGACCCGCGCGGGAACGAAATCCGCCGCGGCCTCGAACAAGTGGCGCGTTGGCGTCTCGACCCGGCCAATCACCTTCTCGATGGTTGCTAGTGCTCCGAGCCAGTGCGTGGCGTGCGTGAGTTCCGGTCCCGCTACTCCGGGGAAAAAATACTTTGCTCCACCGGAAAAACCTGCAACCTCATGCGGAGCAGTTGTTCCAAAAACCAGAATCGTATCGTAGAGCCCGGGCGCGAGCAGTTGGTTGACCGTCAAGTTGATCGGCTGGTTGACTAAGCCCGCGGTAAGCTCATTCACGCGAGCGGCAGTCAAGACGCCGATCGTGACCAGTTTTTGTGGATCGGCCCAATCGTGATCGAAGATTCGGGCAAGTCCGGGAACCTGTGTTGTGCCTGGTGCTCCGATCTTCGCCCGCTTGTCCTCATCGCTCATGGGCGCGTGAGTGCCCTGCGCAACCAGTGCATCAAGTTTTGCAATCTTGCGCTCGGCCAGGATCGGGACCGCCAAAGGAAACAGAATGTCCGTGTTATCGTCGCGTGTCTTATCCGCCACGATAGCCAGAACCGATGATCGCGGCGAGATGCTGGATAGAGCTTCGGAAAGAATGTCGCGCAGGTCGGCCGGAGCTAGGTCGAAATCCGGATGGCCATTCCCGGTGATAAAAGCTGCCGGCACGGATACGATGCTCATTTTTCGAAACTCCGGTCTGAAACGAAATCGTCTGATCTTCGGTCGGCGTTGAACGCCTGGCTCAGCGCTGAACCCGCGCCGTGCCACCCTGCGCAAACGACCGCACTTGCTCTAACGTCGCCATGGTCGTGTCGCCGGGAAAAGTCGTAAGCAGCGCGCCGTGTGCCCAGCCAAGTTTCATCGCTTGCTCCGGCGACTCCCCCGTCAGAATCCCATAGAAAAATCCGGATGCAAACCCATCGCCGCCGCCAATCCGGTCGTAAACATCAAGCTGACATTGTGGAGACAGGCAAGTCTGGCCGTTGATCCACGCCACAGCGCCCCAGCCGTGACGATTCGAGGAATGAACTTCGCGTAACGTCGTGGCAATGATCTTGATGTGCGGATGCCGCTCGAGGACTCGGTCAATCATCCCCAGAAAGGCATGCGGATCGAGTTTTGATGCCGCCATCGCTGCCGGACCGGCGATCCCCAGCCCTTTTTGCAGATCTTCCTCGTTGCCGACAAGAACGTCGACGTGCTTCAGAATGCGTCCGATCACCTGGCGAGCACGCTCCTCGCCGCCCGAGAGATTCCACAACTTCTCCCGGAAGTTGAGATCGAACGAAACAACCGCCCCGGATTTGCGCGCCGCCTGCATGGCCTCAATGATCACCTCCGGGGTGGAATCAGAAAGAGCGGCAAAAATTCCTCCGCTATGAAACCAGCGCACGCCCGCTCCGAAGATTGCGCTCCAGTCAAAGTCACCCGGTTTCAGCTGCGCCGCCGCTTCATTCGCCCGGTTGTAAAAGACTACGGGCGCGCGCACACCGTGTCCCCGGTCGCTATAGACAGCTGCAATATTCGGGCCGGTGGCGCCATTGTGCGCGAAGATCTTGTAGAACGGGGTCACGCCCATAGCCCGAACCCGCTCCGCGACCAGGTCGCCGACAGGATACTTGACCATCGCCGTAACCACTCCGGTACGCAGGCCGAAGCAGTCGGCGAGGTTGGCGGCCACATTGAATTCACCGCCGCTGACATGGATCTGGCACTCGTGCGCTTTGCGGAAGGGAACAATGCCGGGGTCGAGCCGATGAACCAGCGCGCCGAGAGCCACGAAGTCCAGCTCCGCCGAATCACGAATTGCGAAACCGTAGTTCATTTGCCATTACCTCGGAAACAGCTTCAGCGATTCCACTCTATATAGATTTGATTGAACAAGTCCACGAGAAAGATGGTGTGGCTCGGTTCCAACCTTGACGATTCTTCTCCGCCGCCAGTCATCCTGAGCGAAGCCGCTTTTCAGGCGGAGCGAAGGATCTCGCGTGGACGCAGCGAGTACTTATGCTGCACGCGAGATCCCCTTCGGCAAGCTCAGGGCAGGCTCTCGCCCCGCTGGTGAAAGCGCGGGGCTTCGGGATGACGCCCCGGCAGGG
>Ga0187817_10002142_pt1 | contig 10064 bp, 8 predicted proteins | sample NC_wetland_sal_i_17_FD_132431 | JGI IMG/M metagenome (GOLD analysis project Ga0187817, IMG submission 132431) | Wetland sediment microbial communities from Neuse River Estuary, North Carolina, USA - SO4_2 | ecosystem: Environmental > Aquatic > Freshwater > Wetlands > Sediment | place: USA: North... | reverse complement strand
TCCTTCCATGCTGGACGACTTGGGCCTGGTTCCCGCGTTGCAGTGGCAGGCACGCGAGGTATCCAAGAGAGCCGGTGTGCGCGTGAAGGTGGCGGCGGAGGGCGTCTCGGAGAACCTGCCGGAAGAGCACAAGACCTGCATTTATCGCATCGTCCAGGAAGCCCTCCACAACTGCGTGCAGCACTCCGAGGCCAAACTGGTTCGGGTGAACGTTCAGCAGGAGCCGGACCGTATCTTGCTCGCCATCCAGGACGATGGGAAAGGGTTCGATGCGGAACATGAGCGAGGGATGGGATTGCTGGGCATGCAGGAGCGCGTGAGTCACCTGGGAGGCACATTTGGGGTCGAATCTGTGCCCGGCCGTGGCGCCATTGTGTGCATCGTTCTTCCCCTAACGAAACCCGTAGAAGACCAACTGCAAGCAACCACATGAACACCGTTCGGATTCTGTTAGCTGACGATCACACCGTGGTACGCAAGGGCCTCGGTCTGCTGCTCGAGAGCCACGCCGGGTTCAAGGTGATTGCGGAAGCAGCCGATGGGCGGGAAGCCGTCGCTATGGCGGAAGCTCATCGGCCGGATGTGGTGGTGCTCGACGTTGCCATGCCGCTGCTCAACGGGATCGAAGCCGCGCGCCAAATCTCCGCGAAGCTGCCGGAGACCGCCATTGTATTTCTGAGTATGCATTCCGACGAAGGTTACGTGCTGAAGGCTCTGAAATCCGGCGCCAAGGCGTATCTATTGAAGGACTCGGCGGAATACGACTTGATCAACGCTATCAAAGCCGTCAGTGAGGGAAAAGCCTTCTTTAGTCCTGCGATCAGCAGGATGCTGGTAGAGGATTACATGCGGCAAATGCGGGAACGCGAAGTGGAGGATAGCTACGAACTGCTGACCACGCGCGAACGGGAGATTCTGCAATTGTTCGCCGAAGGCAAGTCAGCCAAAGAAGTCGCGGCCATCCTGAGCCTGAGCCTCTATACCGTTGAAACTCACCGCAGCAACATTTTTCAGAAATTGAATTTGCATAGCGCGGCGGAGTTGATTCTTTATGCCGTGCGCAAGGGCGTGATTAGCTGAGATGCCCGCGATGCGGTTGCTTACTAGCAAGCCGTCAGTGCTTTAATCGAAAACCACCGTCTTGTTTCCGTAGAACAGAATGCGGTGCTCCAGATGCCAGCGTACGGCCCGCGAAAGCACAAGTTTCTCCAGATCGCGTCCTTTCTCGATGAGGTGTTCCACCTGGTCGCGATGTGAGATGCGAGCCACGTCCTGTTCGATTATCGGCCCGCCATCCAGTTCCGCGGTCACGTAGTGGCTGGTGGCGCCGATCAGCTTGACGCCGTGTTCGAAGGCTGCGTGATAAGGCCGCGCGCCACTGAAGGCCGGCAGGAACGAATGGTGAACGTTGATAATGCGCAACGGGTATCGCGCGACAAATGCGGGCGACAGGATCTGCATGTAGCGGGCCAGCACAATGAGGCCGATCGCGTTGCGCTGCAACCGCTCCATCTGCGCCGCTTCGGCCTCCTCCTTGCGTCCATCTTCTACGCTGACGAGATGAAACGGCACCTTGTAGAACTCCGCCAGAGCTCGCGCGTCCCCATGATTGCTGATAATCATGGCGATTTCACAGCGCAATTCGCCCGTTTGGTGCCGGTGCAGCAGGTCAACAAGACAGTGCTGATATCGCGAGACGAAAATCGCCATGCGCGCCAGTTTCGACGTGTCTTCAAAGCGCCAGCGCATGCGGAAACGATCTGCAATGGGCTGAAACTCGCGCACAAAACTCTCCCCGTCTAATGCGAAATCCGCCAGGTCGAACTCCACGCGCATGAAAAACAGGCCGGCCTCGTTGTCCTGGTGTTGATCCGCATGCAGAATGTTGGCTCCATGCGAGTAGAGGAAGGTAGATATCGCCGCGACGATTCCTTTGGCATCCGGGCAATCGACCAGCAGGACTGCGGTATGCCTCACCGCTCGTGGCCTCGATTTTGAATTGGCGTCAAAGCGTCATGCTATCAGACACCGGCCGTGTTCTACGGCCGCACATTTGGCTGGGCCGAAATCTGAGCGCCACGGAGCGCCGCCAATGACGTGCTGATCGCGGCAAGAAGGGCTTTCTTGTACGCGCCTTCCGGCATCCGACGCACAACTTCTAACCGGTATCGAAGGAAACTTTCTTCACTCATAGCAATGTAATACTGCTTTCGCGGGCTGAGACGTTTCGCTTCTGCTAGTACTGCCCAAACTGTCCAGCGTGGGTGCCAGCGAGAGAGCGGGGCGCATTGAGATTCCTTAATGCGCCCCTCATGGGTAGGTGCTTCTGAGTTGGGTCTGCTGTTCGAATAGTGCAGCGGCGGCCGCGAACGTTTCAGGTCGCTGGGTCAGTTGTGTTTCTGCACGACGGCAGCCGAGTACTTTGGTTCGCTGTCGAATGCCTGCTTACAATGAGCCCTGCGGGGGGGCGCACTATTGACCGAATATTCATCGGGCCTGGTGGAGTGCCTCTTTGAAAAAACATTTCAAGATTACAATGTTTCGCGGTAATATGGCCCTTAGCCCAAGGATCACGCTCCGGTCTCTTTTGCTGCGTGTCGCCTCCGGCATCCCGCACCGATGCTCGCTGCGCAAGTTAAGATTCTTCCCGTCGGGGGAGGTCCGAAAGCGGCCAATCCCGTAACGGTCTCTGGCGGGGAACCGCGCCCATCCGAACTCGACGATCCGTCACTTTATCTCAATCCCGAGCTGAGCCTGCTGGAGTTTCAGCGCCGCGTCCTCGAAGAGGCTCGCGATGAGCGCAACCCGCTGCTGGACCGTATCAAGTTTCTCTCGATCCTCAGTTCCAATCTCGATGAATTCTTCATGGTTCGCGTAGCCGGTCTGCTGCAACAGATCGAAAACGGCGTTCAGGAGGCCAGCATCGACGGCCGCCAGCCCGGCGCGCAACTGGCGGAGATTCGCGACGCAGTTACGCGCCTGATCGGCGAGGCATATGCCGCCTACGGGGAGGAGTTGCTGCCGGCACTCTCCGCCGCGGGCATCACCATCACGGAATATTCCTCGCTCCACGCCAGCCAGCAGGCGCAGCTCGAAGCGTACTTCCTGGAAAGCATTTATCCCGTGCTCACGCCGCTGGCCTTCGACCCAGGAAGGCCGTTTCCTCATATCTCGAATCTGAGTCTCAATCTGGCGGTGGTGGTTCGGGATGCCACGGGCACCGAGCATTTCGCTCGCGTAAAGGCGCCGGACAGCCTCGCGCAACTTGTGCCGGTTCCCAAAGGTCCGCGGTTGCCGGCTGGCGAGGGTTTCGTCTGGGTGGAGCAGGTGATCCTGGCGAATCTCGACCTTTTGTTCCCGGGCATGCAGATCGTGGAAGCCCATCCATTTCACGTCACGCGCGACGCCGAGGTCGCGATCAAGGAACTGGAGTCGGATGACTTGCTGTCCACCATCGAAGAAGCGGTCTGGCAGAGGCGTTTTCGCGATGTGGTCCGCCTGCAGGTTGACGTGCACATGCCCGAGCCGCTGCTCCAGATCCTCACCAGCAATCTCGAAATAGAACCGTCCGGCATTTATCGGGTTGACGGCCCGCTGGATCTCGGCCGGTTGCGGCAGTTGACGGGCCTCGAGCGCCCGGATCTCAAGGACCGTCCCTTCGTCCCACAGTCTCCTCCTGCTTTTGTGCGAAAAGATGGGGACTTCTTCGCGGCCGTCCGCCAGGAAGACATCCTGCTGCACCATCCGTTTGATTCCTTTCAGCCGGTGGTCGAATTCCTCCAGCACGCCGCGCGCGATCCGGGCGTACTGGCGATCAAGATGACGCTCTACCGGCTGGGACGAAACTCCCCTGTGGTCGATGCACTTCTCGAAGCCGTCCGGAACGGAAAGCAGGTGGCGGTGGTGGTGGAGTTGAAGGCCCGCTTCGATGAGGAAAGCAATATCGAGTGGGCGCGGGCCTTGGAGAGCGAGGGAGTGCACGTGGTTTATGGTTTGCTGGGGCTCAAGGTGCACTCCAAGATTGCCCTGGTCGTCCGCCGGGAAGGGGATACCATCCGCCGCTACCTGCACCTGGCCACCGGAAACTACAACCCCACGACGGCCCGGCTCTATACCGATATGGGACTCTTCACTTGCGACCCGGAAATCGGTAGCGACGCAACCGCCGTGTTCAACTACCTGACGGGCTATTCAAACGAGCATCAATTCCGCAAGCTTCTGGTGGCGCCCATCAACCTTCGGCAACGCCTTCAAGAACTCATCCGCCGCGAGATCGAACATCAGCGCAGCGGCGAGCGCGGCCACCTGATTTTCAAGATGAACGCCCTCGAGGATCCGGACCTGATCCAATTACTGTATGAAGCGTCTCGCGCAGGCGTGGCCGTGGATCTGCTGGTCCGCGGCATCTGCTGCCTCCGGCCGGGCTTGGCTGGAATTAGCGACAATATTCGCGTCACCAGCATCGTCGGGCGTTTTCTCGAGCACAGCCGCATCCTATACTTCCGCAATGGCGGCGAGGAGGAGATCTACCTCGGCAGCGCGGATCTGATGCCGCGCAATCTCAATCGCCGCGTCGAAGTGCTGTTTCCCGTCACCTCTCCGCGCCTGGTGGCTCGCCTGCACGACGAAATTCTGGAGACCTACCTTGCGGATCGCGCAGCCGCCCGTCACATGCGCAGCGATGGAAGTTACACGCCGAAGTCTGAAGAGGACGGGCTCGATAGCCAGGCCTGGTTCCTGGGGCAGCGCGATGGCCGGCCGAGCGCGGTCGGGTGCGCACGCCAGGCAGATGCGATCATCTCCCCGAAATCCGCAGCCGGACAGCCGCCGCGGCCGGCCTGCTTCCTGGTGGAGGGGACAAGCCGCGTGCAAACGGAGCTTGTGATCAGACCGAGTACTGCCATGCAGCCCAGGCTCGAAGCAAAACCCAACGACGGACAGACGGTCCTGGCCAAACTGGCCTCCCGTGTGGCGAGCGACCTTGCCGTTCAATTTGTCAGTGCGGCCGAGGAAATTCGCAGGCGTGTAATGGATGAGGCGGAACGGTCCGACCGGGCCTAACCTACCGCCAAGGCCCCCCCAACTTTCCTCCTGCAATGCCGCGCCTGGCGGACCGGGTGAACTCCTCTGCGGCCCGTGATACACTGGCGGACGATAGAGGTCTCTATCAGCAAAAAATGGTACAACCTGTTCGTTTCGGTCGGCCCGGAAACCGGCGTTTCCGAGGCAGGGGAGGACAATTCTCAAGTCCCGCGCAATCCCGCTCAGACCGTGGCAGAGATCGCCTCTTCCGTCGCCGCTGAACCGACATTCACCGCTCCTATCAGCGCCTCCGGCGGGTTCGACGAGATCTATCGCGCGGCGGAAATTCAGGCGCCGGCGCACGGCTACACCATTATGAAGATTGCCGAGATGCTGCAGAGCGAGCGCATTCGCACGCTTCCGGCTGAGGTGAAAAGGAACTCTATCCTACTGGCTCTCGACGCGGCCGGCGTGAAAATCGAAGAAGTCATTGAAGACGCAGTCAAGCGCGATCGCGCTCTGGATGGCTTCGAGCGCGTGCAGCAGAAGGCGCTGGACGAACTGGAGAAACGAAAGGAAGGCGAAAATCAGCAGATCCAGGCGGAGCTGGATCGTCTGGTTCAAGAGCACAACGCCCGCATCCAAGCCAATAAGGATGAAGTATCTAAAGAGAAAGAGCGTTTCTACGGCTGGCGGCTGCAAAAACAGCAAGAGGAACAAAAAATCGCCGATTCCGTATCTTATTTCGTAACCGAGAACCCCATAACTACCGGCGGCGTCGCGGCTGCGCCACACGGATCCCAGGCACCAGACAAGACATCAGCTCCTAAAACATAGGCGCTGGCAGCCGCAACAAAGGACTGTCCTTATGTTTAGACGGCTCTCACGCATGTTTCGCTCCTTCTTCGGGTTTTTCATATCCGTGGCGGAAAATCCCGAGTTGATTCTCGAACAGAACATTCGCGACATGAACGACCAGGTTCCTCGCATGAACGAAAGCATCGCCATGGTCAAAGCCAATGTCACGCTTCTCGAAAGAGAAGAGGCGAAGTACAAGGTGGACATCAATGATCTGACGGCCAAAGTGAAAGCCGCCATTCAGGCGAATCGCGACGACCTGGCGGGCAGCTTTGCGGTGCAACTCGAACAGGTTCGCAGCGCCATGGCGCGCACACAAGGCCAGCTCGCAACGGCGCAGGCAGCTTTCGACAAAGCCAGCGCGGTGAAAAAAGCGTTCTTGCTGGAGAAGGAACGCAAGACACGCGAGGCGCTCAATGCCATCGCGGACTATCGCCGGTCCCAGTGGCAGAAGAGGGTCGCGGACGTAATGGAGCAGTTCGAAGTCACGGGCATCAGCGCTACGCATGACGAGATGGTGCGCAAGATCGAGGAAACTACGGCGCTCAACGAAGCCCGCATGGAGATGGCCCTGGGCAACGTGGACCAGCAGAAGATCAAGATTGAAGAAGAAGCGGAAAAGCTGCGCGCGAACGAGCTGGTGAAGCAGTTCAAGGTGGAGATGGGGTTGATCACGCCGCAGGCCTCCACGGAAGCCGCGCAGAAGACCATCGGAACCAGAGAAGCGCAGAAAAGTGTTTGAGGAGGAGCGATCTGAAGCCAGAAATGACGATGGATCGCTCATAACAGTATGGCTGTCAAAATCGAGAGAGGTGGATGGATTCTCATTTTCCTGATCGGGCTGGGACTGGTAGGCTACAGCCTCGACAGGTACGGCATTGTCAATTTGCGGGGGCGTTTGGGCGGGCGTTCTGAGGCCTCGTCCGGCGAAAAGCTGGATACCTCCAAGCCCCTGGTGCTGCCCACCGCGGCTGCGGCCGATTCCAGTTGCAATAACGTTCGCGTGCGCGTGAATATCTGGGTCGGTTGCGCCGCCGGTCTGGTTGCCAACGGAGGCCTCGATACGGTATCGGGCTCCATTTACGACAAAAAAGGCCTCAAGGTCAGTTTCAAGATCATCGATGACTGGACCGAAGGCGCTGCTGCGCTGGCCACCAATAATGTGGATGTCATGCTCACCACCGCCGATGTCTGGGCAAAGGACTATGCTCAGTTTCAGGACAAAGGCTTTGGCGCGCATGCGTTTTACATGGTGGATTGGTCGCGCGGGGCTGATGGCGTCATCGGCAAGCAGGGCATCAATAGTATTGAGGACCTCGCCGGCAAGACGGTGGCATTCGCGCCTTACACGCCGTCGCATTTCCTGCTTTGGAACGGCCTTAAGAGTTCGGGCCTGAGCACCGAACAACGGAACGAAATTTTTTCCAAAGCGGTACATACCAAGGACGGCATTGAGCCGGCGACGTTGTTCGCCCAGCAGAAAGTGGATGCTGCCGTCGCGTGGGACCCGGACATGAGCGACGCTGTCACCAAGCGCGCCGGATCGAAGAAAATCTACGATACCCGCATTGCCAACCGCCTGATTGCCGACATCCTCGTGGTGAGCGATCGTTTTGCCGCCCGATGCCCGCAGGCCGTAGTGAAGCTGGCCGAGGGCTGGCTTGAAGGCGTCGAGTTCATCAAGCAGCAGCCCAACCGCGCCTACACGCTGATTGGGACCATTAAGGATTTCAACATTCCCGAAGATCTGGCCAAGACCATGCTCGGCGGCGTGAGACTCGCCGATTATGCCGACAACAAGTCTTTCTTTGGCACCCGCGGCGCTGCGTCCGACTACGACAACATTTTCAAGATGGCGCAAGAGATGTATCGAGAGGAGCGTATCATCAAGCGCACGTCCGATCCGGAATCGAGCGTAGACCGACGCTTCCTGGATCCGCTGAGCGGCAAGTTCTCCTCCGCGTCCACTGAGCCGCCGATCGAATATAGGGAACCCTCCAAGGGCGCGGTGCCGATGGCCACGCAGCGGCGCTCCATTTTTTTCGAAACGGATTCGGCCAAGATGGGCCTGGATTCTCGCGCTGTGGTGGACGAGATTGGCACCTTCATGCGAGCGTATGAGAACACCGTCGTGGATATCGATGGCAACACCGACTCGACCGGCTCGCGCTCTCACAATATCGAGCTATCGCGAGAGCGCGCCGAAACCGTAAAGCAGTATCTGATCGAGAAATATGGATTCCCAGCCAACCGCATGCGCACCGTGGGTAACGGGCCTGACCGGCCGGTCGCCGACAATGCCTCGGTGGAAGGCCGGGAGAAGAACCGGCGCACCGATATCAAGGTGTTCCCGAATCCGTCAGCATAGCTATGGAGCGGCTCCGAACCCCGGGCCTCATGCATGAACTCCTCGCAATCCGCAAGGATCTTTCACGCCGCGCGCGATTGATCCTGGCCCTGTCGGCCTGGGGCGCCGTTGTCCTCGTCTGGTTCGCGTTGACGAACTGGGATATTCTGCCGCCATTTTCTCTTCCCAGCCCCGTCGGCGTCTTGCGCGCGTTCGCGCGGCTGTGGACCGAGTACGATCTTCTGGGCAACGTCATGAAAAGCTGGTGGCGCATCGCGCAGGCATTCTTCTGGTGCGCCGTCATCGCGATTCCGTTGGGCCTTCTGATGGGCAGCTTCCGCTGGGTGCACGATCTGGTGAATCCCGTCGCTGCTCCCATGCGTTCCATGCCCATCACCGCCTTCCTGCCGGCATTCATCGCGCTGTTCGGAATGGAAGAATCCATGAAGGTGGCCTTCCTCTGGTTCGGCATGTTTTTCTACCTGTTGGCCGTCGTGGTGGAGGAAGTAAATAAGGTGGACGACAGCCTGCTTGAGACTGCCTGGACGTTGGGCGCAAAACACCGCCACATTCTCTGGTTGCTGTTTCGCGCGTCGTTCCCCTCGATCTTCGGCTCCTTCCGCATCCTCTATGACATCGGTTGGACCTACGTGATTCTGGCCGAAATGGTGAATGCGCGCAAAGGCGTGGGCTACATGGTGGAAGCCGCGCGCAAGGTTCTGGATTTTGAACGCGTGTATGCCGGCATCATCGCCATCGGTATCGCCGCATTCCTGTTCCGGTTTCTGCTGACGTTTTTGGAGTCGCGCCTGTTCCCGTGGCGCGTGGTGTCGCGTCCGGCGTCCGAACCCGTTGCCGCGGTTGCCACGGGCGCGCCCGTAAAGGCTCAACCTCGTGCCGAACCAGGTTAAAATCAGCGTTCACGATCTCTCCCGCAGCTTCATCGACGCCCACGGCAGTCGCGTCGATGCGCTGCGCAACGTGAGCTTCGAGGTGGAGGACGCTTTCTCTCCGGATGGCCGGGACATCGGCGAGTTCCGTGTGCTGTTGGGACCATCCGGCTGCGGCAAATCCACTTTGCTGCGCATGATCGCCGGTCTCGACCGGCCCGACAGCGGCCAAGTGATGGTGAACGGAAAGCACGTCGATGGCCCCGGTCGCGATCGCGGCATGGTCTTTCAAAAATACACATCGTTCCCCTGGCTGACCGTCGCAGACAACATTGCCTACGGTCCCAAGATCAATGGCGTTCCGGACGCGGAACGTGAGCAAATCGTTCATCACCTGGTTGAAGCGGTGGGCCTCGCTGGCTTCGAGAAGTCTTATCCCGACACCCTCTCCGGCGGCATGCAGCAGCGGGTGGCCATTGCGCGGACGCTCGCCAACCGCCCGCAGGTGATTCTGATGGATGAACCTTTCGGCGCCCTGGACGCCCAAACCCGCAGCGACATGCAGCAGCTTCTTCTCAAGGTCTGGGACGAAACCGCCAGCACGATTTTATTTGTGACACACGACGTCGATGAGGCCATCTATCTCGCCGACCGGATTTTCATTCTATGCGCCCGACCCGGTACCATTGTGGAAGATATCCCGGTACCGTTCGGGCGGCCGCGCGACCCCGCTATCCGAGAGACGGCGGAGTTCCACGAGATGCAGCATCATGTGCTCGCTTGCTTGCGCCGCGCCCCCGGAAAGGGCCAGGTGAGAGTGAGCCTTTGATGCCGCAAGAGGATTCGGCTGGTTCCGAAATCAATTACGTCAAAGAGGCAGCCAAGCTGCAATACAATTGGATTGCGCTTGCCGGCATCGCGGGTTTCGCGGTGGTGTCCGGTAGCGC
>Ga0187817_10002141_pt1 | contig 10064 bp, 8 predicted proteins | sample NC_wetland_sal_i_17_FD_132431 | JGI IMG/M metagenome (GOLD analysis project Ga0187817, IMG submission 132431) | Wetland sediment microbial communities from Neuse River Estuary, North Carolina, USA - SO4_2 | ecosystem: Environmental > Aquatic > Freshwater > Wetlands > Sediment | place: USA: North... | reverse complement strand
TTCACGCTTGAGGTAGATCTTCGCACCGCCGAGTTTTTGAGTAAGCCGTCTCGCGTAAAATAGCGGAGTGGGACGCCCGGCGTACGTTCGGAGAAGTTCATTCAGGCGGGCTTGAAACTTGAGCTCTGTCTTTGCTTTGTCATACTCGCGTTCCAGTTCTTCGAGCGCAGCCATCAGCGTCTCCGGAACGTAGCGTCCGCCATAGACGCCGAAGCGGCCAGGAGTTGGTGCGGTGGGCTTTCTGCCTTTGCGGATGGTTGCGGTCGCCATATTTACGCAGTCTTCTCGATCTGCCGGACAGCAGCGATAAACGCCTGAACTTTCTCTCGATCTTTTTTGCCAGGGCTGGCTTCTACGCCGGAAGATACATCCACTCCCCACGGCTCCAGGGTGCGGATGGCTTCGGTCACGTTTGCCGGCGTCAGACCGCCGGCAACCACCAGGGGAACCCCGGCCCGCTTAATCACCTCGGCAACGTGCCCAGCCCTCTCCCAATCGAATGTCCGCCCAGTTCCGCCCGGCTGGCGAGTTGTGCCAGAATCCAGAAACACCGCGGAAATTGTCGGTGCGGTCTTTGTGTTGTTGATGGACATTGCGAAGCCGTCAAATCTTCCCTGGCCGTCAAGAAAGTCGAACACCCGCAGCACCATGTAGCGTTTCGCCGAGGACGGTTTAGCGCCTGGTTTTGTATCTTCTTTCCGCAAGCCACTAGCGTGAATCTGAATTCCGGTCAAGCCGGCCCGCGTCACTGTTGCTTGAATGTTATCCCAGGTCTCATCCACGAATACTCCAACCTTCTCCACATTCTTGGGCAACTTCGTCGCGATCGCGCGCGCGGCTTCTGCATCAACATATCTCGGACTTTTCTTGTAGAACACGAATCCCAGGGCGTCAGCGCCGGCTTCCACCGCCGCTAACCCATCTTCGAGATTCGTGATGCCGCAGATCTTTATCCAGGTCATGGAAACAATTCTCAGGGACGCGCCTCCACCAGCAACGACTGCAGCATTTCGCCGGGCGATTGCGCTTTCATCAACGACTCGCCAATCAGAAATGCCCGATATCCCGCCGCGCGCAAGCGTGCCAGGTCCGCCGCAGTGTGAATGCCGCTTTCCGCCACGCCTAACACGTTCGCCGGCATCAGTTCGGCCAGTGAAAAAGACACATTCAGGTCCACGTCGAAAGTGCGGAGATTCCGGTTGTTCACCCCGATGAGGTCGCATCCCGCATCTAGCGCGCGCTGCAGTTCCGCTTCGTTATGGACCTCGCACAACACATCCAGGCTCAAATCGCCGGCCCGCGAGGCGAGCGCCGTCAGTTCATCCTGCGAGAGGGCTGCGACGATCAGCAACACTGCGTCCGCAGAATTCGCTCTGGCCTCGACTAGCTGAAACTCGTCAACCACGAAGTCTTTGCGCAGGCAAGGCAACTTCGTGGCCGCCGAGGCCTCGCGAAGATTCCTCAACGACCCTTGAAAAAATTCCTCATCGGTCAAGACCGACAGCGCCGCAGCGCCTGCACGCTCCAATTCCCGGGCAAGTTTCCTGGCGTCGAAATCAGCCCGGATCAATCCGCGGGAGGGAGACGCCTTTTTCAACTCGGCAATGATCGCCGGGCCGCGCTGGCTTCGCACAGCCAGCGCCCGCCGAAAGCCGCGCGGGCTATGCTGTTCCGCCAGCCGATCCAGGCCGCGCATATCGGTCGAACACCGGGTTTCAGCCACCTTGCGGCGGGTTGCAGCCACGATCTGTTCAAGGCCAACAGTCACGGTCAATTCAGTGATTATACGGAGAATGAGGGAAGGCAGCCGGTGTAGTGCCGCCAGATTTAAAGTTGCCCGATGGTTACCTCGGGTTACCTGGATGCTAGGACCGGCGTGATTTCGCAATCCAGCAACCCCGCAACTAAATTCTCGGTGGAGGGTTTGACATACACATGAAAAACAAAGTTAGCAACTCGCTCCTGGCCCTGGCAGTGGGAGGCTTTATGCTTGCTGGCTCTGCCGCTGCCCAAACCACAACTTCAGGCGCGGGCCCGGGAGTTGACGATCCCGGCCATCCTCGGGTGAATGAGGTTAACAATCGCGAAGCGAATCAGCAGAATCGCATCGCGAACGGCATAAAAGACGGCCAACTAAATGCCAATCAAGCCGCTCACCTGGAAAACAATGAAGCGCGAATTCAGAATCAAGAACAGAAAGACATGGCCGAACATAACGGGCACTTAACCAAGGGCGAGCAGCGCCAGCTCAACCGGGAACAGAACCGCCAGAGCAAGCAGATCTACAAGGACAAACACAAGTAAGCCTGGGTCATGAGTTTGGATTACTTACCTCCAAGCCCGGGGCTGAAGCCGCGTTTTGCTGCGGCTTTTTTCTTTGGAAATCACGATGGGGGATCCGGATCAGAGTTCAACGCTTCCGGGCGAAAGTGCGCTCCCTGACGTCGGGCCAGAATTCTATGAAGGCGTTCTTGCTCATGAGCCCCACGAACCCAAAGACGGAACGCAAAATCGCAGCATGATAATTGGCCTCGCTGTCGGCGCGCCAGGTGTTGGAGAGAAAGTTGTTTCCCGGGGTTGAGAGGTACCGCGCATAGGCGGGACCAATGCTGCCATCGCGGCGATGCGAAGCCACGGTCATAAGCATCACATTCTTGATCCTGTCGCCAAAAGGCTGCCGGGCCGCACGAAAATAGCGTGGGTCTTCACCCCATAGCGCGCCCAGGCCGGCTTCCATCGCGTTTCCGGTTACAACGCCTGTCAGCCGCATCCCATAGCGCTTGCCGAAACCATCCCAGTGAGGGCCATACTCCACCGGCGCGTCGCGTGCGGTACCGATGCCCGCGCTAAAAACACCCGCCGTAAGGGTCTCAGCTCCAAAGGAACTCTCCTCAAGCCATTTCAGGCGCTGCTCGCGGGTGATGTAGTGATACCGTGCGGACGCAACCGCCGCTGCTTGCTGGGCGGTTTCTATGGTCTGACCAGACACCAAGATGCTGGTGGCTAAAAGAAGACCGGTAGTTTGCCACAAAAAGACACGCATAATAGTTTGTTGCGCAGCAGGCGAAGAAGTTGCTTCGAGGTTTCAGACGACTATCACCCCAAAAAAGAGAAAACAAAATCCTGGTGCCATCGAAGGGACTCGAACCCCCACACCCTTGCGGGTACATGGACCTGAACCATGCGCGTCTGCCAATTCCGCCACGATGGCAAAAAATGTTGTGTAGCGGCCCTCGCGAGCCACCTTTCAGGAAGAGACTACGAGTAATATTCTACAGGGGCTGCCGGTAAAACGTCATCCCCGGAAATCACGATGCATAATGGAAGACTCTCCCAAATTCCCCGCCGACCTTACCCGCCAGCTTCGCACCCTGGCTCACGACTTGAGCAACTCACTGGAGACCATTTTGCAGGCGTCTTATCTTCTCGAACAGCTCCACCTGGATGGCAATGCCAAAAAATGGGCGCAGCTCATAGATAGTGCCGCCAAAGACGCAGCCCGCGTCAACCGTGAGATAAGGGCCATCTTAAAAAGCCAAAGCCAGACGTAGCGACCCGAGAACCGAAGGCCTTATTCTAGCGTGTGCGTTCTTAGCCTTCCAGCTTTGCGCTCATGGTGATATTGGCCTTCAGGACCTTGGAAACCGGGCAGCCGCTCTTGGCGTTCTCTGCCGCTTTCAGAAACGCAGCGTCATCCGCGCCCGGAACATGGCCCACTACGTCGAGATGCACCGCTGTGATGGTCCAGCCGGAATCAAGTTTTTCCATGGTCAGAGTCGCCGCGGTCTCAATGCTCGATGGCGTGAGATTGGCGGCGCTTAACTGACCGGAAAGTGCCATGGAAAAGCAGGCGGCGTGAGCCGCCGCGATCAGTTCTTCCGGGTTGGTACCGGGAGTGTTTTCAAATCTGGTGGCAAATGAATAAGGAGTATTTCTCAGCGTGCCGCTGTCGGCCGATACCGCGCCTTTGCCATCCTTGAGCCCGCCCTTCCAGATTGCGCTTGCTTTACGTTGCATGTAGGTCTCCTCGAACTATGAAGTCATGTTGCTTTCCTCAAATTGTAGATGCAACCGAGAGAGTGTCATGCCAGTTATTCCACGCTGTACTGGATGTAAATTCCGCGTTTGGACATCTCGTCCAGAAACAGGTCGGCGGGGACGTCTCGTTCCTGCAGTACGCCGCCGCGTTTGGTGATGGCGCCGGAAGCAAGCAATTGTACGACGATCGACGCAGGGAATGCGGTGGTGCGCATCATGGCGCTCATGTCGGTCTTAGGATCGTAGTGATCGACCAGGGTGAAGGCGGCAACGCGGCCCTTGATCCGTCCGCCCAGCAGGCCGCGCACGCCCGGCGTACGCACGGACTCGTGGGCTTCCAGGCGCATGATGCAAACATCCGGGCCCTTTCCGGCAAATTTACCCTCGAAGATTTTTGACATCACGGCTCGGGGCGTGATGTCGGTTCCGTTGACCCGCATCTTGTCGCTGGAGAAAAGGCCGAGCGCTTTTAATTCGCAGAGCAGATCGTAATGTCCCGGGTAGCGCAGGGTTTTCTCGAAACACTCGCCGACCCTTCCCGCAAAACTTTCGGGCAGAGTCGAGGTGCCGCCGGAGGTGTGGAAGGCAATGAGGGGCGCGAAGCCCGGCATATGAAATTCCTCGGGTTCGGTGAGCGGTTCAATGGTGACCAGCTTGCCTTTCCGGAGAATCCGAGCTGGTTCCACGTACTCGTTGATCAGGCCTTCCACCGAGAAAACCAGCTGGTAGTGGAACGGCGGCATGGGTTTTTCGGGGAGGCCGCCGACGTAGAGTTTGAGGGCATCGGCGCGACCGCCGAGGCGGCGGACGAGCTCTCCGCCGAGAATGGAAGCCATGCCGGGAGAAAGGCCGCAGTCGGGAGCGAGGGCAACATCGCGCTTCTCAGCTTTGCCGGCCAGCGCAAGTTCCTGGCGAACGACGGTGTTGTTTCCGCCGAGGTCGGCAAAGTGGCAGCGCGCTTCAATGGCGGCTCTCGCCAAGCCGAGGTTCAGACGGTAAGGGACGGCGGAGAGCGTAGCGTCGTGGCCGCGCATAAGCTTGGCGGCTGCCTTTTCATTGCTGGCGTCAAGCGCGACTGCGCGGGTTTTCTTATCGCCGGTGATCCGGTTTACTCGGGCGGCCACTTCGCGGGCGCGTTTGAGGTCGCTATCGGCGAGTGACACTGCCTCAACCTGCGATTGGCGCGCCATGTCGAAGGCGGCGGCCGAACCCATCATGCCGGAACCGATGACCAGGAGCTTCAAGCGTACACCTTGTGCAAAGTCTTCAAGATTTCACTCTACGCCTCCGGCGAAACGCTCGCCAGTTGAGCCAACACCGTGAGTGAGGGGCACCGGCTCGAATGGGCGGTGAAATCGCCTTACGACAGCAATCGTCGTCAAACCGTCGCGTTCGCCGCCGAAATGAGTCTCGAACTTCAGGGCGAAACACTACTAATGCTAACTGTTGGAATAACAGCCTCACCGACATCCGGTAAACGGGACATTTATGGGATGAGTTTTGGAGTCAGCTAAGACTGCTGGCATCAGTAGAAATCTGAGCAGCTCAGATAAAAGCCGCACTGCGGGCACGAAAGCTTGCAGCCGCGTTCTGTGAGCTGGCTCGAGCAGTTGGGGCAAAAACCGGAGGGATCTGCTGAAGAGCTCGGGACTGCGACGGCTTCCTCGCAGTTTGGTTCAGGCGAGCTTTGTTCGGACAAGCCTCGCGGCGGCGTTGGTGGCTCAGTCATCGTTTCGATAGTAAACCCTGGAAATTGTCATTTCGAGGGAATTTATTCCCGAGAAATCTGCTTTTCCTACTCGAAAACAGCAGATTCCTCCCGGCCGAAGCCGGTCGGCATGACAAGCTTCTTAAGCTTCAGAAATGATGCCCAGTGCCCAATCATGCCCAAAATCACGCGTTCCGGGCCGGAATTGTAATATGATTCCCACGGCGGCATTAAACGGGCGACAAACCATGTACTTAGAACAGTTCTACCTGGGCTGTCTGGCGCATGCTTCTTACATGCTGGGATCGCAGGGCGAAGCGGTCGTGGTCGATCCGCAGCGCGATGTGGAGATCTACCTCGAGGCTGCGAAACAACACGGCCTGAGCATTCGCCATATTTTTGAGACCCACCTGCATGCCGATTTCGTCTCCGGGCACAAAGAACTCGCCGCCCGCACCGGAGCCAGAATCTACATCGGCGCGCGCGCCGGAGCTACTTTTCCCCATGTGGACGTAAGCCAGGGCTTCGAACTGCGAGTGGGAAAGATACGGATCAAAGCGCTGGAAACGCCCGGCCATACTCCGGAGGGCATCTGTCTGGTCATAACCGATGAGGAGAAATCGCCGAACCCTTGGGCGGTGCTTACGGGCGATACTCTGTTCATCGGAGACGTGGGTCGTCCTGATCTCTCAACCGCGCATACCTCGACGGAATTGGCTGGCATGCTTTATGACAGCCTGCACGGCAAACTGCTCCAGCTCGGCGATGATGTGCTGGTCTATCCGGCGCACGGAGCCGGGTCGTTGTGCGGCCGCAATATGCGCGCCGAGCGTTCCTCGACCATCGGAACCGAGCGGCTCACCAATTACGCGCTGCAGATCAAGAGCAGGAAAGAATTCATCGAGCAGTTGACGACGAACTTGCCAGCGCGGCCCGATTACTTCCTTAAGGACGCGCAGATCAATCGTGAGGGCGCGCCTGCGCTGGACGAATTGCCTGAACTACCAGCCATTCCCGCCGTTGAGCTCAGGTCATTGCTCAAGCAGGATGTCCCCGCACTCGATGTTTGTCCCGGCGATGCCTTCGCTTCCGCGCATGTTCCCGGCTCGATCAATATCGCTCTCTCCGGGCAATTCGCCTCGTGGGCTGGGATGATTCTTGGTTTATCCGCGCGGCCAGTTCTGATCGCCGAGTCACCGCAACAGTTAACCGAAGCGCGCTTGCGCCTGGCGCGGGTCGGCATTGAAGACGTGCGCGGATACTTGCAGGGCGGAACTCAAGGCTGGAAAGAAGCTGGTTTTGAACTGGCTGAGCTGCCACAGATGACGGTGGAAGAGCTGAACCAGCGGCTTCACGGCCAGAAGCTGCGTGTACTCGATGTGCGCCGTGCGCCCGAATGGGAATCTGGTCACATCCAGGACGCGGATTGGTGGCCCCTCGACAAATTCAACTCGGCCTTGCCACCCGCTGAGAAGGGCGCCCCGCTGGCCGTTCACTGCAAAAGCGGATACCGCAGCATGATTGCCTGTAGCCTGTTGCAACGCGCCGGGTTCGGCAACGTCATCAACGTGATCGGCGGCTTCGATGCCTGGCAGCAAGCGAGGCTGCCGGTCGTCAACGAAACGCCGGTCGAATCGTAAGCGCCTCTGTCTCCAGTGGGCCTCAATGCGCTTCGGATTCCGTCTCCGCAAACCCAACCTTCACTGTCTTGATTTCATACGGCACGACGTGGACGTGAACCACATCGTTCCTCACTGAAAGCTTCTCGGATGTTCTCTCCATCAAGTCGGTTTCTGCCGCGTTTTCGGCTCCCGGCGGGAGCTGGAGCGTCACATCTGTTTCCTTCCCTTCCCACTCATAGAAACGCACGACGAGGGAATTGTCGTCTTCGGCCTTCTTCACTGCGGTAACCACTACGTTGTCAGGCTTTACCTGCAGGAATGAATGCTCACTCGCAAGCTGTCCCTCATGCTTGCCGGTTTGCCTCGCCATGAGCTTGTAATTCAGCTCGTAGCCTCGCCGCACCGTTTGCGCCTCACGCCACGTGCCGCCATGCAGGTATAGGGAATAAGTGAACTCGTGATGTCCCTCATCAGCATGCGGGTCGGGCCATTCCGGCGAGCGCAGCAAGGATAGACGCAGCACGTTGCTCCTCGCGTCGTAGCCATACTTGCTGTCATTGAGCAGGCTAAAGCCGTGCTTCGAATCGGAGATATCTGCCCAGCGTTGCGCCGGAACCTCAAACTGCGCCTGCTCGGCCGGGGTGTTGCGGGTAGTGGGCCGCTCAATCGAGCCGTAGGGAATCTCGAATGTGGCCTTGTCACTGTGGGCGCTGAGCGGAAACGCCACCTTCAGCAGAATATGCTTCTCATGCCAGTCGGCCTGCATCTTGACGTCAACCCGCGGGACACCAGCATACATCGTGATATCTCGCACGAAAGTCGAGCTCTGAAAATGATTCTTGATGCGGATAACGGCGCGAATCGGCCCGCTTTCGATGACGTTTATCTCGTCCGCTTTATCCAGGTCCCAATGCTGCTGTTCGAAGTCGGCGTCAATGTTCCAGGCATCCCACTGTTTGGGTTTATCCACGAAAGTTTGCAACAGATTTCCGCAGACCGAGGCCTTCGGTCCGCCCGAATCAGTTTCGGCCGGCGCAAGTGCCTCGCTATGACTGCGTTTATCGAACAGGCTGGTCATGCAACCGCTTTGCGGATTGATTGTCAGGCGAATGAATTCGTTTTCCAAAGAATCCGCTGTAGCTTTCAGCGCCGAACTGCCAGATGCTGGTTTGGCTGCGGCTCGGACAAAATAAGTTTTGTAACCGAGAGCAGGTGGAGTAGCGACCACAAGCAGGTGCGCCCGGTGCGTCGCCGCATCCATGCCGAGCAATTGCGAACTGACCGTCTTACCGGTGGAATCCACCACTTCGACTGCGCGGGCCGGGGTCCGAAGTTGCCCCTCAACTTCGACGGCTTCGGCTCGCGGCCACGAAAGCGAGTTGAAAACCACCACCGGCACACCATCGCCGTTGCTATTAGTGTTGATATGAGCCAGGATTTCTGTCATCGAGCCATTGATCATTTCCCGGCCGGCGCGGCGCACCTCCTCAAGATTGCGCTTGGCATCGAGATAGTTCACGGCAATGCCAGAGCCCGGCATGATGTCGTGAAAATGATCGAACAACAAGTTCTTCCATTGGTGCTCAAATTCCTCCTGCGGGTAGGGGCGTCCATACAGGGAGGCCAGCGACGACAATTTCTCCGCCGTAAGCAGAGTTTCCTCGCTTTCCCGAATTCGGCGTTTGGTTTCGGATTGCGTCGTGAACACGCCGCGATGGTATTGGAAGTAGAGTTCGTCATTCCACGTCGGGACGTTCAGGTTCGGCAGTTTACGCTGAATGTCCTGGAAGAAATTTTCCGCTGTACTGAATTCGATGGTGGGAAAAACCGCATCCGGGGACCGCAGCCAGTCGGCGGCGTCGAGCATGGTGCGCGTAGGGCCGCCGCCGTGATCGCCCACCCCGTACAGGTACATCATCTCGGGGCGATCAATGAGTTTGGGACCGTAAATCAGGGGAGTGTAAAAAGCCAGATCGGCTGTCATCCGCTCAGGGTCGAAATTGTTGTCGTACTCATGCGGAAAGTAGGACAGCAGCCGGCTTCCGTCCGGCGCCTGCCACCAAAACAACCGGTAGGGAAACTTGGTGTAGTCGGTGGCCCACAGCAGCTTACTGGTCACAAAATAGTCGATCCCTGATTTCTTGTAAATTTGCGGGAGCTGCCAGTTGTAGCCGAAAGAATCCGGGTTCCAGCCGATATTCACGTCAATGCCGAACTTCTCCTGGAAGTATCGTTTTCCCACCAGAATCTGCCGGACCAGCGATTCGCCATCCGGCATGTTGAGATCAGGCTCGACCCACATGCCTCCAATCACTTCCCATCGGCCTTCCTTGACTCGCTGCTGTATCTCCCGAAACAGGTTGGGATACTTCTCCTCCATCCACTGATAAGTCCGGGCGGAAGACATGGTGAACTTGAAGTCCGGATATTCGCGCATCAAGTCCAGGGCGCTGCGAAATGTGTTGCGCACCACCTCTACGGTCTCGGTCCATGGCCAGAGCCAGGCCATGTCAATATGTGAATTGCCGATGGCACGAACGCTGAACTGCTTCATCCATGGACGCAGAGTGTCGAGCTTCGCCTGCGCTTGGCGAAGCGAAGCGTCGAAACCGGCTTGGTCGCCCTTGCTGACCCGGGAGAAATCAATAGCCTTTATGGCTGCGCTCAGGGTTTCCTCGTGCTCGGCCTTGCCTTCT